>Ga0172380_10005722_pt1 | contig 14885 bp, 9 predicted proteins | sample Leawe162metaG_FD_119747 | JGI IMG/M metagenome (GOLD analysis project Ga0172380, IMG submission 119747) | Leachate microbial communities from a municipal landfill in Southern Ontario, Canada - Leachate well 162 metaG | ecosystem: Engineered > Solid waste > Landfill > Unclassified | place...
AAGGTGGATTACCCGGTGCGGGTGGAGCTGGCGGCCGGGATAGTGGAGGGCAGCTACGACCGCATCATCTCGGTGAGCCAGATCGTGCCGCACGAGGTCGTCGGCATGGCCGGCGGCAACAAGAACCTCCTCGTGGGCTGCGCCGGGCCGGACACCATCAACAAGAGCCATTTCCTCGGCGCGGTCTGCAACATGGAAAAAATCATGGGACAGATCGAGAGCCCGGTGCGCCGCCTGCTGAACGAAGCCGAGGACCGCTTCCTGAAGGATTTTCCCGTCAACTACATCCTGACCGTACGCGCGAAGGACGAAAACGGCGCCATGGTCACGCGCGGGCTGTTTGCCGGGCGGGACCGCGACTGCTACCGCGCCGCGGCGAGCCTGAGCCAGGAGGTCAACATCATCAAGGTGCCGCCGCTGAAAAAGGCGGTCGTTTACCTGGACCCGGCCGAGTTCAAGAGCACCTGGCTGGGCAACAAGGCCGTCTACCGCACGCGCATGGCCATCGCCGACGGCGGCGAATTGCTGATCATCGCCCCGGGCCTGGTGGAGTTCGGAGAGGCCGAGGTCAACGAAAGGCTGATCCGCAAATACGGCTACCGCGGCACGCCTTTCACCCTCAAGGCCGTGGCCGATAACGAGGATTTGCGCCAGAACCTGGGCGCAGCCGCCCACCTGATCCACGGCTCCAGCGAAGGGCGGTTCCGGATCGTCTACGCCCCGGGCAAGCTGGGCAGGAAGGAAATCGAGGCGGTAGGCTTCGAGTATTGCGCACTGGACGAGTGCCTGGCCAGGTACAACCCGGCCGCCCTCAAGGACGGTTTCAACCGGCTCGCGGGCGAGGAATTTTATTTCATTTCCAACCCCGCCCTTGGGCTTTGGAAGGCGGATCTCACAAAGAAGGCACAGGGTGGCAAAGGCGCATAGGCACAAAGTGGCAGGAAAGACTGTCATTCCCGGCTCGATCGGGAATCCAGTTTCAGGAAAAAATCAGGATTCCAGTTTTCATGGGACAAAACGGCGTGAATCCGGGAAAAAATGACCAAGGGCACGATTGTTTTCCTGGCGGTGAACGCCTCGTACGCGCACACGAACCTGGCCGGCTGGTATTTGCGCGCCGCGGCCGCGCGCGCCGGCTGGGCCTGGCATGAAATCGAGGCGGTCCGGACCGATCCCTTCACCCGCCTGCTGCAGGGCGCCGCGGGCCTGGAGCCCGATATCCTTGCCGCATCCTTTTATATCTTCAATTCCGGCTTCCTGGGCGATTTCCTGCCGCGCTTCAAGGCCCTTGCGCCGCGCTGCGTGGTGATCGGCGGGGGACCGGAGTTCCTGGGCGACAACGCCCCCTTCCTGGAGCGCCATCCGGAAGTGGACCTTGTCGTGCGCGGGGAGGGCGAGGCCGCTTTCGGCGCGTGGCTGGAGGTCTGGCGCGAGCCTTCGAGGTGGAAGGAGATCAGGGGCGTCTGCACCCTGGCCGGCGGCAGGTATTTTGACGGCGGCAAAGCCGCCGCGGCTGAGAACCTCGATGCGATTCCCACGCCCTTCGGGCACCTGGGCTCATTTGCCAAGCCTTTCCTGCTCATGGAAGCATCGCGCGGGTGTTCCGGCAGTTGCGCCTTCTGCACCAGCGCGGGGGAGCGGGTGCGCTGTTTTTCGGAGGGGCGTTTCCGGGCCGACCTGGGGCTCATCGCCGCGGCAGGGGTGAAGGAGGTCCGCCTCGCGGACCGGACCTTCAACGAGCATCCCGCCCGGTGCGCGCGGTTTATCAGGATCATGCGCGACGAGTTCCGCCCCATCCGCTTTCACCTGGAAATAGACCCGGCGCGGCTTGATGACGAAGCGGTTGCCGAGCTGGCCGCGGCCGGACCCGGGCGCTTTCACCTCGAAATCGGCCTCCAGGCCACCCGGCCGGAGGCGCTCCGCGCCATGGGCAGGAGCGGCAGTTTAGAAAAAGCCATGGCGGCCTTGGGGAAGCTCAGCGCCCTGGAACACATTTCCCTGCACGTCGACCTGATTGCGGGATTGCCGGGGACAAGCCTGGCCGACCTGTTTGACAGCCTGCGGCAGGCGGCAGCTATGAAGCCGGATGAAATACAGGTGGAACTGCTCAAGGTTTTGCCGGGCACGCGGCTGGCGCGGGAAGCCGGAAAACTCGGGATAATCGCTTCCCCCAAGCCGCCCTACGAGGTGCTGCAAACGGCGGAGATGAGCCATGAAGAGCTGGCCGCCTCCGAGCGGCTGTCCCGGCTCGTGGACTGGTTTTACAATCCCCGCGAGCTGCATCGTTTTTTTCTCGCGGCACTGGAGGCCGACCCGAAGCTGCCGGAAAACCTGGCGGATTATGCCCTCAAGGAGACCGCCGCAGTGCAGGCGCCTGCACTGGAGAACCGTTTCCGCCTGCTTGAGGCCTATTGCCGCGGCAACCTTCCCGCCCTCGTTCCCAGGCTGGCGTATGAATGGCTCAAGTGGGGCTTGAGCCCCCAGAACGGCATTTGCCGGGCCGTGCCCTGGAAGAAGCCGCTGCCGGCCGGGGCGATGCTGGTTGAAGGCGCCGGCTTTCCTGAACCGGGGCGCATTTACCTGGCCGGGCTTGAAAAGCCTTATCTTTTCGTATATTCCCGGTCGGCCGGGCGCCGGCCCTGCGCCATATACGCATGCAATGGTTGACGGCACGCTGCCGGAATGGTCCCGCCCCCGGATCGCATGGGTATTTCGCGTAAATCAAGGCGCAAAAACATGTTTTTTAATATTTTATCATTTTTATTATTTTATGTTGATTCATAACCAAATTTATTATATCTTTAACCTGAAGTTTTAATCCGGGTGTGTGCAAGTATTATGGGTTTGGGCCAGGGCTTATGAAACTTACGCTGAGAAGGATTGGTGCCGTTCTTATTGGCCTTCTTGCATTGAGCCTTGCGGCGGAGTCCGCAACGGTGCCGTTTACCGATGACTTTGAGAGTTATACCAACCAGACGCCGCTCTCCGGCGGGCTGAACGGGTGGTATGCCACGGCTACCAACTGCATTGTCCAGACTAACGTTTCCTACACCAACTACGGCGGCTCCAAGGCCGCCCAAATACCGATTGACGTCACCCTCAGCAACCGTCTGACCGGGGTGGCGGCCACCAGTATCTGGATGCGCTTTTACTCCCGCGCCGTGTTTTTCAACGGATCCACCAACGGCTCCGACTTTGCGGCCACCAACGGCGCGCGCCCCGTGGTCGACACGAACCTCTCGGCCATGTTTTACATCAACACCGCCGGTTATTTCGTGGTGCACAACGGCGCGCCCGATCCCGATCCCACCAACAGCGCCAGGTGGATTACGATCACCAACAAGGCTGATGGTTCGGCCGCCGACCAGCTCGCGGACGGGGCGTGGACGCGCGTTGAGGTGCTGCTGGATTACCCGAACACGAACTGGGCCCTTTACGCCAACGGCGCCAAGCTGACCAACAACCTTGCCTTCATTAATCCCGCCAACGCGAGTTTTGCATCGTTCGACACATACAACGGCGGCAGCACCACTTTCCTGGACAACGTATACATAACCCCCTCCATGACCCTTACGATAGACGGCCTCCAGGTTTCCAACAAGTATTACGACGGCACTGCCGATGCAACGGTCAACACCAACACCAACTCCCTCTCCCTCGTGGGCGTACAGGAAGGCCACACTGTCAAACTCGATGTTGACGGTTTGACCGACGGGGTGTTCGAGAACAAGAGCGTCGGAGAGCACAAAACAGTGACGGTGACCGGCCTGACCATTTCCGGGGCCGATGCCGGCGGCTATACCCTTGTCACCACTGTCTACGGGAGCATTTTTGCAAGGCCCCTTACGCTGACCGGCCTGGCGGTATCCAACAAGGTTTATGACGGCAACACGGCGGCCGTGATCGCGAACACCGGCGTGCTGGCGACCGTGGTGGGTGCCGAGGTGTGCTACCTCAACACAAATTCAATGGCGGCCAGCTTCGCTTCCAAGACCGTGGCGGCGGGCAAAACCGTCACCGTGGGCGGCCTATCGCTCTCGGGTGCGGATGCCACCAACTATTCCGTCGCAGTCCATACCGTCACGGCGGACATCACGACCAACGAGCTTGCAATCACCACCCTCCTGGTTTCAGATAAAATTTATGACGGGGCGTCCAATGCGGCCATTGCCACCTGCGTCCTGGCAACGGTCGTTTCCGGGGACTCGTGTTATTTCGTCACCAACTCGGCCTACGCTAATTTCAACAACAAGAACGTCGGCGCCGGGAAGGCCGTTTACGTAACCAATATTACCATTGCCGGTTCCGATGCCGCTAATTACGGGATTACCAACCAGGCCGATGCGACCGCCGGGGCCTCCATCTGGATTAATTCCTCCGCCCTTTCGCTCTCGGGCATGACGGCTGCCAACAAGGTTTACGACGGCAATTCCAACGCTCTCATCACCAGCTACGGCACCCTGAACGGCGTGATCGGCGCCGATGTGGTCACGCTGGAGAGCAATCTTTCCACGGCCGTATTCTCGGACAGGAACGCCGGCGCCGGCAAGACCGTTACCGTGAGCGGGCTCACGCTGGGCGGGGCCGATGGCGCCAACTATTCGATTTCCAACCAGACCACGACCGCCAACATCACCCAGGCGCCCCTGACTTGCACGGCCGATGACAAGAGCAAGGAATGGGGCACCGCCGACCCGGCGCTGACGGTCAGCTATGCCTCGTTCGTTGGCGGCGATAACTCCAACGTGGTCGGCGGCCTGGTCATTGCCCGCGATCCTGGCGAGAACGTCGGCGCCTATACAATCACGCCTTCCGGCTCCACCTCCGTAAACTACAGCATCTCGTTCGTAAACGGCACGTTCACCATCAACAAGGCCAGCCGGTCCGTCACCTTCAGTCCGTCCAGCCCGCAGGCTTACGATACCCTGCAGGGCCTGAGCGCAACCGTGACGCCCGGCACCGGCAGCTGGACCTTTGCCGTCCTGTCCGGCCCGGGCAGCATCGTGAACAACACCAACCTGTGGATGGGGGCCGGCTACGGCACCGTTACGGTCCGCGCCATGGTTTCAGGCGATGCCACCAACGCCGAAGGATACGCCGATGCCTACGTCGTGGCGCAGGCCAGCCCCGAGACCAATTCTATCCCGTGGTATGACGATTTCGAGACCTACGGCACCAACGCCCCCCTGGTGGGCGGCATCAACGGCTGGTATGCCACCTCGACAAATTGCGTGGTCCAGCGGGTTGTCAAACACAGCGGCGCCCAGGCGGTCATCCTGACCACGGATGTGATGCTCTCGAACCGGTTCGACAGCTCCGAATACAACCGCCTGGTCAGGATGGAGTTTTATTCCCAGATCGAGACCTACAAAGGCACCAATTACCCGGTGCTGACCAACAATGTTGCCGCGCAGTTCTTTGTGAACAGCAACGGATTCTTCGTGGTCGGCAACGGCAACCGCTGGCAGGAAGTGACCAACAGGGCCGACGGCACGGCCGCCATCCCGATCACCAACACGTATTTCACAAAAGTCCAGGTCAGCCTGCGCTACAAGAATCACACCTGGAACCTGAAGGCCTGGACCAACGAAGACGACCTGGTGGCCAGCACGCACTTCATCAATTTCGCCAGCAACCTGAACACTTTCGGCGGCTTTGATATTTACAACGGCGCCACCACCAGCTATGTGGACGATATCTCCGTCACCAACCTGGACCTCAATGTCCTTCCCAAAATAAACGACGTTCCGGTTGACATCATCCGCAGCATCAACGACGCGCCGCCTGTGATTGTGGACGATATCAGGATTGACGGCAGGCGGGAGTGATGCTGTGATGCGCCCGCGACGCTCGGCCGGCATTAATTTTTCATTCCGTCTCTGACAAAGTATTCCGCCTGCGCAACCGCGCCTTGCCGGGAGCGCATTGGCCGTGGCGCCATGAAAGCAATCACCATTGAAACCTCCCGGCGCACGGAATTCATCGATATAACCCGCCTGGTGCAGGCCGCCCTGGAGGATTTACGGCCAGCGGGGGGCGCGGTGACCGTGTTCGTGCCGCACACAACCGCCGGGGTCATGATCAACGAGAACGCCGACCCGGACGTGCTGGCCGATATTGAGTCCGCGCTGGAAAAGATCGTGCCCTGGCAAGGCGGATACCGTCACGGCGAAGGCAATTCCGCGGCGCATGTCAAGGCGCTGCTGGCGGGTTCTTCCGTGCGCGTGCCGGTTGAAAACAACCGTCTGCGTTTGGGCAGTTGGCAGGGAATATTTTTCTGCGAATTCGACGGTCCGCGGTCCAGGAAAATATGGGTGATACCGTAAGTGGGCCGCCGATCTACTGTCCACTGTCAATAGTCCATTGCCAACAGTCAACTGATCGTTATTTCAGGAAATTCCGCAAGCTTGAGACATTATAATCTTTTACCATAGACTGTGGACTATTGACTATTCACTATGGACCACTGTGTCAATCCTGATCAACGTATGATGCAGCGAGGGATAGGAGCGGATTTCAAGGTTTTTGATCATCCACTGCTCTGAAATCTTCTTGATGTTCTTGACCGTCATGCGCCGCCTGAGGCGGCCATCGGCGTCTATCTCCTCCATCTGCAGCGCGATCAGCATCTGGGCGTCGATCCAGACTATCTGCATACCGTCGCCTTCGAGCGGGAAAACGACCACGTAGCAGTCCCGCCCGCGCAGGTTCTCGGCGCGCTGCGTCCGGCCATCCTGCCTCCAGAGGAAAAGCAGGCCGAGATCGCCCCAGGTGACATCGGTGTTCATGATGCTGTCGGCCGGATCGGGCTTGCCGGCTTTTCCCGGCGGCGCCGTTGATTCGTATTCGAACTCTGGATCGCTTCCCGGGGCCATGGTGATGGTGACCTCCTCGGCCGGGTCCCCGAAGGCGTCGCTTATTTTATAGCAGACCAGGGCCGGGTCGCCGCCGAAGTCCAGGAGCATTTCGATGTGGCCGGCCCGGCTGAGTTTGCCGATGCGACCGCCGCTCAAAACCTGTCCTTTCAGCTGCAGCGTCTTTTGGGGGAGCCGCCCGCGGACTTCGGCCAGTAAATCCGCCGCGGAAGGCAAAGCGGAATTTAGATTTTGGATTTTGGATTTTGGATTTTGGATTTCAGGAAACAGGGCTCCGGTTTCGTTTTCCGGCGTGGCCGGCGGCGGCACGAAAGCGGCAAACAGCAGCAGGAAGAGGCACATCCGGCTGGGAGCGGCAGAGGTGAGCGTGAATAAGCTCATTGACGTTGGCGGGCCGGTATGGATTCGATGAGTTTCAGGCGGGCCTTGGCCTCGGCGACAACATTCAGGTCGGTGTCCGAGGCCGAAATTCTGGCGAGGGTATCCGCCGCGGTGATTTTCTGCACCGCTGCCCGCCGGACCGCGGGATCAATGTCCTCGACGGCGATTTTTGCCAGGACGGCCTGGTCGCTTACCTGTTCGAGCGCTGCCCGGCGCACGGGCGCGTAGGGGTCGTTCCGGGCGATGTCGCTCAAAATGGCCTTGTTGGTGAGGCGTTCCACCGCCAGCAGGCGCACGGCGGCGTTGGAGTCGCGCGCCAGGCCCTCGATCATGGCCTCGTCCGTGATCCGGGCAATCGCCGCCTGGCGCACCAGGCGGTGGGAATCGGTCAGGGCGACGGTTTTCAAAACCGACTGGTCTATCAGGCGCGCGGCGGCGGCGGCCCGCAGTTCATGGCGCTTTTCCGTTTTAACGATTGTTTCAAGCGCCGCCTGGTCGGAAAGGCGGTTGATGGCGGCCAGCCTGACGCTGAAGTCCTCGTCGCTCAGGGCGGCGGCGGCGATCGCGGCCTTGTTGCTTGTTTTTGAGGCGGCGGCGGCCCGGACGGCCGGGTCCTCGTCGAAAAAGAGAAGGTCGAGCAGAACCTCAGCTGCATCGATGTTCTGCAGCGCCGCCAGCCTTACTTCCGGTGCGGGATCATTGGCCGCGATTTCAGCCAGCAGCGGGCCCTTCAGGTTTTTCACGGCCGCCGCCCGGACGCTGTCGTCGGCGTCATTCAGGGCGATGCCGCCCAGGGCCTCGGCGTTCCTGATCTTGCACACGGCCGCATGCCTGACCAGCGGGCTCCTGTCGGCCCGGGCGATCTGGATGAGCAGGCGCTCGTTGTTGATGCGCCGCACGGCCAGGTAGCGCAGGAACGGGTCCTGCTCCTCCGCGGCGATTTTCAGGAGAACATCCTGAGACATAACCTGCTCGATGGCGGTTTTCCTGATGTCGCGGTCGGGATCATTGAGGGCGAACTCCGCGAGCAGCGGCTGGCTCGTGAGCTGGCGGATCGCCGCCCGGCGCACGAGCAGGTCGGTGTTGGTGCGGGTGATAATGTTGAGCAGCTTCTGGCTGGTCATGCGGCTCACGGCCGAGATGCGAACGAACGAGACGGAGTTGCTCATGGCGACGCCGTAGAGCAGATCGTTCGACCTTATCTTGTCCACGGCGGAGCAGCGGATCATGTCGTCGCTGTTGTGCATGGCGATTTCAAAGTAATTCCGGTCGCCCCTTATCCTTTCCAGCCCGGCCAGCCGGGCCATCGGCTCGGAATTGGTCATGGCCACGCCCATCAGCACGGCGTCATCCCTGATGCGTTCGATGGCCGTGATCCGGACCGCCGGGGCGGGATCGTTGAAGGCCGCCCGCGCGATGACCTGGTCGTTCCGGACAAGCCGTACGGCGGCCTGGCGCACGTCCTCGTCCGGGTCGGAAAGCGCGATGGTGGCCAGGCGTTCCTGGTTGCGGGTGGTGATGGAAACGTTTCTTTCCTGGTCGCCCTTGACGATGTCGCCGACCACGCGCACGTCGCCGTTTTTGCGCAGGACCGGCGCGCAGCCGCCCAGGGCGGAAAGGAAAAGAGCCGCCGCCAGGGCCGGCAGAACGCATTTGCGGCAGGATCCGTTTTTTAATATCCTCATCATGAGCCGGTCATGGCTCCGCCATTGCCGGCGGCAGAACCGGAGCCTTTGCTGTCAGGGCGATTTCAGGGCATAATTTATCAATTTAAGGGCGAGCTTGGCCGCCGCGTATTCGCAAAGGGGCGTTTCCGGAATGGGGGCCACCTCGACAATGTCGGCGGCAAAGACCCTCCTGGCCCGGCAGAGCCGGCGCAGAAGCCGGAGCACGGTGTACCAGGCAAGGCCGCCCGGCTCCGGCGTTCCGGTTCCGGGCACGACGGAAGGATCAAAGACGTCTATATCAATTGAAAGGTAAACCCTGCTTTCAAGGCGGCGGATGACCTCGCCCATCCAGCGGTCGGAGGCCGAGGCGAGGATATCCCGCGCCCAGAAGACTTTTATTTTCCGACGCCGGATCAGATCGTATTCCTCGCGGCAGACGCTGCGGATACCAACATGGACCACGGGCACATCCATTTCCATGATGCGGCGGAAAACGCAGGCGTGCGAGTCGCGGCGGCCGCGGAAGCTGTCGCGCAGGTCCAGGTGCGAATCCAGGTTGAGAATGCAGAAGTTGTTCCCGTGCGCCTCCCTGGCGGCCGCGACCAGCGGCACGGTGACGGAATGCTCGCCGCCGAGCGACATGAGGAACCTGTTTTTTTCAAGCACCGCTTTTGCCGCCGCGCGGATCCGGCCGTAGACCGCGGCGGTGTTCGCGCCGCGGCAGTTGACGGCCGGCAGGGTTTGGATGCCAAGGTCGTAGGGGCGGAACAGTTCCTCGTCAAATGTCTCGGTCTGGAGGCTGGCGGCGAGGATCGCCGCCGGCGCCCTGGCCGTGCCGCGGCCGAAGGACACCGTCCGCTCGCAGGGTATGGGCAGCACGGCGCAGGGGGCGCCGGGGTCGCGGGCGCTGCCCGGCACGCATTCCAGGAACTGATCTTTTGGCATGGTTGTTTTCCGCATGGTCACAATAATTTTTCCGGCCCGGCGCTAACTTTCAAAGTAGGTGTAGCCGCGCATGCCGTTTTCGTAAGCCGACATGATCTCGCGGCGCTCCTCCGGCGTGATGCGGTTGTCCCGCACGGCTTGCTCGGCGATGTCGCGGACCTTGTCGATCATGTCGCGCGGGTCATATTCCACGTAGGACAGCACGTCCGAGACGGTGTCGCCCGCGATTTCATGGGCGTATTCGATCAGGCCGTCCTTGCCCACGCGGACGTGCAGGACGTTGGTGTCGCCCATGAGGTTGTGCAGGTCGCCGAGGGTTTCCTGGTAGGCGCCCACAAGGAACACCCCCAGGTAGTAGTCGTCGCCGCGCAGCTCGTGCACCGGCAGGGTGGCGCGCACGTCGTGCAGGTCTATGAAGCGGTCGATCTTGCCGTCGGAATCGCAGGTGATGTCGGCCAGCGTGGCCTGGCGGGTCGGCATTTCGTCCAGGCGGTGAATCGGCATGACCGGGAAAAGCTGGTCGATGGCCCAGGAGTCGGGCAGAGATTGAAAAACGCTGAAGTTGCAGTAATAAAGGTCAGCGATGGCGGTCTCGACGCCCTGGAGTTCCTCGGGGATGTACTTGCGCTCCTTGCTCTCGGCCGCAATCCTGCAGATTATGTCCCAGAACATGTTTTCGGCAAAGGCCCTCTCGCGGAGGGACAGATTGCCGTGCTCGAACAGCGAGCGTATTTCATCCCGGTAGTAGACGGCGTCGTGGTAGCATTCCTGCAGATTTTTTGTGGAGAGCGAGTTGCGCACGTCCAGGAGGTTGTTGAGCATGTTGTTGTACTTTTCCGGTATGATGTCGGTCTTGCCGGGCGGCTCAAAGCGGCTCGACCCGAGCACGTTGAACACCAGCACGGAGTGATAGGCAACCAGGGCCCTCCCGGATTCGCTGATGATGGTCGGGTGGGGAATGCCGGCCTCGTTGGCGACGCTCATGACCGCCTCGACCACGTCGGCCGCGTATTCCTGTTCGGTGTAATTGCGGCTGCTGGCAAAGTTGGTGTGCGATCCGTCATAGTCAACCGCCAGGCCGCCGCCGATGTTGATCATGCCCATGGCGGCGCCTTCCTTGGCCATTTCGGCGTAGACCCGGCAGGCCTCGCGCAAAGCCGAGCGGATCTTGCGGATGTTGCTGATCTGCGACCCGAGGTGAAAGTGCAGCAGCTGGAGGCAGTCGAGCATCTTGGCCTCGCGCAGGCGGTCGATTATCCCGATGACCTGCGCGGCGTTGATCCCGAACATGCTGCGGTCGCCGCCCGAACTGTCCCAGTGGCCGCCGATGCGGCTGGCCAGTTTTACCCGCACTCCCAGGCGCGGCCGGATGCCTTTCTGGGCCGCGCGCTCGAGGATGGTCGTAAGCTCCTCCTGCCGCTCGATCACCAGGATGGTCTGCTGGCCCATTTTGAGGGCGTTGAGGGCCAGGTCGATGAATTCCTCGTCCTTGTAGCCGTTGCAGATGATCAGCGCCTCGGGGTCCTCGGTGAAGGCGATCGCGGAAAGCAGCTCGGCCTTGCTTCCGGCCTCAAGGCCGTGGTGGAAGGGCCTCCCGAACTCGACGATTTCAGAGACCACCTGCTTCTGCTGGTTCACCTTGATCGGGTATACCCCGCGGTAGACTCCCTTGTAGTGGTAGTCGCGGATCGCGTTGTTGAAGCACTCGTTGAGCTGGATGATCCGCGAAGAGAGTATGTCTGCGAAGCGCAGCAGAACGGGCATGTTGTGGCCGCGCGCCTTGAGGCCGGCGATCAGGTCCATGATGCTTACCGCGACCGGACCGCCGTTGCCGCTGGGGCGGACGATGACATCGCCTTTTTCGGAGATGTCGAAATATCCGGCGCCCCAGTTGCGGATCCCGTACAGATCAACCGCGCTTTCGAGCGTCCACCTTACCAATGCCTCTGGCTTCATTTTTTCCCTGCCGGGCCGCCCTCCGTTCGGAGGTATGACAAGCATTAATTTGTAAAATCCAAAATACTATAAATTGCAGAATTGACAAATTATTTTTTCAATTATTAATCGCACAGTACGCGCTGTATGCGCCGGCCGAAAGCGCATCCGATTTCATGCGGAATGGTGCCCAGCTTGCGGGCCATGGATTCCATGGAGTGGGGCGCCTCGCGCCGGTTGCTGAGGACGCAGATCGCCGAGCCGGTTTGCGCCTCCGGAATCGAGGTTACGTCTATGATGGTCAGGTCCATGCTGATCCGCCCGATGACCGGCGCCAGTCGGCCCTCGAAATCAACCGCGCCGGCGTTGGACCAGCGGCGTGAATAGCCGTCCGCGTAGCCCAGCGGCAGGAGCCCTATGCGCGTGGCGCGCCGCATCCGGTAGGTGCAGCCGTAGCCGCAGGCGCTGCCTTTTTTGATCCAGCGCGTCGCCAGGAGCGGCGCCTCGATGCGCATGACCGGCGCCAGGCGCTCGCTGTCCTTGTCGGCAAAAGGGAGGCCGTAGCCGTAAATCGCCCGTCCCGGCCGGACCATGTCAAAACGCGCCTGCGGCATCCGGAATATCGCGCCGCTGTTGGCCATGTGAGTGATTTTTATGGAGCGGCCCGCCTTGCCGGTGATGACCGAGGTGAACCGGGCCAGCTGTTTCCGGGCGCAGTCGAGGCGCCTGTCGTCGGCGCATGAAAAATGGCTGAAGATGCCTTCGATTCTCAGGCCGCGCGTGGCGCGCGCCTCTTCCAGTATGGCGGGCAGCTCTTCCGGCGGGCAGCCGTTGCGGCTCATGCCGGTGTCGACCTTGACGTGGGCGCAGAGCGGCCCCGCTCCCGGAGCTGCGGTTCCGGCGATGAGGCGGAAAGTTTCGGAGTTGACAATGGTCGGCCTGATGCCCAGGCGGCGCATGAGCTTTATCTGCCCGGCAATCTCCCTTTCGGGTTCGTGGAGGGTCAGCGGCCGCATGACGAGTATCGGCTCGCGCAGCTTCAGGGCGCGCAGCTCAAGGGCCTCGTTGAGCGTGGCCGTGCCCCAGAAGGCGATGCCCGCCCCGCGCAGGGCCTGGACCACCAGCGCCGCGTCGTGCCCGTATGCCGAGCCTTTGACCATCGCGCAGACCGGGACGCCGGCGGCGGCCTTCTGGATCATCCGGATGTTGTTCAGTAACGCGGATCGGCTGATGTACGCTTTAACAAGTTGGTCCACGGCATTGTTGTGCACAAAGAGGCGCAGGGATGGTCTAAAATCCGCGCCGCAGATCCGGTCACACGTTTTGAATCCAGTAAGAAATCTTATCGTAAGCTATGGTGGCGTATTTTTGGATCAGGACCAGTGCGTCGTATCCGAAGGCCGCCAGGAAGGCCGCCCCGACGGCCCGGAACAGCACGGCAGTGCATGCGTTTAAAAGGTAGTAGATGGGATAAAACGGCACGACGATCGCCATGAGCCCTGCGAACATGCTGTCCTTGAGGGCAAACAGGATGGATATGACGTAGATTACGGCAATGGCCATCAGGCCGTACTGTTTGTACTCCTCCGGCGCGAGCCACGGGCAGGGGGCGACAAAGCGGAAATAGGCCAGCGCGCCGCCCAGGGCGATGAAAATAAACCAGCTTGCAGCGGTGAGCAGGTTCTGCCGGATTTTATGCGAATTGTCCTGCTTGCGCTGGAAAGGCGTGAGGGAGGCGACCGTGGAAGGCGAGGCCGCGCCGTTCACGGCCGGCGCCGGTTCCTGCTGGGCCTGGGAATCATAATAGGTTTTCTTGAGCTTCAGACCGCCGGTTTTGACGGGTTCAGGCATAATTTTTACCTACTGAGAAACGGATTTTGCATTAGCGGACAGTTCAGGTTCAGATTCCTTCGGGCCGGGCGCGGCCGGAGCGCGGCTTTCGGGCCTGAAAAAGCGCGCCTGGTTCGGCACCGCCAGGCTGCCGTTCATAAATTCAATCACGTGCCCGCGGTCAACCAGCCAGACGAGGTCGTTGACTATCCCGGCCACCCCGGAAGAATCGGCCGGCATGCCGGGCGCCAGCGCCGCGACCATGTCCTGCCGCGTCTTGCCGCTGTTGGCCTTGATCCATTCCAGTATGTTCCGCACCGCCGCGTTGGCCTGGGCCGGGTCGATCGCGTGGGGCCTGACGGAGCTGACAAATGTCATTTTAGCCGGCGTCCTGAAAATGTGCAGCCCCAGGCGGCGGAACCTCTGCTGGATTGCCACGGCCATGTTGATCGGAAAACGGGTTTCCTTCTGCCAGACTTCCTGCACCGCCGATTTCAGGCGCCGGTCGTCAAGCTCCTGGCAGACAGTCGCGGGGATGACGAAGCGCGCCCCCTCCCGGACAAGCGTTGCGGCGCAGTTGTCCCTGAAGTGGCTTTCCGCTTGGGAAAGGCGGTCGAATGATGCGGCTGCGCCCGGCGTTTTGAAGCGGTACGTGGTTTTGCGCGCGGCTTCTTTCTTCCACTGCTCAATCGCGGCCGGGTCGGTTACATTGACAATTTTTTTGCGGTAGTCGCCGATCGGCATGGTGGCGTAGCGGGAGCGGTGGAGCTCCAGCAGCTTTTCGTTAAAGGCGTGATAATTCGGCGGTCCCAGCAGCTCGCCGCTCAAAGAGCAGCGCGCCACGCAGGTGAAGTTGCCCTGCGGCGGCTCGCCCTCTGTTTCCTCGATGTCGTAAAACAGGCCGAGGTGCCTTGCCAGCCCGTGGGTTACGGCCATTTGCCTGCTTGAGAAGACGGCCTTGCAGGCGGAGCATTGGAAGAGCGGCTCGGGCTGTTGTTGGTTTTCTCCGGGGAGAGCCTCCATAATGACCGCATAGAATTCAGGCTTGCTGAGGCAGGTGGACGCAATTTCGAAGAGCGAGTAGGCGCGGCGCGTGCCCGCAAGCTGTTTCACGAGGGGCTTCAGGCCCCTTCTTTCGGGGATGAAGGCGATTTTGACAACCGGGTATTTTTCGGCCGGGGAGGGCATCGCTTCCCTGAAGGCGGTTGCCCCCGGGCCGGACGGCTTGTGCCTGCGGCCGAACTTGCCCTGG
>Ga0172380_10005723_pt1 | contig 14881 bp, 18 predicted proteins | sample Leawe162metaG_FD_119747 | JGI IMG/M metagenome (GOLD analysis project Ga0172380, IMG submission 119747) | Leachate microbial communities from a municipal landfill in Southern Ontario, Canada - Leachate well 162 metaG | ecosystem: Engineered > Solid waste > Landfill > Unclassified | place...
GGATTCCAGCCCAATAAGGCCAGAAAATTGATATAGGCTTCAGCAAAATAACCGGATTCGCGGTAACCTGCGGTGGTTTCGCCATTTTCGGGATTGGTCCAGGCAATGGCATAAAACGGCAGACCGAGACGGTCACCGTCGCGTTTGCTGAGTTTGCCGTCGCCATCGGGTTTGAGGAGCAGGGGAAGATGCGCAAATTCGGGCATCACTTCTTCCCAGCCAAAAGCCTGGTACAGCAAAACGTGCAGCGGTGCACTTGGCAACCACTCTTCCCCGCGGATGACATGGGTGATTTTCATCAGATAATCGTCCACCACATTGGCGAGATGGTAGGTAGGCATACCATCACTTTTGAAGAGGACTTTATCGTCGAGTTGGGCGGTATTTACAACGACCCAGCCGCGGATGATGTCTTTCACCTTCACTTCTTCGTTGCGCGGCATTTTGAAACGGATCACAAAAGGATCACCGGCTTCGAGGCGACGTTGTGTTTCATCGGCAGGCAGGGAGAGTGAATTTTTCATATTCACCCGGGTAATGCTGTTGTATTGGGGAGAAGCTACATTGGCGCGTTTGAGGCGCTCACGCATTTCTTCAAGTTCGGTTTCGGTATCGAAGGCATAATAGGCATGACCGGCAGCGATGAGCTGGTCGGCATACTGGCGATACATGGCTTTGCGCTCGCTTTGGCGATACGGACCATAAGGGCCACCAATGTGTACTCCCTCATCGAAGGTGATACCACACCAGCTGAGGGAATCGATAATAAATTGTTCGGCGCCTTCAACGAAGCGGGTTTGGTCGGTGTCTTCAACACGCAGAATAAAGGTGCCGCCCAATTGTTTGGCCAACAGATAATTAAATAACGCGGTACGAACGCCACCGGGGTGTAAAGGGCCGGTTGGACTAGGGGCAAAACGTACGCGAACTGGTCTTGACATGAGCATTTCAAATTGAGGTGCAAAGATAGCGCTTTTCCAGCGCTACTGCCCTGTCTTCGAAAATGTGCGCGGCATTTTTAACGCAGAGGTTAAAGAGTTTAACGAGTTTCGCAGAGGTCTCTGCGAAACTCAAATCCTCAGCGAACTCCGCGTTAAAAATTGAATTTTCATTGATAAGCGAATACCACAATTCCTTCCAAAAAGAATCGTTAATAATTTTGCCTTATGCAACTCGTCCGGAAATATCGTTTGCCAATTTTATTCAGCTGGTTGCTGCTGTTGGGTAATACTTTTCTGTTTCCGTTGTATGCCGCAGGTGATTTTGACCCCCTCAACTCTATGACCGAATTGGTGCTGGAAAATATGGTGGGACTCGAAGACTTTTCCCCGGGCGATGAGCACAAAGATGAAGGTGCCGATCCGCTGAAATCGGGACTGAAATATTATTCGGATATTACCAAATCGGGCGATTTTCTGGTGATTACTTCACAATCCATCAGCGCTGTATTCCCACAACTCCTCATCCATTATCTGGCGCCAACCTTTGATTTAAATGCGCCACCGCCCGACTTTTTGATTTGACCCCATGGCCTTTCACAGGCCCCATTTTTCCGTCAAATCAAAATCTTAACTCATGAAATTATTTATATCGCTGACGGCTATGTTGCTGTTCAGTCAATTTACGTTTGCGCAAGAGCTCACCCCTAAAGATAGCTTGCCTTATAAGGTTAAACATGCCGAACCCTTATACATCGACCTCATTCGCGACCTCGGGGCCCACAAGGGCGAAAAAGAATGGAATGTTGGCGCGGCTATGGTCGATCAGCTGAATTTCGACAAATACGAGGCCCTCATCGAATACGAATGGGCCGTTCGAGACCGGCTGGGGCTGGAAATTGAATTGCCCTTCACTTTTTATGCGCCGGTTTTACCCATAGAAGAAGCCGCCAAACCCAATAACAAACTTGAATCCTTAAAAATGGCTGCGCAATGGAGCTTTTTCGTCTCCAAAAAATATCAGACTTCACTCGCCTTGGGTTATATACATGAACTTACTTTGAATGACTTTACCCACTTGAGAAACGAGCAATTCTGGACGGGAAATGTATATAATCCCTTTTTCGTTGCTGCTAAACGCCTCGGCTCGAACTGGCACAGCCTTATTTACACCGGTCCTGAAATTCACCAGCATTTTGTAAGTAGGAAATGGAGCACTACTTATGCTGCCCACACCAACCTCCACTATATGGTGCCCGGCACCCGCAATTTTATAGGTTTGGAAGTCAACAAATTCTGGCAGCCCGGCGATTTCGACATGACGCTGCGACCGCAGATGCGCTTGGCGATAAGCGATCAGTTACTCGTTGGTATTGTAGCCGGTATACCAGTGAAACGGGAAGATGAGCGGATGAGTGCTTTTGTGCGGCTGATTTATGAGCCGAAGCATCGGTGATTATTAACGAGGAGTCAAAGAGTTGAGGGAGTTGAGACAGTAACCCAAACAGCCAGTTACACACCATTCGGTCAAACGGACTTTTGTGCGGCCTTCGGTTATAAAGTCATCACTCAAATTCTTGGAAGAGCGCGGAAGTTTTGTATCAAGAAGACTCTGAGATGTCTTATGTTTTTTCAGTCGCCTTTGTAAGTCTAGAGAAACGTCAGAAAAACTGCGACTGGGTTTTCTTAAGCTAAAAGTATAAGGGTACTCAATGTAGCCCAAAAATAAAAAGAACCTCCAGTAAATGCGGGTTCTCATCACAATCGAGAAAAACTTCTTCGGAAATTATACTTCAATCCAAATTCCATAAAATTTGTACTGTATGGGTCGTTAAATCCTCTTCCTGAATTATGAATTCTATAGCCCCAACCAAATGCTGCTGTGGCATATAGAGTGAAATAACTGCTTAAATTTCGCTCAAAGGTTATTGGTAAAAGCGTTGTTAAGTACAAAGACCTCCTCAATGGAACTTCACCCCTTATTGTAAAATAATCTACATAAATCTGGGAGGAATCTGCATTATACTCACGAATTACCAAATTGTCTTTAGCTACTCTAATAACTCTGTTATCAAATTCAGACCCAATTCTTAAATCGATACCCAAATAAACTCTGAGCGGATTTTCAACTTTTGTCAATCGAACTTGATACCTGGTAAATAATTGAAGTTGATCCAACCGCTCAGTTAAAGTGACACTAATATCGTTGATTTCTGTCCCAACAGGGGGTAAAGGATCAAGTGCTTCATTCTTTCCATAGTATATAGATCTACCCATAGCAGGTAAATAGGTCAACCCCATCTCTATTCTTTGAGCGTCATTGATTTGATTATTCTCAAGATTTACTGGGTTCAAACTAATTCCAATGTTGAAGTGCTTGTAAGTCTCACTTATGCCTCCCATATGTCTTTGTACGGGGTATTTTTCTACATCAGGTATAAATCCACTCCCAATCGTTGGCTTGGATACAAGATTGTAGTAATCTAAGTAAGAAGTAAATGACATGGATCCAGAAAGGGGACTAGAACCAAGGAAAATTTGATTTACTCTCCATTTCACCTGAGCAATACACAGATTGAGACTGCTTAGAAGGAATACAACTACAAAAAGGGATTTTACAAAAAACATACTTTGCTTAAATCTAATTAGGCGAAATTGAAATTGTTTCAGAAGCACGAAAATGTATCAACAGGTAATTCATGATTATTTTCGAAGGCCATGATGAACAGTGATTTCACTCAATACTACATAAAATATTTGTGAAAGTAGTTCCGTTTCTGACCTATGCGACTGACCATCAGCGATCAGCTACTCGTTGGAATTGTAGCCGCATACCCGTAAAACGGGAAGATGAACGGATAAGTGCCTTTGTGCGGCTGATTTACGAGCCGAGGCACCGGTAGTTTATAGGATGCTCTTAAGTTTTTAGAACGGTTCTTTAAAGAAGCCGCTTTTTATCCCATCCAAATATTCTCATCCAATTTTGAATTTGAAATTTTGAATTTTGAATTGTTAACTCAAAGAGTCATTCTTAGCCTCGAGATGGCGAATCAATTCTTCTTCGCTCATGTGCATGGTCTCCAATAAAACCACGGCATCCTGAGCGAGGCGGTGCTCGGGATATTCATTTATTAAACGCTCGAGGTAGGGAGTGGCTTTGGAATGCTGGCCCAAATCGTTGTGCAACATAAATCCCGCGAAAAAGAGTGCGTTGGGCACACGGGGGTCGGTTGGATATTGGTTGACCAACTGCTCGAGCACCTGAATGGCGTTCTCCCAGCGGAACTGACCCCGCATCACATCGGCGGCTTTGAATAAATAATCCGGGGCAATGGAGTCCTTCGGATAGGTTTCAACATAGCGTAAATAGGCTTTTACCACATTGCTGGCCAAGGAATCGTTCAAGCGGTCGTCGCCCGACATGGTTGCCGGATCGGCCATCAGTTTTTGTTCGAGTCCTTCGATAGTGTTGCGGGCTTCAGTTTGAGGATCGGCTTTTTTCTCGCCACAGGCAACAAACAACAAACTCAAAAACAAAGTCAATACTGGCAGTAAACGCATCTTTTCTCCTATTAAAAACACAAAGTTAAGCTAATGAACGCCATTTGAAGCCCACAGCTGTCATCGGAAAGTAAATCTGATTAAACCGAAATATACTGCACTTCTGCACCCGTATTCCGGAAAATGGCTTCAACCCGCCCCCGGTCGGTATCAGTTAATAAAATCTGCCCGAAACGCTCTTGACTCACCAATCGCAACAGATTGGCCACCCGTTGCGGGTCGAGTTTTTCGAAAACGTCATCTAACAATAAAAAGGGCGCTTTGCCGATGAGCATGCCTAAATAATCGCTTTGTGCGAGTTTGAGAGCGATGATAAAACTTTTTTGCTGGCCCTGACTGCCGAATTTTTTCACCGGCTGGCCATCGATGGTGAACACAAATTCATCACGATGCACACCGGTCAACGACCGACCGGCATCTAAATCCGCCTGCAATCCGCTGCGCATGAGACTGGCTGCATCGCCCTGGTGAAAAACAGTATCGTACAACAAGCCCGCTTTTTCGTGGCCCTGGCAGATTTCGAGATGTAATTCTTCGAAAACGGGGTTAAATTGATCCAGGAGTGCGGCCCGGCGGGTATAAATGAGTCGGTTGAGGGGGGCGAGTTGTTCGTCGAGCACTTCGAGCAGGGCTTTGTCGATCCGGCGTTCTTGGGCCCACGTTTTCAGCAGACTATTTCGCTGGAGCAGCAATTTGTTGTATTTCATCAATCCCAACAAATAATCGCGGTCGGTTTGCGACAGCAGCATATCTATAAAGCGGCGTCTTTCATCGCTGCCTTCGTGTATAAGATTAAGATCTGTTGGCGCTATCATCACCACCGGAAACCGGCCGATGTGGTCGGCTAGGCGTGGATAATCCTGCCCATTTAGCTTCACTACCTTCTTACTGCCCGGCTGATAAGCGCAAAAAACCTTGTTTTTTTCGCCCTCATCTTCAATTTCAGCAGTGATATTGAAGTATTCCTGCCCAAAACGGATGAGTTGCTGGTCCTGGCTGTTAAAGTAGGATCTCGTCAGGCAAACGTAGTGTAAAGCGTCGAGTACATTTGTTTTCCCGGCCCCGTTGCGGCCCGTCAAAGCCACCACCGGCGCCTCAAAACGGTAGTCGCGTTGTTCCGCATTGCGGAAGTTGTGGAGCTGTAGTGAAAGCAGGTACATTTGAGGGTTTCGGGAAATGACAAAGAGCCGTATATTAGCGGCTCGATTTTCACGCAAGAATAATGGCAAAAACGAAGATAACCAAAGAAACCTATCTACAGTGGTATGAGCAAATGCAGCTTATCCGCCGTTTTGAAGAAAAATGCGCCCAGTTATATGGCCAGCAAAAAATCAAAGGTTTCTGTCATTTATATATCGGTCAGGAAGCCGTTATCGCCGGTACCTACTCGGTAATCAGCAACGACAAAGATTCTGTAATCACTGCCTATCGCGACCATGGCCACGCCATTGCGAGTGGTATGACGCCGGAATCGGTCATGGCTGAGATCTATGGCAAGGTCACCGGTTGCTCCAAAGGCAAGGGTGGTTCGATGCATATGTTCAGCAAACAGTTCCGCAATTTCGGCGGACATGGCATTGTTGGTGGTCAGATTCCACTCGGTGCCGGTATCGCTTTTGCCGAACAGTATAATGGCACCAAGGGCGTGAACGTATGTTATATGGGCGATGGCGCGGTGCGTCAGGGTGCTTTGCACGAGACCTTTAATATGGCCATGTTGTGGAAACTCCCTGTAATTTTTGTGGTAGAGAATAATTTCTACGCCATGGGAACATCGTTAGAGCGTACCACCAATATGAAAGACATTTCACGTATTGGTCTGGCCTACGATATGCCATCCAAAGCCGTTGATGGCATGAGCTGCGAAGCGGTTCACGAAGCCATGGACGAAGCGGTAGCCCGCGCCCGTAAAGGCGATGGTCCAACTTTCCTTGAAATCCGCACCTACCGTTATCGCGGTCACTCCATGAGCGACCCGGCCAAATACCGCACAAAAGAAGAGGTAGAGCACTACAAATCAATCGACCCGATTGAGCAGGTGAAAGCCACTTTATTGAAGAAAAAATACGCCACCGAAGCAGATATCGAGGCAATCGACGCCAAAATTGAAGAGCAGGTGAAAGCTTCCGTTGAATTTGCCGAAAATTCACCGTGGCCGTCGGATGCAGAATTATATACCGATGTATATATGCAAACCGACTACCCATTTATCATGGATTAATCCGTATACAGCTAAACCATCAATATCCCCCGCCTCATGGCTAAAAAACACACCGAAGAAGAAAAATCATTCGACTTCACCCAGAATCTCGACATCCAAGAAACCATCAATCGTTCCGAAGTATTTTTGGAAAAGTATAAAAACATCATTTACGGTGTTTTAGGTGGCATCATACTGCTTGCAGCTGGCATTTATTATGTAAACGGCATCTATTTACCCAACAAACAAGCCGAAGCCCTCAATATGATGTATGTGGCTGAGCGTTATTTCGAAGCCGATTCATTGGATCTCGCCATCAATGGTGATGGTAATTTCCCAGGTTTTGAAGAAATCGCTGACGATTACAGCTGGACCAAAGCCGGTAATCTGGCACACTACTATCTCGGTATAGCTTATTTGAAAAAAGGCGAGTTTGAAACCGCTATTGATCATTTAGGTGACTTCAACGGCGACGATGTCATCCTCAGCAGCATCGCTTTAGGTGCTATGGGAGATGCTTATCTCGAACTCGACAACAAAGACAAAGCGCTGAGCTACTACAAAAAAGCAGCCGACAACAAAGCCAACACCCTGACTACGCCTATCTACCTCCTCCGTGCCGGTGAATTGGCCGAAGAAATGGGCGAAACCAAGGATGCTTTAGCTTTTTACGAGCGTATCAAAGCCGATTATAAGGCGAGCACTGAAGGTCAGAATATCGACAAATACATCGCCCGCGTTAGCGAAAACTAAGATGGCAACTGCCCTCAAAAACCTTTCAGAACACGAAAAAGTAGCACTGCGCAAGCCCGAAAAGCTGCGCATTGCTATTGTTACAGCTCATTGGAACACCCACATCACCCAGGCGTTGGAAGATGGTGCGGTGGATTGTTTGCGTCATCATGGGCTGACAGACAAACATATTCGCATTGAAAAAGTCGCCGGTAGCTACGAATTGCCTTTAGCAGCACAATGGCTGGCGAACGAATGGAAAGCCGATGCGGTGATTGCGCTGGGTTGCCTGATCAAAGGTGAAACCCCCCATTTTGAATACATCAGCGAAGCGGTTGCTCATGGATTGATGGACTTGAATCTCAAGTTAAATAAACCAGTTGTTTTTGGCGTGATAACCGTATTAACCGAACAACAAGCACTCGACCGTGCTGGTGGCATTCATGGCAATAAAGGTGTAGAAGCTGCTGTCACCGCACTACAAATGCTTGCTTTACGAGATAGATTATAGGGTTTAGGCGGCTGCGCCTTGGTTTAGAGCTGCAGAGCAGCAGGTTTAGACTTATTTTCTCTACAAAACACAGCTAAACCCAAGCCGAAGGCTGTCTAAACAGGCCGCAGGCCGCTAAACCAAGGCGCAGCCGCCTAAACCCGATAGCATTTCCTAAGTACCCACCTTTACCAATCTCCCAGCGGTTTCTGCTTTTTGACGGCCCCAGGCGGCGATGGCTTCAACTACCGGTAAAATAGACTTTCCTTCATCGGTTAATTCGTATTCGACCCGCACCGGGACTTCCGCATATACGCTTCTGCTCACCAGATTTTCGCTTTCCAGTGCTTTGAGCTGGAGCGACAACATTTTGTCGGTAATATCCGGAATCAGGGTTTTTAATTCGCCAAAGCGTTTTTTTCCGTTACGCAAATACCAGATGACGACGGCTTTCCACTTTCCGCCGATTTTATCCATGGTGATGTCGAGCGCGCAATGGTAATCTTTGCCGTCGAGCACAAATTTGTAGGCTTCGTTATTAATTAACATAAAAATATTTCATTCTAAACGGCTGATTTTCAGCATTAAATTCAACTTTTAAAGCTACTTTCTAATTTGACAGTATGTTGTAAGGGCTATTTTTATACTATACATTTGAAAGTAGATAACAAAACTACATAATAAAACTTCAACAATGAAAATAGCTGTATTAGGAACAGGCATGGTAGGAAAAGCCATCGCCTTCCGTTTGAACGAACTAGGGCATCACGTACTTCTTGGTACCCGTTCGGTACAAGAAACCCTGGAAAAGCCGCTTAAAGCAGGGCAAGAATCGATGGCATCCTGGCTAGCCACGGCAACCGGTATTCAGCTGGCCACTTTTGAAAATGCAGCAGCCGAAGCTGAAATCGTTTTTAATTGTACCTCCGGACAAGCGAGTCTGGCGGCGTTACAAGCGGCAGGCACCAAAAATCTGGCTGGCAAAGTCATCGTCGACATCGCCAACCCCCTCGATTTTTCGAAAGGTATGCCGCCAACGCTCAATCCCGTCAATGATGACTCGCTCGGTGAACAAATTCAACGGGCTTTTCCGGAGAGTCGGGTAGTTAAAACGCTGAATACCATGACGGCTACTGTAATGGTCAATCCGACCTTATTGCGAGGGCCACATACCGTTTTTCTCTCCGGAAATGATACTTCAGCCAAAGAAAAAGTAAAAGAATTACTATCCCAATTTGGCTGGAAAGCAGAAAATACGCTCGATCTAGGCGACATTACCACTGCCCGCGGCACAGAGATGTTTCTGCCCTTATGGATCCGTATGTGGGGCGCGTTGGGTACCGCCCAAATGAACATTCACATTCAGCGGTAAGTCGTCGTTCTGGACAACATGCTGTCTCGTGCCGTTTAGGTCGGCTTCGCCTCCGGTTTAGTAGGCCTGCGGCCTAGGTTTAGCTTCCTACGGCCGGTTTAGTGGGCCTTCGGCCCAGGTTTAGCGGCCTGCGGCCTGGGTTTAGCTGGGATTCTCGGCTCAACAACATTATTGCCAGGCTAAACCAGCAGCGTAGCTGCGCTAAACCTGCTGCGAAGCAGCGCTAAACCAAGGCGCAGCCGCCTAAACCTTAAGCCGTGGCAAGAAGCATGGCTCGATTTATTTGTTAATATGGCGTGCATTGTCGAATTTGGACTACCCGATAAAACGTACGTCTATGAAAACAACCGTATTTGCCGTATTGGCAGCTTTTATGCTCGCTACCACCGCCTGCAGCAATACCGAAACCGTCACCCTCGATAGTGGTGATATTATTCTCACGGCCGAAGGTCCGCTTTATGATGGCTCAAATACAGCATCGGCCGAATGGACAGCCGATTTGAGTGCTTTAAATATCGAAGCCGCCGATATTCAGGAAGCGCGGGTAAAAAGTATCACCGTTACCACCGATAATCCGGAAGATATGGCTTTAATACAGGACATCACCTTTCAGTTTGCGGGTAAAGATGTGAGTATGCAGCAAGTTGGCTTTTTAAACCCTGTGCCCGAAGCGGCGTCTGAGTTAACATTGCAGATTGCAGATGAACAGACCGACATTGCAAAATTTTTCAAATTACCCAATATGACCTGGGTGAGTGATGTGAATCTAAATGCTGAAAAAGAAGATAATCTGCAGTTAAAAGTCCGTTTAAGCTTTGAATTAGAAGTAAAATCTAAATAAATCCACCCATGAAAAAAACGTTGTTCTCTACCCTTTTCCTGCTTTTTTCTGCTGTATTGTTGCAAGGATTTTATCCTGCCCAGGAAGTGGAAGCCGATATGCTTGTTGGCGTATGGGAGCCCAGTCACGGTAAAGCCCGGGTGAAAATTGAAAAAATAGCCGATAAATATTACGGCAAAATTGTCTGGTTAAAAGAACCCATCGATCCGGCTACCAATGCCGCGAAAGTCGATAAAAACAACCCTGATGAATCTATGCGCCAGGTGCCACTCAAGGGTTACCGCTTGCTGAAAGACTTCACCTACGCCGGTAAAGGCGAATGGGTAGATGGAACCATTTACGACCCTGAAAATGGCAATAATTACAGCTGTGTAATCAAAGCCAAGGATGCCAATACATTGGATATCCGCGGTTACATCGGTGTAAAAACCTTCGGCCGTACGGATGTATGGAAGCGGGTAGCCATTAAAAAATAGGGCGGATGAAGCAACAGTTCCTCCTGCTTTTCTGCCTGTTTTTTAGCCTGACTACACTTAGTTTTGCGCAGGTAACCGACAGTACGACAACAGACGAAGAAGACTATGACCAATATGGTGATGTGGAATATGCGGACGGCACAGCCACAAAAACGTATGCCAATGCTCGTATTGTAGGTACTGCGCCCCAACGTTTTGTATCGGTGGGCTGGGATTGGCAAGCACCTTATACGATGCAACTTTCCAACATCGGCAGTTATGCTGAAGATGCTGACCTTCCTCCGAATCAATTCGCGACTGGCGATGTAGTTTATACGGGCGGACTACGTTTAACCGCCAACATACCCGTCATTTCCCGTAATACTTTCATATGGCAGCTAGGCGGTAATTATTGGGAAACCGGTTATAAAATCAACAATATACAGGGCGATTCGTCGGCTGTAGGCGTAATGAACGAGCTCAATACCAAAGGGCTGCGTACTACGGGTATCAATTCCACACTGTACAAGCCATTGAATGAATATCAATTCATACTCGTGCAAGGCTCGTTGGATATGAGTGGCGATTATGATTTGTCGTTGCAAAGCCAGGCACGCTTTTCGTTGGCAGCATTATGGGGAAAACGCCCACACGACCGTTTACAATGGGCCGTTGGACTTTCCCGAACCTTCAGGGTGGGTGGTATGAATTATATTCCCATATTTATGTATAACTGGACTTCGCTCGACCGCAAATGGGGTATCGAGGCCTTGCTTCCGGCCAGAGGTGCTGTACGTTATAATTTCAGTGGCACAAGCCTGATGATGGCGGGATTTGAATTGGAGGGTCAGAGTTATCGCATCGATAAATTCAGCGATATACCTGCCGGCACTTCACAAAGCCTGGAAATACGACGTGGTGAAATTAGGCCACGGTTGGAGTACCAACGCCAGTTGTATGGCTTTTTCTGGATAGGCGCTCAAGTAGGCTATCGTTTAAATTATATCTACAATGCAGATTATCTGCCGGAAGGAAAAGAGTTCTTCAGAGGCTTTTTCGGCAAACAACCTTACGCCATGCTGAATACTTTAGGAAATACACCTTATGTGAACCTGACCATCAATTTCGTCAGTCCTTAAGCAATTAATTACCCCATCAACAACGGCGACCGTGGAAAACCCAGGGTTCGCCGTTTTTGTTTTTAGTGAAAAACAGATAGTCGTCGCCGCCATCAGCCAATTTCAAGCGTTTACGGATTTCGCTGACCTCCATAAAAAACTCCCTTTTTGCCACATTGGCCTTAATGATACCTTGTTTTTGCAATTCGGTGATCAAAGTTTTTGGCTTATAAGGCCAGTGTTGCACGATTTTAAACCAACGACCTGCCGTTTTTGGCTCGGGAATTTGACTGAAATAATAATCGGCCTGACCATTAATAGCCAGCCAATTTTGTTCGGCAGCATAAGCACGGGCTTGTCGCGTTTTGATTAATGCTAAATGAGGTTCAACGAAATAGGCCAGCTCTCCAGGTAACGCCAAAGCCGGTTTTACGGCATTTTGTCCAAATGGCGACTGCCATTGATGGACTGGTTCACCGGAAACGTTCAATTTAATACTGTAGAGCTGCGGTTCACGGTTCTCGGGCAACCCAAGCACAAAAAGTAATTCTTTTAGCTCATTTTCAACCGCTATAGCGCGACAATCGAGCCTTTCACCCAACTGCATACGCGCTTGTTGAATATCAAGCATGGGCGAAGCTTTGAGCCACAATCGGCAGTTTTTCGACAGTATAGCCGGTAAAATCGCTCGTATGTCGGGTGAACTGTCGGCGAGACCATTCACTTTTTGTCCGTCCGGACGGCGATCGGGATCGGCAAAAACCACAGTTTCCGGCGCCAATTCCGGCATCCAGGCTTCAGCACTCATCTCCCTAATTTCGACATGGGGCTGGTTTCTGAAGTTCCAGCGCAGCAATTGGGCTCTTTCGGCATGCTGCTCGAGCAGTATGACTTTTTCGAAATTTTCGCTGAGATAAAAGGCATCAATGCCTGCACCGGCAGTAATATCTACCAATACCTTTCCCCGAATGAGGCTGGCTTTGTATTTGGCCGTAGCCGATGAACTGGCTTGCTCAAAACTCTGCGGACTGAATAGCCACCCGATTTCGAGCATATCCGGGAATTTTTGTCGCGCTTTGCGAACGAGCGCTATTTGTTGCAAAACCAGGGCCGCATCTCCCCCAAATAATTTGCGTGCACGGTTGGTAAGCTCCTGCAGGGGTGTTTCTGCAGCGTCTGCACAAAATTTCTGCACTTCACTACTGGTTAATACGGATACAAAATGAGCCCCCTCCTGCATATTTGAATTATTTTTCCGTTACTTCGTTGTTTGTGAAGGGCAATGAAACGATTTTTGCTATTCCTTTTGGCTGTTGGCCTGGTTTCATCTGCTTGTCAGAAGAAAACTTGTGCGGCTTTCAGTCAGCAGGAACAGCGAAAAAAAGCCAAAACCCCGAAAAACAAAAAGAAGTTGTACGCGAAAGATCGTGACGTCTTCGGAAATAAACGTTGATAAAGATGAAAAAACTAGTTGTATTGGCCGTTTTAGTGTTGGGTGGTTTAGCCCTCAGCAGCTGTAACCGCAATGCATGCCCGGCTTTTAGTCAGGCAGAAGTACAGCAGCCAGCGGTTCGTTCGTAAGTGATGCCCTGGCCGGAACTCACCCATTTGTCGCAACTCGACGAATGGGTGGAGCGTTCTTTTCATCAGCCTGTATTATTCTATAAACACAGCACCCGCTGCAACATCAGCGATGCGGCTTATGGCCGTTTGCAGCGAGGTAGGAATGATATACCCGAAAACTACCCACTCGTTTATCTCGATTTGCTGGCCCATCGCGACATCTCGGCAGCATTGGCCGACCGGACGGGTGTAGCGCACGAATCTCCCCAATTAATATTGATCAAAAATGGTGTTGCCGTCTGGCATGCCAGTCATTTCGACGTACGCCCTTCCAACATTCCTACAGCCGTTTAAGCTTTTCTTCAGGAATAATGAAAGCGGAAATCCTGCACCAGATCGGGATGCAGCGATAAGGCTACCGGACAGGTACGGGCTGTCCTTTCCAGGATCAGGCGGTCGTGTTCTGTATAAGTTTTGTCAAAAAACAGTTCTACTTCCAGTTTGCTAATGCGCCGGGGGTCACTCGCCATATGTTTCACAACGGTCGCCCGCAAGCCGCTCATATCAATCTGATGGGTCTTCGCGGCTATCCCCATAACCGTAATCATACAGCTTACGAAGGCAGCGCTCACCAAATCAGTAGGTGAAAACGCTTCGCCTTTGCCATGGTTATCGAGAGGCGCGTCGGTAATAATTTCTTGTCCCGAACGTATATGGATGGCGCTGGTGCGCAAATCGCCGAGATAGGTAATTTCTGCTGTGCTCATAATTCGCTAATTTAGAGAACTTTTATCGCCTGCAAGGGTTAGAAAAATGATGAAGACATGTTTTGGCCTTTTACTCCTCTTCCTGTTGCCTGCACTGGCAGCCGGGCAGGTTGCGCCGGAACCGGTCAATATCAACTATTTCAAATATGCCACAGTGGGTGGCGGTGCCCATAATCTGGGGTGGTTTGTCAGCGGCCGATATGGCTTGAGTAAGACCAAAAACAGTGATATCATTTACGAATTCGATATCTGGCGCACCAAACATCCCAAAGAAGTAAGGGTACAAAATCAACAGTTTGTCAACCCAAAATCCTATACCTACGGCAAACTCAATGATATGTACAATACCCACTTCGGTATGGGTACGCAACGTGTGATTTTCGATAAAGGCGAAAAAAGAGGGGTAGAAGTCCGTTACCACCTGAGCGGAGGTGCATCTCTGGCTGTTTTGATTCCGGTTTATCTGGAAGTATTGTACGCATCTAACCCGAATGATCCGCTCAGATTCGTAACACGTACAGAATTGTACGATCCAAGTCGGCATTTCGCTGATAATATTTATGGCGGAGCCCCTTTTGGCACCGGATTTAGCGAACTTCGGATTCAACCCGGCATTTATGGCAAGGGTGGTTTTGTTTTTGAATGGGGCAGTTTTACGGAAGAAATTCGGGTTTTAGAGGCCGGATTGGCTGTAGATTTTTTCCCCAAGGCGGTCCCGGTGATGGCCATGGTCGAAAACAACCGCCTTTTCCTGTCATTCTACCTGGGCATACATCTCGGGAAGCGCTGGTAATTGTGTAATTTTGTGCCATGCAAGAACCTCTTGTCCTCGACATACGCGAAC
>Ga0172380_10005724_pt1 | contig 14879 bp, 28 predicted proteins | sample Leawe162metaG_FD_119747 | JGI IMG/M metagenome (GOLD analysis project Ga0172380, IMG submission 119747) | Leachate microbial communities from a municipal landfill in Southern Ontario, Canada - Leachate well 162 metaG | ecosystem: Engineered > Solid waste > Landfill > Unclassified | place...
GGTCGGCGATGCCGAGCTCGTCGAGGATGGCGCGCACCGACGGGACGACAGCGTCGAACACGATCGAGGCGTTGAAGGCGTCCCAGTCCTTGCACCGGCAACGCTTCCACGCTGCGTTCCCCTCGGGGTACAGCAGGGAGGCCGGGAACCCTTCGGAGAACAGGGGGCACGCGTCGTTGTCGTCCCGGTGCTGGGGACGGACATGCTCGACGGACGCGAGGGTGCCGTCACGGTCGAAGATCACGGCGCGGCGGCGGGTAGACATGGCCGGAACCGTAGCATCGGCTCCCACATGGGTCAACCGGGCTAGTAGCTGACGATCACCGTCGCAGCGTTCAGGACGACCACGAGGAAGTAGACGCCCACCGCCGCCCAGGAGGCGCACAGGCCGAGCACGTTCGTGCTGGGGTGCCTCCACACGCCGATCAGGATGCCGGCGCACAGACCGAGCTTGAGGACGATGGCGAGCTTCGTGTGGATCAGCCACACGGCGAGCGGGTTGCCTTCGGTGGCGCCCCGAGAGAGCGCCCAGTAGGTGAGGATCAGGTCCAGGGAGTTCAGGACGGTGACGATGATGGCGCCGGCCACCCTCGCCCGGTAGAGCTCGGCGTGCTCGACGGCGTCCATGGTCAGAGGGCCGCTGCAGCGAGCTCGTCGCGCAGGCGGATCGACTCGGCCTGGACCGCCTGCTTCGGGTCGACGCCGGCGGCGACGTCGAACAGGAGCTTGGCGAGCGCCTTCGAGGTGTCCTCCCGACCGGTCCCCTCGGTCACGAGGCGGGCCTGCCCGAACAGGGTGACACCGAGGCCGGCGAGATGCCGATCGATGGCCGCCTCCCACCACTCGATGCTGAGCCCATCGATCCGGGCGACGTCTTCGTCAGCGTTCGGCATACCACTCTCCTCGTTCGATGATCGCCTGGTAGGCGGGGTCGTCTCGGCGGTCGATGAGCCACTGCCTGAGAGCGGCCTCATCGTACGCTTCCTTCCTGGCGTCCGCACGTTCCAAGCGCGGCGATCCGCGGTACACCTCGACGCCGGCGGCGTTGATGAGGATGCCGACGAACCCGTCGACGAACCGGGTCCCGTGCAGCATGCGGCAGGGGAGGGCGTCGGGGAGGAACTCGCGGAGCTCACCCATGGGAGAGGCGGTCGATTGACTCGATGCCGGCGACGGCGATCGCTGCGATCTCCAGGAGGAGCCTGCGGGGGTCGTCGTCGTCGCCGCCGGCGAACGGGTTCCCGAGTTCGGTGGACCGCCGCTGCAGGAGGTACGCCCACCCGGCGGGGGTGATCGCGTCGTCATGCTCGGCGGTCCATCCGTAGTCGAGGACGTGGCGGGAACGCTCCCCGGCCACCTCGGTGAGGACGTCGGTCGTGTCGCTCATCCCGTCATCCTAGGCGACGGCGAGGGCCGCGGCGGCGTCCTCGTACGCCTTCCGGTACTCGGGTTCGGTGAGCCGGCCGGCCAGGTACCGTTCGGCGCCGGTGGGCTCCACCTGCTGCACCTCGGGCTCCCAGGGGACGTCGCCGTCGGGGTCGTGCTCGGTGAACGCCTCGGCCGCCGGGAGGTTGTCGTCGAGGATCGCGCGAGCGTACGGGCCGACCATGTGCCGGCGCAGGTAGCGCCACCCCTTGAACGTCTGGAGGTTGTGCACGATGAACCCGTTGGCGGCGAACCCGCCGTAGTTCGTGGGGGTCGCCTTCCGCTTCGGGAACAGCGCCGACGTCCCGGTCTCCTGGGCGCGCCGCATCCGCTCCAGCGGGTCATCCCGACCATGGTCCTCGGGGTGGAACTCCAACTCGCCGAGGATCTCAGCGAACGTGCCGGCGAAGATCCAGTTGTCGGAGTTGGTCGACCAGATGAGGTACACGTCCTCGTCGCCGGGGTCGGGCTTGATGACGTGGTGGGTCATGAGGTCATGGCCTTCCGGAAGTCGGTGGCGAGCCGCTCGATGGCGCGGAGCACCTTGCGGTTCGAGCGGTGACGGGGACCGTTGTCGAAGTAGTGGGACAGGGCGGCGGCGATCGTGCCCTGCATCTCGTCGTCGATCCACACGTACGCGCCGCCACCCCCGGAGCCCCGCACGACTGCCGGGAGTTCCTGGGGGCCGTCATCGGTGAGGACGGTGGGTCGGATGGCGGGAAGGCCCACGATGGTCTCCTACGGGTTCGACGGGACCCACAAGCCTCGTGCTACTGCTCCCATGGGTGACTGCTTTCGGTTCGGCGCTGTGCGCCATCGGATGCGGGGGTGACCGTAGCTAATCCGTCGACACCGGTCAAGGTTGGATTCCCAGGAGAGGTGAGTTGTGGCAGAACGCCCGACGGCGGTGCTCGGTGGGTCCCCACTCTTCCTCTGGGATGAGAGCGGCACCTCCGTGGATCTGGGCGAGTCGGTTGCACCGCTTACACGCTCGACCCCAGGCGGTACGGCGCGTGTTCTCGGTGGTGAACTCGTGACCCCGAGGGCAGAAGTTGGTGAAGGTGCGCGCCATGTTCTGCTGGTGGGATTCGGTGACGAGGTGATCTGGGTTCACGCACGCCTTCACGTGGCAGGTGTGAGACACGTCGAGGCCGACCGGGATAGAGCCGTAGGTGATTCGGTAGATCCAGACGTGAGCTCGTTCGAAGGCGTGCCAGGAGCCGTACCCCTGGTTCAGCTTCCCGGTCCAGAGCCAGCATCCGTTAGGCCCGAACACGTCGACGTTCGACATGAAACGAGCGAGTGGGCTCAGGTCGGCCCTGGATTCGAGACGGCCGGTGCGCCGCAGGCGGTAGTAGTGCTTCTCGCACCACTGGCTCCCGGGACTACGACGGGGGGTCGAGCAGCCCGGCGCTTCGCAGTTCGTTGAGGTCACGCCCAGCAACGATAATCCCTGCCCTCTGGAGTTCGGTCACCTCCCGGTGACAGCGGAAACACAGGGTTTCCAGGCCGGTGAGGTGGTGGTGGCAGCCCATCCCGTAGCCGCGGCCGCCGCGGGGTCGGATGTGGTTGACCTCCAGGGAACGGTCCAGGACGATGCGCCGGTACCAGTCGGTCTGCCGGTACGTGACGTGCACGGAGACATCGGCCGGGTCTACACCGAGGTGAGCGAGGACGTTCGCGAAGGCGAGTTCGACCTCGTGGGGGCCTGTCCCGCACCGGACGCACCGGTTCCCGTCGCGGCGCTTGGCGGCATCGCGCGCCGTGTTCCAGTCGTGCTGGGAGCGGAACGCCATGTTGCAGAGGGTGGAGCACCACCGCTGCTGCCGGCCGACGAGCATGCGGTCGCACCAGTGGCAGCGGCCGGGGCGGCGCGACCACTTCGTGAGGGGGCACTCGGCGAGGACCCGAGTGATGCTGGCCCCCACGGTCAGATGTCCTCGGAGTCGAACTCCCAGGGCGGGGGGCCGTCGTCGCCCATGAAGCCGGGCTCCACGTACAGGAGGGCAACGGCGACGAGGACGACGACGGGCCACAGGAAGAACAGGGCGACGACGGCCGGCCCGGACATCCAGTGGTGCTCGGGGAAGTGCACGGACTCGACGAGGTCAACGAACAGCCACGCAGCGACCGCTCCGAGGCACCAGAGGATCACGAGGACCCAGATCATTCGTCCTCGCTGACGGTCTCGGTGAAGAAGATGTCCAGCTGGGTGAGGAGCCCCTGGGTGCCGGCGACGGCCCACGGGACGAGGAACCAGAGGGCGCCGGCGGGCAGGAACACCCACCAGGCGGTGACGGCCACGGACACCCAGAACCCGGTGCACCACGGGCAGTTCAGGAGGTCGCCGATCTTGCCGCGCGCCCAGGAGCGGTCGGTGCCGTCGCTGTTGTACGCGAACTGGGTGAGCCAGATGCTGAACCGGCTGCCGGAGCCCAGGTCGGCGCCGATGAGCGAGTCGAACACGATGAACCGGGTGATCCGGTACGACGCGAGCGACACGAGCAGGAAGATGCCGAAGCTGAGCTCGGGGAGGGTGACCATCAGGCCGCGACCTCGGACTGGAGGGCGTCGAGGGCGGCGCGCTCACCGGGGGTGCACGCGGCGATCGCCTCGTCGTAGAGGTTGGCGGGGCACCGGTTCTTGCTCCCGCGCAGCGGGCCGGTGACGGCCCACCGGAGGATCGTCTTGCGCTTCCACGCCTCGGTGCCGTTCACGGACGGGTAGTCGTAGGCGGGGAGGAGGTCGCGGAACTTCCAGGCGTGCGGGGTCCGCGGCTTGACGTTGAGGAGCTCGGCGATCTCGACGATGCCCACGATCGTGAGGTCGTCGACGGTGTACTCGGGCTGGCTGGTGGGCACGGGGGTCTCCTGGGGTGCTGGGGGTGGGGCCGTAGCCCTCTTGGCTACACCCTAGCAAGGGGGGTGTGCACCGATCCACTCAGCAATCCAGGTTTCCCCCGGCCATCAGCGCTTCGTGACCCGCCTGAGGGTGGTGACGGACACGCCGTAGTCCTTGGCGACGGAACGAGGGTTCTCGAACCGGGCGATCCGCTGGCGGGCCGTGGCGATGTCCTCGGGGGTCATCTTGGGGGTGCGGCCGGTGGCGACGCCGTCGGAGGTGCGGTTCTTCTGGTAGCGGGCCTTGGGCTCGCATCCGGAGCAGAACCCGCTGGCGCCTGGCCGGTGAGAGCACTCGGCGCCGCGGCAGAGCCGCACGGGGTTGAAGGGGCTGGTCTGGACGTTGGGGTACTCGGTGGTGGTGTTGGTCATGCCAGAACCGTAGCACGACGGTCCACACGAGTCAACCGCGGGACCAGGAGCGCAAGACCTTGCCCTTCGGACCGGTGATCGTCATCGCCACCATGCCCATCGAGATCCCCGCCGGCACATGATCCACGCCGACCTCGAACGACTTCTGCTCCCAGATGAGCTCGCCGTCCTTACCGAACGCCTTGTAGTGCCCGGTGGGCTTCGTCGAATCCTCACCAGCAGAGGGGACGGAATGCTCGGATCGCTTCGTGTTCGCCACGCCCGCAGTCTACTCGCCGACGCCGGGCGCCGTCACCTTCGAAGGTCGATGATCGCCACGCCGAGCTCGGTCGCCAGGCGCTGGGCTACGGGCGGCGACGGGAAGCGTGTCCCGTGCTCGATCTCCGACAGGAACGACGGGGAGATGCCGGCACGGCGCGCCAACTCCCGCAGGCCGAGGCCAGCGTTCATGCGGAGGGTCCGGAGCTTGAGCCCGCTTACGGGAACGGACCGCCCCGAGGAGGAGCGGTCCGTCACCTGCGGGATCTCCCCCGTCATCCCTGTTCCCAGGGGTACCCAACGTCCGAGCCGCGCTCCAGGAGCGGGATCATCTTGAACGCCGAGTCGTTGAACCCGGTGAAGATGTGGTTGTTGGGCTTGGAGGTGTCGAGGCTGAACCGGTTGTACCCGGCGAAGTCCCAGACGTAGACCGACACCGAGTCGGCCGGCCGCCACGAGAACGGGGTGGCCTGGTCGTCGGTGAAGATGATGACCCGGTCGTACGGGCCACGGTCGTCGAAGGCGGCCTTGACGGACTGCCAGGTGTTCGTGGCGTGCCCGACGGAGCCGACGGCGTTGACAAGGGTCTCGATGCTGCGGATGAGCGACGTCGGACGGTCGTCGAAGAACGCGCACGTCTGCCCGAAGATCAGGACGTCCACGTCCGACTGGACGCCGACGGCGGCACCAAACAGCGCCGCTGCCTCGACACGGGAGATCTCCGACTTCGCGGAGAGCACGGCGTTCATCGACGCCGAGGTGTCCACGGCGACGAGGGTCCGGCCGGGGAGGACCGGGATGTTGCCGCACGAGCCCTGCAGGCCGCGCTCGGTGCCCCGGGTGTAGTCCAGGGTGCCCGAGTAGCGGTGCGCCGACCAGAACCGGTAGGGGAACTGGCGGGACGCGGCGATCTCCTCGGGGTCGGCCAGCTTCGCGTTCACGAAGTCGACCATGGCGTCGGAGATGCCCGCCTTGGCGAAGTTCCGCAGGTTCCGGAGGAGGGCCATGTAGCCCATCGACGGGATCTGCGACTCCCACGCCTGGGCGTCCATGCCGCCCGGGATCCAGCCGCCGAGACGCTCCCAGGTGAAGCCGGCCTGCCGGAGCAGGTCGGATCCGCCCTCGACGAGCAGGCCGCGCCGCAGGTCGACGGGGACGGCTTCGAGGGTGTAGGTGGCGTTCAGCGTCGGGAGGGACGGGAGGCCCTCGACGGCGTCGTAGGAGAAGTGGCCGTGCCTCTTGTCGAGCAGGTGCTTGAACAGGGCGGACTGCCACGGCGCCTTCGGCGTCGGGTGGGTGAGCTCGATCACGTCGCCCATGCGGACGTCGGCGCGCTGCGAGTCCCACTTGAGCGCGGCGCGCTCGGTGTAGAGCTCGACGGCGGCGTCGGCGATGCCGCGCTTGACGGCCATGGGGAGCTTGCGACCGTAGCGGGCGAGCCAGTAGGCGAGGGCCTCGGCCGGCTCGTCGGCGCGGGAGCAGGCCGACGCGATGAGGGCGCGGGCGCCGGGGCGGCCGTCGGCGAGGAACTGGCGGCCGGCTTCGATGGCGGCGACGAGGGACGCCGAGCGCATGTTGCCGGTGTTCCGGAGCCACGGGATGAAGCCTTCGATCCACTCGGGATCGGTGGAGGCGACCTCGTGGACGAGGGACTCGAACCGCTCGTCGCGGTCGGTGGCCGACTCGTAGAAGGTGGCCTCGGAGACCATGTTGGTCAGAGCGAGGTTGAACAGCGCGCCCTTGGCGTCGGCGGAGAAGCCGGCGGCGCCCTCGAACGTACGGGTCGGGGTCTCGCCGGTGCGGACCGGGGACGTGCCGTAGATGGGGCGGACGGTGTTGGAACGGGCGAACTTGGACACGAGGCACTCCTCGGGTTGGTGTGGCCCAGCGAGGACACGACGTGGCTGGTCAGGATCCTCGGCGCTCCGGTTAACGGCCGGAGGGGGCAGAGGGTCGCCCGGGGGTTGGTGGACGAAGGAACCAACTACTACGCAACGCTGGGGTGAAACGGATCACCGTGAACTTGGCGCAACTGGTGTTGAGACGTGCTGCCGTTACACTAAGCCCGCCATGACGGCGGGTCCGGAGTCGAACCGGTCTGTCCGCTTAGGAGGCGGAGTAACCAATCGCTATCGCATCGGTGATCAGAGCTAACGCAGTGAGAACATGTGGTCCAGGTAGCGGGGTATCGAAACCCCCAACCAGGCCCGAAGACCTGGAGGCTCATCCGGAAGTAACCCGGGGTCCGGCACATCACTGCGAGATTTCAGTAGCGAGAACTTGTGCTTCGGGAGAGCCCCAATGCCATTGGTACTTCGGGGCAACCGGCCCACGGAGAGGACCGGCCTGGATTCGAACCGGGAAGTAACCCGAGGTGCGACGCAACGCTACTTGTCGAAGGGGGACGCTGAGGACACGGCACCGCGGGGCTGGTCATCTGGTGAAGGTGAAGGAACCCACGGCTTCGCAACAGCGAACGAGAGTGGACACTAGCGAACACCCGATGCTGCGTCAAGCCCCAATCGCGGATTCCTCGAAAACGATCGAGGCCCCCGGGTTCAGGCGGGGGCCTCGCGTCCACTTCGCTCTCCGTTCACCCCGGGCTGTCGAGCAGGTGGGCGGACCCTGCCCGGGTTGTCCCCGTCCTCCCTCGGCGGTTGGAGTGGGGCGTGCGTGATGTTCCGCTGCGCTGACGCCCTCCCTGAACCAGGAGGGCCGACGCTTGGAAGCCGAGCCGTACCGACCTGGGGACCGTACCGCTACCGGTACGGTCCCGTCAAGTCAGCACGACCCCCAAGGGGCGGTGCCCTGCCAGGCGAGGAGGTGCTGGGCCATGGCGTCCTGGTCCGCCGGCGACGCGTCCGCCGGCGACATGCCCACGAGGTCGGGCCGGCCGGCGTTGGCCGCCGTGTTGTTCCAGGTCTGCGGCATGAACTGGTAGGCCCCAGCGGCGCCGGAGCCGCTCTGGTTGTAGATGCCGTAGTTGCCGCCGGACTCGCGCGCCTTCACGCACTCCAGGTACGAGCTCGTTGGCGCCGACGAGTACGTCGGCTGCTGCTTCGGGGTGGGCGGGGGAACGTAGCGGGCGGCCTCGGCGACTCGTGCCGCTTCGGCATCGGCCTGCTCCTGGGCGTAGCGGGCGCCGGCCCACTCGTCCTGGACCTGGAGGAGGCTGGCGTAGGTGTTGAGGGCCTCGGCCTGGTAGTCGACCCACGGCTCGTTCTGGGCGGCCGGGGCCTCGGCGGCTGCGGCCGTCTCGACCCTGGTGAGCTCATCACCCCCCCGGGGGAGGGCGGCGGCCACCACGAGGGCGATCGCTGCGACGGCGACGAACAGGACGGTGAGCTTTCGCATTGGGGTCTCCTCACGTACGTGATCGGGAATGCGAACGGCCACGAGCGTTGAGGGCTCGTGGCCGTTGGGGACACCGTAGCTCACGGCGTCATCAAACCGCAACATTCACGGTTCGCGGAGGGTTTCCCCGAGCAGGCGGAACGACAGCGGGTACTCCCGGGCCGCGGCCTGCGACCCGACCATGCGCTGCAGGGCGTGGATGTGGAACGCCGCCTCCTGGAGGTCGCCTTCCCGGGGCGGGCCGTGCCCGACGATGTCGCTGCAGAGCGTGTTCCACACGGCCCCGAGGGACTCGATGACCTCGGACTCCTCAAGCGTCAGCATCGACGAACCCCGCCGCCACTCGCTCGACTGCGGCCTCGTCGATCCCGAGGGCGGCCAGGGCCTCCTTCTCCGCCTCGACCTCGGGGTCCGGCCCCTCCATCGAGACCGACAGGTTGCCGTCGGGACCCTCGGTGATCGTCGGAACCTGGATCGTGCTGGCGAGACCTTCGGCGGTCTTGGCGAAGCCAGCCATCGCCTCCTGCATCTGACGGGCGGCGCGGCGGCTGGCCTTCCGTGATCGCTGCACCGCCTTCGTCGTGGCACGGGACTTCTTGAACGCACGTCCGTTGGACATGGGGGACCTCCTGGGGTCAGAACGGCTCGTCGTACACGGGATCTCGGGGCGGACCGGAGTCCGGGGGGCGGGAGGAGTTGCCGGCGCCGAACGCACCGTCAGCCCAGATGCCTGCCCACGGCCACGGCTTCGAGCGGACGATCTCCTTCGGCCACGAGTTGATCACGCGGTCCCCGCGCCACCGGCCGAGGCGCAGCCTGGTGACGTCGCCCTCGATCGGGTCGAGCATGAGGCCGATCTCGGGCCAGCGGAGCCACAGGGACGACCCGTACGGGGTGAGGTCCCGGGAGCCAGCGCCCTGCTTCTTCGGGGCGTGGTGCTCCATGAGGAGAGCGAAGCTGTAGCGGGTGCGGAGATCGTCGAGGGTGCGGAGCACCTCGCCGGCGGCGAGCTCGTCGTTCTCGCGGGCGCCGACGGCGTACATCTTGTAGAGCGGGCCGATGGCGACCAGGTCCGGTTGGACGTGAGCGATGACGGCTTCGAGCTTCGAGCGGTCGGCGCGCTTGCGGATGTCGATGCCACCAGGCTGGTGCCACAGGTACGCCGTCTCGCGGTCGTAGTGGGAACCGACGACCTTCTGGGCCTGCGTGACGATGGGCTGGCAGACGTCGACGATCTGCTCGTCGGGATTCTCCAAGTCCACGATCAGGGTCTTCACGACGGGCGCCGGGTCATGGGTGAGGGGGTGGATGCCCTGCGCCGCGCAGATGGCGATGTTGCGGAACAGGACGGTCTTGCCGACGCCCTCGCCGGCGACCACCATGACGCGCCACCCGACCCGGAGCATGCCTGGCACGACCCACGGGGGCCGCTTCTCGCCGGGGCGTTCGAGGAACTCGTCGATGGTCCAGAGACCGTCGGGCAGCGTCATCTGGTCGACGAGGCGCCGGGAGCCGACCTCGGCGATCAGGAGCCCGGCCCGGTCGATGGTGTCGCCGACGTCGTCCGGGAGGTCATACCCGAGCTCGGCGATCTCGCCGGCGGCGTTGATGAGGCGGCGGAGGACAGCGTGGTCGACGATGATCTTCGCGTACCGCGAGGCGTTCGACGTAGCCGGAGTGCCTGCCTGCAGGTTGATCAGCAGCGCCGGGCCACCGATGAGTTCCAGGACCCCGTCACGGTTCAACTGCTCGGCCACGGTGACCGGGTCGATCTTCTCTCCGTTCGAGAACATCGTCGCCATCGCAGCGAAGACGTGGCCGTGCTTCGGGGCGTAGAAGTCGTCGGCCGTGCACGTCTCCACGGCGACGCGGCACGCCTCGGTCGAGAGGAGCATGGCCCCGAGGAGCGACTCCTCGGCCTGCGTGTTGGACGGGGGGACGCGGCCAGACGAGTGCGGCTGGCGGGCATCGGTCATTCAGGAACCTCCGGGGTGGTGCGCGCCATCCAATCGGCGTCGGTGCGCTCGGCTCGGTGACGTTGCTCCTCGCGCTGCCTCCGAGTCAAGTCCAAGTTGCGACGAGCCCGAAGCGTGTCGAACTGCTTCCGGAGCTTCGGCATCGATCGGATGTTGCCCTGCCAGAAGTCGTCGTTGAGCGCCCACCGGATGATCGTCTCGACCTGCTTCGGAGACCAGCCGGACCCGTCAGGACCGTCGATGGTGAGCAGCCTACGGCAGGACTCGCGCCACCACTCCTGGTTCGGGTTCGGGCGCTTGTTGCCGTTCGCCTGGTACAGGTCGGCGAGGAGCTCGCAGAGACGAACGACCTCCGGGTCCCACGTCTTCTCCGGAGGAGGAGACTGTTCTTGTTCTTCTTCTTGTTGTAGGGAAGCATCCGAAAACGCGAGAGGCAGACCCGTCACATCTGCGCGTTCAGGACCCCCAGAGTCGTCAGATTCGGAGGGTCCGATTCCCGCCATGGAGTGCACGTAGTACGACGACGGTCGTCCCCCACCGCCGCGCTCGACGCTCAGCCACCCGGCCTCGCGGAGCTCCTTCACGTACCGGGTCCAGGTGCCCTCAGACACGCCCAGGACCTCGCACACGGTCGTCCGGACCGAAGCGACGTCGGTGGCGCCTACGAGGCTGCTGATGACGCCGTAGACCCTCACAGCGACCGGGGAGACGGCCTGGTCGGCGAGGAGGTCGTACGGGATGGGGATGTGCTCCGCTCCGGTACGGAGGATCTCGTCCGTCACCGATCACCTACCACGAGCGCACCTCCTGCGAGCCCCGACCGTCGGAGCGTCGTGGACGTTAGCTCACCGGTCGGCGGGTCATCAGCTTTCGTTCCAGGATCTCCCGGTTCGAGGGGCGGATCACCATGGTGGTCAGGCCACACCCGTCGAGGAGGGCGAGCCACTCGTCCTGCTCCGGGCTGGTGTCCCCGAGCTCGGCCTTGAGCTCGACGAACAGGATCTCCGGGGGGCGCGCCAGCACGAGGTCCGGGAAGCCCTTGGCGTCGGCGTCTCCGATCATGAACGACTTCCCGCCGCGGGTCACCATGCGCCGGCTGTCGTGGAAGTGACAGGGCTTCCACCCCCACTCCTTGGCGAGCTTCATGAGGTCGGCTTGGAGCTCCTTCTCCTTCACCTCGCGCCAGGCGCGCTCCTGCGGGGTGAGACGCTTCCCCATCAGACCGCTTCGGCGAGGATCTGCGCTGTGCGGGTCCCAGGGCGCATCGACGGGACCCGGGCACCGGTGACGCGCGGGAGGCGCCGTTCGAGCTCCCTGACGAGAAGGTCGATGGCGTCGTCGTTCGGACCGGAACGCTTCACGGCCTGCGGGAGACGCTGCTCCAGGAACTGGGCTGCCTTGCGTTCGGCGATCGTCTTGGGTGGCTTCACCCGGACGATTCTACGCGGGGGGTGCCTCGTCGGTGGGGACCTCCGGGAGTTCCCCGGGGTCGACGGCCGTGATCTCGATCGGGTGGTGCGTCGCCATGACCAGCACGCGCACGTCGCGCCCGAACCCGTCGGCGAGGTCGGAGAGGACCTCGTCGTCGCTCATCATCTCCAGGTCGTCCGGGTGGACGCGCAGGACGAGGATGTCGTTCAGGCGGGGACGGATTCGGAAGACCTCACGGGGCCTCGGCATCGTCATGGTCGTCACCGTACCGATCGGAGCGCCGGCCCATCAACTCCCATTCGGGGTCGCCCTCGCGGAGCACCAGGGCGGTGCCGGTGAGAAGCCGAACCTCACCAGGTTGGTCCTCGATGTGCCCGTTGCACCGGTTGCACGCCGGGATCAGGTTGGCGTGGTTCAGGAGCGACCCGCCGGCGGACCGCTTGCGGCGCTCGTGGAGGCCCTCCAGCTTTCCGGTGCACCCGGAGTCGATGCCGGCCTCGGCGAAGACCATGCCGATCTCGCATCCGACGCCGATCTCGGCCAGCTGCTGGATGTACGGCACCCGGACCTCGCGCATGAGCTCGGAGCGGGCCTCGGACCGCTGGCGCATCCGCTGGCGGGTCGGCTTCAACGTGGACCGGGGGAGCCCGGTGGCGGGCGTCGCCCGGCGGATCTCGGTGCGCTTGAGCTCGGACCGCTGGTCGGCGAACCGGCGCGCCCCATCGCCGTCGCGGCGCAGGGGGGTGGACCGCTTCACTCGGGCTCCAGGAGGAACCGGACGAGCTTGGGGTTGCGGCGCAGGACGTCCAGCCATGCCGGCGTGAGGCGGCACACGATCCTCTCGACCGTCTCGGAGTCCCACTCCTCGTCCAGGGCGACCTGGGAGATGACGCCGTGGAAGACCTCGTGGGTGACCGAATCCCGCATCGACCCGGGGGCCTGCCCGGGGTCCAGGAGCATGAGCAGGTAGGCGGAATCCAGGAGCCCGAGGCGGGTCGGCACGCCGTCGTCCCGGTCGCGCTTGGCGATCGCCTTCCGGTCGCAGATCACCCGGAACCGGCGCGGCCCGATCTGGATGTGCTTCGGAGGCTTCACGCCCCCACTCTACTCGTAGGTGACGGTCGTGATGAGGCCCGTCTCGAAGTAGAAGCGGCCCTCCCGGAGACCAAGAGCGAACGCCGGCCGGGTGGCGTCGAAGTCCTTCCCCGAACCGAAGATGACGCGCGCCTCGGTGGAGCAGAACGGGGCGATGAGCCACAGGAACTTGAGGCAATCGGGGACCAGGTAGTCGCCGTAGGCCCCACCGACGTACCACGGCATGCTGGCGGTGCGCTGGGGGTGCCCGGTGCCCCACCCGAAGATCGCTCCGAGCCGGATGGGGTCGGCGACGCTGCCGGTGGCGAGGAGGTCCTCCCAGTAGCGGTTGTCGGCGATCGACGCCCACCCGAGGTCGTCCTCGTCGACCTGCTCCTGGATGTGCGCCACGGCCTCGTCGACCCGGGCGGCGGGCACGGAGAACGCTTCGCGGGAATCGAGGCAGGAAAAGGCTGGGGTCCCGGAGCCGTCGTTCTCCCAGTCCCGGTCGACGTGGTCGTAGGAAGGGATGGCGTCGGTGACGAGCTTCTTCAACTGGTCCAGGGAGTCGGGGTAGACGATCACGAGGGGTGCTCCTCTGCGTAGCGGGTGGCTGCCTGACGGCACGCCCGGGGGTTCTCGACGTGGATGTCGAGCGGGCGGTGGTGGTCGAGCACGGCGTTCGGGCGCTGCCACCACTGGTACACGAACCGCTCAGGGATCACCGCTGCGAGGACACGGCTGGTCTCGGTGAACGAGTCGAGGCGGTCCGCCGGCGTGTCCCGCTTGGGGCCGACGATGACCGACCCGTCCTTGATGTGCCGGCGGAGGTTCCCGGCGGTGAACCCGGAGGCGACGGAGACCACCGCGACGGAGAGCCCGTAGCGACGGTTCTCCTCGATCAGCGCTGGGATGTCGACACGCCGGCGGGACATCACGCCCGCCACTCGGCGTGGGCCATCGACACGACGCCCTCCCACCCGACGACGCGCCGGCCGTCGAACGACCGGTTGTACGGCTGGTCGAAGATCCAGTGCTCCCAGTCCGGGACGAGCTTCCCATCGATGCGGGGCCGGTCATCGATGAGGCAGTCGCCGCGCACGAGCGTCTTGTCCTTGGTGATCACGATGCGGGTCGCCCACTCCTTGCCCAGGTGAGCGGTGACGGAAGCGACCTTGTCGGCCATGCACGTCGGGTTCGAGTTCATCGGGGCGGTGCAGATGAACACCTCGGCGAGTTCGCCGAGCTCACGGATCCCTTCGACGGCGCCATCGATGATGGGAAGCGTCGCGAAGAACCCCGGTTCCCGGACGATGTCCCACAGGAGCGGCCCGTAGTGCTCGGGGTGGTCGTCCTCGATGTAGAACGACCGGCACTCCTCGAAGGGGAGCAGCTGGAGGTGCGGGTGGCGGTCGTGGAAGACGTCGGCGATCCGCTGGTGCATCCCGAAGAACACACCGTCGAGGTCGACGAGAGCGATCGGGGTGTCCGGGTGGGCTACTTCGCCGAACGTGTGATGCGGGTGATGGTCCGCCATGAGGACTCCAGGGGGTAACGAAAGCGACCCCGGGATCCTGCCACAGGCCCCGGGGTCGCTTCCAGTTCGATGAGCTCAGTCGACGGTCAGCCCATGCCTACGGAGCTCGCTCCGAAGGTTGAGGAACGCTCGCTTGTCGGAGGGGGTGGACGAGGTGAACACCTTGCGCCCATCCGGCGTCTCGAAGCAGACGTGACCCGCCTTGCGCTTGTCGACTTTCCAACCCGCTGTGGTCGCGATCTTCACGAGCCGAGCGAAGTCCTTGTGCTTGCCGAACATGTTCTTGGGTGGCATGGCACCTCCTGTGGTGGTGGGGAACACACGTACCGTAGCATCCCCGACCACAGGTGGCAAGTGGTTAGTGCTGGAGGATCCGGAACCCCGACAGGATCTCAGCACCGCCACGGGTGCCGTACCGGTGCTGCAGCAAACCCGTGCCGACGAGGACAGCGTCGAAGCCGAGCGAGCCGGCGCGCAGGACGTCGCCTCGGTTCCGCATCCCCGACTCCAAGACCGCCACGATCCCGTCCGGGATGCACATGCCGAGCCCGA
>Ga0172380_10005725_pt1 | contig 14878 bp, 19 predicted proteins | sample Leawe162metaG_FD_119747 | JGI IMG/M metagenome (GOLD analysis project Ga0172380, IMG submission 119747) | Leachate microbial communities from a municipal landfill in Southern Ontario, Canada - Leachate well 162 metaG | ecosystem: Engineered > Solid waste > Landfill > Unclassified | place...
AAAACGAGGGGAAAAACCGAAGAATCGATTGGGATATTGAGTGGTTAAGAAAACAACGGCAAAAGCGAAGAAGAAGCATATTCATCCCGTCGAAGAAGATGCATTATCAGGTCGCCGGTGACAACCGGCGCCGGCAATACCTTCAGCGCGGGCTTTGACCTGGATGAATTCCGGCAGCCGGAGCGGTTTGCGGAGCTTGCAGAATCGTCATCCCGCTATCACCGCGACCTCTGGCATTTCCCCAAACCTGTCATCGCGGCCATTAACGGCCCGGCCATGGGGGGCGGGTTCGATCTTGTCGCGTTCTGCGACATTCGGCTTTGCTCCGAAACCGCATCGTTCGGCCACCCGGAAATCAAATTCGGCGCGCCGCCGCTTTTTACTCCGCTACGCTGGATAATCGGAGAGGGGCTGGCGCGGGACCTCTGCCTGACCGGCAGGCGGATCAACGCCCAGGAGGCGCACCGCATCGGTCTGGTGAGCGAGGTTGTTGAAGCGGAGAAACTTATGGAGCGGGCGTTGCAACTTGCAGCAGTCATTCTGGAAGCGCCCTTGGCCACCCTGCAATTCACCAAAAAATTCTTCACTGAGAGCGGAGGCAGGGGTTTCGAGGAGTCCTTCCGGATCGAGCATGACCGGGCATTTCAGGAGATTATCCTGGCACCTCCGGGTGTGAAGCATAGGGAAAACCATCTGAAAGGAAATAACAATGTCTGAACCGGTATACGCACTGCTGCAGGTGAAGGTGAAGGACCGGGAAAAGCTGCTCGCCTACGTGCAGGGGCACCTCTCCTTATTCATACAGTACGGCGGTGAGCTGGTGCTGAGGGGAGAAGGGCTCGCCCCAGTGGAAGGGGATTGGCTGCCGGAGCTGTTCGTGGTCCACCGCTGGCCAAGCGAGGAGGCCTTCCGAAAGTGGTACGATTCCCCGGAGTACCGGCCGTGGCGGAAGCTGCGCGACGAGGCGTGCGATATCATCGTTACCCTGACAAGGGCGTTGCCGTGAGCGGAAATGGTTAGATTGATCCAGGAGGAAATAATATGATCGATATCGCCAACGGCCCATTCACCGGCTTTACGCCTGACACCCTGGTATTCCTGCGCACCCTGGCCGCCAACAACAATAAAGCCTGGTTCGAGGAGCACAAAGACCAATATCGGCAACTGCTCCAGGAGCCGCTCCAACAGCTGGCCTTGGCACTGTCCGGGTCGCTCATGGCCATCGACCACGACCTGATCATTGAGCCGCGCCGGGTTGTTTCACGCATCTACCGCGACACCCGCTTTTCGCGGAATAAATCCCCCTACAAGACCACCATGTGGCTCACCTACAAACGCCCGCTCACCAACTGGCAAGACGCGCCGGCCTATTTCTTCGAGATCGCGGCCGACTCCTACCGCTTCGGCATGGGGTTTTACAGCGCCTCCAAGGGGACCATGGACCGTTTGCGAGAGGAGATCGAACAGAGGGAGGAACGGTTCCGCCAGGCGGTGGCCTTTCTGGGGGAGCAGGATACCTTTGTGCTGGAGGGAGAACTGTGCAAGAAAGTACGCAAGCCGGACCTGCCGGATGACCTGCAAGAGTGGCACATGCGGAAGAACCTCTACCTGGTCTGTAACCGGCAGCCGGATGAATCCCTCTCCACGCGGCGGCTCGCGGACGACCTGGGCAAGGGATTCTTTCTTTTGGCGCCGTTTTATGGGTATCTTTCGGCGCTTTCCGGCTAGTACAGAGAAAAGAGCCACCGGTGACCGGGATCAGGTTCGAACCGTTTCACAAGGGGCCGGCCGCCCAGATCATGTTTATCGGCCCGTACTCCGGGGAAGGGCCGACCATCGAACGGCTGCACGCCTTTATCCATGGCAAGGGACTTGAGCTGGCCGGCAAGCACCACGAGATCTACCTGAGCGATCCCCGCAGGACCGCGCCGGAAAAGCTGAAGTCCATCCTGCGGCAGCCGTGCATTTAGACATTGCTTTCCAGCAAAGCGTCGCAGAAAGGCCAATAGGCGTCAATACAAATACACTTCTTTAAGTTAGATTTGTATTGACGCCGCGCTGCCTTGCAGCTATCATGGCTTCATGTACATCCAACGCACAATAGAACAACTCCTTCCCGGCATACTTGCCACCTTTCCCTGTCTGGCAGTTACCGGCCCGAGACAGTCGGGCAAATCAACCTTGCTGCGTCACGCCTTGCCTGAATACCGCTACGTGACACTGGACGATCCGGCAGTATTGGAACAGGCGCACTCCGATCCAGTCTATTTCCTTGATTCACTGGGGGAGCGAAGCATCATCGATGAAATCCAACTTGCTCCCGGAATCCTCTCCTACGTAAAGATGCGAGTAGACGCTGAGCGAAACCGTAATGGCCGTTTTGTTTTTACCGGTTCCCAGCAGTTCAGCATGATCCGCAATCTGGGTGACTCCCTGGCTGGCCGGATCGCCTTGCTTGATCTGCTCCCTTTTGCCGCCGATGAGATGAAGCAGACCGTCTCAGTCAAGGGTGGATTGGAACTTTTTGCTGCATCCTGCCTGACAGGGGCATACCCGCAACTTGCCGTGACTCCGGAAATCGACAAGCGCCTCTGGTATTCATCCTATATCCAGACCTACCTGGAACGGGACATCCGTACACTGTATGACATCGGCAGCCTTCGGGAGTTTCATCGTTTCATGCAGCTTCTGGCGGTTCGCTGCAGCCAGATGCTCAACATGAGCGGGTTTGCAACGGATCTGGGAGTGAGCGTTACGACGATCAAGCGTTGGTTGTCGGTGCTGGAAGCCGGACGCATCATCTTTATTCTGCCGCCGTACTTCAACAACCTGGGCAAACGGATTACCAAGATGCCCAAGGTGTACTTCCTCGACACCGGACTGGCATGCCACCTGGCGGGAGTGCGCGACCGCGAACAACTTCTGGAAGGGCCGATGGCCGGGGCGCTATTCGAGAACTACTGCCTGCAGGAATCGGTGAAAAGTTTTGCCAACCGGGGAGAACAGCCGCGGCTTTCATACGTGCGGACAAACAACGGTCTGGAGGTCGATCTGATTATCGAAGGGCCAAGCATGAGGCCGCTTCCGGTGGAGATCAAATTGAGCCGTACGCCGACGGCAACGATGGCATCGGGCCTAACCCGCTATGCATCCCTGTTCGCAAAAGCCGACCCGGAGGATGGCTTGCTGCTCTGTCTTGCTGATGGCGAACGCCCAATTTGCCGTGGTGTTACTGCAATTGGTGTTGAAGAATATCTTAAGTTGCTTCAACAGCGACTTGAAGCCTGAAGATGAGAAACCGCCAAACCATGACAATCGAACAAGCCACAACCAACGATGCCGCCGAAATCCTGGCTCTGCAACGGCTTGCCTATGTGAGCGAGGCGGAGATCTATGACGATTTCGGCATCCAACCTCTGACCCAGACCTTGGATGACCTTGTGGGGGAATTCGGGACCCACACGATCTTCAAGGCCGAGCGGGAGGGGAGGATCGTCGGTTCCGTGCGAACCGTGCTTGATGGTGGGACTTGCCACGTGGGCAAACTGATCGTCCACCCCGAGGCCCAGGGTCTTGGGATCGGCTCGGCCCTGATGGGGCACCTGGAGAATTATTATTGCGAAGTTTCCCGCTTTGAATTATTCACCGGGCACAGGAGCCGGCGTAACCTGTATCTGTACGCCAAGCTGGGATACCGGGAATTCAAGCGGGTGCAGGTGAATGAACAGCTATGGCTGGTCTATATGGAAAAGAGGAATTTTGTATGAGAAGAGCTGAAAAAGCGATTATTGACCGGCGGGAGCAGGAGGAGATCATCCGCGAGGCCCTGGTGTGCCACGTGGCCATGGCGGACCGGGATCAACCGTACGTGGTGGCCATGAACTTCGGCTACGCGGACGGCTGCATCTATCTGCACAGCGCAATTGTTGGGAGGAAGCTGGACATCCTGCGGCGCAACAACCGGGTCTGCTGCGCCTTTGAAACGGGCCTCGATCTGGTGCGGGCCGATACCGCCTGCGCCTGGGGGATGCGCTTCCGGAGTGTTATCGCCTTTGGTAGTGTCACACTACTGGAGGATCAGGCGGAAAAGGAGGCTGGCCTGCGGATCATCATGGGGCAGTACGGCCAGGGAAAATTCAGTTTCCCGCCGGACGCGGTTGCCAAAACCGCAGTGATCAGGGTCGAGATCGAGGAGATGACCGGGAAAAAGGGGGGTTATTGATGCCGCCTGGATCAGCGGACAGTTTTTCAGATGCCGATTCCAGGATTACCGATAGCTTCCCGGGGGCGCGGGGCGGCCGTCGTTTTGTTTTTGCGTGTTGATGGTGGCGAAACCGATCGCAATCCCATTCAGCAGGCGCAAGTACCAGCTCTTTTGGGGGTCTTGCCCGGCAGGCTTTTCCGCCTGGGTCGGTCCCTGGAGCGGCATGGCCCCGTGCTCCACCAAAGATGCCTTGGACCCTTCTTTTAGCGGGGTCTTTACCTCCAGCAGTTTCCCTATCTCCTGGGCGTGGCACATCATGGACATTGACAGCAAGAGTCCTGCGACAAGCAAGGAAATTCCGACGATTCTTTTTTCTGCGATCATTGCTATACCCCCCACGTTTTAATCCTGCGAAAACTCCCCTTCTTTTATCTCGTCCTGCGTTTTGCCTGCTTCTTCTTTCCTGTTGTTTTGTTTCCCGGCACCCATTGATCCTGAGTCAGCACCCTGCATACGTTTGATTCGGCGTCGCAGAATTCCAGCGGCAATGAGACGAGATCGAATCCCGAGTTGGGCGCAATTGCTTGCAGCGAGGCATCAGGCATGGGTTCCGGACGCCAGACGGTAAGTTGCAGGTATGCTTCTTTGCGGTTTTCCGCCGCACCGGCCGGGCCGATAACTTCTCCGGCTGCAACAGCCTTCCCCACAAACACACCTTCGGCAATATTTTCCAGATGGCTATATGTCGCAATGGTTGCGTCGTCATGCAGTATGTCGATGCTATCGTCGGTCTTGATCCGCACCACCGTGCCTTTCCGCGCGGCAAGGACCGGAGTGCCTGCGGGCACGGAGAAGACGACGCTATAACGGGTATACGGCGTGGAGTTGGCCTTATCACCTACAGTAGCATATGCCCTTATGTTGCTTACAAACGGGAACCGGTAATGTTCGGGGCAGCTGTGGCTTGCCCTGTAATCGCCGATACTCCATGCGTACGTGTACCTGAGATTATAGGGGGCGCTTTTCAACTTGGGTCCGAAGTTTACCAAGGCTTGGTCCGTATTTGGCGGCACCACGGCATTGAAAGGCAGGTTTTTGTCGGCTGACAGGTTTTCAGACGAGTTCGGATTCACACCAATGGTTACGGACACCGGGGCGTTGCCATGATTAAACGCGGTTATTGCGTAAGTCGTTTGACCCGGATACGTTGGCACGTAGGCAGGCGGCGTTATTTTGACTCTGTCCACGGTGAAGTCATATTTTCCCCTTGAGTTGCCCATGGTTTTGGCAACGCCAGGCTTACCCACTGTGGGCAGTAATGGTGGGGGCTCGGTTTTTGCCGCTGGCGGCCCGGAAGGCGGAGGCGACGCGGGTGCCTGTGGTTCAAGGCTTTCGGGTGTTACAGGTTTCGCAGCCTTGGGGGCTTCGCCGAAATGCCCGACATTCCCGCTGACAGTGACATAATCGCCAGTTTGGTGATTTCCCGTTTCCTTGCCGTATTCCCACGGCCAGATACCTTTCTGTCGCGGTCCGTTCGTACATCCACACAGGATGCACGTCGCCAGGAGCGCAAGCCATTGGCCGTATTTTATCGTGTAAGCTGTTGTTCTCATTTCGTAGCCTTACGGGGAATGTCCGGATGATTCATAGCCCCTTCCCGATACACATGGTCTGGGCGTCCGGTTATGCCCTGCTTTCAATGATCTCTTTTGTTGAAATTACTCTGGCATATGGAACAGACAATGCCGCCATAAAGGATGCGTGTACATCGGATGCTTTTATGGTCTTGCCCTTGAAAATCAGATCTTTTGTGGCGCACGCGTCTTCGGCAACGATACAACTAAAGCCAAGATCGAAAGCAGCACGGGTTGTTGCGTCTATGCACATGTGGCTCATTGCCCCACAGATAACCAAATCGCTTATTTTATCTTTTTCCAACATTTTCAGCAGAGATGTGCTGCGGAAGCTATTTGGAAAACTTTTTACGATAACAGTTTCATTCTCTTCGGGATTTACCAGGTGGTTTATTCGTGCCCCCTCAGTTTCGGGTAAGAAAAACGTTGCGCCCGGGCGAGCTGAAATATGCTGGATATGGATAATGGGTGATTTTGACTTTCTGAATTCGTTCAAAAGAGCCTGTGCCTTTGCGGCAGCGTCTTCCATGCCAACAAGTTCCATGTTGCCGCCGGGAAAATAATCATTCTGAAGGTCAACCAATATCAGGCAGGTGTTCATGTTTGCTCCTTATCGTTTTATTGGCGATAACGTTGTTGATGCGTAGCGGGCTTACCGAAATACTTAGCCAATGTTCTCTCTAACAAAAAATAGAGCAATACTATCCACATGATGATCACAAGGACTACAGCTCCTGGATTTAACACAATCCCATTACTGAACAGGGCTAACGGTACAAAGATTACAAGTACAAGTAAAAATAACTTTGCTATCAGCTCCTGTAACTTTAGAGGAATAACCAGAAAACTAAGCCATTCGTATTTTGGTTTTTTTTCCAAGATTGCCTCTCTTTTTCCTGTTCAATGGGGTGCCCGGTTCACCCGCTTCGCCCGGTCGGTTTTCCGGGCGGGGCGGCGTGCAACCGGCTGGTAAGCGCAGTGGCTTGTTACTACTTAGCTTTCTCAGTGCGAGGAAATTCTGCGTAAATTTCTATTTTTTCTATATCTGTCAGAGCAATTTCTCTTGTCATGCCAGGTACCAATCGAGAACGCAAGCCAACAAATTTATTGCCCTCAAAAAACGCCGTGTCAAAATACATCTTAACGACATCTTTTGTGGACTTAGAAGTTATCTCTATTTGGGTATTGCGATCTGGATAAAGATATACAAGATTTCCATCCTTATCCTTACACAATACTTTCCTGATGTTGTTTGCATCATACTTAGAATTGAAGAATAGCGCAGCGAGCGGAGAGACAACATAGAATCCAGTCGGGTTTTCGCTCTTATATTGGGTCTCTGCTACTTGGTTAACGAAATTATCTGGTGTTACATAATAATTAGCTGTACACCCTGCTGTCACAAGAAAGAACACAGGAACAGAGATTCTTGCCATTTTGATTATTTTATGATTGATCATTTTTTCCTCGCTTAACGGCTTAAGGGTCTGCTGTGGAGCGTCAGCGGAAACGAGTGTTGGGCTTTTCGATCATTGCTTGCTCTGTAGGGTCCGAGTGATTATTTCGTCAACCGCAATCGAAGGCTTTTTAATTTTTATCAGCTCTATAACTTCATCAAGCTTTGGAAAATCTTTTAGCACCCAGGACGGCCATAAGGGGACAGGCTACTTATTGATGGCCCTTTTGCGCCCCTTTAACCATCCCCGTTGTCGTATTGTCGATTCTAGCCCCATCTTTTCACAAACATCTATTCTCCAATCTTCCTTGCCAAATGGAGCTTGCCTGTTCACGCAGTTTCTTAGTTTCTCAATCTCTGTATCTGTTATTGGCGTGTTTACATAACCAGCCCAATCATCGGGAAGAACAATCGGCAATGTGTCGGGTCGAATGTCGCTGGTTGTAGTAGTGCGGAAAACATGCGATGACCATGGCCATTGATCGGCAGCTGCGGCGAGGCCGGCCCGTACTGGATTTGCCTCAATGTATCGAGACACCGTTAGCAAATGGTCGTCGTCCTGAATGATGAAGCTCTTATATCTACCCTGCCAGACATGGCCGCTCGTTTTGTAATGTTGGTGGTATCGGCGGACATGACTTGTCATTAACCACTGAAGCATTTTATTAAGTTGCTCAGCCTGTGCCGGTTGAACCAGCAAATGAAAGTGGTTCGGCATAAGACACCACGCATGAATCCTGACGGTGAATTTTTCTCGCGCTTGTAGCATAAGGTCAATAAAAGCACGGTAGTCTCCGTCCTTGTGAAAGACCTCTTGTCTGCCATTACCACGATTGATCAGGTGGTAAAAGCAGTTATCTGCTAACGCTCGTGCAATTCTTGGCATATCAGTATCTCAATAAGTAGCCTGTCCCCTTATTGCCTTTCCCTTATTGCCTTTCCGCAGCTACCGGCCGCAGACCCGGTCGATCAGTTTAGGATCGATTACGACCTGCCTCGGCTGCCATGCCGGGTCAAGCCGCTTCATGCCGGCAACAAAATCCGACGAATTCATAAGGAGATACCCCGCTGCCACGCGCAGCAGATCCACCGTGTTCCTGGGCAGGGCAAACGATGTGGGCAACTCCTGCAGGCATCTGCGCAGGCGAAGGTCGGGGATATTGTCGAAGGTCAGCTCGCTGAAGGTGAAATCGGTGGAAATCGGATTATAGATCTGCGGAGCAGCGGGGCAATATTGTCCCAGCCGCTTGTTGCACGAAACCACGGTTCTGGACAGCTGCTCCATCTGCGTAAAGTGGCCGTCAACCATCTCGGTGCTGTCGAAAGAGACATCGTCCATGGGCCCGTTCAGGGCAACATCAAGGACGGCTCCGATGCCTGGCGGAGAACTTTTCTGATCCCAACTCCGCTGTTTTGTCGTCTTGGCGTTGACCGCAATCATCATCAGCCGTCCCAGTTTATCGAGATTGGCTAATTTGAGGATGCTCCACGGGCTGTCAGTCGTGCTTACCGCCTGGAACGGGCCTCTCAAGCCGAGATTGTCCGAAAGGCCGCCATCCAGCAGGTGAACGTAATTCCGGTCGGCCTCGCGGTACGAATGGGCAGCGGTGGCGTCGGCGATGCGGCGTTTATCAGGGTTGTGCTCCCGGTCCATCCCGAGCTCGATCCACATTGGCAGCGGGCCGCAAGGCTGCTTGTTGTAGATGTCAAGGGTGAGCGGGGCAAAGGCGACGGGGAAGTTGGAGGATGCGGCAACCGCCCGGGAGAGCGGGACACTGGAGAGGTCCGAGCAGAGAAGGTCAAACTGGTCTTGCGTGAACTCGAAGCGATGGGTGATGCTGATGTCGGTGGCGTTCAGAACCAGGAACGGCGATTTCCCAGTTGGCATGTTGATCAAATCTGCGAATGTTTTATGGTCGAAGACGGTATTACCGTAGTACTCGTCAGCCATGTCGATTCTGCTGAAATCCGGCGAGGCGAGGCGCCACCAGTTGTACGGATTGAAGAGCTGCCAGACAAGCCCCATCTGAATATCCCGGTAGAGGAATTTTTCCGGGAAAGCCCTGAAAAAACTCTCGGGATAGAGCGCGTAGTAGGTCGAGGTGAAACTCCCTCCCGACACGGACGAAATTATTTCCACGTCATCGATAAGCTTCCGCTTCACACCTTTCGCGGTGTATTCGATGTTTTTCAATTCTTCCATGAGCCCAAAGGAAAAGGCCGCTGCCCGCGTTCCTCCACCGGAAAAGGCCAGGACGACAAAAGGCGTGTCTCCGTCAGGTAGAGGGCGGACCACGCTGTAGCGGTAGCCCGCATTGGCAGATATGGATGCCAGGCGGGGATTGTCCGGGTAATGGGCGCAACCGCCGCAAACGAGCAGAACGGCCACGCAGAGCAGCATCAAGCCGTGGTCCGCTAGACGCATTGGAACGCCACCTCCATGGGCGAGATAGGATCGGTTTTTTTAATGGCGACGATAACCTGGGCAGGAACGCATGTTTTCCCCGCAGCGCATTGCAGCGAGATGGTGTGGAGTCCGGCGTTGCACTGTTTGGTTAGCAAACCGCCGGAGCTATCCTTGTTGGGGCCTTGATCGTTGCCATCGAGCATCACTCTTCCGATGCCAAGGCAGGGGCAGACAAAGAATTCCATGGTTATTTCCTCCTTTTGCTGTGGATTATGGCCATCGGGAAGTTTATCGGAGCGGAGTTATCTTTCTGGTTCCCTGCCTTGCCTGTTGCCTGGAAATCTCGAAGTAATCGCGAGGCTCACAACCTGTTTCAGCTTCCCGATTACCTCAAGATTACTCAATCTGCCGGTCTGTTGTGACCAGCAACAAAACCGTCACTAGAACAGGTAATACAGCCCCACGGCGAGGGTATATCCTTCAAGTCCACCAAGGTCCTGGCTATTGTCGGTTGTACTTGTGGAAGAACCCAAAGCATAACTGGCCTTGGGCACTAGGTAGACGTTTTTCTCTGCCCGGATGTAGCTTTGCAGGCCGAACGAATAGACCTCATACCCCTTGATGCTGTTCGAGTTTGTCCTGATCAGCGCATTGGCAAAAGGAACCAGCGAAAAGTCCTTGTAGGGCGTGTATTCCGAGCCAATTCCCAGGACAAAGTCTTTGGCGGCGCCATGATTGCGGATCACGGCCCGGCAAAAGGCATAGGGCCGCAGCTTGTTGCGGGCAGCCTGGGTGCTTACGGCCAGGTACGGGCTGTAATCGGTGGTGCCGGTCCCTTCCTTGTCCGTGCTGGCCGTGTCGAGCTTGACATCCAACCCTGCCACAAGCACGAACGGTTCTTTGTTGTTGCCCAGCAGGCGGTAACTGCCGTTGATGGTAAAATCGCCTATTCCTTCCGATTTTGTGTAGTAGGTTTGGCCAGAAGGGTTTGTATATTCGAAGCTGAAGCGGTCGGTGAAAACGTACGGCACGGAGAAGCCGACCTGAAGGTTGTGCCCCAGGCCCAGGCCAAGGGAAAAATCCGTGAAGGTGTCGCGGTGAACGACGTTTCCTTCCTGAAAATTGGGCGAGTGGACGGTAAACGAGTTTTTGGTGTAGCTGTAGCCCAAGTCGAGCTCTGCCTCGACCTGACCCTTGTCCAGTACGTCGGTGATCAGCAATTTTTGCTCCGCACGGGCCGTTCCGGCCATCAACAGAAAACAGCAGAAAATCATGACAAGTTTCGCAGACATTTGGACCCTCTCTTTTGTGTGATATGCATAACAGGTGTTGCATTGCCGCTGCTTCTTCACTGCTCCCTGAACCCTCCGGCAAAATCGATCACGCACATGCCCCCGAAGCGCGGATGGCGGCCGCAGGCAACCCCGGCGGTGCTGAAAGCCGTGCTGAAGATGTTCTTGCGGTGCCCACGGTCCGGCACCCCGTCATCGATGATCAGCTGCATGACCATGTCCCGGGCGTCTTCCGGGCCGTAACCGATGTTCTCGCCGATCCGGCTTTCCCATTGGCCGTGCCGCTCGATCCGTTCCCGCATCCCGTGGCTCTGCCTGCCGGTATGGCCGATGGCACCACTACGGCCCTGTTCCTCTGCCAGCTCTGCCGCTGCCTCGGCAAGCCCGTCCGACCAGGTCAGCGGCGGCAACGGTTTCTGGCGGGAGAGGAATCGGATCGCCTCGTCCACGGCCCTGACCCCCTCGCTGGTCTGCATATGGACAGCGCTGCCCGGCAGCAGGTAGGATTTCCCCTGGAACCGGCCGCGGAACTCGCGCAGAAAGCCGGCATAGGTGCCTGGTTTGCTGCGGGCCAGATTGATCTCCGCCAGGACCTGCCTGGCCAGGTCGTGGTCAAGGGCGGCAGCCGGGCTCGCCAGCGCGAGACAGAGGCAGATGGCTAAACATAAAACGCGCATTTTGTTACCCATTAGTCAGAGTGTCTGTCAAAGAAACCCAAAATTTTCAAAGTTAAATTATCTGCGTTCATCTGCGTGCATCCCGGTTTTTGAAGGGCTTTGAAGTCTTTTTGTCATCGCAGATCCGGTTATCCCACGGTAGCGCCCTTGTTGATCCGTAGTTGCTCTAGCCAGCAATTGGAACGGCTAGGCGGTATGAACGTCTTTTTCAAGAATGGCGCTGATCAGGAAGGATTGTCCTTCGGCGGAGAAATGGAGCGTGAACGCGTCGGAGGGGTTGCCGGTCGAGACAAAGTATTCCTTGCCGGACACCACCGAGGGGGTGGAGAGTTTGATGTCGGCACCGCCGCTGGAGAGGTGCTGCTTGAAGGAACCGGCAGTCATGTTCGCGATCTCGCCGATGGCGTCGCGTACGTCGTCGTCGAATTCCGTCACCTCCATCCCCAGCATGCCGGAGGTAAAGGCCATTGCCAGGTCGATGGGTGCATGGAGGCAGACCAAGCCGCTATAGGCCCCGGTCAGGCCGACCATGGCGGTGATGCTGTTTTCGAAATTGGCCGGAGGGACAGCATGCCTGGGAAGATGCAACAGATCCTCCATCCCCACCATGGTGCTGAACACCTCCTGAATGTTGCAGGTCAGCCGGCTGGTCAGTTCATCCTCGGTAAGTCCCAATGCTTCGATCACAGCCTGTTTGAGAGCCATAGCATCCTCCTGGCATTAATAAAATGACATTAGCAGAGTAGCGCACTATTGCCTTAAAATCACCACATAATGCCAACTTAATCAACATTCGTGCCACAATCGGAGGAAGCCCATGAAATGGGCGTTTGCCAGGCAAGGCCAGGCAAGGCATGCCGGAATAGCCTGAATTTTGAAGATTTGAAGGAACGGGAATGTAAAGGAACTTTACACATGTGGGGAGAATAGTTGTAACCGACCTGCATCACAGGGATTTTACAAACGTAAAGTTTCTTTACACTATTTTTAATAAAACTCACAGACCCGCTGTACAAGCGGATCCACGGCTATGTAAAGAAACTTTACGTTTTCTGGGGAGATGGTAAATTAAGGTAAAAATGGAGGTTCGGCAAAGCCGGAATCAAACCGTGAAGGCAACTCCTGCTTCAAGCGTTAAAAAAAGGGGCGCAATCGAGAGCGCCCCTTTCCTGCCAGGAATCGGCAGCAGCTTTATGCGATTTTCCTGACCGCGATTCCAGCCGCGGTCAGCTCCCCCACCACCAGTTCGGCCAGTCCCGGCAGTTTGTCCGCCAGGGTGGGCGACAGCTCCACGCCGGCAGCGTAGGAGGCGGGTATGGCGCCGAACAGGCTCACCTGCTCAGGGCACCTGCCACGGATGTCGGACAGGGTTAACACCTCCTGGATGCCGATCTGGTGGGGCGACATCTTGACCGGCAGCCTGCCCAGCATGAAGTCGTCCTTCTCGTAGCGGTAGATGTCGCCGGGCTCGCCGGGCGCATCGATCACATCCACCAGATAGACCCGGTCGGCATCCTCCAGCATGTGGGTGACCATGATGCCCAGGGTGCCGCCGTCGTACAGCTCCACCTCTTCGGGGAAGAGATAGTTTTCCTGCAGATACTTGATGAAATGGACGCCAAATCCCTCGTCCGAGAGGAGCAGGTTGCCTGCGCCGAAGATCAATGTTTTCATAATGAATTCCTTTATAGGGGCAACCCCATGTGGTTGCCCTGACTGCGGTTGCCCTGACTGCGGGCGGCCACGCGGGGCCGCCCCTACGTATCACATCACCTTGACCTTGGTGATCTCTTTTCCCTCCGGATCGATCGTATGCACGGCGCAGGCAATGCAGGGGTCAAAGGAGTGGATCGTGCGCAGCACCTCCAGCGGCTTCTCGGCATCTGCCACCGGATTGCCCACCAGGGAGGCCTCGTAAGGGCCGAGAGCCCCCTTGTCGTCCCGGGGCGAGGCGTTCCAGGTGGAGGGGACCACGGCCTGGTAGTTCTTGATCTTCCGGTTTTCGATCACGATCCAGTGGGAAAGCGTGCCGCGGGGCGCTTCGTGGAAGCCGACCCCCTTGTATTCGCCCTTGGGGATCTCCGTCGGGTTGGCGTAGACCTTGTCCCCTTTACCGACGTTGTCCACCAGTTTATCCAGGTATTCCAGGGCATAGTCCGCCATCAGGTGGGCCCGGATGGCACGGGCGCCCAGGCGCCCCATGGTGGAGTGCAGGTCGCCCACTCCCACGCCGATCTTGGCGCAACTGGCGTCCACCAGTTTTTTGACCTTGGCGTTGCCGCCGGCATAGGCCGCGAACAACTGGGCCGGGGGGCCGACCTGCACCGGCTTGCCGTCCAGGCGAGGCGCCTTGCACCAGGTATACTTGCCGTTGTCCTGGAATTCGCTGTACTCGGGCTTGGTCTCCCCTTCCCATGGGTGCAGCGTGCCGTTCCCTTCGTACCAGGCATGGGCCACGTTTTCCTTGATGTTGGCGATCAGATCCAGATCCTGGTGGTTGGTGATGATGCGGGCGTGCTTGATATCGCCACCGGCGATGATGGCGCCCGGCAGGGCGAACTTGGTGTTCCTGGTGTCCTCGGGCATCTCGGGCACGGCCAGGTAGTTGACCACGCCCTTGCCGTACTTGAACCACTCCTTGTAGGCCGAGGCAATGGCGATCATATCCGGGTAGTAGACCTTCTGGGCAAAGTCGCGGGTCTCTTCCATCAGCACCCGCAGGGCAACGATCTTCTCCATGTTGAGGGTGGCCAGGTTCTCCATGTTGATGGCCGTGGCCACCCCGCCCACGCAGAGGTTCTGGATGTGGGGGTTCTTGCCCCCCAGGATGGCAACGGCCTGGGCAGCCTTGCGCTGGTAGTCCAGGGCCTTGAGATAGTGGGCCACGGCCATGAGATTGGCTTCGGGCGGCAGCTTCATTGCCGGATGGCCCCAGTAGCCCGAGGCAAAGATCCCCAGGCGGCCGGTCTCCACAAAGGCCTTCAGCTTCTGCTGCACCGCCCGGAATTCGGTCTCGCTGTTGCCGGGCCAGTCGGAGATGGACTGGGCCAGTTGGGCGGTCTTTTTGGGATCGGCCTTGAGGGCAGAGACCACGTCCACCCAATCCAGGGCCGACAGATGGTAGAAATGCACGATATGGTCTTGCACCGAGTGCTGGGCCATGATGATGTTCCGAATGTACTGGGCATTGAGCGGCACATCCACCTTG
>Ga0172380_10005726_pt1 | contig 14875 bp, 16 predicted proteins | sample Leawe162metaG_FD_119747 | JGI IMG/M metagenome (GOLD analysis project Ga0172380, IMG submission 119747) | Leachate microbial communities from a municipal landfill in Southern Ontario, Canada - Leachate well 162 metaG | ecosystem: Engineered > Solid waste > Landfill > Unclassified | place...
ACCATCAGGTTGGTCTTGCTGCGGGTGTGCGTCTTGTAGCTGAACAGATTGCCGAGAACAGGGATGTCGCCGAGAAGCGGTACTTTGTCTTCCCCCAAACTGTCACTGTCCTGGATCAGTCCGCCGATCACCACGATGCCGCCATCGTCGACCAGTACCGCCGACTGTATCGAGCGCTTGTTGGTGACCGGACCCGATGCATTGGATACCGTACCTGCCTGTATGGTCGAGGTTTCCTGGAAGATCTGCAGGCGGACGATGCCGCCTTCAGATATCTGCGGTTTGATCTTCAGGGTCAGGCCGACGTCCTTTCTGTCATAGGTCTGGAAAGGCGTCGCCGTGGCGGTATTGCCCGTCTGCGCGTATTGGCCGGTGATGAAGGGAACATTGCTGCCGACGATGATCGTGGCTTCTTCGTTGTCCAGCGTCAGCAGATTGGGTGTCGACAGGATGTTGGCATTGGCGTCCGTTTCCAGTGCCCGGGCCAGTATCGCGAGATTGGGTATGGCGGCGTTCGGGCCGGTGACCAGGCCGAGATTCATGCCGGGAGCGATGCCCAGCGAGCCGGTGGTCTTGGCCGTGGCGATATTCTGGATGAGACCGATGATGTTGCTGCCGCCGGTGCCGAAATTGGTGCCGCCGATGGCGTTGTTCTTGTTTGCGGCCTGCCACTGGATGCCGAATTCGGAGGCGCGGTCCGAGGTCAGTTCGACGATCAAGGCCTCGACGAACACCTGGGCGCGGCGCTTGTCGAGCAGGTCGATGACCCGGCGCAGGTTGTTATAGACGGCTTCCGGCGCGGTGATGATCAGCGCGTTGTTGTTCACATCGGCCTGGATGAAGCTTTTCCCGCCGCTGCCGCCCGACGCTTGCTGGGCAATCAACTGCGGCGTCGCCGCGGTTGTCGTCATTCCCGCGGATTGAACGGCGGCCGGCGTTGAAGTTGTTGGCTGGGAAAGCGGCGCCAGCGATGTGTTCGAGGTGACTTCCCCGTTGATGATGCCGCGCAAGGTTTCGGCGACCTTGGTGGCTTCGGCGTTCTTCAGATAGATGACGTGGATATTGCCGGCGCTTGCCGTCGGCTGATCCATACTGGCGATCATGGCGCGGATGCGGGTAAGCTTGTCCGGGTTGTCGCTACGGATGATCAAGCCATTGGTGCGATTGTCCGCCAGTATCGTCGCGCGTTGGCTGGGATCGCCCTGGGTCCCCGAGCGGTCGCCGTAGAGTTGGTTGAGGGTGTTGGCCAGTTCGATGGCGGAGGCGTGGAGGACGGGGATCAATTTCGGATCCTCGCCAGAGGGCGCATCGAGCGCTTCGATAATTTTTTCCAGGCGGGCCAGATTGTCGGCGTAGTCGCTGATCACCAGGCTGTTGCTGTTGGGGTTGGCGGTGATGGTGTTGTTCGGTGCGATCAAGGGGCGCAGCACGCTGACCATCTGGGCGGCGGAAGCGAAGCTGAGATTGAATACCTTGGTCATTATCTGAGCGCCGGTCTGACCTTTAGCGCCGGTAAAAATGGGGCCGGCATGGGTCTTGGCATCGGCTTCCGGCATGATCTTGACCACGCCGCCGCTCTCCACCGCGGCAAAACCCTGCATGCGCAAGGCGGAAAGCAGGAAGGGGTAGACGACGGACTGGGGAACGGGCCGGCCGGATACGATGTTGACCGTGCCCTTTACCCGCGGGTCGAGGAGGAAGTTCTTGCCCGTGATCTGCGATACCGCCTTCGTCACCGTTTCGATGTCGGCATTGACGAAGTTCAACGTGACCATCTCTTCGGCCATGGCGGCGGGCGACAGCGCCAGCAGCCAGGCGCTGCAGAGCACGACGATGGCATGTGTGATGTTCTGTGCCCTACGAGATATGTATTGAATTCGCATCGTTGGCTTTCCGTCAGGGTTTGCTGCGTTGAGGTAGGGTCACGGTCATCGGTCGTCCGCCACGCAGCAGTTCAACCTGCCTGGGCATGACGCGATTCAAGGTGATGCCGGGAGCCACTTCGGCGCCTTCGTGGACCGGCACGGCGGGTTTGCCGTCGAGCGAGAGGAAGGCCAGGGCGGCCTTGCCAGGATGCTGCGCGGCAATCACGCCGGTCAGGCGGATGTCCAGCGTGGCGGCGGCGGCTGAACTGCTGGCGCTCTCACCGAGCATGTGCCGGGAAATGATGGCCTGGGCGGCGCGTTGCGGATCCGTCTCCAGCGTCATTGCCGGCGGCAGCGTGACTTTGCTGGTCAGGGTCCAGAAGATGTTCGTTCCCATCCAGGCCAGGACGGCCAGCATGAGCAGCGTAGCCAGCCTTCCCAGCCACGGGATGAGTTGGGCTGGCAGGTGTGCGGCAGACAAGGGCCAGGCGGGCATGGTTGATCGTCGTTAGGAATGGCGGCGGGTGACAGGTAGCTCGGCGGCACATTTGTGGGGGAAATCGGCCACTGCGTCGGCCAGCGCGGATTATAACCTCAGATCGTTGCCGGGCATAGCCGAGATCGGTAGATGTGTCAAACCGAAAGGAAAATGTCCCGTTGCCGCGGCGTCCCGGTGGACTGCTGGCGGAGCCTGTCCGGGCGGCATCGCAAGACGCCCGTGCCCACTCGCGCCGGCCGTGCGGATCGGCGGAAATAGCTGCAGGAACCGCTGCTCGTGGTGATAGACTTGCTCCAGTGCGGGTCAAGTTTCAAAGTTCAATTGCTGAGCTGGATGGGGATTAAAAATGAAAGCAATCCCGAGGTGGAGAAGGCGGTCGCCGTCGCCACGCCGCTGCTTATGGATATGCTTGATGCGATCGCGAAATAGGTCTGCCGGTTCCACCTGAACGCCCTAGGAGAAACGTCATGAATAAAGCGGCATGCTGGGTATTTCTCGCGGCGGCTCTCGCCTCGGCGTCATCGCTTGCAGCGGCTGATGAAGCGACGGCGAAGCGCGAAGCAACGCGGCAGCAGATGCAAGGCTCTGCTTTCGGCCCGCAACTGCTCAGCGAGGAAGAACAGGCGGGCTACCGCGCCCGCATCCGCGCCGCCAAGACTCCGCAAGAGGCCGAGGCTGTTCGTGAACAGCACTACCAGTTGATGAAGGCGCGCGCCAGGGAGAAGGGCGTGGCCCTGCCGGATAAGCGGCCTCCCGTCGGCGGCAGCATCGCCAATGTCTTCGGCCCGCAACTGATGACGGAAGAGGAGCGGGCGGCGTATCGCGCCAAGATACGCCGCGCAAAGACCGAAGAGTCGTTCGAAAAGATTCGCGGCGAGCGCCACGAGGAAATGGTCGTGCGCGCCAAGGAAATGGGCATGGCCACGCCTGAGACGGCGCCTGCCAAGGCCGGCGGCGGCATCGTGGCGGCGATCTTCGGTCCGACGTTGATGAGCGAAGAAGAGCAGGCGAAGTACCGGGCCAGGCTGCGCGCGGCGAAGTCGCAAGCGGAGCGCGACAGTCTCCGCGCCGAACATCAGCGGCTGCTGCAGGGGCGCGCCAGGGAGAACGGCGTGACCTTGCCGTAGTTCTGCGGCGACGGCCGCCCGTTCAGTCGACCGGCCAGTAGATCACCGTGTCGGCAAGGGCGACTGCGTCGAGCACTTGGTCGTATTGGCCGTCGTACATCGTGGCGACGACGGCGGTCGAGCCCTGGCGCGTGATCGACTCGGCGAGCTGTCGCACCGTGAGCGGCGGTTCTTTGTCGGCGTGGAGCACGAGGATGCGTCGGCTTGCCTTCATATGACATACACCGCGTCGGCAGCGATCAGGTCCCGGGCCAGCGCGTCGATCTGAGTGGACCGGTCCTCGAGTATCTCGCAGGCCACTTCGGCGAACTCCATTACTTCGAGCTGCTCCTGGGCTTGCGGGGACGCCTCGAGTCGGTCGAGCACGTCCACCTTGACGTCGTCGCTGAGCAGAACCAGGCCGACCGCAACCCGCAGCGCTTCGACCTTGTTGTTTTTGGCAATTACCAGTATGTTTTTCTTCATGGGATGGGAGCTACAGGACGATGACCTTGTCGCAGAGGTGAGCCAGCTCCGCGTTCTGGTATTGGCTTGCCATGGCAGCCCCGGCAGGGGCATCGCCGCCGCCGAAATGCTCCCAGCTGTGTTCGCACAGGGCCAGGTCCACCGCGCCGGCATCGACCAGTTGCAGCAGGCGTGCCGAGCGCAGCAGCCTCACCCCGAGGTCGGTGAGAAAACAGCGGCACTGCCAGCCGCGTGCACTGGCGGCAGTCACCAGGCCGATCAGGTGGTCTTCGGCGGTTTCATTTGTTGCAACGATGCCAAGAAGCACGGATCTATCTCCTGAATTGGGAATCGGCTCTTCGCTTGAGTGTGCGGTTCAGTGCGACTTTTCAGCGGCTGTCGCCGCCGCGCCGGCAACCTTGTGTTCCGGTGCGGTCATGGTATAGGCGACGATCATGCCGACAAAGCCGAGGGCGACCGCGATCACGATCCAGACGTATTTTTTCATGAGGCTCTTTCTGCGCTAACTCTTGCGTATGTGCCAATGCATGGTCGTTTTGCCGGCTTCCTTTTCCTGGGCGATGATTTCGTTGCCATCTGCCTGGCACATGGCAGCGATGGATTCGCCGGAAGAAGGATTGTCGAAGATCAGTTCGAGCACCTCGCCCTGCTTCAGTTTCTCCATGCCTTTCTTGGTATACATCTGCGGATGGGGGCAGACATAGCCCTGGACATCCAGCAAATAGTTTCCGTCGCCCACTTTTTCGAATTTGACTGCCATGGCTTGCCCACCTTCCTTGAGTTTCAGTTTCGTCAGAGATCGAACGCCGCCATTTCCTTGGCCATTTTACGTTCGATCCACCAGTTAAAGAATTTCACGCCGATAAAGCCGCCGCCGGTCATGCCCAGACCGAACAGCCAGCCTGACGGGTCGCCATTGGTGACGGTCGCGAAAAATGCGCCGATGTTGCAACCCAGCCCGACGCGCGCGCCAATCCCCATGAGGATGCCGCCGAAGATGGCCCAGGTGGCGATTTCCGGCGACGGCATCTTGAGTTTGAACTCATTGTTGAGCAGCGCCATCACAGAAGCACCGCCGATCAATGCGATGGACATCCACAGCACCGGATTCAGAAGCGGATTGGGTGCGCCGTTTTCCAGCCCGAAGAAAATATTGCCCATGATATCGAATCCGAGTTTCTGGACCAGCCAGGCCGCGCCCTGTGCTTCCTGCGTCGTGATGTAGAAATAGCCCGGATCGAAGACCGTGTCCTGGATGCTCAGACCGTTGCCAAAACCCATGCCCGCCAGTAATTCTCCGGCGTTGGCGATACCGAGGCGATCCTGCAATCCCTGCATGACCCACATATGCAGGCCGGCGGCGACCCCGAGCACGAGACCGGCGATGGCGGTACGCTTGGAGGCGGTAATCATGCTCCAGAAGCCTGCCAGTTCGCTGCTGAAGCCCCGGTACTGCGCCTCGTTGCCGCGCAGGTAGCCGGTGCGGTACCAGCGCATGTAGATCCCGGCGAGGATGACGAGCGCCGGTATGATGGAGTTGATCAGCGAGTTTCCGACGAAGGCGGCTGCGATGATGTTGGTGAACCCGAGCATGTCGCCGACGGTCTTGGCGGAGAGGTTCCAGATGTATCCGGCGAGGAATTGGTCGTACCAGCCTTCGGTCGGTGTGACGGCGGCGGGCAGGTTCTTGGCGATGGCGGATTGAGTCCAGGCGTCCGGCACGAGATGGTTGAACCAGCCACCGGCATCGACAAAGAAGACCTGGGTGAAGCTGAGCGAGAGAACCACCAGCAGTGCGGCGATGCTGCCTTCGCCGGTCTTATAGAGCGAGCCCGAGGCACAGCCCCCCGTATAGACCATGCCGATGCCGAAGATCAGGCCGCCGACCACCGAGTAGAGGCCTATGGGCGATGGGTGGAATGTGCTTTTTCCGGCGACCGTCACATAGGCGGAGACCAGGCTGAACAGCACCACCGCAATCATGATGCCCACGGCCATGCGCGGGACGCCCACCGCGAACAGGTCGCGGATCGCCGATGCCATGCAGAAACGGCCGTATTGCAGAGACATGCCGTAGATGAAGCCGAACCAGAGGTAGGCGGAAAAATAGATGAAGCGGTGATCCACCGCGAAGCTGGAGAGGGAAACCAGGGCGAAGAATCCCAGGACCAGGAAAGCGCGCACCGCGTTACGCGGTTCCGTCGCAGTGACGGCAGGGGTGTCGACATTGACGGTGTTACAAGGAAGACTGGTCATTCTCTGTTTCCTCTGAAATTGGGCTGATCCGATTGCTGCTGCCGTTCCCGCGGAGCGGATCCGGCTTTGCCGGATGACGATGGCGTTCGGCTTTCACGCTTGCGGACGTAAATCCTCTGGCATGTTTCTTCATGAAGGGTGACAAGATGCTCGCAATTGCAGTTGGGCAGCATGAACGGAATGGTCTCGATCGCGCTCAGGTTATCCGAGCTGATTTCGAATACCGTTCCGCTGATCGCTTTGTCGAGTACCAGCTTCGTGAGCAAATTGGTACGCAGACAGTTGTCCCCGACAAAGTTGAGTGACTCGTCCACCCATAGCGTTCCGTACCCCGGCACGTCCACCTGTTTCACGCTGGCCCTACCGGCTCGGGCCAGGCGCTGACGTATCCCGACCCAGGCCAAGCCGATAGGCTTGAAAATTTCGTGAAGCAACATTCTTATTAAATCCTCGACAGCGCTACTTGGGGAAAAGCAACTTGCGCGCCAGTTATTTAGTACGCTGATATCGTTGAAGACTCTCGTCGATAGGGGGGGTTGAGCAGGTTTTATATCGCAACAGATTCCGGAAAATAACTGGTCGGTCTTGAATAATGCAATGCCCGGCAGAGATGCCGGGTGGGTCATGGGAGGCTGGCTTGCAATTTGAAAGGCACTGCCGCTTTCGGTGAATTGTGCAATTGCCCAGTATGCGTTTGAATTAACTAAGTTGATGAAACGAAAGTACAAATAGTTGTGGTATGAATTCTGCTTTTAGAAGCGGCAGTATGATCATCGGGCGCAAGAGGCCCAATCATCGAGAGCGGAAATGGTATCCACGACGAGGAGGGGACTATGAAAGAATATCAAGATAATGACCAGCAATCGAGCCGGTTCTTGCGCCGCTGTGCGGCACCGATGCTGCTCCTGCTGGCCGCGCTGGTGGCGGGTTGTGGCAGCGGCGGTAGCGACAGCACCTTCGGCACCGGCAGTGTCAATGCCGTACAGATCAAGCTCAATACGCCCGCCGATCTCACGGATGTGTCGGCAGCCGACTACAACAGCAATGTCCATGGCCTGATCACCGGCGCGACGCTCAAACGCTGGAAGGACGACTGGCTCACCCAGCGTCCTGCCGGCATCACCGGCAAGCTGGTGGTCCTGCAGGTGACCGCCGGCGAGACGGGCTATGCTTATTTCCAGACCGCGGCGCCGGCGGTTGCCAATACTAACGCAGTCATATATCTGGCGGCGAGCGCAGAATGGGTGATGACCCGCTCAAACGGCGTGATCAGCACGCCCAGCCTGATGCTCGACGGCCCCTCCATCGATGCGGCGCTCAACAAATACGGCATCGACCCGGCCAACGACATGATCGTGCTCGCCCAGGGTACGGCCAGTTCCAGCAATGTCATGAGCCAGGGACGGGCCTGGTTTGCACTGCATTACTGGGGCGTCGATGCAAAACATCTCGCCATCCTGAACGGCGGCAACAAATGGCAGTTCGACAGCGGCGCCATGACCGCAGCCGATTTTTCGACGGCTGCCGGTTCGCCGCCGAGTCTTCCTGCGGGCACGTACTCGGTGAAGAATCTTCCGGTTGACAATACGACCTTGGTCGCCACCGTGGGTGACATGCTTGCGGTTGTCCCGCCGACCGATACCAGCATGAAGGGTAGCGGGGTGTTTCTCTGGGATGCGCGCACCATCACCCAGTTCAGTGCCGGTCAGATGCGGGAGCTGAACGATGGCGCTGCCGCAGGTTGCGGCACGGCGCCCTATTGCAATGCGGCATCCACGTACAACTATATGGGGTCGTTCCAGAATGCCGGGTCGCGGCAGGGACATCCCAACGGCGCGCTCGACCTCAATTTCGCCAACCTGCTCGATGCCACCAAGGGCTATAGCTTCAAGCCCATGGCGCAGCTCGCGAGCTACATGAACGGCGAGGTGGATGCGACCGGCTATGGCATGCTGAATGGCAGCTACAAGCTGGTGGGAGCGGGTAACGCCTATCAGCCCGGCGATGTGACCTATGTGTGGTGCGAGACCACTTTCCGGGCCATGATCACCGGCATGGCCAGCTCGGTGATCCTCGGGCATCCGACCCGATTCTATGACGGCGGCATGATAGAGTGGAACTCCCTCTCCTACCTGTCCGACGCTACGGGCAACCTGATCCTACCGGCCAATTCGCCCTGGCGTACCGACCTGAAGTCTTTCTCCCGGCCCGCCAGTAATATGAATTTGGTGGCGACGCGTCAGATCACGGACGCCTATGCCCAGAATTCCAATGCCCTGATCATCATGGACAAGGCCTACAAGACGCCAAGCGCCGCTAATACCAGCGCGGCCGGCGGCGGGGCGGCACCGGCCAATCCCTGCGGCGGTTGAGCGATAAAGGGGCGCCGTACTGCGCCCGCGCGAAATTGGACTCCTAGTGGCGGGTGTCGGCGGTCGAATGCCGGCACCCGATTTTTTTCATGAAACGCGAACTTGGGTCGCTTATCCATCGCTTATCGCTTTGCGTGGACAACCCGCTATGCGGAAGACCTCGATGGGAAGCCGAAGCGTGCGTTTCGCAATCCCGGGATGGATCCGACCACCCGCTCGATATTGCGCGAGGCGCTAGCCGCGGCTTGCCTGACCGACGATCGGGTCGTGGCGCTTCCAGGTGCATCCGGGCAGTCGCAGCATAAGGTTGCAAATTGAAATGAGGGCGCGCGATCGCCAAATTTTGCAATGAGCCCGCACCCGCTCTGTCAATGTAAGCAATTGTTTTAAATGGTAATGATCAGATGGCACACAATATGCTCTACATCGGATAGCCGTACCGTAAGCGTGCTTGGGGGTATTCAGAGATGCGGAATTGGACTGGATGGGCGGTGTTCTTGTCGCTGGCTGCGGCCAATGCCGTAGCTGTCGTTCCGGCAGCTTCGGCTGAAACGACGGCACAGGCAACGCCGCTTCGCGGCGGATTGCCGCCGCCGTCGGGACGCCTCAAGTTCAAATCCGCCGGCCCCGTGTGCATGTGCGGAGATGGGCTCAGCGAGCAGGATATCGAACGAGCCGCGACCCGGGCCAAAGCGGAAAAGAGTGCAGGTGCGGACCCCGGCACCAGCCGCGGCCAGGCCGGCGGTCAGGAAAAAAACCTCAACCTAGGAGACAGCAAATGAGCATCAGAACGATGGTCGGCCGATTGCGCAAATATAAACGATGGATGATCGCCGCCACGGCGCTCACGGTTCTGTTTTCCACATCGACGGTCGACTGGTTGTCCCTGGTCGCCGACCCGCAGTCGCAGGTGGCGCCGGTCAGCAGTGTTGGCGCCGGTTGGGGGCATGAGGCGATCGGGAATCTGCGCGGCTATGCCGCAGCGCTGTCGCCGATTGCCGACGCCAATGCTTGCGGCCTGGGCGCTTCCTCCTGCTTCAAGTGCCACAACGGTACGCGGGCGCCGGCGGCAAAGATGGATCCCAAGTCGAGTCCGTGGCATCCCGATCACGCATCGGTGAATGGTGATTGCGTCGGCTGTCACAAGGGCAATGAGCGCCTGATCAAGAAGGAGCTCGCCCATACCGGGCTGATCAAGGATCCGCGCAAGAATATCGCCGACACTTGCGTAGCCTGTCACAAGTCGGGAAATACGGCTGAACTTAACAAGCGTTATCAAAAATAATCCAAGGGGGAGCAGCATGAAGACGAAGACCAACGTAAAAAAGAACAGCCTCGTGGGGCTGGGCCTTGTGCAAGCCGGAGCGCTTTTGTTGACTGGTTTGAGTACCCCGGTGCAGGCTGGTCCGACCATCCCTTTCAATAACGAAAGCTATCTGACGCTTAGCTATTCGGTTGAGATATGGGGGCAGAACAGGGGCTACACCGCGTCCACCAATTCCGCCAGCACCAGCGAATTCTTCCTGCGCAGAAACCGCCTGACCTTCAATGGCCAGGTCAATGATTACGTCGGTTTCTTCGCCCAGCTGGAAGCGGGCAATGACGGCAAGGCGGGCGATGTCGACAAGAACGTGTATTACCGCGATGCCTACGTCACCCTCGATTACACCGATCCGGTCCGCTTTATCGTGGGCAAATTCAAGAACGTCTTCAGCCGCGAAAATCTCGAAGGCTGCTTCGATCCCCTGACACTGGACCGCGCCGAGTGGCTGGCCTACACGCCGTGGGGCGGTACCCGGGACACCGGTGCGGCAGTCTGGGGAAATCTCGCCGACGGGAAATTCCAGTACCGGCTAATGGTGGCCAACGGTCGCGACGACGTCAACGTGCCGAAGAAAAACCCGCGCTTCACCGGTCGCGTGCATTTCAGCTTCCTCGATCCGGAGGCCGACTTCGGTTATCTGGGAACCTATCTCGGAACGAAAACAGTGCTGACCGTCGGCCTGGCGCAGGACTTCCAGAAAGAAGTCGCCTACTCCGATTTCGTGACCCGGAGCAAGCCGCAGGACTACAAGGGCTCGACCGTCGATTTCTTCTATGAGCAGCCCTTTTCCAGCGGCACCTACACCTTGTCGGGGGCGATCATACGCTACAAGACGGGGAATGCCATCAACGGCCTGTCGGTGGATCCGCTCCTGCCGCAAACCTCGGAACTGGGCGGCGGCTACATCAAAGCCGGCTACATGCTGCCGGGCAAGGTGGGCAAGGGCCGCCTGCAATTCTTTGGCCGCCACGAGAAATCAGATTACCACCTCAACTCCGGCTACGGCGACCGGAGGTGGGACGGCATCGGCGCCAACTACTATCTCGACGGACAGAAGCTGAAGATCACGGGCGAGTTCGCCAAGGTCAAGTTCAATAAACAGAATCCGAACGATCCTTCACAGCGCGACTACAACCAGGCCACGATAGGCTTGCAGTTCCAGTTCTGACTTGCCGTCCGAGATTCCTGAGCCCGGTATAAAAATCGCATCACGGGGGAGATACTTCAAATAATAGGAAAAGTTGGCGTATCGGAATGCTCGAACAAGACCTGCGAGCGCTGACTATCGCCGCTGCACATCGCAAGCCCGCTGGCCCTGGGCGGTTGCCTCGACAGCGGCGGCGGCAGTTCTGCCCCAGCGGCCACGGCGGCGGTGCCGGTGTTGAACGCCATGGACATCGTCATCGGGATTCCCGGCAACCGCGACCTTGCCGGGAACAAGGAAAGCTTCCTGGCGGCGACCCTGCGTCGGAATTACAATCCGGATCTGGTCGTCGTGATCTCGCACATGGGTAATTTTCAGGATCGCAAATTCGCTTCGTGCTCCATCGGCATCGACGTCATCGTCGGCGCGTCACGGCAGCCAATGCCCCGTTGCCGGAGCCGACGATGCTGACGATGGCCGATGTCGCCTATGCTCCCCCATGCGGTCGACTTCGAGATCGACCGCGGCGATGCACGGCGATTCTCGATCAGCAGCAGTGCGACAGGTTTCGTGCAGCAGCGGCTCGACGAGCTGTTGCCGCGATGGGATAGGATGTTTATGTTTTTTCATCGCCTGCGAAGCGGTCCTTGGGCTATGATGCCTTTCTCTATGAGAACACTGCCGATCGCGCTGTCATCGACCCTGCTGCGCTGGATACTCGCCTTGAGTATTCTGGCGGCGGCGCTCACCATGGTGTTTCCGGTCAGGCTCGAGCATCTTTTCCCGCAGGAAGGCCTCATTCTGCCGCTCGTATTGGCGGGCGTCCTGATCGCCGCGCTGGTCGTCTATTTTCTGACATTCCCTCATGGCATCGCCATAATCCACCGCGGCATCCGCAGCGCCACCGAGGGTAGTCTGAAGCCGATCAAGACGCCGCGCCGGATCCGCTTCTTCTTCGGACCGATCATCAACGACTACAACACGCTGATCCGCAATCTGGGCTCGCTGTTCCGCGAAATGGAGCAAAGCCAGCTGGCCATCATCGGCGACCGCAACCGCAACGACGCCATCCTGCGCAGCCTGCCCGGCGCCTTGCTGACGGTAGACAGCGACTTCCGCGTCACCTTGTCGAACAGGCAGGCCGAGCAACTGTTCGCCCTGGCCACGGAGGAACTGTTCGGGAAGAATCTCTTCGAGTTGCTTGCCCTCAACGAGGAAGGGCGGGAATTGTTGCGCGAAGCCTTCCTTTACGAGCAGCAGGTCAACAACAAGGAAATCGTCCTCGGCGGCATCAATGCCCCGCGCCACTACACGCTCAATATCACCTTCTTCAGGCAGGCCCAGGGCGACAGCGAATACAGCGCCGCCATCATCCTTCAGGACATCACGGAGCATAAGCGGCTGCAGGAGCTGATTCATCAGTCGGAGAAGTTCCTGGCCATCGGCAAGCTCGCGGGAGGCATCGCCCATGAACTCAATACGCCGCTCGGAACCATCGTCGGCTACGCGCAACTGCTCAATGACGGCGTGGCCAGCGAGGACAAGCGGCTGCAATACGGGCAGGCGATTTATCGGGAAGCCAAGCGCTGCTCCCGGATCATCGAGAACCTGCGGACCTTCGCGCAGCGCGACGTCTGCAAGTCCGGAAGCTGCGATGTCGGCGGCGTCATCCGCGAGGTCATCGAGACCATTTACAGCTGCCCGAGCAACAGCCACAACGTGCGCATCGAAAGCGATCTCGCCAGCGATATCCTGGTCCATGGCGCTGAAGGGCAGCTCGATATCGTGCTGGTCAATGTGATCATGAATGCCGTGCATGCCGCCGCGGGGGTGGCTGCGGAGCCGGTCGTCACGGTGGCCAGCAGCATCCAGGGCGACAGCGCCGTGATCAGCATCACCGATAACGGACCGGGCATACCCCAGACGCAAAGAAGCCAGGTGTTCGATCCTTTCTTCACCACTCGGCCCGACAAATCGGGACTCGGACTGGGGCTGGCGATCAGCCAGTCCATCGTGACCCAGATCGGCGGCAGCCTCAGTTGCGATCCGGATTACGCCGAGGGTGCGCGATTCATGTTGACGTTGCCGCTGGCGACGAGGAGACAAACATAATGGCATGCGCGATGGAACTGGCGCCGCCGCCGGATCGAGCCGTCCGGCCGGTCGTCCTGGTGGTCGAGGACGACGAACCGATGCGCCACATGATCGCCGAGGTTCTCGCGCCCCTTGATGCGACGGTGATGCTGTCGAAGAATGCCCAACATGCCATGGACATACTCGGGACACGCGAGGTCGGGGTCGTCCTGACCGATTTGTGCATGCCCCAGGCCGACGGCATCGACATTCTCAATTTCGCCAAGCAGTGCAATCTGTTGACCCAGGTGGTGCTGATCACCGGCCACGCGACCGTGGAGTCGGCCATCAACGCGCTGAAGAGCGGCGCCTACGATTACCTGCGCAAGCCTTTCGAGCCGGCGGATCTGCGCCGGGAAATCGACAATGCGCTGCGCTTCTTCCTGCTCAACCGCGAAAACCTGCAGTGGCGCGAGTCCGGCCAGGTCAGCAGCGGCGACGACCTGGTCGGCCACAGCCAGACCATCAACATGGTCAGGCGCTTGATCGGTGTCGCCGCCGGTTATGACTGCTCCGTGCTGATCACCGGGGAGTCGGGGACCGGCAAGGAAATCGTTTCGCGGCGCATCCACCTGGAGAGTCAGCGCAAGGACAATCCTTTTGTCGCCGTCAATTGCGCGGCGATACCCGAAAACCTCATCGAGAGCGAACTGTTCGGCTACCAGCGCGGCGCTTTCACCGGCGCGGACCATGCCAAGATCGGGCTGTTCGACGCCGCCAACGGCGGCACGCTATTTCTCGACGAGATCAACAACTCCTCGCTGTCGCTGCAGGCGAAGCTGTTGCGCGTGCTGCAGGACGGCATGTTCTACCGCATGGGGGACACCAAGCCGCGGCATGTCGATGTGCGCCTGCTGGTGGCTTCCAACAAGCCGCTCAAGGACCTCGTGGCGGCCGGCGGCTTCCGCATGGACCTGTATTACCGGCTGAAGATCATCGAGATCAATATTCCGCCGCTGCGCGAGCGCATCAGCGACGTTCCCCTGCTGGTCAATTATTTCATCGCCAAACAATCCGCGCGGATGAAGAAGAAGGTCCGGGGCATCAGCACCAAGGCGCTCAATGCCCTGGTCCGTCACGACTGGCCCGGCAACGGCCGCGAACTGGAGAACGTCATTCAGCGCATGATCATCTTCACCGAGACCGAGCTTCTCGATGTCGATGTGGTGCCGCAAGAACTGCGGGAGGTCAAGGAAGGGCGGGCCAAGTCGGCCGATCACATCTCGCCGCAGACGCTGGAGGAGCTGGAAATTGCCTTCATCGCCAAGACCCTTTATGAGAACAAGGGCAACCGGGCAGCCACCGCAGAGATTCTCGGCATCGACAAGACCACGCTCTGGCGCAAGATCAAGCTTTACAACATTGAGTAATGGATGATTGTGCAGCTTCAAGACAGCGCTGCTGGCAAGACCCGCTTACCCGCTGCTGACCCAAGCCGTCAAGCTCGACCTGCCGACGAACTAATGGCTGATCGGCTTGAAGCGAATTCGCTTCGGCTTCGCCCCTTCCTCGCCCAGGCGCAGTTTCTTGTCGGCTTCGTATTCCTGGTAGTTGCCGTTGAAGAAAATCCATTGCGACTCGCCTTCGCAGGCGAGGATGTGCGTCGCGATGCGGTCCAGGAACCAGCGGTCGTGGGAAATGACCAGGACGCAGCCGGCGAATTCGAGCAAGGCGTCTTCCAGCGCGCGCA
>Ga0172380_10005727_pt1 | contig 14874 bp, 14 predicted proteins | sample Leawe162metaG_FD_119747 | JGI IMG/M metagenome (GOLD analysis project Ga0172380, IMG submission 119747) | Leachate microbial communities from a municipal landfill in Southern Ontario, Canada - Leachate well 162 metaG | ecosystem: Engineered > Solid waste > Landfill > Unclassified | place...
ACGTCGATCACCTTGCCGCGCTCGCCGTGCGGGACGCGGAGCGAGGTGTCCTTCACCTCGCGCGCCTTCTCGCCGAAGATCGCGCGCAGCAGCTTCTCCTCCGGCGTCAGCTCGGTCTCGCCCTTCGGCGTGATCTTGCCGACCAGGATGTCGCCCTCGCGCACCTCCGCGCCGATGCGGATGATCCCCTCCTCGTCGAGGTCGCGGAGCGCCTCGTCGCCCACGTTGGGGATGTCGCGCGTGATCTCCTCCGGGCCCAGCTTCGTGTCGCGGGCCTCCACCTCGTACTTCTCGATGTGGATGGAGGTGAACTTGTCGTCCTTCGCCACCGACTCGCTGAGGATGATCGCGTCCTCGAAGTTCAGGCCCTCCCAGGACATGAACCCGACGAGGACGGACTGGCCCAGCGCCAGCTCGCCGTCCTGCGTGCAGGAGGAGTCGACCAGCGGCTGGCCCTTCCTGAAGCGCTCGCCGCGGCTCACGATCGGCCGCTGGTTGATGCACGTGCCCTGGTTGGAGCGCACGAACTTCAGCAGCGGGTGCCGCTCCTCGCGGCCCGAGGCGTACCGCACGACGATGTAGTCGGCGGTGGCCGAGATGACCTCGCCGTCTTCCTCGGCGTTGATCACCTGCCCGGAGTCCGCGGCCGCCGCTCCCTCGATGCCGGTGCCCACCAGCGGGGCCTCCGGGCGGATCAGCGGCACGGCCTGGCGCTGCATGTTCGCGCCCATCAGCGCGCGGTTCGCGTCGTCGTGCTCCAGGAACGGGATCATCGCCGCCGCCACCGAGACGATCTGCCGCGGCGAGACGTCGATGTAGTCGATGTCCACCGGGTTGGAGAGCAGCAGCTTGTCGCCCCACCGCACCTCGATGCGCGCGGCGGTCAGGTTGCCGAAGTCGTCGGTCGCCGTGCTCGCCTGCGCGATGCGGAAGTTCTCTTCCTCGTGCGCGTCCAGGTACTGCACCTCGGGCGAGGGGAACGGGACGAGGGCGATCGAGTCCTCGGCGGCGTTCGCCAGCGCCTGCGCAGTGGCCTCGTCGATCATCGTGCGCTCGGCCGCGATCACGCGCCCCGAGGCGTCCTTCACGTCCCCGGAGACGATGCGGTGGAGCAGCCCCTTCGCGTCTGTCTTCGGCAGTTCGTGCACGATCGGGCGGTACGGCGTCTCGATGAAGCCGAAGTCGTTGACCACGCCGTACGTGGCGAGGCTGCCGATGAGGCCGATGTTCGGCCCCTCGGGCGTCTCGATCGGGCAGATGCGCCCGTAGTGGCTGTGGTGCACGTCGCGCACGTCGAACCCGGCGCGGTCCCGCGACAGGCCGCCGGGGCCCAGGGCGGAGAGCTTGCGCTTGTGGGCGATCTCGGCCAGCGGGTTGATCTGGTCCATGAACTGCGAGAGCTGGCTGCCGCCGAAGAACTCCTTCATGGCGGCGACGACCGGACGGATGTTGACCAGGGCCGAGGGCGTCGCCTCTTCCGGGTCCGTGATCGTCATGCGCTCGCGCACCACGCGCTCCATGCGCAGCAGGCCGATGCGGAACTGGTTCTGCATCAACTCGCCCACGGAGCGCACGCGGCGGTTGCCCAGGTGGTCAATATCGTCCGGCGTCCCCCGGCCGTTGTTGATCATGATGATCCGCTTGACGATCGCCACCAGGTCCTCGCGGCGCAGCGTGCGGATCTCCGGCGCCTCCACCATGCCGAGGCGCTTGTTTAGCTTGTAGCGGCCCACGCGGCCCAGGTCGTAGCGGCGGTCGGTGAAGAACAGCGTCTCCAGCAGCTCGCGGGCGTTGTCCGCCGTGGGCGGGTCGCCCGGGCGGAGGCGGCGGTAGAACTCCTCCAGCGCCTCGGCGCGGTTCTTGGTCGGATCCTTGGCGAGGGTCGCCTCCACGTAGGGGTGATCCTCGTCCGTGTCCACCTCTGCCAGCATCGCCCGCACGCGATCGCTCGTGCCGATCTCTTCGTCGGCGAGGTTGTCGTCCAGGTCGATCGCGCGCAGCAGGACGGAGACGGGGATGCGGCGCTTGCGGTCCACCTTCACGGACAGCACGTCCTTGGCGTTCGTCTCGAACTCCAGCCACGCGCCGCGGTTGGGGATGAGCTTGGCCGCGGTCAGGCGGCGGCCCGTGGCCGGGTCGTTGTCGGCGGTGAAGTACGCGCCCGGCGAGCGCACGAGCTGCGAAACCACCACGCGCTCGGCGCCGTTGATCAGGAACGTGCCGTGCTTGGTCATCATGGGCACGTCGCCCATGAAGAGCGTCTGCTCCTTGACCTCGCCGGTCTCCTTCACCAGCAGCTCCACGGAGACGCGCAGCGGCGCGGCGTAGGTGCGCTCCCGGTCGCGGCACTCCGCCTCGGTGTACTTGGGCTCCTCGAAGTGGTAGTCGCCGAAGCGCAGCTCCATGCGACCGCCGGTGAAGTCCTGGATCGGGGACACCTCGTCCAGGAGCTCGCGCAGACCCTCGCGCAGGAATCGGTCGTACGACCGGCGAGGCATGTCGATGAGGTTGGGCATCTCCATGACGTGACGATTCGTACCGAAGCCCTTTTTCATGCTCGGTACTCGCCGGTTGGAAATCACGATTCGGCGGTCAGTGGTCAACAGACGCTCCCCTCATCGGTCCCGGCGGCGTGGAGACCACGCGCCAGTCGCGCTCGTTGCCGGGCAGGGGTGCGCCTCGAACGGTACTCAGGGGTGCCGGAGGACCCGGACACAGCGACACCCCGCACGGCCATCCGGCCGCCGGGGTTCCACCAAGAGTTAACCGTGATTTCGTTTGCGCCCCACGCATCGCCAAGTGTACGTGTGCCCGAGCAGAATCTCAACCGTACGCCGCCGCGCAATCTGGGTCAACCTGTGCACCACCGCTTACCGGGGTGGGGTACCCGCCGATGGCGGCGTCGAGGAAGGCGTGGCGCCTGCCCCCGGCGCCTGCTCGGCCGCACGTTTGAGCCGCAGCGCTTCCGCGGCCGGCGGATCGTACCGGCGGTTCGACGCCGCCTCCCACACCGGCCACGCCTCCTTCGCCCGGTCGCCGATGTCGCGCAGCCCCAGGCTCGCCAGCAGGTCGTACGGCGGTGCGGTGGCAAACGACAGGTCGCGCTCCGCGAACCACGCCACCAGCGGCGCGCCCAGCGCGTCGGCGTCCTCGAACAGCCGCTGGAGGAATCGCCGCTGCTCCGCGGGGGTCGAGGAGTTCAGGTTGTCGCGCCCCGGCCCGGAGGCGTACCCGACCGACAGGAACGCCACCGGGAGCGGCGTGTGCTCCCGGATCCCCGTGTAGTACGTCGGCGGCACCTTCCGCGCGACGTTGTATGCGAACGAGGGGTACGAGGTGATCCCGAAGAGGTCCATCTTCCCCTCGTAGTCCTTGAGCAGCTGCCAGCGCGGGGGATGCGGGGGGAGGTCGGGAATGACCCCCAGCAGCTCCTCGTACTGGAACGAGGGGAAGACCTGCGTCTCCGGCGAGGCCGCCTTCACCGCGTCATACGCCTCCCGGTAGGCAGCCACGAACGCGACGTACGTGCCCGGGTTGCGCTCGAACGTCGCGTTCACCTCGTTTCCAATCACGAGGTAGGCGGGGCGCAGGGTCTTCGCCGTAAGCGCCGCCTCCTGCACGAACGCGCGACGCAGGTCCGCGTCGCCCAGGTCCTTGCCGGTGTAGTTCGCGGGCAGTCGCTGCAGCCGCTCTCGAGCCGTGGGGTCGAAGGGGTCCATCACCATCGCGACTAGCAGTCCCCGCCCCTTCGCCGCGTCCCGGATCGTCATCAGCTGCTCGCGCGTCGCATCGGACGGATGTGCGCCGGGGAGGAAGTCCGCCCACGCCGGCGCGCGCTGCACCACGATCACCTCGCCGTAGTTCGCCGCCAGGTCGTACGTCTGGCGCGTCCCCAGCTCCGTCAGCGCCCACGGCACGTCCGAGAAGCCCAGGCGGTATGCGCGCGGATCGCCGGCTTCCGTCCTCGCGCGGGGGGTGAAGGAACTGCCCCCGGTCTGCTGCGTACGGCACGCGCTCACCAGCAGCGAAGCCGCCGCAAGCGCCAGCAGGAGCAGGATGAGCCGGGATCGAGGGCGCATCACTCGATCTTGCGCGTGGCGATCCGGGCGGTCAACGCAGCAGCGGACTCGGTAGCGGGTCAGTTTGACTTGCGGCCGCGTGTCACGACAGCGGGGCGTCCTTCCACAGCCACTTCAGGAACGCCTTGAGTCGCTTCCACATCGCGGCCTCCCTCGGACGCTTCGAGGATTCCGACTAGCTCGTCCAGCGTCCAACGGTGCGATCGCCGACGCGCTGAGCGGGCGTCAGGCCCTTGAGTGAGGCCTGCTTGCGGCCCCAGTTGTAGTGCCGCGTTCTGCAGCGCCACGGCGTGCCCCAGGTCCTCGACCTTCTTCGAGCAGCCGTTGGTGAGCCGGGTGAAACGACGGCACGACATTCGCAAGGTCAGGTTGCTGCGTTCGATGACGGACAGCTGAGCCAATCGTTCTGCGCGTTACCGAACACGCGCTCTTCCGTGCAGCCGGTGACAACACCCGGAGTGGCCGGTGCTCGGCGAACGATTCGAGCCTTCGTCGCCGTATCGACCCACTACGGCGGATTCGGCGCCATCGGCCTGGCCGTGTTGAACCCGCGGGTCTTCCCCACTCCGCTGGCGCTGCCACCGTTCCGAGGATCCCGGTGCCCCACGGGCAGCCGAGGCAGCCGAGGAGTGCTCGATGGCCTTCCTGACGACCGACGATCTGCTGGCCGAGCTGGGCGGGGTCGCCTCGCGCTCGGACGCGCGGGCGATGATCAGCCGTGCGGCCCGGGTGGCGGGCGTCCCCACCGGACGGCCGCTGGAGATGCGCGAGCTGCTCATGGTCTGCGAGGCGCTCGCCGCCGAGGGGGGCGCGATCCAGCAGACGGCCGAGGCGGTCGCGACCCGCGCCCTCCGCGCGTAGCGCGCTCTCCGGGGGTTCGCTACGTCGACGGAGTGTCGTCGGCGAAGATCGTGTCGCGGGCCACGTCGCCCCACGAGAAGAGCGCCGCGGCGAAGCGGATGCCCCCGGCACGGTGGTTCAGGTGATCCAGCGACAGCCCCTCGAGGTACGCGCGCACGCGCTGCTCCACGCCGTCTTCCTGGTAGAACTCGACCGGCCGGAACACCCCGAAGGTCGTGGAGGCGAGCGGCTGCCCGCCCGGCTCGGCGCACGCGATCGCCAGTGCCATCTGGTCGATGCCGTACGGGCGTCGCGTCGCGGCGATCCGCTCCTGGCACCACCGGATCACCTGCTCCGCCAGCTGTTCGATGTCCGCGCGGTCCAGGGGATCGTCCCCGAGCAGCCATTCCTGCCTGGAGAGTCCGGTTCCACGCCGGATGGAGTCTTCCACCCGTGCCCGCAACGGATCCGGGCGGAATCGGCGGAGCAGTGTGCTCAACATCGGTCCCTCCTCTTTCCGCGCGGCGCGCGTCCCCGCTGGAGCCGCTGGCCGTAGCCGCAGCACGGTGCGGGCCCCCGTGATCGGGTAAACCCTTAAGGCAATCATCGGCGGGGTCCCGGCTCTCACCAGCGGGCGGATGGTTTCTTTTCGGTAATGACCACTGCGCAAGGTCAGCCACACCCGCCCGCGTGCCGCGGGGTCCCGTCAGCGTTCGCGGCAGGCTGTGTAGACTCGGAGCATGGACAGCGCGTACGAGGTGGACCTGGACGGCTTGCTGCGTACGGTGCGGGCATCCGACCACGTGATCGTCCGTTTCTCCACCCTCGCGCAGCGGCTCCTGATCGACTTCCGCACCAGCGCCGAGGAGGGCCCGGGCGTCTTCGTGCTCCCCGCGGCGCAGACGATGCAGGAGCGCCTGGCGAGCATCGCCGCCGCGCGGCCCAACTTCCCGCGCCCGGAGCGGCTGTACGTGATGGCGTGGCCGCTGGGCGTCAGTGCCCTCGGCCGGCTCGGGTTCATCGAGGCCGTGCGCCATCGCCTCGCCGGCATGGACGCCTTCGCGCAGGTGCGCGCGCTGGAGCGCGCGTTCCACGATCTGCAGCGTGCCGAGCAGGACGAGCTCCGCCACGCGATCACCGGCAAGGGCTACCGCACGATCTGGCCGGAGTCGGACGACTCCGCCGCGCCGTAGGCCCGCGCGTGCACCGGGACCGCTTCCGCCGCCTCGTCTTCCACGCCCTGGCCGATCTGCCCCCGGAGTTCCGCCGGCGCATCGAGGACGTGGCGATCGTCGTGAAGCGGGAGCCCTCCGCGCAGGAGTGCGCGGAGGCGGGCGTCACTGCCGACGAGGATCTGTTCGGGCTGTACGTGGGCATCCCGCTCACGGACCGCCACGACTACCACATGGTCCTTCCCGATCGCATCCTCGTCTTCCAGGGGCCGCACGAGCGGTGGTTCCCCGCGGAGCGCCTGGAAGCGGAGATCCGGCGCACCGTGGCGCACGAGGTCGCCCACTTCTTCGGCATCGACGACGACCGCCTCGAGGCGCTCGGGCTGGAGTAGGCGCGGTCGCGAGCGGTTCGCGGCGCGGCGCCGGAGCGGTCCGGACACAGGAAGGCCGCCCGGGCGGGCGGCCTTCCAACGGATAGCGATCCCGACACCCGACACTCGGAGAGCGCCGGGGCGGCGGGTCGGGTTCGCTACTTCGCCTTCGCGAGCCGCGGGGCCGGGGCCTCGCCGTTGACGATCGCCTTGAGGCCCGCCGCGGCGGAGAACTTCGCCGCCTTGGAGGCCTTCACCTTGATCTCGGCGCCGGTCTGCGGGTTGCGGCCGATGCGCGCCTTGCGCTGGGTGCGGCTGAACTTGCCGAGGCCGGGGTACGCCACGTCCTCGCCGTTCTTCACCTTCGCCTGGATCACGTCGCGGAAGCCGTCCAGGACGCGCTCGGCATCGGCGTTCGAGGTCCCGGCCTGCGTCGCAACCAGGGCAATCAGTTCTGCCTTCGTCATCTGAAACCTCCTGGGGGAGGATGTCCCCGCCATCTATGAAGCGCCTACGCACATCATCCTTTGTCATGTCGAGGCTGATGTCAAGCGCCCAACACCCAGAATGGCAGATATTTACTGGCGATCGTGGACGTAATATGTCTCAAGGCCCGGATTTGCTGGTGTTTCGCCGTTTGTGCGCACGAAAACCCCGCGCCGACAGGCGATCCCGCTGCCGCGGTCGCGCGCGCCCCTAGATCGAGGCGGTTCGCCTGTGGATAAGTCGTGCCGCGGCTGACGTCGCGTGCTCCGTCGCCAGCGCCATGGCCGAGGTGAGATCGGCGCCGGCACCCGTGAGCGCCTCGGCGTCGGTGATGCCGGCGGGCAATCCGTCCACGATCCCCGCGACCGCGATGCACGGCGTCCCGGCGGCCGCCGCCAGCGCAGCGACGTGCGCGACCGACTTGCCGTACGCGGTCTGGCCGTCGATCGCTCCCTCGCCCGTGACCACCAGGTCGGCCGCCTCGATCGCCTCGCGGAGGCCGATCGTGTGGGCGACGAGCTCGGCGCCCGATTCGATGCGGCCGCCCGGGCAGGTGCCGAGGAGCCCCGTGGGGATGCCACCGCCCGCGCCCGCGCCGGGTAGCGCGGCGACGTCCACGCCCAGGTCGCGGCAGAGCCGGTCCGCCCAGCGCGCCAGCGCGGCGTTGAAGGCGGGGGCCTGCCAGTCCTGCACGCCCTTCTGCGCCCCGTACACCGCCGTGGCGCCCGCGGGCCCCAGCAGGGGGTTGCGCACGTCCACCGCCACGCGCAGGTCCAGCGTGCGGATCGCGGCGTCCGCGGGCGCCTCCACGCGGTCGAGGCGCACGAGCGCGATGCCGCCCCGTGGGAGCGCCTCGTCGTTGGCGTCCAGCAGCCTCATGCCCAGCGCCTGCGCCGCCCCCGCGCCCCCATCGTTGGTCGCCGTCCCGCCGACGCCGACGATCACCTGTCGCGCGCCGCGTTCGATGGCGTCGCGGATCTGCTCCCCGACCCCCGCGCTGGTGGCCCGCGCGGGGTCGCGGCGCTCCGGCGGCACCAGCGCGATCCCTGCCGCCGCGGCGGCCTCGATGACCGCGACCACGGGCTCCCCGGGGCGTGCGAGGAGGGCATACGTGGCGGCCACGGGGTCACCCAGGGGGCCGGTGGCGGTGTGCCCCACCAGGCGCGCCCCGGTCGCCTTCGCGACGATCGCGACCGTCCCGGGGCCTCCGTCGGCCATCGGCATCTCGACGACGGCCGCGTCCGGGAGGACGGAGCGCACGCCCGCGGCGATCGCCGCCGCCGCCTGGATCGCGGTCAGCGACCCTTTGAACTCCTGCGGGCACACGAGGATGCGATGCAGGGCCGTCATCAGGTGTTCCACCCGAACAGCACGCGCACCGCCGCGCTCAGGACGATCGCCAGCACGTAGAGGAGCGCCACCAGCCGGATCTTCTGGCCGATGAGGCGCAGCTTCCCCATCACCCCGGGCCCGCCCTTCTGGCGGCCCTCGGTGAGCACGAGGTAGATGAGGACACCCACGCTCACCAGGGTGATCCAGCGGATGGCCGTGCCCATCGGGACCCGTTCTGCCGCCGTGCGGCCTCCACGCCACTCCGGCGCCGGTTCAGCGTCACGCCGCGTCACGTCGTCTCACGCGTGCCGAGTTGCATCCTACCCGAGCAGGTCGAGGGGGTTGACTAGAACATGAGTTCTGTCTATCGTGGGTGTCGATAAGAACGTCAGTTCTTACGCGTTCAACGGACATTCACGGAGGTGCCCCGTGGCTCCGACACTCCCGACCGTTCCCGCGGACACCGCCCCGCCTCGCCGCCGCCGGCAGTGGACGTACGCCGGGCCGCGCTGCCCGCAGTGCGCAGGTCCGCTGGTCTTCGGCGAAGGGTGCAGCGTGTGCCCGATCTGCGGGCACTCCTCCTGCGCCGTGTAGCGGGCGAGGTCGTGCGGTGGAGGTCACGCGGGCGAATCTCGGCGCTCCTTGCGGCTCGCGGATTCGCGCCGGTTCGACCCCCCTTTCCTGGCTTCGTATACTCACGCCCTACCGACGTGGGGGGCGAGCATGGTGGCTGGAGCCGGTACCGATCTGCGCGCGCTGACCAGGCGCGTCCGGCGACACGTCGTAGAGATGGTCTACGGAGCGCAATCGGGCCACATCGGCGGGTCGATGTCCTCCACCGAGATCCTGGCGGTGCTGTACGGCCGCATCCTGCGCCATGACCCCCGGCACCCCGACTGGCCCGAGCGTGATCGCTTCATCATGAGCAAGGGCCACTGCACCCCCGTCCAGTACGCCACCCTGGCGGAGCACGGGTACATCCCCGTGGAGGAGCTTTCCACCTTCCGCCGGAAGGGCTCGCGCCTCCAGGGACACTCCGTCCTGGGCAAGCCGCCGGGGGTAGAGAACTCCGCCGGCGCGCTGGGGATGGGCCTCTCCTTCGGCCTCGGCATCCGCCTCGGCATGCGGCTGCGCGGGATGGACGCGCACGTGTACGTGCTGATGGGTGACGGCGAGCAGGACGAGGGCCAGGTGTGGGAAGCTGCCATGGCGGCGTCGCACCACGGCATCGACCGCCTCGTCGGGATCATCGATCGCAACGGCATCCAGAACGACGACTTCACCGCCGCCACCATGCGCACCGAGCCGCTGGACGAGAAGTACCGCGCCTTCGGCTGGGAGGTGCGCGCCGGCATCGACGGCCATGACCTCGACGCCGTCGAGGAGGCGCTGGCGTGGGCGCGTGATGTCCGCGGCAAGCCCGCGCTCGTGATCTTCGACACCGTGAAAGGCAAGGGCGTCTCGTTCATGGAGAACAACCCGAACTTCCACGGCGCCGCCCCCAGCGCCGAGCAGTTCGCGCGCGCCATGGAAGAGCTGGCCGACTGATGACCACCACGCTCCCCGCCGCCGCCACGCGTGAGGCGCTCGGCCCCACGCTCGTCCGCCTGCAACACCAGGGCGCCGACATCGTCGTCGTGGACGCCGACCTCGGGAAGTCCACGTCGGCGCGGACGTTCCGCGATGCCTTCCCGGAGCGCTTCTTCACGTTCGGCGTCGCGGAGCAGAACATGATCTCCGCCGCCGGCGGCCTTGCCACCCTGGGTCACACGGTCTTCGCCTCCACGTTCGCCGTGTTCGCCGAGCACGCGTTCGATCAGCTCCGCATGTCGATTGCCCAGCCGCGCCTCAACGTCAAGCTGGTGGCGAGCCACGGCGGCGTCTCCACCGGCGAGGACGGCGCCTCCGCGCAGTCCATCGAGGACTTCGCGCTCTTCTCGTCGCTTGTGAATGTCACCGTCTGCGTGCCCGCGGACGTGGTGGAGGCGCAGGCGATGGTGGAGGCGGCCGTGGCCAACCCCGGCCCCTGGTACATCCGCACGGGCCGCCCGAAGATTCCCGTCATCTACACCGACGGCCCGCGCTTCCAGCTCGGCAGGGCCGACATGCTGCGCGACGGATCGGACCTGACGATCGTCGCGTGCGGCCTGCTGGTGGAGCGCTCGCTGCGCGCCGCCGAGGCGCTGGAACGCAGCGGCATCACCGCGCGCGTGCTGAACATGGGCACCATCCGCCCGCTGGACGTCGCCGCCCTCCAGGATGCGGCGCGCGACACCGGCGCGATCGTCGTCGCCGAGGAGCACCTCACCCACTCCGGCCTCGGCGCGATGTGCGCGCAGGCGCTCGCCGCCACCACGCAGCCCGTGCCGATGGAGTTCGTCGGCGTTCAGAACCGCTACGGCGAGTCCGGCACCTGGGACGAGGTGCTGGAGATCATGGGCCTTACCGCCGCCGGCGTGGAGCAGGCCGCGCGCCGGGTGGTTGCCCGCAAGCGCTAGGCTCGCGCGCCGCAGCCCTGCGGTCAGCGCAGTCCGAGCAGGTCCAGCAGCTCCGCGAGCGACGCGATCTCCACGTCCGGCTCGTGCTCGTCGCCGGCGGGTGCGCCCCCGCGGTTCACCCACGCCGACTGCCATCGCGCCGCGCGAGCCCCCGCGATGTCCTGCGTGCGCATGTCGCCGATGTGCAGTGCGGCCTCCGGCGCCGTCCCGAAGGGCGCGAGCGCGTGGGCGAAGATCGCCGGGTCCGGCTTCACCAGGCCCACCTCCTCCGACACCACCACGTGCCCGAACCAGCGCTGCAGGTCGTGGGCGTCGATCTTCATGCGCTGGTGCGCGGTGTTGCCGTTGGTGAGCAGGATCATCGGATAGCGCGCCTGCACGGCCTCGAGGACCGTGAGCGACTCCTCGAAGAGCCGCATCAGCGACGGCCAGATGGCCTCGTACTCCTCGTATGCCGCATCCGCAGCGGCGTCGTCCGGCGTCCCGTGGCGCGCCAGGAGCATGCGCCAGCCCTCGCGGACGTAGTCCGGGCTCCACTCGCCGCGCACACGCTCCCAGATCGTGGTCAGGTACGACTGGAACACGTCGTCGTGCACGCGGGCAGGATCGCCGAGGTCCAGCAGCGCGGGGTGGCGCTCCGCCAGCCGCAGGAACGGCGCAGCGAAGCCGTCGCGCCACGCCGACCGCGAATCCACCAGCGTGCCGTCGAGGTCGAACGACACGACCTCGATGCGCGCGACGTCCAGGCCGGGGGTGCTACCTGTCGTCGGCGTCGCCTTCATCATCTTCAACGTCCAGGACGTCCTCGTACCCGGCCGAGTCATCCTCGGAGTAGGTGCCGAACTCCTCGCCGCGCCACACCGTGACCACGAAGTCCTCGCGATACTCGTCGGCCGTCGAGACCAGGCGGGCGTCGACGTCCGCGATCAGCTCCTCGATCTCGGACTCGGGCAGCGTGTCGGCCACCACGAGGGTGCCATAGGCCTTGGCGCCGGTGAAGTGCAGGTCGACGCGGCCAATCGGGCCGCTTGCCGCCTCGATCCTCCACTCCTCGGAGTGCGGCGTCCGCGCGATGCGCTCGAAGGTGTACATGGGCATGTGCGGCTCGCTTTGCTCCCGCCGGACGCGGGGGTGGTTGGCGCTGTGGGCCTGGGCCACGGCATCCGTGCCGCGGCGCTGCGTGGGACGGGTCGATGCTACCGGACCTGCCCGTTGCCGAGCACGATCCACTTGTACGATGTCAGCTCCTTGAGGCCCATGGGCCCGCGGGCGTGCATCTTCTGCGTGGAGATGCCGACCTCCACGCCCAGGCCGAACTGGCCCCCGTCGTTGAAGTACGTCGAGGCGTTCACGAAGACTGCCGCCGCGTCCACGTCGCGCAGGAAGCGCTGCGACGCGGTCCACGAGTCGGTGACGATCGCCTCCGAGTGCCCGCTCCCGTGGACCTCAATGTGCCCCATCGCGTCGTCCAGGGAATCGACCACGCGCACGGAGCAGTCCAGCGACAGCCACTCGCGGTCGTAGTCCTCGTCGCGCACGGGCTGCGCGGGCGCACCGTGGGCCAGCGGCAACGCGCGCTCGTCCGCGTGCAGCGTCACGCCGCGCGCCCCCAGCGCCTCGGCGATCATCGGCACGAAGCGATCCGCGACGGCGGCGTGCACCAGCAGCGTGTCCATGGCGTTGCAGACCGAGGGCCGCACGGTCTTCGCGTTGATCACGATGTTGCGCGCCATCTCCAGGTCCGCGGCGGCGTCGACGAAGGTGTGGCACACGCCGATGCCGCCGGCGACCACCGGCATGGTGGCCTCCTGCTGCACCCGGCGGATCAGCTCCGCGCCCCCGCGCGGCACCATCAGGTCCACCAGCGGGCCCGCCTTCAGCAGCGCCCCCACCTCCGCGCGGTCCGTGGAGTCGATGAACTGGACGATGCCCTCCGGCAGCCCGGCCGCCGTCGCCTCGCGCTGAATGATCTCCGCGAATGCCGCCGAGGTGGCGTGCGCGTCCGTCCCGGATCGCAACACGACGCCGTTGCCGGACTTCAGGCACACCGCCGCGATGTCCACCGTGACGTTGGGGCGCGACTCGTAGATCGTCGCCACCACCCCCAGGGGCACGCGGATGCGTCCGATCTGCAGCCCGTTGGGGCGCGTCACCATCTCCTCGATCACCCCGACCGGATCGGGCAGCGCGGCGACGGCGCGCGTGTCCCGCGCGATGGCGGCCAGGCGCGCCTCGTTCAACTCCATGCGGTCGATGAACGACCCCGTGACGCCGTTCGCGCGCGCGCGCTCGATCTCCGGGCCGTTGACCGCGAGGATGCGCCGCGTCTCCGCCTCGATCGCATCCGCGATGCGGCGCAGCGCGTCGTTCTTCTGGTCCGTGCTGACGCCGGACATGCGGCGGCTCGCAGCGCGCGCCAGTGCCGCCTTGCGGGTCGCCTCGGACCCGAACCCGGCGTCGGGCACGGGCCGGGAGATGGTGCTGGTCATGGTGTTCCTCCGCCCTGAAGTCCGAGGTTACACGAGCACGAGATTGTTGCGGTGGATGACCTCCGCGCCGAACTCGTAGCCCAGGACCTCCGCGATCTGGTCGGAGTGGTGCCCCAGGATACGGGCCACCTCCGCGCTGGAGTAGTTCGCCATCCCGCTGGCGAGGTGCCGGCCGGCCCGGGTCACCACGTGCACCACGTCGCCGCGGGAGAACGCCCCGTCGCAGCCGGTGACGCCGGCCGGAAGCAGGGAGGAGCCGCCGCGCAGCAGCGCCCCCGCCGCGCCGTCGTCCACCACGATGCGCCCGCGCGCCTGCAGCCCGGACAGCAGGTACCGGCGGCGGCTCTCCAGGTGGTCGCCCACGGGGAGGAAGTGCGTGCCGACCGGCTCCCCGGCCACCGCCCGCAGCACGATGTCCCGCGCGCCGCCCCCCGCGATGACGACGTGCGTTCCGCCCTGCGTGGCGATCCGCGCGGCCTGCACCTTCGTCAGCATCCCACCGGTGCCGCGCGCGCCCGCCGTCCCGCCCGCGGCGGCGAGGATCGCCTCGTCGATCCTCGGCACCTCCTCGATCAGCCGGGCGTCCGGGTGGCGGTTCGGGTCGGCGGTGTAGAGCCCGGCGAGGTCCGTGAGGATCAGCAGCAGGTCAGCGTCCACCAGGTTCGCGACCTGCGCGGAGAGGTTGTCGTTGTCGCCGATGGTGGAGTCGCTGATCTCCTCCACCGACACGACGTCGTTCTCGTTGACGATCGGGACGACCCCCAGCTCCACCATCCCCAGCAGCGTGTTGCGCGCGTTCAGGTAGCCGAGGCGGTCGGCCAGGTCGCGGCGCGTGAGCAGCGCCTGCGCGATCGGCACGTCCTGCTGCTCGAACATCTGGTCCCACAGCGCCATCAATCGCGACTGCCCGATGGCGGCGAGCACCTGACGCGACTGGATGTCGCGCGGCGGGAGCGAGCGCGCATCGTGGTGGGCGCGGATGCGATGGCGCCCGGCGGCGATCGCCCCGGAGGTGACCACGATCGTTTGCACCTCGTGCTCCACGAGCGTGGCGATCTGCGCGGCGATGGTGGCCATGGCGGCGGTGTCGATCTGCTCCGTGCCCGCCGTGAGCACGTTCGAGCCGATCTTCACCACCACCCGGCGGTAGGCGATCTGCTGTGGCTGGAGGCGCTGTCCCGTCATGGCGCGCTCCCCCCTGGAGCGAAGGCGTTTACGATAGATGGACCCGAGGTCGCGGACTGGAGGCCGACGTTGGCGCAGCCGACACCGATCCTGCGCCTCTCCGCCGCTCAGTGGCGAGTCCCCCTACAGGTGTTGGGCCGGGCCGTCACCAACTTCATCGAGCACAGCGGGAACCAGATGGCGGCGGCCATCTCCTACTACGCGCTCTTCTCCCTGTTCCCGCTGACCCTGCTCGTCATGTCGATCTTCGGTGTGGTGCTCCGGGACCCGGGGATCCGGGAGCAGGTCCTGGCCGGGATCATCGCGTTTCTGCCGATCCAGGACCAGAGTATCGCCGCCTCGCTGCGCAACGTCGCGGCCCTGGGGCCCACGCTGACCGTGGTCTCGGCGCTCGGCTCGCTGTGGTCGGCGGGGGCGCTCTC
>Ga0172380_10005728_pt1 | contig 14870 bp, 15 predicted proteins | sample Leawe162metaG_FD_119747 | JGI IMG/M metagenome (GOLD analysis project Ga0172380, IMG submission 119747) | Leachate microbial communities from a municipal landfill in Southern Ontario, Canada - Leachate well 162 metaG | ecosystem: Engineered > Solid waste > Landfill > Unclassified | place...
TATTTTGCAGCGCTTCGTTCACTTGTTTCGTTAGCGAAGGCGCGCATTCTACAGGGATTTTAAAACCCGTCAACTATAATCTTTAAATACTTTTTAATTATTGTTGACCGTATTTTGTAGCGCTAAATTCTTGGTTGCGGGAACAGGATTTGAACCTGTGACCTTCGGGTTATGAGCCCGACGAGCTGCCGGACTGCTCCATCCCGCGTCCGGCTCGACATACTTGCCGTCGAGAGGTGAGACTATAGCAAAGCCAGATGGATTTCGCAAGAACTATTGTGACAATTAAAGTAGATTCTTGCATGCGAACCTTAATTAAGCATGGCCTGGTTTGGCATTTACTGCATAAGGCTTCGCACGTAGGCTAGGTCATGCTCAGTATCTACGCCAGTCGCAGGAGGGGTTTTTGAAATAGCTACTGCAATTTTGTAGCCTTGGTGCAACACACGCAACTGCTCAAGACATTCATATTGCTCAATTACAGCAGGCTGTATGCTTGCATATTGCTTTAGAAAACTTGTACGGTAGGCGTATAACCCAACATGCCTATATGCAGGGATGTTGGATGGCATTTCCTCATTGTTGGCAAAAGCATCACGAGGATAAGGAATGGGCGCGCGACTAAAATATAGCGCATTACTTTGCCCATCCAATACTACCTTTACTATATTGGGATTTAAAAAGTCTGACTTATTCTGGATGGGATGACATGCCGTTGCCATTACAGCTTCTTTGTTGCTTTCCAGCATCTTTGCCACCTCTATAATAAGAGAAGGTTCCATCAAAGGTTCGTCTCCTTGCACATTAACCACAATTGCATCATTTGGCCAACATTCGCGCAACACCACCTCAGCAATGCGATCTGTACCACTTAAGTGATCTGTTCGTGTAAGCATTGCCGTATACCCATACTGGGTTACTGCATCGACAATGCGCTGATCATCAGTGGCAACGATGATCTGTTTTGCGCCGCTTTTCTGAGCTTGCTCAACCACGCACACTACCATAGGCTTGCCAGAAATTTCCAGCAAAGGCTTACCAGGCAACCTTGTACTGGCATAGCGTGCTGGAATAACGACATAGAATTCTGGTGATTCCATTGGTTTAGCGTTATGCAACTTCTTCATCGTCCGCTAACCGTCGCGCTTCATCTTCCAGCATCACTGGGATACCATCTTTAATCGGGTAGGCAAGCCGTGCTGATTTTGAAATAAGCTCATTAGTTGTTTTATTGTAAATCAACGGGCCTTTGGTAACAGGACAAACCAAAATCTGAAGGAGCTTTGCATCCATTTTACGTTCTCAACTTATTCAATTTATTTAATATAATGACTAATAAGTCATTTTTTATCACTGCACTTACTGGCAACACCCAAAATTTAGGTTTTGCAAATGAGCGGCATTTGACCGCATCTTTTTCCGTCATCACGACAACATCCGCCTCAACACTCTCAAAGTCTTTAGCATTAAATGCATGATGATCAGAATAAGCACGGCTTTGAAAATCCAAACCCAACTGCTGTAGCTGTTTGAAAAATCGACCGGGGTTACCTATACCGGCAATTGCCAGTACTTTTTGATGCAAAAATGCTTGTGCGTCAGAAGTTATACGATTATCAAGCGCATTGTAAAAGGTGGTTGATTCCAACTGCATTTCAATTGGCTTCACCGCCGGCAACAACTCATTGGTCACAATGCTTCCATTACTAACTACGGCATCTACGGTTTTTAATCGATTTATCGGTTCACGTAGAGGACCCGCTGGCAGTAATGTGCCATTGCCAAAACCTTTAGCGCTATCATACACAACAATTTCAACATCGCGTTGTAACCGATAATGTTGCAGGCCATCATCACTGATAAGGATGTTACATGTTGGATATGTTGCCAACAAAACCCGCCCTGCCTCAACGCGATTTGCGCAAACGAATACAGGGCAAGACGTACGGGCAGCAATTAACACAGGCTCATCACCAACTTCGAATGGGTTACTAAAGGCCATGACTTCTGCCACTTGCTTAACGTTGCCGCCGTAACCTCTACTAATAATGCCTGGTTTGTAACCCGCAAGTTGCAACTGTTCTGCAAGCCAGATCACAAGAGGAGTTTTCCCTGTGCCGCCTACATTGATGTTGCCGATAACGACAACAGGAACACTCAATCGAACACTTTTTAACCAGCCGCAACTATATAACCACCTTCTGATAGCCGTAACTATGCCAAAGACCCAAGATAATGGAATGAGCAATATATGCCAAAAAGTAAATTTAAGCCATTGTTTTTGTAGCCAGTTAACCATGGTTATGAAGCTCGGCAATGGTCACTAGCTGAATTGCTTTTGATACAATTTAGCATAATGACCATCTATTTTGATTAACTCATTATGTGAGCCATTTTCAATTATTTTCCCGTGCTCCATCACCATAATGCGGTCTGCATTTTCGATGGTGCTAAGTCGATGCGCAATTACGATGCTAGTTCGATTTTGCATGAGTGTGTCTAGCGCCGCCTGCACGTGCTGCTCTGATTCAGTATCTAACGCAGAGGTGGCTTCATCAAGCAGTAGTATTGGCGCATTTTTCAATATCGCTCGCGCAATCGCAATGCGCTGACGCTGCCCGCCAGATAAACGCACGCCACGATCACCGATTTCGTTTTGCAGACCATCTGGTAATTTTTGAATAAACTCCCAAGCATGTGCGGCTTTAGCTGCGGCAATCACTTCGTCTTCAGTTGCGTTTCTTAGCACGCCATAGGCAATGTTATTAAAAATAGTGTCATTAAACAACACAATATCCTGACTAACCAGTGCAAGTTGCTCACGCAAACTTCTAAGCCTGATGGCACGGATATCCACACCATCTAACAATATCAAACCCTGCTGTAATTCGTAAAACCGCGGCAGCAAGTTCACTAGTGTAGTTTTACCGCCACCTGAGCGCCCAACCAAAGCGACCTTTTCACCCGCTTTTATGCTAAAACTCAAATGATCAAGCGCTACGCCGCTGGCGTTTTCATAGCGTAAGGTGACATCTCTAAATTCAATTTCACCTTTTGCGCGTTTTATCTCAACATTGCCTTCGTCTTGCTCAGGCGCAGCGTCCATCACCTCAAAAATGCTTTGTGCGGCAGCCAAACCTACTTGAAAATCTTCATTAGCGGCGGCGATATGCTTGATGGGGGAAATCAGCATCAGCAGCGCACCAACAAAAGCGGCAAATTCACCCACGGAGAAACTACCCATAGCGTAATAAATCACCAAGGCTAAGGCCAACGCGGCAAACATTTCTACAATAAAACTACTCAAACCAGAAATGCGCGTTAAGCGTAATTCTATGCGGCGATTATTAGTTGCAATGTCGGCAAAACGCTTATATTCAAAATCTTGAGCGCCAAAAATTTTAACGATGCGCTGTCCGCTAATCGCCTCCTCTGCCGACTTAGTCATTTCACCCATGCTGAACTGCACGTTTTTGGCATTGGCTTTTAGTTTAGGTGTTATTTTTCTTATATATAAAGTGGCGAATGGCAGTACGGTAGCAAAAACAAGCGTGAGTCGCCAATCAAGATAGAGCATATAAGCAATCAAACCGACGACAGTTAAAATGTCACGTAACACATTGAGCCAAGATCGCGTGGTTGCGCTGGAGAGCCGTTCAACATCGTAGGTAAACTTAGATACTAGCGCCCCAGACGAGCGGGCATCAAAGTAATGCACGGGCAACAACATCAGCTTGCTGAACATTTCTTTGCGGAAATCTTCCACCACGCGCCGGGCAACAACGCGCATGGTATAAACAGAAATGTAGCCCGCCACGCCGCGAATCATCATTAAACCAAAGATCATCAATGGCAACAGCACTGCTTGACCTGTTGTTTTTTTAACAAAGCCTTCATCTGTGATTTGTTTAATCAGCGCGAGAAAGCCGGTGTTGCTGGCAGAAAGCACCACTAAAGAAAGAATACTGGAGACAAATACATATTTATAACGCCAAGCATAGCGGAATAAACGCAAATACAGCACTTTTGCGTTTGAGATTTCAGGGAGATTTTGTTTATTGCGCCTAGCTTTGGCCATCTTTAGAGGTCTATCATTTTCAGTGCTTGAATATTTTTAGGATGTTTTCATCTTTAATATTAAGGGTACGGTTAAGCGCCTGTATTAAAAATGAAAATTGATCATGCTTTGTAGAAAACACGCTTAAGACGTAGGATCAATTATTTGGAGTCAACTTGTGTCGCAAAAGTTATGTGTGTATATCCTGCCACGCGCGAAGCTTCCATCACGTTAACTACGGATTGATGCGTAGTATTCGCGTCGGCATTGATGACAATTGTCGGTTCTTTATCACTGTTGCTGTTAGTAACGGCTGCTTGTAGCGCAGCGCCAATTGCCCCCACTGCGCCGTCAGTCAAGCGCTTACCGTCAACCACATATTGTCCGCTTGCATCAATCGCCACTTCTATCATTAAAGGCTTATCTTGCGGCACGTTTGCCTCAGCCGTTGGTAAGTTGATTTGTAGCTCATTGGTACGTGCAAAAGTCGCGCTCACTATCAAAAAGATAATAATCACTAGCAGTACATCAATCAACGGCACGAGGTTTATTTCGAGGTCTTCGTGGCGCTTTCCTCGTTGAAAATTCATATAATTCCCTTACTGGTCAAATTAAGCTTTTAGCTTTATCCAAAGCGTGAGGCGCAATACATGCGCCTTAACAATCTAACTGCGCTCGCCGTGTAGAATTTCAACCAACTTAACCGATTGCTGTTCCATATCAATTAACAAACCATCCACTTTTGAGCGGAAATAACGATAAGCAATCATCGCTGGTACTGCTACTACAATACCGCCAGCAGTGTTATACAAAGCCACTGAAATGCCGCGTGCAAATTGCGCTACATCATGGCCGGTAGCGGTAAATGCGCCAAATAACTCTACCATGCCGTACACGGTACCAAACAAACCCATCAGTGGCGCTACTGTGGCAATGGTGCCTAGTGTAGATAAGTATTTATCCAACTCATGCGCAACGACACGTGCTGTTTCTTCAATCGCTTCTTTTGTAATCTCACGTGAATATTTAGCATTGGTTAAAGCCGTAGCAAAAACACGACCCAACAAAGAATGTTGCTCTAAGCGACCAATCGTTTCTTTAGTAATACCGCCTTTTGCAAGCCATGCTTGCAATTCTGGCAATAAATTTCTAGGCGCCACGGCACTTTCACGCAACGCGAAAGAGCGTTCACCTATAATGGCTACAGCCACGACTGATGCAATGATCAACGGCCAAATTGGCCAGCCTGCTGCTTGAATAATATCCCACACAGTGCAACTCCTAATTCAAATACTATTAAAAAATTCTTTATAAAATGTGGCAAATCAGCCCCTGCGATACTTTAGCTTGTAGTCTGCTTTTGGGCAAGCTACAACTGCAATGGTTTTATAAACGGCCTGACCTTAATGCAAGGTGTTTTTCAAGTTTTTCAATGAAAGTGGTCATGCCAGTAACGCTTATGTTGGCTACGCCAGCTCAACGCCTCAATTGCAGATGTGCCTCCTAGATAATTAATTTCAATGGCTCCGTGATAGTCAGATCGAAACATAGTACTGTTAAATGCTTGGTAACGCTCAACCACATCAGGGGCGGGATGCTTAAATCGGCTTAAATAGCCTGAAGTAAATATCACCATACCAGGCGCAACCGCCGCAATAAAACTCGCTGATGATGAAGTTTTACTGCCGTGATGCGGCGCAATTAAAACATCACTTTTAAGCTGATTAGAATCTTGCTCGACCAAGGTAGCTTCAACACTTTTTTCTATATCCCCCGTTAATAGTAAGCTCCCTGATGCACTGGTAATTTTAAGCACGCAACTACGATTATTATCTTTAACTTCTGCGTCATCGTAACTTTGCAACTGTGGGTGTAAAACCTCAAAATCAACACCATCCCATGCCCAGACTTGTCCTGCATAACACTTCATTTTTTCTGCGGCAGCATCCAAGGCAATCTCATCCGGTATTGAACTGGCAAACCAATCTACCGGCATGAGCGATAGTACAGATAACATGCCGCCACTATGGTCATTATCGTTATGGCTCACCATGAAGCCATCAATTTCTTTAACACCCTCGCCTTGCAAAAACGGCACCACAATACGCCCACCAGCATCGCTTTGCTGATTGTATTTAGCGCCGGCGTCATATAAGAGTGTATGTGTTGCCGTTTGTACCACCACACTCAAGCCTTGCCCTACATCCAACACGGTGACTTTCATCCCACCAACAGCTGGGCGCGGCGGCACGAGTAGTAGCATTGGCAAAAAACCGACCAACCCTAACCAGCGCATAGGGATGCCTCGTGGCAATAACAACCATATTACGCCTAGCAATGCAGGGAACAGTGTCCACGTTGCTGGTGTATGCTGTTGCCATACAGCATCAGGTAGCTGATTAAGCCAATTCAATACAAACATGCAAACCTCTAGCGCTTTATATGACAACATAAGCAAGCTATCTATCGGTAAAAAACTACCTAATAAAGCGAGCGGTGTGACTACAAAGCTAATAATTGGGATCGCGAAGGCATTGGCAACAGGTGAAACAATAGACGCTTGATGAAACATTATAAGCAGCAACGGCACCATACCTATCGTCACCGCCCACTGCGTATGTATTGCAGCTTTGAGCCAGTGCGTTTGACCAATGCGCGCGCCTAAGGCAAAACTCAGCATAGCAACCGCGCCAAACGACAACCAAAACCCCGCAGCCATGACTGCCCATGGATCTATTGCCACAACAACAAACAACGCTAGCGCTAACACTTGAGAAATAACCAGTTGCCGCCCTGACCATAACGCCAATGCAAACACCATCAACATATACAAGGTGCGTTGGGTAGGCACAGCAAAGCCGGCAATCAGCGCATAAATTAACGCAGCCGCCACGCCTGCCGCAGTAGCGGCTTTACGCGTGGGCAACCGGGTTGCGAGCTGCGGTATGCGCCGCCAAATAAAACTCATCAGCCCGAACGCCAAGCCGGATAGCATGGTAATGTGCAAGCCGGAAATACTCATGAGGTGCGAAATACCCGTGCGTAAAAACAGCTGCCAATCATCTGCGGCTATCTGGCTGTCATCACCCATGACCAGTGCTTGAATCACGCCGCTATACGGCTTGTTTTCTAGCACTTTTACAATACGTTGCTGGATTTTCTCGCGCACACGCTCAACCATATACTTGGGATGCCACACAAAATTTTGTAGCTTCTTTTTATTGGCTTTTGTTTTGATACTACCTGTAGCACGTATGTTTTCAGCCAACGCCCATGATTCAAAATCAAAGCCGTGTGGATTCTGTGTGCCATGAGGTCGCTTTAAGCGTGCGGTAAGTTGCCAGCGCTCGCCTGCTTTAAACGCTGCCACCCGTGGTGGCGTTTGAACTTCATTCGGTTTACTTTGACCCCAGCTATTCGCTGGATAAAAACTTAATGAAATGTGACGCGGTATGATTGCGCCAAGCGTGAGCACTTTTTCCACATCAAAACGGAACCGCTCGCCGCGTTCGGTTAATTCAGACACGCTGGACACTACGCCAATCAATTCAACAGGTTGATTCTCCCACGCATGTGGTAGCGCGTCGCTGAGCCTAATGCTGGCTAAAGTAGCTGCCCAAAAAAACCCCAATAAAAAACTTAAAATTAACCAGAGTGGATATTTGACAACATTTAAAACTGAGTGAGATGAACTGCGGAGATAAAAACTAACCAGAACTAAAGGAATAAGCAAAAGCGCCCAAACCAGATTTGGCAACACAGGCATTTGCTGTAAACAAAAAGCACCGAAAACAAAAGTCAGTGCAAAAGAAATCATGACTTAAAGTAAAGCTTACAGCGTTGCGTTAAGTGGCAACAACTTGCCATCTACCAACTTATACTGCCGCTGCATTTTAGCCGCCAGTTCTAAATCATGCGTCACAACAACCAAACTTACATTTTGCACTTGATTCATTTCTAGCAACAAATCAAACACGACATGTGCTGTGTGGCGGTCAAGATTGCCTGTCGGTTCATCTGCAAGAATGCATTGCGGCTGCGTAACCATGGCGCGCGCCACGGCAGCGCGCTGTCTCTCACCGCCGGAAAGCTCACCCGGCATGTGTTCCAGGCGATGTGCCAATCCTACTTTTTTGAGCATCTCACTGGCCATGGCAAGTGCCTGCTCACGCGCCATACGGCGAATAAACAAGGGCATCGCTACGTTTTCAAGCGCAGTAAATTCTGGCAATAAATGATGAAACTGATACACAAAACCAAGCGAGGCATTACGTAAATCGCCTTTTTGCGATTCCGACTGCTGCGTGAGATTTTTGCCTAGAATGTGTACTTCACCGCTACTTGGCGCATCCAAGCCGCCTAGCAAATGTAGCAAGGTGCTTTTACCAGAGCCTGACGCACCGACAATCGCCACTTGCTCACCGATGTTGATGTTTAAATCAATACCGTTGAGCACGGCAACATCCAAGCCTTGATAAGTTTTGTTTAAACCGTGACAAGAAACGATGGCTTGAGATACAAGACTATTCATAACGCAAGGCCTCCGCTGGATTGATTTTACTGGCTTTGTAGCTTGGGTAAATTGTGGCGAGTAAGCTTAAGGCAAACGAGGTCATTACAATGGTGGTGACATCTGACCAGACTAGATCCGAGGGTAAATCACTAATGTAATACACGTCTTTGGCTAAAAACTGCACCTGAAATAAACGCTCGATAAACGGAATAATAGTTTCAATATTCAACGCAAGCAAAATACCAAAAAAAGCGCCTAACACTGTGCCGATTATTCCTATCAAAGCACCCTGCACCATAAAAATTTTCATAATGCTACTTGGGCTAGCGCCAAAGGTGCGCATAATCGCGATATCTGCGCGTTTATCGGTGACGGCCATCACCAAGGTTGAAACGATATTAAACGCGGCAACCGCAACAATGAGTGTGAGAATAATAAACATCACGCGTTTTTCCATTTGAACCGCGCGGAAGAAATTGGCATGTTGGCGCGTCCAATCCGTGACAAAATAATTGTCATAGGGATTTGACACATTATTGAGTTTAGCAGACATGGCCGCGGCAATCGTTGGCGCATCAAATAAATCATTCAGCTTTAAGCGCACACCAGAAACATTTTGCCCCATGCGATACAGCTTAGCCGCATCATCAATATGAATCAGCGCCAAGCCGGCATCATATTCATACATACCAATTTGAAACAGACCCACCAAAGTAAATTGTTTTAAACGCGGCACGACACCGGTCGGCGTAAATTGCCCCTGCGGTGCCATTACCACCACTTTATCGCCAATTTGCGCGCCTAGGGCATAGGCTAAATCCGCGCCTAAAACAATACCGAACTCACCGGCACGTAAGTCATTCAGGCTTCCCGCCTTCATGTGCTTGCCCAAGTCGGCGACCTTGTCTTCCGCTTCAGGAACAACCCCGCGAATAATCGCGCCCTGCACGCCTTGGTCGTAACTCAGCATGCCCTGCGCTGTGATGTAAGGTGCACTGGCCAGCACATGCGCTTGCTTGGCAGAAAACTCAGCAACACGCTGCCAATCTGCCAGTTGATTATTACCGCCAGTAATTTCCAAATGTGAAGCGACACCCAGAATGCGCGTGCGCAACTCCTTTTGAAAACCATTCATTACCGACAGCACCACAATCAACGCCGCCACGCCAAGTGCAATGCCAATCATACTGGTGAGTGATATAAATGAGATGAAGTGGTTTTTGCGCTTGGCGCGCGTGTAGCGCCAACCAACAAATAGTTCAAAGGGTAAAAATTTCATAGGACAGATTTTAGCAGGCTTCCAATCGTTATCTAGTGTTATCTGTTAAAATTCCAACTATGTTTACAGGAATCATTCAATCAGTCGGTGCAATCACGCAGGCCACCCCAGTTGGCGATGATATGCAGCTTGCCATTGCAACCCATCAGCTCGACATGAGCGACGTGCAGCTAGGCGATAGCATTGCGGTGAATGGCGTTTGCCTCACCGTAGTCAATATAAGCTCAGCTCATTTCGGGGCACATGTCTCAAAAGAGACGTTATCAGTGACCGAAGGTTTGCAACATGCACACCCTGTTAATCTGGAAAAAGCCCTGCGTTTATCAGATAGATTAGGCGGCCACCTAGTAAGCGGGCATGTAGATGGTGTGGGAGAAGTCGTTAAGTTTGAGTCGCTTGGCGAATGCTGGCGGCTTGATATTCGCGCACCGCATGCCATCTCCAAATATATTGCCGTTAAAGGTTCAATCTGCGTGAACGGTGTGAGCCTAACCGTAAACACAGTCACTGGTGATGAATTCAGCATCAATTTGATTCCACACACACTGGCAAACACCACATTACAATTTTTAAAACCGGGGAGCCGTGTGAATTTAGAAGTTGATCAGATTGCCCGTTACGTGGAGCGCATGACAGAATGGTCAAATGAATCCACGTAAAATAATAGAAGTACCCCAATGTACACCAACCATTTTTAGAGAACCTTATTAGTGATTAGCCCAGCCAAAGAAATTATTGAAGAAATCAAACAAGGCCGCATGGTGGTGTTGGTGGATGACGAACACCGCGAAAACGAGGGCGACTTGGTGTTGGCGGCAGAGTTTGCCACGGCTGAGCACATCAACTTTATGGCTAAATTCGGGCGCGGGCTGATTTGCCTCACCTTGACTGAATCACGCTGCCATCAACTAAGCTTAAGCAAAATGGTGCAAAAGAACGGCGCGCGTATGGGCACCAATTTCACAGTCTCCATTGAGGCAGCCGAAGGCGTTACTACCGGCATTTCAGCGGCAGACCGCGCGCGCACAGTTCAAGCCGCTGTAGCAAAATCAGCTAAGCCACAAGACATTGTAAGCCCTGGTCATACTTTCCCACTCACAGCGATGGATGGCGGTGTACTTGTTCGCGCTGGGCATACAGAAGCTGGCTGCGATTTAGCGCAGTTGGCGGGCTTGGAACCCGCCAGCGTGATATGTGAGATTTTGAAAGATGACGGCAGCATGGCACGCTTGCCGGATTTGTTGACCTTTGCTACTGAGCATGGCTTAAAAATCGGCACTATTGCTGACTTAATCCATTACCGTGCTGAAACAGAAAGCCTGATTGAACGTGCCGCAGAGCGCATGGTGCAAACGCCTTATGGTGAAATGAAGCTGATTGCCTATACGGACAAAATCGCCAAAGAAACACACCTTGTATTAATTAAAGGCAATCCTACACCAGAGCAAGAGGTACTGGTACGCGTACACGAGCCGCTGTCAATATTCGACTTGCTTGATAGTAGTAGCTGTACGCATAGCTGGAACACCTTGCAAGCAATGCAGGTAATTGCAAACTCTGAAGCAGGGGTAATGGTATTGCTACATCAACAAGAAAGCGGCGAAACCATTGTCGAGCGCATTAAAGGCGCAGATGAACCTATTCGTATCAGCCAAGAGCTTCGCACCTACGGGATAGGCTCGCAGATACTGCTCGATTGTAATGTCGGAAAAATGAAACTGATGGCCAACCCACGCAAAATGCCAAGCATGGCAGGTTTTGGCTTGGAAGTGACAGGCTATTTAGAAGCAAATGTACACAAATAATTATGCCACTAGAAAACGTTAATTTAACTGGTCACTTTCTGATTGCCATGCCGAATCTGACCGACCCTTATTTTGCCAAATCCGTTACATTTATTTGTACGCATAATCAAGATGGTGCCATGGGTATCGTGATCAATCGCCCTACCGATATGACTTACGAAGTATTGTTCGAAAAAATAAAGGTGAATTTAGAAAACAAAATGATTGCAAGCAATCCTGTTCTCTATGGCGGCCCAGTGCAGTCTGAGCGAGGCTTTGTACTACATCAACCGGCCGGCGAATGGGATAGCTCCATTACCATTTGTGACAAAACCGCGCTAACAACCTCAAAAGACATCTTGGAAGCCGTAGCCGTTGGGACTGGACCTAGCAAACTATTGCTCACACTGGGTTATGCAGGCTGGACACCCGGTCAACTTGAACAAGAGATTGCACAAAACGCATGGCTTTCGGTACAGGCCAAAGATGCAGATACACTGAATAAAATTTTATTTGAAACGCCGCATGAGGAACAGTTTAATGCCGCCATGGCGCTACTCGGGTTTGACCCCGCCATGCTGTCCGATGTGGCAGGGCACGCCTAATGTCAGTTGCAACGCACATGCAACTGATTGATAACGAAAATGTTTATGAAAAATCCGCAGTGCAGTGCAGCACCGTCCTCGCGTTTGACTTTGGTGAAAGGCGTATAGGGGTCGCGGTGGGTGAGCACTTGCTCACAACCGCCAATCCGCTTACGACCATTGATAATGAGAGCAACGAAATACGCTTTCAGATGATTAGTACGCTAATCAAAGAATGGCAACCCAAGCTACTAGTTGTAGGCTTACCATTAAACGTAGATGGTACCGAACATGCTGTGACCCAGTTATGCAAAAAATTTGCAAGGCGGCTCAATGGTCGATTTAATCTACCGGTCATGTTAATTGATGAACGCTACAGCTCAGTAGAAGCAAGTAGTTTATTAAATCAAACCGGTATTAAAGGGCGTGCGCAAAAAGCGATGTTAGATCAAGTGGCAGCGCAAACCATATTACAAAGCTATTTCGACAGCCTATGACACTTCATAAAAGCTGATAAAAATAAGAATTACAAGTAATGAGGAATATTCAGTAAAATAACAGCATGACAGTGATCAATAAAAACCTAACGAACTCTGAACTGCCCAATGCAGAAGCATTACTCACTATTCTGGCTCAGAAACTTCAACCTTTATTGCAAAAAAATACAGCCCTTGTCGGCATTCATAGCGGCGGTGTTTGGCTGATGCAAAGGTTGTTGGTGTTACTTAAAGATAGCATCGCCACTCACGGCATTGAACATGGCACACTGGATGTTTCATTCTATCGGGATGACTACGCACAACGGGGTTTAAAAGCTGAAAATCGCCCTAGCCAAATTCCGTTTGAAGTAGAAAGTAAACATATCATTCTGATAGACGACATATTTTACACTGGTCGCACCACACGTGCCGCCATGAATGAACTCTTCGATTACGGTCGCCCTGCCAGCATCACACTAGCTACCTTGGTCAACCGCGGGGGCCGTGAACTACCAATTGCCCCGCAAGTCGTTGCCGCAGAGATTCCGCTAGAGGCTTCACAACATTTACAATTAACACAGCTTGCCGATGGCATATTGGCGTTAGAACTTACTCCACAAAATAACAGCGCGAGACCATAAGAGCATGAATAATCCTCAACTCGATACTGACGGCTACCTGCGACACCTGCTTTCAATCGAAGGCTTACCCAAAAGAATACTCAATCAAATTTTAGACACCGCAGAATCCTTTGTGGGCGTAGCAGAACGTGAAGTAAAAAAAGTGCCCTTACTGCGCGGCAAAACCGTTTGCAACCTGTTTTTTGAAAACAGCACCCGCACCCGCACCACGTTTGAAATTGCGGCAAAACGGCTATCTGCCGATGTGATTAGCCTGAATGTCGGCACCTCTTCACAATCAAAAGGTGAAACCATTCTAGATACGGTGGATAACCTAATCGCCATGCATGCCGATATGTTCGTAGTACGTCACGCGCAGTCAGGCGCGGCGCATTTAATTGCCAAACACGTACCGCCGCACATTCACGTCATCAATGCAGGTGACGGCCGTCACTCGCACCCTACGCAAGGCTTGCTCGATGTCTTTACTATCCGCAAATACAAACCTGACCTGCATAATTTAAGAATTGCGATTGTAGGCGATGTGCTGCACTCACGTGTCGCACGCTCTGAAATTCATGCACTCACGACTTTAGGCGTACCTGAAGTACGCGTCATCGCGCCTAAAACACTGCTACCCGCGCAAGTGGAAAAGCTAGGGGTACATGTGTTTCATGACATGAAATCCGGTTTAAAAGATGTAGATGTCGTGATGATGCTACGTCTGCAAAACGAACGCATGAACGGCGCCATGCTGCCTAGCTCACAAGAATACTTTAAAACTTACGGCCTCACTCAGGAAAAACTCGCACTCGCCAAACCAGATGCCATTGTCATGCACCCTGGGCCGATGAATCGCGGCGTAGAAATTGATTCCAGCGTGGCTGATGGCAAGCAATCCGTGATATTGCCTCAAGTGACTTACGGCATTGCGATTCGCATGGCCGTAATGGCCATCCTAGCCGGTGGCCAGTCAGCCAACCCAATGCCTGCTGGTGGAGGTACCCAATGAAATTACACATCAAAAATGGTCACGTCATTGACCCGAAAAACAACATCGATAGCAAACTTGATGTATTTATTGCCGCAGGAAAAATTGTAAGCGTGGGCCTTACCCCTGATGGATTTATCGCCAACCAAGTGATTGATGCCAGCAATTTGATTGTCTGCCCTGGCCTAGTAGATTTGTCTGCCAGACTACGCGAGCCGGGTGAAGAATATAAAGCCAGATTAGTCAGCGAGTTGCAAGCTGCTGTGGCTGGCGGGGTCACTAGCTTAGCCTGCCCGCCTGACACCGACCCGGTACTGGATGAGCCTGGTTTGGTGGAAATGCTCAGATATCGCGCCAAACAACAAGGCTTAGCCCACGTGTACCCGTTAGGCGCATTGACGCGGCAGTTACAAGGCAAAGCGCTGTCTGAGATGGGTGAATTATATACCGCTGGCTGCGTAGGCTTCTCACAGGCCAATGTCGCGATTACTGATACCCAAGTACTGTGGCGCGCCATGGAATATGCCGCAACTTTTGGCTTTACGTTATTTTTACACGCTGAA
>Ga0172380_10005729_pt1 | contig 14864 bp, 10 predicted proteins | sample Leawe162metaG_FD_119747 | JGI IMG/M metagenome (GOLD analysis project Ga0172380, IMG submission 119747) | Leachate microbial communities from a municipal landfill in Southern Ontario, Canada - Leachate well 162 metaG | ecosystem: Engineered > Solid waste > Landfill > Unclassified | place...
CAATGCTGTTGACTTAAGCATTAGCCATTTTCTTAGCCTTATCCTGTTGCCATTTATTAACCGGTTTTCGAGATACGCGAGGATATGATTTTCTGGCTTGTTTAGGCGGATAATATTTGACACGGGCTATCTCACTCAGAAGTTCCTGAAAGAGGCTAAGCGCCAGGTCTGGATTTTTTGCCGTCAACAGTGCAGCCTCCGAAGCTAAGGTTCGCATGGCATTTTTGAATTGGGGCGTACACAGCCGCTCAGGATTTGGTTCTGTCATCAGAACCATCAAGGTTCTGGCGATCACACACATGATCACGATGGCAAACATTTCCTGTTTTACGCCGTTTTCGGAGCGGCTGTGGAAGGATTCAATATCATGATGGGTTTTTTCATCGCGGTATTGCTCCTCGATGCGCCAACGCCGGAAATATAGCTCAACCACTGACTCTGCCGGATACTGGGCTGGGTTTAACAGGTTGGTGATCAATACCGATAACGTACCATCAGGGCTTTCCAAACGAACAACCCGAAGCGGGATGCTGTTCACCGAGCGGGTACCCTTGATTTGCGAAGCGCAGTCCAGCCAGATTTGCGCATCCGCTTTGCCGGATTGGATGAACTGCGTTACTGCCTTAAACGTCGATTGCGCCGGGCAGCGAAATACAAAGGCGTGTTGTTCGGGTGACTCGTGTAAATACCGGATCAAATCATAGCTCGGATAACCGCGATCAAACAGCAATACTTGCGAGACTTGTGGCAACCGCGGTAGCAGGTCTTTAACGTCTTCCCGTTCATTGCCTTGATGGATCGGACTGATTGACCTTGCCAGAGGCAGGCGCCTGAAGACATCGAAAGCGGTCGAAACCAAACACTGAGGATAGTGGCCTTTACCCGGAAAATCCAAACCGCTGTCAGGGTCAAACTTAGCTCGCAGTTCAGGCGTCGCCGGCAGGTCGTATTTTGAGCCGTCGAAAGCGACCGCCGTCATGCCGTGCCATGTGTATTCCGGTGCCTCCGGCCACAACGAATAGGCCAGTTGCACCGCATCGGCCAACAAGGTTTCAAAAATCTGCCAAGGTAGCTTGCTGCGGGCTTTGGTGACGGCACTGCGGTGTACCGCTTCGGCAGTTGGCCATAAACCGCTTCGTCGCGCCTGTTTAAAGAACTCGCCGGATTTGCTGTCAACGCCTTGGTTTTTACCGCTGGCTACCAAGGATAATAGAAAGGTGATGAGTGTGGGAAAAGGAAGTTTTCGGGAGCGGATAAAATCGTTGGCCTTGCTTTTTTGAGCGTCCGGCAGTGACTCGGGGATGAGTTGCAGAAATTTTTCAAGACAGGATGAAAGTTGGCATGGATTTTCAGAGCAGGGTTTGTGCCTGGTTTGTCGTATCGGTCATGGTTTATCTCCTAAGCGGCAGTCATTGAATTTTAAATATTATATCATTTATCAATGGGTTATGTCTTTGAGTTTGTTAAGTCAACAGCATTGGGCGCCCACCCTAGCCATCGGAATTTACCCACAAGCAAGCAAATAGATGGTAACTTCTCATTAGCCGCCGGACTTAGACCTACGAGATTTTTAAAACCTCGTAGGTCTTGCAGGGTTACCTGCGAGTAATGAGAAGTTACAATAGATGGCCACCAACTTAAGCCGGGATAGCCTGAGGTTAAGCCGTTCGTGGAGAGCCCTTCGGCTGCGCTCAGGAGAGCCTTGTCGAACCATGATCGGCTTAACCGTCCACCCTTCGACAAGGCCTTTAGTCCTGAGCGCAGCCGAAGGGTCAGGACGAACGGTTAAGCCTAGCAACTTGTCCCGTCTTAAGTGGGTAGCCCAATAAATGGAGTAAACAACATGATACGGTTATTGATCGTGGATGATCATGCGCTGATGCGCGAGGGCCTGAAGCGGCTTTTTGACGAAGAAGACGATATTATCGTCAGTGCCGAAGCCGAAAGCGGTGAAGAGGCGCTGGCGATCCTGAAAAAAGAGACGGTCGATTTGATTTTGCTCGACGTCGGTATCCCATACACTGATAGTGCGGAGCTGATAGAGAAAATCCGGGAGCGGCCGAAGAGTCCGCCGATCCTGATGCTGAGTATGCACGACGAGCCGCGGATTATCAAAAGCAAGCTTAAAGCAGGCGCTTCGGGCTATATCACCAAAAACAGTTCGCCCCAGGATTTGCTTGCGGCGATGCGCAAAGTGGCGGCGGGCGGGCGCTTTCTTGCCCCCGATATTGCTGAAAAAATTGCCTTCGAGCTCAGCTCGGTTGCAGAGCAGGTCCCCCATGAGCTATTGTCGGGACGGGAACTGCTTATCTTGCGCATGCTGGCTAAAGGCAAAAAAATCAACGAGATTGCATTGGAACTCGGCATCAGCAGCAAGACCGTCAGCACCCACAAAGCGCGCTTGATGCAAAAAATGCATATTGACAGCGATATTAAATTGATGCAATACGCGATCACCTACGGCATGACGCTATAAAAAAACAGCCGTAGCTATTCAGCCGCGGATTGACATAGAGGCTTCCCGTTTAAGACGGGACACACGCAAGGCTTAACCGTTCGTCCTGAGCGTAGCCGAAGGGCTCATCACGAACGGCTTAACCTTAAACTGGTCCGCCTTAAACGGGAAGCCGACATCGATGCCGGATGAGGATGTTGCCCCATCCGTAGGATTCAGTGCTAATGGGACTCTAATCTCAACGTAGCAGTAGGGTCATTGCCATTAAGTTAAGCCTTTCAGCATGGTCTGTTCGGAGTACAAACCTAGGTTTGTACTCCTGATTTCCGCTTCTAAAATGACGATTTTGACTTAACTTAATGGTAGCGAGCCGTAGGCTGCGCACCGCGCACCTTGTTCAAGCTTTCCGGCGTGGATAGGTACGCGCTCCCTACATAAAAACCGAAAACTTGACCGTCTAAAGTCTATGCAGTTGGGTGCTGCACCGCGTAATCGCGCTAGCGACAACAATAACCCGCGTCGGGAATGTCGGCAAAACACAGTCATCAAGCCGGAAACGATGCCTCGCGCCCGTCGGCGTTGCCGGTTTAGCCCAATGCATCCCAATCCTAATGCGCTTCCTGTAAGCTATTCCCTACAAATCCTGTCAGCTCAAAGCATAGGTTGATTCTCTCTGAAATTCAGCGCCCGCCGATTGTGCGCGCCTTCAATATCGTTCAAAGTAAGCGGCTTTGCTAATTGAGTAAGGTACTTCAATAAAGCCGGGAAAACTTAGGAACACGCACAAACTAACTTGAGCGCCGGAGTGCAGGCACCAACAGTAGGCGCTTTAGGCGAAGCTTGCACTCCCGCTGATTGTTATTAGGTAGATATGGCCTAAGTAGCCGGATAGTTTGAATAGGGTTTAATGGACATACACATCGTACAGATACTTTTAACCGCCGTGCTTTCCGCGGGGATAGGCTGGTGGCTGGCGTCGAGGAACAGGCAGATAGCGCTTGCGGACTTGCAACCGCAAATCACCAACGATATGCGCCTGGATTTCGAACGCTATCTTGCCGACCTCGAAGCCTTTAGCCAGCAAATAGCGCCGGTCTGCATTGAGTCTTCCAGAATCGAGCTGACGGCGCAGCTGACAGCGGTCGTCGATCTGGCGCAAGGCCTGGACGCTAGGGTTAACCATCTCGACCGCGTATTGGATGAAGCGCAGAGCGACAACACCATGCTGCACGGTATCGAGGACTATCTTACCGGTCTCGATATTTTTAGCCAGCAAGTAACGCCGGTCTGGTCGGCGCAGATCGAGTCCTCCAGGATGCAGATGGATACGGCTGTCGCCGACCTGACGCAACGTTTTGACGGCATCGTCAATAACCTTGAGCGTTTGGTCGATGACTCGCATGCCGCGCTGGACAAAGGCGACGGCGTGGTCTTTGAGTCCAGCCGCCGCAGGCTCGGCGAAGTGGTTGCGAGCCTGGATGCCGCCTTGCGGGATAAGCAGCAAATGCTCGAAGAGATTCGCGGCTTGCTCGGCTTTATCGACGAAATGAAAAGCATGGCGACAGAAGTGGTCGCCATTGCCTACCAGACTAACCTGCTGGCGCTTAATGCCGCGATTGAAGCGGCGCGGGCGGGCGAATCGGGGCGCGGTTTCGCCGTGGTCGCCGATGAAGTCAGGAAGCTGTCCAAAATCTCCGGCAGCACCGGCAAAAGCATCACCGCAAAGGTCGATCAAGTGAGCGAAGCCATGACCGACGCCTTTGCGGTTATCGAAAGAAATGCCCGCAATGACGCCACATCGGTTGCCGAGTCGCACGAAAAAATCCAGGGTGTGTTGAATGATTTGGGCAGCGTCTTTGATGAACTCAAGAACAGCTCTGATCATTTGGGCATTGTTGCGCAAGGCATCAATGCGGAAATTGCCGAATCGCTAGTGCAATTCCAATTCCAGGACCGTATCGGGCAAACCCTGTCACATGTCCGGGACAGCATCGACGATTTTCCCGGCGCCTTGGCGCGCAGCCGAAGCGATGGACCCTCGGCGCTCAAACCCCTCGATGTCGAGACCATGCTTGCCGACTTGCAAGGCAGCTACACGATGCAGCAGGAACATCATACCCACGGCACCGGCAATCCCGCCGAATTACAAGAAACTGAAATCACTTTTTTTTAGGAATCCGCATGTCAAAAAACATATTAATCATCGATGACTCCGCTTCGGTGCGGCAGGTGTCGCGCATCGCGCTGAAGGGCGCCGGTTATAACGTCATAGAAGCCATTGACGGACAGGATGCGCTGGGCAAACTGGATGGGCAAAAAATCCACCTGATCATCTCCGATGTCAACATGCCGAACATGGACGGCATTACCTTCGTCAAGGAAGCCAAAAAACTGGCGGCTTACAAATTCACGCCCATCGTCATGCTGACGACAGAATCCCAGGACAGCAAAAAGCAGGAAGGCCGGGAGGCCGGCGCTAAAGCCTGGATCGTCAAACCGTTCCAGCCCGCGCAAATGCTGGCTGTGGTTGCCAAGCTGATTGCGCTGTAAAAGCAGATGCATAGCCGGAGAAGGCGCGCGTTGATGCCCCAGAGGGTACGGCGCACTTCAGCACAGCACCGGCGCTTTTGTACAACAACAATGCGCCGCTGGAACGGGTTTGTAACCCGTTCCATAATGTTTTAAGGGCTTCCCGTTTAAGACGGGACGCACGCAAGGCTTAACCGTTCGTCCTGACCCTTCGGCTGCGCTCAGGACTAAAGGCCTTGTCGAAGGATGGGCGGTTAAGCCGATCATGGTTCGACAAGAGCTCACCACGAACGGCTTAACCTTAAACTGTCCCGCCTTAAACGGGAAGCCGTTTTAAGTATTTATGGAAGTAAGAGAACGTAAGGGACGGGGGCTACAAACCCCGTCCCGCTGTGGCTACGTGATGTTCCCAGTCCTACCCCCGCTTCCCTCGCTCTCCTTGATGGAGAACGAGGGTTTTTTTCGCAACGTAACTTCCGAGATTCCTATGCAAACCTTGGCCCTTGAAAGCGAGTTAACCATCTTCACCGCCGCCGAGCAGAAAATGCGCTTGCTGGCCTTCCTGAAATCCGGCGATGAACTGGAGATCAATCTTGCCGACGTCGCCGAAATCGATACCGCCGGCCTGCAAATCTTAATCCTGCTCAAGCGGGAAGCGGCGCAAACCGGCAAAACCCTGGTATTCGTCATGCACAGCAAAGCCGTGCTGGACGTGTTGGAACTGACCCGGCTCAGCGGCGTTTTCGGCGACCAGGTCGTGCTGTCCCAAGATAAGGAATAATCGCGATGAACTTAGATAAAGAAATGCAGGAAGCGCTGCTTACCTTCACCATCGAAAGCGCCGAGTTGCTGGAGGATATGGAAGCCGGCCTGATGAAGCTGGAAGACATCGAGGACCCAGAGGACCCCGAGGAAACCATCAACGCCATCTTCCGCGCCGCGCATACCATCAAAGGATCGGCAGGCTTGTTCGGGCTGGACCACATCGTCCGCTTTACCCATGTTGTCGAAAGCGTGCTCGATAAATTGCGCGACGGCAAGCTAGCGGTTTCATTCGACTTGATTGCCGCGTTGCTGCCTTGCTGCGCTCACCTCATGGTACTGATACATAAAGTTGCCAACGGCCATCTTGACGAAGACGATGAACTGACCGAATGCGGTAACCGCTTGTTGGACGCATTACTGCCTTGGCTGGATGAACCCGCTGCAACGGCAACCGGCGTTGTCGCTATCCAGGACAGCATCTCGCGCGTCGAGACCATAGTCGGCGGCGCCGTCGAATCCGGCAACTGGCACCTGTTCCTGCACATCAACGGAAACTGCCTGCGCGACGGCATGGACCCCTTGTCGCTGATCCGCAGTCAACAGCGCGATGAACCAAATGAACCAGATCACGCAGCAAAACGCGTCGGCCAGCGAGGAACTGGCGGCGACCGCCGAGCAAATGACGGCGCAGGCCGAGCAATTGCAAAACCTGATGAGCTTTTTCAAAATCGCCGGCAACGACGCGATGTTCAGCCGCCGCGCCGCGAAAGCGCCGTTGTGGTCCGACAAAACCCAATCGGGAAAAGCCAAGCCGGTCGCGCCGACAGGCCGCGTTGCCGGCGACTACGATTTAAGCAAATTCGAGTCGTTCTAGGAGCAAGCCATGACCGCCATCGTAACCAGCTCCGCGCAACAATTACCGGCGGTATCGGCCTTGCGGCCGACCGACGCCGCCGGGCAGTACCTCACCTTCATGCTCGGCGGCGAAACCTACGCGCTGGGCATTTTGAACATCAAGGAAATTATCGACTTCGGCGAGCTGACCGAAGTGCCGATGATGCCGTCGTTTGTACGCGGCGTCATCAATCTGCGCGGCGCCGTGGTGCCGGTCATCGACCTCGCGGCGCGCTTCGGCAAGGGCGATACCGTGATTGTCAAGCGCACGGCAATCGTCATCGTCGAAATCGTTAACGACGAACACACACGCCAGGACATCGGCATCATCGTCGACGCCGTTAACGAAGTCATCGACATCGGCCAGGCGGACATCGAGCCGCCGCCGAGCTTCGGCATCGGCATACGTCTTGATTTTATCAGCGGCATGGCTAAACGCGGCGCGCACTTCGTTATCTTGCTCAACGTCAACAAGGTGTTGTCGGTGGATGAAATGGCGGCGATAAGCAAAACCGGCGAGCATCACGCGGCGGCTTTGGGGCAGGAGGGCGGTTAATTTAGCCGGGTAATATCGTAGTGTGGAGTGCAAGGCTGGCCTTGCAGTAGGGCGCGCTGAGTACAAGGCCAGCCTTGTACTCCAGTGTCTGGTGCGGGTTCCCAACGCCAGCTCTCATCGTTATACACAACTTCACTGGCTTCCCAAGCCGGAGAGCTTGTGAAAGTATTCAGTATTTGGAGTACAAACCTAGGTTTGTACTCCGTATATATCATAAAAACCAATAGGTTGAAAATTTTCAAATACAGGTTTTTGTAGGCTTTTAAAATACTTTCACAGCCTCCGGAGCTTGGGAAGCCGCGTATAAGCATCGACGTATTTTGCCGGTGGGTACGGCCCGCCCTATTCAACGTAACTTTTCATTACTCGCAGGTAACCCTGCAAGTAATGAGAAGTTACCATGTCAGTTCGTAAGGAGAGTAATTTTAAATGAAAGTCAATTTACCGGTAACCCATCGGGAAATTTTGCTGAAAAAAGGCAGCATCCTGGTTTCGCGTACCGATTTAAAAGGCGTCATCACCTATGTCAATGACGAATTTGTCGCGATCAGCGGTTTTACCCGCACCGAACTGATCGGCGCGAGCCACAATATCGTCCGTCATCCCGACATGCCGCCAGCCGCGTTCGAGGATATGTGGTTGAATTTGAAAGCGATAAGACCCTGGCAAGGGCTGGTAAAAAACCGCACCAAAGCCGGCGATTTTTACTGGGTGGACGCCAACGCGATACCAGTGTTTAAAAACGGCCAGGTTCACGAATATCTTTCTGTTCGACGCGCGCCGAGCCGCGAACAGATCGAACACGCGGAACAGTTATACCTGCGGCTGAATAGCGACAAGAAAGCCACGATAAGACCGACCCGTTTCGTCGCGGTAATAGCCAAATCCATCCGGGAAATGGCGGTCTGTAAAAAAGTTGCGGTGGCGTGGGCGTTGCTGTTGCCGCCTATTGCCTATTTGCTATACCTGTTTTTTTTAGCGCGGGAATATGGACTGATAGCCGGAACGGTCATACTGGTCGCGATGGCTGCGGCGCTGGCTTGCCATGCGGTCAGGACCCTGACGACGACGCTCAACAACAGCATCGGTATTTTTTATCGTCTGGCCGAGAAAAAGTTCGGTAATGTGCAAGAGCTGACCCGCAACGATTTGCTCGGCGATTTTCAACGCGCCTTGTATTCGATGGAAGTCAACCTGAATCTGGAATTGGCGCAGGCCCGGGACGATATGGCTAAATACCTCAGAATCAGCCAGGCGCTGAACGGTGGTCGATCCGGCATCATGATGGCTAATACCAATTTTGAAATCATCTACATCAACAACAGCGCCGCGCGGATGTTCAAGGCGGTCGAGCAGGACATTCGCAAGCAGTTGCCGAATTTCGACGCCGATAAATTGCTGGGCGCCAGTATCGACAATTTTCACAAGGTTCCCGACCATCAACGCCGGATGTTGGCAAACTTAAAGGAGCCGTACGAGTCGGAGCTGGTTATCGCGGGACAGTACATGCACGTCATTGCCAGTCCGGTGATTACCGAAGATAAGGAGCTCATCGGTTATGTCGCGGAATGGCAAAATCGAACGCAAGAGGTGTTGATCGAGCAGGAGATCGGCCAATTGGTTGAGGCGATTAAAGCGGGCGATCTGTCCAGTCGCATCGGCATGGCCGACAAACATGGGTTCGCCGAAATATTGTCTTCGGGCATCAATGAATTAACGGATGTCATCGCAAGCGCTTTTAACGATATTAATAGTGTGATGGCGGCGATGTCGCAAGGCGATTTAACCCGTTCCATTACCAACGACTATCAAGGCGTCTATGCGCAATGCAAGAATAATATCAATGATACCCTGGCAGTATTGAGTGAATTTACTGTTCAAATCAGAAACGCGGCTGATTTTATAGATCATTCATCACAGGACATAGCCCGAGGTAATGACAACCTTTCCCAACGCGCCGAACAACAAGCGGCCAGCCTGGAACAAACCGCCGCCAGTATGGAAGAACTGGCCGGCACGGTAAGAAATAATGCGGAGAACACACAACAGGTTAATCAAGTTGTTAATTTGACCAGCCAATTGGCGGAAAAAGGAGGCGATGTCGTCAAGTCGGCTATTGCGGCAATGCAGGAAATTAATGACAGCAGTAATAAAATTGCCGAAATCATTAACGTGATCGATGAAATCGCCTTTCAAACCAATCTGCTGGCGCTGAATGCATCGGTGGAGGCCGCGAGGGCCGGCGAGCATGGGCGTGGATTCGCCGTGGTTGCAACAGAAGTGCGTAACCTGGCGCAACGAAGCGCCGATGCCGCTAAACAAAGTAATGACCTGATTCAGAACAGCGTGCAAAAAGTGCGCGCGGGAACCGCATTTGTTAATGAAACAGGTAACGCGCTAAATGAAATTGTTAACAGTGTCGCGCAAGTGGGCGAGCTTGTTTCGCAAATTGCAAGCGCCAGTGTCGAGCAGGCGACAGGTATTGGTCAAGTCAATCAAGCCATCACGCAAATGGACGCGATAACCCAGCAAAATGCGGAGTTGGCGGAGCAAGCGGCAACAGGCAGTCTTACCATGAGCGAGCAGTCCACCCACATGACCCAGTTGCTCAGTTTCTTTACAGTCGGTTCGAAAGGTCCGACGGCGCCGGTTAAAACATTCGAGCGCGATAAAGCGCCGGCAACAGTAAAAAAACAGGCAGTCGCCCTGGCTTTATCGACAAGTAAGCCCAAAAGCGATAACAGCGACGAGTGGGAAACGTTTTGATGATGCCCCAGAGGCTATCGTTATCTGCAAACCGCGCCGCGCGCGCCCTTTCCGTACGACGGGATTTAGCCTTGGCTCCCTTGGCGCATATTTATGCCCCAGAGCTACGGCACGCCCTAGGCGGGCAAACATCCTGCGTATATAGCCGGGCATGAACCGATGAACAGGATACTGGTGATGAGGAGAAGAGGCCAATGACCGCAGCAACCGTTGACACAACCCACAAGCCCACTATTTTGATTGTGGATGACATCCCGAACAGTTTAGGCGTGGTGATGGAAAGCCTGGAAAACACTTATCGCCTGGTGGTGGCCCTGGATGGCGATGAAGGTCTGCAACGCGCCGCTTTCATAAAGCCGGATTTGATCCTGTTGGGTGTGATGATACCGGGCATGGACGGCTTTGAAGTCTGCCGTCGCCTGAAGCAGAATCCCGATACGGCCGATATACCGGTGATTTGCCTGAGCGCATTGACAGGGGCTGAACATAAAGTTACCGGTTTTAAGGCGGGCGGCATCGATTACCTGACCAAAGCCATGCCGGTTGACGAAGTCATCGCGCGGATTGGTGCGCATCTGGGCATGAGGCTCATGCGGCGGCAATTGCAACGGCAGCAGGTGGAATTGGAGCAACAGGTTGCCGAACTTAACGCCAGCAACCGCTTATTGCGCGAGGAAATCGACAAGCGCGAACGGGTTCTGGAATTCATCGCCCAGCGTGCTTGGTTGGCGGAGGGCGGGGTATTGACCAGCGCTGCTGCGGAACTGGAGCGCCGGCGCTCGGAGCAACAATTGGAGGAGTCGCGGCAATTTTTGAGCCGAATTATCGAGACTATCCCGGATCCGGTGTTCGCTAAGGATCGGCAGCACCGCTGGGTGCTGCTCAACCATGCATTTTGTGAATTCATCGGCTATCCGCGGGAGGACTTGCTGGGCAAGTCCGATGGCGACTTCTTTGCCAAGCATGAAGTCGAGGTGTTCCAGGCTAAGGATGAGATTGTGTTCACTAGCGGCGAGGAGTGCGTTAACGAGGAAGAATTTACCGGCCGCGACGGTAAAACGCGCACCGTCGTTACGAAGAAAAACCGCTATATCGACGACCGTGGACATGCGTACCTGATAGGCATCATTCAGGACATCACCGAGCACAAGGCGGCCGAGTGGCGCATGAGCCATGTGCTGAGCAGCTTGCCCGGTTTCATTTACAGCTTCCGTATGGCGCCCGACGGGCATTGCAGCTTCCCGTTCGCAAGCCGCGGCATCGAGGACATTTACGGTTTGACGCCTGATGACGTCAAGGACGACATGGCGCCGCTGCATGCGCTGACGCACCCGGACGACGCGCCGCGCGTTATTGCCGCGCTTGCCGAATCGGCGCAAATGCTGGCGCCGTTTCGCACCGAGCTAAGGGTGCTGCGTCCGGGTCGACCAGAACTCTGGGTCGAATGTCGTTCGTTGCCGGAGCGAGATAGCGACGGCGGCATTACCTGGCACGGCCTGATGCTCGACATTACCGAGCGCAAGCGCGCCGAGATGGAAAACCGGCGTTTGATTTCGATACTCGAGGAATCGGCGGACTTCATCGGCAGCGCCGACATGCAAGGCAATTTGCTGTATCACAACCCTGCGGCGCGGCGCATGGTCGGCTTGCCTGACGAAGCCGATATGTCCCGGATGCATGTTACCGACATGCACCCGGAATGGGCGACGAAACAGGTAAGGGAAACGACGCTTCCCGCGGTGCTGGAGCACGGTGTATGGCGCGGTGACAGCGCGCTGCGGCATCGCGATGGCCGGGAAATTCCGGTTGCCCAGTTGTTGATACTGCACCGGGATGCCGAAGGCCGACCGGAATTTATGTCGACGATTATGCAGGACCTGACCGAGCACAAACGCATCCAGAATCGGCTGGAGCTGATCGAACGCGCGGTCGACCTGTCGTCCGATACGATCCTGTTGATTGACGAGCAGTTGCGCTTTACCTATGTCAACGAAGCCGCCTGTCGGTCGTTGGGTTACCGCCGGGAAGAACTGCTGGGCATGACGCCGCCCGACATCGATGTCGACGTCACGCGCGACATGGCGATGGCGATGCTGCAAGCGACGTTTAAAAACGGCGGCCTGCCGGTATTCGAGTCGCGTCAGCGCGCACGGGACGGGCGGATATTTCCGGTCGAGATCAGCGCGTCGCTCGTCGAATACGGCGGCGCGCAATTCAGTCTCGCCGTGGTTCGCGACATCAGCCAGCGCAAGCAGGCCGAGAACCTGCTCCGGCAACGCGAACGCGAATTGCGGACGCTGGTCGAAAACTTGCCGACGATGGTTGTGCGTTATGATCGTAATTTCCAACGTGTTTACGTTAACCGGGCTTATTCGCTGATCACCGGTCGTAGCGAGTCGGAAATACTCGGCAAATCGGCCGAAGATGTCTGGCGGGCGACCAATATTTCAGCGGAATCCTATATCGCCGTACTGGGCGGCGTGATGCGTAACGGCAGGAAGAGCGAGGTGTCGCTGGAGTGGATTGACGCCAATGGCCGCCTGATCAGCCATGAAATGAAAATAGTGCCTGAATTCGATACCGATGGACAGGTCAGCAGTGTGTTGGCTCTGGGCTTCGATTTAAGCGACCGTCGTCACCGGCAGATTATCGAAGGTGAGCGCCAGCGCGTGTTCGAGAAAATGGCGCATGGCGACAATCTCGATAGTATTCTCGAGCAGGTGGGCTTGTATGTCGAAGCATCGAAAATCGGCGGGTCTTGCTGTATTTTGCTGTTGGATGAAGCGGGGAAGCACCTGCAAACGGTGGCGGCGCCTTCGTTTCCCGAGTCGTACCTGGGCGAGCTTAAGCCCTTGCTGCCGAATGACGAAAGCAACCGTTGCTGTGCTTGGGTTGCCTCGGCATTGCATAGCGAACGGGTCATCCTTGAGGACATCGGCGAACATCCGTGCCGGGTGAATTGCCAGGCGTTTATCCGTGAAATCGGCGCGGTCGCCTGCTGGTCGGAGCCGATTTTTTCGTCATCCGGGCAATTGCTGGGTGTCTTGACGCTTTATATCAATCAGGGCGGCGCGCCTGGTCATAACGATTTGGCGCTATTGATGCAGGCCAGTCATTTAAGTTCGATCGCGATCGAACGCAAACGCATCGAACAGCAAATGTACCGCCAGGCCAGTTATGATGCGTTGACCGGCTTACCCAACCGGCGCTTGTTCAGCAACCGCCTGCGCGAGGAAATCGCCAAAGCCGAACGCGGCGCGTACCGCGTGGCGTTGCTGTTTATCGACCTGGATCGTTTCAAGGAAGTCAACGACTCGTTGGGGCATGAGGCGGGTGACCTGCTTATCGTCGAAGCGGCGCAACGCATTCGCGCGCGTGTGCGGGAGTCGGATACCGTGGCGCGCTTGGGCGGCGATGAGTTTATCGTTATTTTGCCTGAAGTCGGTGACATCTTCCCGCAGGACAGGGTGGCCCAGGATCTCGTCGAGGCTATGGAGCGGCCGTTCCGGCTCGGTAAGCACGATGTTTTTGTTTCAGCCAGCATCGGTATCGCCGGCTATCCGCAGGACGCCGACAACGCCGAAACCTTGATCGGCTGCGCCGACCAGGCCATGTATGCCGCCAAGGACATGGGCCGTAACGGCTTCAGCTTCTTTACCCGCAGCATGCAGGAGCAGGCGCAGCAGCGTTTGCAAGTGGCCGCCGAGTTACGTGGCGCACTGGGTAAAGGCCAGCTTGAGGTCTATTACCAGCCGATTATCGAGGTCGCCAGCGGGCGGGTGGTCAAGGCCGAAGCGCTGCTGCGATGGCGACATCCCGAGCTGGGCATGGTGTCGCCGGATAAATTCATCCCGATAGCCGAAGAAACCGGGCTGATCCAGGAGATTGGCGCCTGGGTGTTCGGCGAGGCGGCCAACACCGCCAAGCGCTGGAACGCCTTGTGCAAAAGCGGCGATATACGGCAAGTCAGCGTCAATATGTCGCCGCGCCAGTTCGTGCGCGGCAACCCGGATACGGTTTGCATCGAATATTTGCAAGCCATCGACTTGAATCCCAAAGCGATGGTGATTGAAATCACCGAAGGCCTGTTACTGGATGACCAAGCCGAGGTGATGAATAAATTGCGGCGCTTTCACGAGGCAGGCATACAGCTGGCGCTGGATGATTTCGGCACCGGCTATTCAGCAATGGGTTACCTGAAAAAATTCAATATCGACTATTTGAAAATCGACCGTTCGTTCATTCGCGACATAGAAAGCGATCCAGGCGACCGGACGATCACGGAAGCGATCGTCGTGATGGCGCATCGGCTGGGCCTGAAAGTGATCGCTGAAGGCGTGGAAACCGAAGGCCAGCGTGAACTGCTGGCGGCGGTGCGCTGCGAATATGTGCAGGGTTATCTGTATGCCAGGCCGATGCCGCTTGAGGCATTTTTAGATTATGCCGCAGGCAATGCCGTCTCCGCTTCCTAGAGAGCGGCTTAACCGTCCACCCTTCGACAGGCTCAGGGCGAACGGTTAAGCCTTGCTACTTGTCCCGCCTTACGTGGGTAGCCGAAAAATGGAACGCGGATGACGCTGATGATTATGATTCAATAAGACGTTATCCGTGTTTATCCTATTCATCTGCGTTTCATTGTGTTTGATGGCCGAGTAGTTTCTGTCCAGCGGTCTTATCCGCGCGGAATACCCATAGAATTCAATACAAGGTGTTCACAAACCCTGCGCAACATGATAGATAGTGTTTGGCTATGGCTTAACCCTGCTAAAATAGATCAATTTACAAAACAATAACGCATTCATGGAAAAAACCTATTCACCTCATTCAATCGAACAACGCTGGTATCAAACCTGGGAAGAAAACGGCTATTTTATCGCCAGGGATGGTGTGTATGCCGAA
>Ga0172380_10005730_pt1 | contig 14859 bp, 16 predicted proteins | sample Leawe162metaG_FD_119747 | JGI IMG/M metagenome (GOLD analysis project Ga0172380, IMG submission 119747) | Leachate microbial communities from a municipal landfill in Southern Ontario, Canada - Leachate well 162 metaG | ecosystem: Engineered > Solid waste > Landfill > Unclassified | place...
GGACGCCGCGATGGAGGATGCCCGCCGCGCTGGTGCCTCGATCATCCAGCCCGCGCACGACACCTTCTGGGGCGGTTACGCCGGTTACTTCGCGGACCCGGACGGCCACCTGTGGGAGGTCGTTTGGAATCCGGCGTGGGAGATCGGCGAGTGACAGGCTGCCGCGGCAGTCCGAGTTGGGAGAAATGCCCCTCGCCGGGAACCACCTCCGCACGACCGGCGTCCTACCATCGCACGACCGGCGGCGGTCCCGCGCTCGCCGCGTGCGAGGAGCGAGGTGAGCCATGACGGGCTTCCAGGAGGCGCCAGACCCGAGCGCGCTTGCGTTGCCATCGGCGGCCAGCGGTTCGCTCGCCCCGCCGGTCGCGCCGAGGGGGTTGGACGCCTTCCTCGTGAGCCTCTTCGCGCCCCCGTTCGTCCTGCGGCAGCAAGAGCTGCGTCTTGTCGCCGGCCTCGCGTGCATCCTCGCGGTCTGGACGGATGTCCTCTTCTATCGCGCCGGGTTGGGCATCAACGTGACCATCTGGTTCGCGTCCCTCGCGACGGCCGCTGTGGTCGCCGGCCGCAGGCTGGGACGCCCTCTGCCTGCCGATCGCGTGGCCGTGCTCGCGATCGCCGTCGCGCTGTCCGCGGTCACCGCCTGGCGCGATTCGGGCGCCCTGCAGTTCTTCGGACTCGTCGCCGCGCTGGGCCTGCTCGGTGTCGGCGTCGGTCTTGCAGTCGGACTCCCCGTGCGCAACATCAGCCCGGTCTCGGCGCTGATGGCGCTGATCAACTGCGCAGCGTCGATGGGGACATCGGAGTGGCGGCTCCTCTCGAACCTCGGATGGAGGGAGCTGCTGACCTCCCGGGGCCGGGTGCCCGCCCTGCGCGTCGTGCGTGCGCTGGCGATCACGCTGCCCGCGCTCCTGGTGTTCGGCGGGCTGTTCGCCGCGGCGGATGCCGTCTTTGCGGAGCAAGTGCGCCACGTGTTCTGGTTCGACCTCTCCGGCGTGGCGGTGCACCTGTTCTGGCTCCTGTTCGGCGCCTGGTTCGCCACGGCCGGCCTCACCGGGGCGATCGCCGTGCGATTGCCGCACGAGGTGACAATCACCGTCCCCGACCGGCAATCGCTCGGGCGCGTGGAGACCGGCATCGTGCTCGGGTCGCTGGCCATCCTCTTCGCCCTGTTCGTCGCCGTGCAGATCCGCACCCTCTTCGGCGGCGACGATGTCGTGCAGCGGTCGGTCGGCCTGACCTACGCGGCCTATGCGCGTCGAGGCTTCTTCGAGCTGGTGACGGCCTCGCTCCTGGTGCTGCCGCTGCTCGCCGCGATCAACTGGGCACGCCGCCGCGACCTCCCCTCGAAGCGCCAGTTCCTGGTGCTGGCCGTCATCCTCACTGCGCTGCTGTTCGTGATCATGGCATCCGCATGGCAGCGCCTCGCGATGTATCGCGAAGCCTTCGGCCTCACGGAGCTGCGGCTGTACGCCGTCGCAACTCTGCCCTGGCTCGCCGCCGCATCGCTGTGGTTCATCTGGTCGGTGGCACGGGAGCGGATGGAGCAGTTCCTCTCGGCGGCGGCGCTGCTGGCCGTGCTCACGCTCCTCGCCCTGTACGTCATCAGCCCGGAGGATCTGATCGTCCGGACGAACGCCGCCCGCATCGAGCAGAGCAAGCCCTTCGACGCAGCCTACGCAGCATCACTCGGCGCGGACGCCGTTCCCGTGCTGATCGCCAGCTTCGACGCGCTACCGGCCGCGGACCGCTGCGTGGTGGCGAAGGCGCTGCTCTCGCACGCCGATTCGTCCGAGGGCATCCGATCGTGGAACCTCGCACGGTCCCGCGCCTCCGCGCTGGCGGCGCAGCTGTCGACCGGCCCGGTGGGCGAAGAAGCGCGGACCTGCTCGCCGGCAGGCTGATCGCGCGCACGCCGAGCGGTGTCAGCGCGTCGTGCCTCGAGGTCGGTCGAGGTGAAGTCGGGTGGCGGCCCACCCCTGCCCCTCCCGGCGCGAGAGGGGTTGGGATGTTGAGGGGCTTCGCCCCTCAACGGCTCCCCGGACTGCGCGGGCGCTGTGCGCCGCGGAGAGCGTCCGCCCTCGGCACCGTCTTGTCGTGACCGCGGAGCGCGGGAACCCCCCGCGTTCATGAACCCGGGTGCCCTGCGCGGGGAAGGGTCGCGGATCGTGTCGGTGCGCGACGTTTCGCGAGGCCCTGTGCGGGGGGGCTCCCAGTGGGGGTGCAACCCCCACTCATCTCATCCCCCTTCCCGCGCAGGGAAGGGGGATGAGCCGCCGTGCTCGATTATCGAGGGCGGTAGTATCGTTCGAAGATCGACTTCACTTCGTCGGGGGTGGCTGGGCGCGACAAGGTCCCCTGCCGAACGTACGGACGGAAGTTGGCATAGTACAGCGGTTCGGGGCCCTTCCGGACTCGGACCAGCGCGATGGTCCGTTCCTTGTACGGCACCAGATCGACGTTGACGGTTGGAACGGGCGAGACGTTCTTCACAACGCCTTCGATTCGCTCCTTATCATCCTCGTAGCCGACAACGGTCCCGTCGTCGGTCACTCCGATCAGCAACGTGCCGCCCTCCCACGAGGCGAACGCTGCGATCTCCGACGTGAGGCCATCTGCGTTCTTCGGGATGCGGGCCTTGAACTCGACCGCCTGCCCCTCACCGATGGCGATGCTGTCATCGATCAGTTACACGCGCGGATCAAGCACTGCATGCGTAACCTGGCTCTGCAACGCTACGAACTCGTCCGCGCTCATTAGGGAGACGCCCGTGACTCGGTACTCTCCCCCCTCGCGCTTCAGCAGCCCATCCCACTTCTTCGAGTTGTAGTTCCCGACCGTATTCTTGCTCCAGACGCCGCTAGTGGCGTCGGAGATCTGCTGGTACGTGACCAACTCCCCCTCTCGTGCGGCGAGAAGCTGGTACGCATCCCTCGCGGACTTCGTGCGGTCGGGCATGTCAGCTACCCCCGTGCCGCCCGCTCCATCAGGTATCCGCGCAGCATGCCGAGCGCCTGCTGCACGATACGCCGCTTCGCCTGTTCGCGGCCCTGGAAGTAGCGGAACGTCGTGTACTCCATGCGCGTGCCGTCGAAGAGGGCGAGGTGCATCGTGCCGGGGGGCTGGCCCTCCAGCGGCTCGCCGCCCGCGATCCCGGTGACGGACAGCGCGAGGTCCACCTGCAGACGCTCCCGCGCCGCGCGCGCCATCGCCTCGGCGGTCTCTCGGGAGATGACGCCGTGGCGCGCGGGGACCTCGGCAGGGACGCCCTGCGCGACCTTCACCTCCGTCCAGTACGTGACGAGGCTGCCCTTGAAGTAGTCGGATGCGCCCTCCACGTCCGTGATCGCGCTGGCGATCGCGCCGGCGCTCGCGCTCTCCATCAGGCCCAGCGTCAGGCCCTGCTCGCGCAGCAACCGGCCCACCCCGGCCGCCAGCGAATCGTCGTCCTGCCCCCAGATCGCGGGGCCGAGGATGCGCCGGGCCTCCTCCTCCACAGGCCGGATCAGCGCCCACGCCTCCTCGCGCGTCTTCGCCTTCGCCGCGATGCGTGCGCTCACGCCGTCCGCGCGCGCGTAGATGCCGATCGATGGGTTCGTGCCCGAGAGCAGCGGCGAGAGCATCTCGTCGATCGTCGACTCGCCCAGCCCGGTGGTCTTCAGCGTGCGTGCGACGAGGATCGAGTCCGCGCGGCGCTCCAGCTCCGGCGCGACCTCGGCGTCCCACATGTGGTGCATCTCCGCAGGCGGCCCCGGCATCACGACGATGATGCGTCTCCCCGCGGGCCCCTCGCGCTCCACCCACCAGCCGGGCGCGGTGCCCCGGGGGTTGGGGATCGCCCGCGCGCTGCGGATCAGTGCCGCCTGCTTGATGTTGCGCGGCGGCATCTCGCGCACGGACCGCTCCGCGAACCGCGCCCTCAGCACGCGTTCCTGTTCGGCGTCGATGGCCAGCGGCTCGCCCAGCACCTCGGCGATCGTCTCGCGCGTGATGTCGTCCTCGGTGGGGCCCAGTCCGCCCGTGCAGAAGGTGATCTCGGAGCGCTCCCAGGCGCGCGCGAACGCCTCGCGCAGGCGGCCCGGGTTGTCGCCCACCTGGGTCACCCAGAGCAGGTCGATGCCATACTCCGGCAGCGCACTGGCGATGTACGCGGCGTTGGTGTCCGTGATCTCGCCGAACATGATCTCGGTACCGATCGAGAGAATCTCCGCGCGCATGTCTCCGGCTCCTCTGTGCCCCCGGCGCCATGTTCGCGCGCCCGCGTCCGCGCGGCGAGGATAGCAGGGCGGGTGCGCGTGCTCGGCGTCCGCGGCGGGCGCCTCGCAGCAGGCTCGCCCGCCGGCCCGGCGCTCGCGGCGGCGCATGCGCCGGCCGTGGCTCTGCTATCCTCAGCGCCCCACGACACCGATCCCCGGAGGTCACGCGTGCAGGAACGAGGCGACGGCGAGCTGGCGGCGGCGGTGCGGGCCGCGGCGGATCGCATCCGTGCGAACGTGGGACAGGTCATCGTCGGCGCGGATCGCGCGGTCAACCTCGTGCTGGTCGCGCTGCTCGCGGGCGGGCACGTGCTGCTGGAGGATGTCCCCGGCACCGGCAAGACGACGATGGCGCGGGCTTTCGCCGCCAGCATCGGCGGGACGTTCCGGCGCATCCAGTTCACGCCGGACCTCATGCCCTCGGACGTGCTCGGCATCAACTTCTACTCGCAGAAGAGCGGGACGTTCGAATTCCGCCCCGGCCCGCTGGTCGCGAACATCGTGCTCGCCGACGAGGTGAACCGCGCCACCCCGCGCACACAGTCCGCGCTCCTGGAGGCGATGGAGGAGCGCACGATCACCGTGGACGGCGAGACCCGCCCGCTCCCCCGACCGTTCGTGGTGCTGGCCACGCAGAACCCCGTGGAGCTGGAGGGCACCTTCCCCCTGCCCGAGGCCCAGCTCGACCGCTTCCTGCTGCGCCTCGCCGTGGGCTACCCGGACGCCGAGGACGAGCTGGCGGTGCTGCGCCGCTTCGAGCACGCCTCGCCCCTCGAGGACCTGCGCCCCGTGGTGCAGGCCGAGGAGCTCGTGGTGCTCTCCCGCCGCCTCTCCGGCGTGCACGTGGAGGACGCCGTCGCGCGGTACGCCGTCGCGCTCGTGCGCGCCACGCGCCACCACGCCGCCTTCGATCTGGGCGCGAGCCCGCGCGCGACCCTGGCGCTGTTCCGCGCCGCCCGCGCGTTCGCCGCGATCGACGGCCGCGACTACGTGCGGCCGGACGACCTGAAGGCGCTGGCACACCCGGTCCTGGGCCACCGCCTCATGCTCTCCAGCAACACCCGCCTGCGTGGCCGCACGGCCGACGACGTGCTGGACGAGATCCTGGGCGAGGTTCCCGTGCCGCTGGCAGACGTCGTCTAGCGATGCGCGCGCTGGTCTCCGAGGCGTGGCTGCTGGCCTCGGCGGTGCTCGCCGGCCTCGGCTTCACCTCGGGCTCGGCGCCGCTGGTGATCCTGGGAGCGATGATCTTCTGCACCGGCGGCGCGGCGCGCCTGTGGTCGCGGATGGCGCTGCTGCAGGTCGTGTACCGCCGCACGCTCTCCGAGCACCGCGTGTTCGTGGGCGAATCCGTGGTCGTCACGCTCATCCTGGAGAACCGCAAGACGCTCCCGGTGCCCTGGATGGAGGTGCGCGAGACGCTGCCGCGCGGCATGCCGGCGCTGCGCGTGCGCACGACGCCCGGATCCGTTCCCGGGGCGCACTTCCTGGAACGCGCCACCGCGCTCGGGCGGCAGGACCATTTGGAGTGGCCGATCACGCTCCACGCGGTGCACCGCGGCTACTTCCGCATCGGTCCCACGCGCCTGAAGTCCGGCGACGTCTTCGGCTTCTTCGAGCGCGTCGAGGAGACGGGGCGCCCGGTGGACGGGATCGTGGTCTACCCGTTGACGTACCCGCTGCCGGATCTCGGGCTGGACAGCGCGCGCCCCTTCGGCGAGCGCCGCGGCGGGAACCGCATCTACGAGGACCCCAGCCGCACGATCGGCGTGCGCGACTACCAGCCCGGCGATCCGATGAAGCGCATCGACTGGTATGCGACCGCCCGCATCGGGCGCCTGCAGTCACGGCTATACGAGCCAAGCCGGGAGCAGTCCGTGGTCGTCGCGCTCAACATCCCCACGTTCGAGTTCGCCTGGCAGGGCTCCGACCCCGTGCTGTTGGAGCGCGGCGTCGCGGTCGCCGCCTCGATCGCCCGCTGGGCCGCCGACGAGGGCGACGCGCTGGGCCTCGTCGCGAACGGGTCGTTCGCGGACGCTGACCGCACGATCCGCATCGGCGCAGGCCGCGGCCCCGATCGTTTGAGCCGCGTGCTGGAGGCGCTGGCGATGATCACGTCGTTCACCACCTCGAACATGGCGCACGACCTGGAGGATCCCTCGTACCCGCTGCCCGCCGGAGCGACGATCGTTGTGGTTGCCGCCGTCATGCCCGAGGATCTCGCGGCCACGCTGATGCGTCTGCGCGACCGCGGCCACTTCATTGCGGTGGTGAAGACGTCGCACGCGATCTGGGACCGTTCGCTCGATCCCATCCCGGTCGTCTCGGTGGCGGCGGCCATGCAGGTGCTGGAGGAGATGCCCGATCGCGCCCCCGTCCGCGCCGCCACCGAGGCGATCGGAGCCACCGGAGCAAGCGCATGAGCTTCGAGGGCATGGGCGCGCGCGCCACCGACTGGAAGCAGGCCAGCGTTGACGTGCTCTTCGTCACCGCGGAGGCGATCGCCTGGTACATCATCCTCCGCGTCGGCGCGACGGCGTTCGAGCAGGCCACGCTGACGCAGATCGACGAGCGCATCCGCCGTTCCGCAACCGCCACCGACCTGGCCGCGGGCACCCCGGCCGCCGCTGCGCTCGACCTGCTGCAGCGTGCCATGCACGTCGAGCACGGGCCGGGGCTCTGGATCGTGCTCGCCACTGCCCTCGGCGGCTTCTTCCTGATGCGTGGGCTGGTCCGTGCTCGCTTCGAGGGAGCCCTGGGGGCCGTGGTGCTGATTGCCGCCTCGGTGCTCGCGCTCAACGTGCTGCTGCACGTCGCGGTCGCGGGCGACCTGCGCATCTGGGATCCCGGAAGCATCGCCGCCACCTTCGCCGATGCCGGCGGCTCCGCGGGCGCGGTGAACCTCGACGCGTTCGTGCGCCGTCCGGACGTCACCCACCCGCACGGTGCCACCGTCTCCTTCGTCTTCGCGTTCATGGTCGGGATGTGGGTGCGATTCCTCCTCGCCGGGCGCAGCCTGGTGACCTTCGATCGCGTGCTGCGATCGTTCACCGCCGGGTTCCTGATCACCATCGGCGGCCTGGCCCTCGCCGGGATCGAGGGCATCTCCGGCGTCTCGATGTTCGCGGTGCCGCAGTTCATCGCCGGGATCCTCGCGCTGGCGGTGGCGAACAACGCGCGCAGCGACGCACCCGTCGATGGCGCGCGCCGCACGGGACCCTGGCTCGCGGCGGTCGGCGGGACCGTCGCGATCCTCCTCGGCGTCGCGCTGCTGCTCGGGACACTGGCGTTCCTCAACGTGGGCGTGGTGCTGAGCGCGATCGGCGAGCTGGCGTGGGTGGTGATCGCGTTCCTCGTGATCCTCGTGGTGACGCCGATCTACTGGGTGATCGTGTGGGCCGTCCGGCTGGTGCGGCCGGACGGCGTACTCCAGCTCCCGAACCTCCCGAACCTGCAGTTGCGCCCACCCGGGACGCTGGACGGGGCCGACGAGGCCGCCGGATCGATCGTCCCCCTGTGGGCGCAGAACGGGCTGAAGTTCCTCGCCGTCGCCCTGATTGTCTACGCGGTCTTCCGGCTCGCCGTGCTGATCATGCGCCGCCGCTACCGCGGCGAGTTGGGCGTCGATGAGGTGCGCGCGCAGACCGCCGGGGGGATCGGCGTGGGCGCGTTGCTCCGCGGTATGCTGCCCGGCGGCCGCCGCGCCCCGGGTGACGAGTGGACCCGGCGTCAGCCGATCTACCGCCTGTACGCGGGCGCGGCCCGCGCCGCCGAGGAGCGCGGCTTCCGCTACCTGCCGGGCGAGACGCCGATTGAGTTCGGGGTGCGTGCGGGTCGCGTGATGGGGGCCCCTCCGTACCCGCCCATCGGCCTCGCGTTCGACCGCGCGCGGTACGGCCGCCACTTGCCCGAGGAGGGCCAGGTCCGCGCGCTGGAGGCCGGGCTCGCCTCGTGGGAGGCGGCCACGCCCCCGACCGAGGCACTGCGCCAACGCCTCGCCGGTGCCAGCCCGCTCTCCTCCGCGGAGGAGTTCCTGCTGGGCACCACCGCGCGGCGGCGCGCGATCACGCGCACCCGGCGGCTGGCCCGCGGCGCCCCGGAGCCCGAGGAGTCCAGCCCGCCCCTCGACCCGATGTCCTAGCGGGTCTCGTGCCCGGTCGTGCTCCGGGCGAGCGGGCGCAGCACCGGCCGCCCCTGCTCCACGCCCAGCACGGCGACGGCGTCGTACACGTCCGTCCGGGCGCATCGATCGACGTCCGCACCGAAGCCGAGCGCCGTGATCCGCGCGCCGTGCGGGGTCGTTCGCAGCGCGGCGCCAAGGTCCTCCCGCGCGGCCTCGTACGCCTCCAGGGCGAACAGCGCCTCGTCCCCGGGTCGCGCGCCGGCGAGCGCGAGGCGTTCGACGATCAGCCCGGCGGCCAGCGTGTCGTCCTCGCCGGGCACGCGTAGTCCCGCCGCGACGCGGCCCGAGCAGACCACGAGCACGTCGCGTCCGGCGTCCAGCGCCACGCGCACGGCCGCGGCGGCGTTCAGCGGCGCGGCCGGCAGTACCAGCCGCGCGCCCGTGCACGCGAGGAGCGCTGGCGTCCCGTTCGTCGTCGCGAGCACGGCCTCCGCGGGCAGCGCGAGGCGCTCGAACTCCAGCGGCGAGTTGCCGTGGTCGAACCCCGCGGGGGGCAGCGCGTCCACCTCGCCGCAGAGCATGACCCCGCCGGGCCGCTCGCCGAGGGCGGCCCGGATCGCGCGGCCCTCCTCGATGCTCCCGGCCAGCCACGCCAGGCGCAGCCCGCGCCCGAACAGCACCGCCATCACCGAGGTGGCGCGCAGGACGTCGACCACGAGGCAGGTGGCCTCGATGGGCGCGCGGGCGGGGGGTGCGAGGGCGACATCGACGCGCATGTTGCGAGTCTAGTGCGCATCGGCGCTCGCATGGCCAGAGGCCGGCGCCCGTGACCGATGCGGACTTCCTCGCCAGACGCCGGCGGCGGCTCCCGGTACCTCGGGGGTCGCACCCACGGAGGCACGCGCCCGGGGGTCGTGGAGGGGCAGGCCCCTCCCGGTAGACCCCCTTCCCGCGCCGGGAAGGGGGCAGGGGGATGGGTCGCCCGGCGATCACATCGGCGCTCCCGATCGCCCCGGGCACCGGGGCCGGTTGCGAGGGGTCGCGCGGGAGACGTAGCCTTGGGGCGCGTCGGCGGGGCGCGCACGGAGGCTGTGCATGCGTGCCACGGTCGGGATCTTCGATTCCGGCGTCGGGGGACTCTCCGTCGCGGAGGCGCTGCACCGGCTCGCCCCCTCCCTGCCTATCCACTACCTCGCCGACACCGCCTTCTTCCCCTACGGCGACCGTTCCGCCCCCGAGATCGAGGATCGCGCCGTCCAGATGGTGCGCCGCCTGGTCGACGAGGGCGCGAACGTGGTGGTCGTGGCGTGCAACACCGCCAGCTCCGCCGCGCTGGAGCGCCTCCGGTCGGAGTTCACCGTGCCGATCGTCGGCATGGAGCCGCCCGTGAAGCCCGCGGTGGAGCGCAGCCGCAGCGGTCGCGTGCTGGTCCTCGCCACCACCGGCACGGTGAGCGGCGCCCGCCTCGCGCGCCTCACGGAGCGCCACAGCGGCGACGCTGACGTGGTGACAATCCCCATGCCCGGGCTCGCGGACCTGGTCGAGGCCGGCGAGATCGAGGGCGCCCGCGTGGAGGGCATGCTGCGGCGCGCGCTGGAGGAGCCCGTGGCGCAGGGCGCGGACCAGCTCGCGCTGGGGTGCACGCACTACGCGTTCCTGCGCCCCCTGCTGCGCCGGATGCTGCCGGATCACGTCGAGCTGGTCGATGCCGGTGAGCCCGTGGCCCGCCGCACCCTGCACGTGATCGCCGAGGCGGGGCTCGAGGTGGATGCGGGCGAGCCCGAACGCGAGGCGCTCTGCTACGCTACGGGCGACGTCGCGGCGTTCGAGAGCACGGTGGAACGGCTGCGTGCGGCCGGGGCCGCGCTCCCCCCGCTCCGCATCTCCCGGCCCGTGGCGTAACCGCTCCCCCGATCCCGCAGGAGATGCCATGACCGCCGCCCGCGCCAGTTTCAGCACGCGCTTCGATGCCGCCGTCCAGCGCAACCGCTCGCTGCTCTGTGTTGGCCTCGACCCCGATCCGCAGCGCATACCGGCGGGCGTGAGCACCCGCGAGTTCCTGATGGGGATCGTGGAGGCCACCGCGGACGTGGCCTGCTGCTACAAGCCCAACATCGCCTTCTTCGAGCCCGATTTGCACGACGGCGTGACCCTGGTGCGCGACCTGATCGAGGCGATCCACGCACGGGGCCTCCCCGTGATCGTGGACGCCAAGCGCGGCGACATCGGCAACACCGCCGCCGCGTACGCGCGGGCGCTGTACAACGTGCTGGACGCCGATGCCGCCACGGTCAGCCCGTACCTCGGCGGCGACTCGCTTGAGCCGTTCCTCGCGTACGAGGACCGCACCGCGTTCATCCTCTGCCGCACCTCGAATCCCGGCGCGCACGACCTGCAGGATCTCCGCGTGGGCGAGCGGCAGGAGCCGCTGTACGCGTACGTCGCGCGGCTGGCGAACGGGTGGAACGCGAACCACAACATCGGCCTCGTGGTGGGCGCCACCTACCCGCGCGAGGCGCAGGAGATCCGCGCGATCTGCCCCGACATGCCGATCCTGATGCCCGGCGTGGGCGCACAGGCGGGCGACCTGGAGGCAGCCGTCACCGCCGGCGTCGACGCGGCGGGCGGCAACCTGATCGTGAACGCCTCGCGCGGCGTGCTCTACCCGCCCCCCGCGCCCTCCTCGGAGCGCCCGGAGTGGGCAGAAGGTGCCCGCATCGCCGCGATCGCCCTGCGCGACGCCATCAACGCCGCGCGCGGAACGCCGGCGTAGCCCGGGATCGAGGTGGTCGTTGCTCCCGCTGACCGACGTGCGCATGGGGGACGTGATCCGGATGCGGCGCGCGCATCCCTGCGGCGGCACGGGCTGGGAGGTGGTGCGGGTCGGCGCGGACATCGGGCTGCGCTGCCTCACCTGCAGCCACCGCGTGCTGATGGAGCGCGCCGTGCTGCGCAAGCGTGCGAAGGCGGTCATTGTGCGCGGGCCGGCGCTCGACCCTGAGATCGAGCGCGCCCTCTACGGCGACGCTCCGCCACCGTGACTGCCACGGCAGTCACCACCGCGACCGCCGTCGGAACGCGCGGGTACGAGGTGCGCCCGGGACGCCGGGGATCGGGCGAACTGAACGGATCAGCAGTGCTCGCGTCGCGCGCGTTGCGTCCGCAGGTCTGCGTTTCTACACTCGAAGGGCTGGCACCCGCCGGGCGCCGTCCCCGCGGCCCGGCGGCACCGGGGGTTCTGTGCGCGAACTGATCATCGACTCCATCCGCGTCGGCCTGCGCCACTACCGGCGCGTCGTCGTGCTGCGCGAGAAGGAAGCCGATCGCTACCTGACGATCTGGATCGGCGCAGACGTGGCGGACGCCATCGCGTTCCGGTTGCAGGACGTCACCTCCGCCCGCCCCCAGACGCACGACCTGATGCTCAAGATGCTCGATGAGCTCGGCGGCTCGGTGGAGTCCGTGGTCGTGAACGACCTCCGCGACGACACCTTCTTCGCCAACATCCGTGTGCGCCGGGGCGAAGAGGTCGTGGACATCGACTCGCGCCCCTCCGACGCCATCGCCGTCGCGGTGCGCGCGGGCGTCCCGATCTATGTCGCGGACGAGGTCATGGACCGCGCCGGGATCATCCTCGACGAGGACGGCGAGCCCATCGAGGGCGCAGGCGAGGGCGATGAGCACCCCGCCCCCCCCAGCGCCGAGGAGCTGGAGAAGCTGTCGGCGTTCCGCGATTTCGTGGCCGGACTGGATCTGGACGACCTGGGCGAAGCGCGCCAGTAGTCGCACCCCGCGGCTGTCCGCGGCGTTGGTGGCGGCAAATAGTGCAACCTCTCACATGCCGGTTGATCCACAGATCGGTGGATGGTAGGGTTCCCCCGGCCCCACTGTTCGGTCGCATGGGCCGGCTGTGTTGAATTCCCCGGCGTTCGCTCTGGTGGGCATCGGGTTCTCACTGGCGTTGTGGATCGGCGGGGGCGCGTACCTCGGGCACTGGCTCGACGGGAAGTTCGGCACTGCGCCGCTGCTTACGCTGGTGTTGTTGTTCCTGGGACTGGCGATCGGTCTGTACGACGCCTATCGGAGGCTGAAAGAACTCGTGGCTTCCAACGACAAGAACGGCAACTGATGAAGCTGCTCCTCATTGCCGCTGCCGCCATTGCCCTGATAGTCCTCGGCTTCCTCTTTGTCGGCGGCGTGTCGCCCACCATCGTGGTCGCGCCCGAGCACATCTTCACCGTCGGCGGTCTCGCCATCACCAACACCATGTTCACCTCGTGGTGGGTCGTGCTCCTGCTGATCGTGGTCGCCATCGTCACGCGCAGCGGCCTCCGGCTGGTGCCGTCCGGCTTCGCCGGCTTCATCGAGGCCATCGTCGAGATCTTCTACGGCGTCGTGGTGTCGGTGGCCGGTGAGAAGAACGGGCGCCGCTTCTTCCCGCTGGTCGCCACGATCTTCTTCTTCGTGCTGACCTCCAACTACTTCGGACTGCTCCCGCTCAACGCCATCGGCAAGCCGGAGCCCGGTCATGGCGCGAAGCAGGCCGTCTTCGGCCAGGCCACGCTCCCCCTGATCGGCGACATCGCGTACATCCCGCTGAAGCCCCAGACCATCGACGTGGGCGCCGGCGGCGAGCCGATCCTCCCGGCGGGCGCCGAGGGGCATGGTGTCCCCGCCGCGCCGGAGAAGGCCCCTGCCCCCGCAAAGGGCGCCGCGCTGGGCGCCACCGAGGCCGTGGTGAGCCGCGACGCGGCGAACGCTGCCTCGACGGCCGTGGTCACCCCCGGCGAGTCGGAGGAAGCGCCGCACGACGCGTTCTCTGGCGCGCTCTCGCCGTACTTCCGCTCCCTGAACACCGACATCAACGCGCCGCTGGCCGTCGCGATCTTCTCGTTCATCTTCGTGGAGTTCTGGGGGCTGCAATCCCTGGGGCCGGGCTACCTCAAGAAGTTCTTCGCGTTCGACGCGATCTTCCGGAAGGGGCCTTCGGGGCTGATCGACATCTTCGTCGGGGTGCTGGAGTTCGTGTCGGAGCTCTCCCGCATGGTGTCGTTCACGTTCCGGTTGTTCGGCAACGTGTTCGCGGGTGAAGTGCTGTTGACGATGATGGCGTTCCTGGTCCCGTTCCTGCTCGCGGACGTGTTCTACGGCCTCGAGTTGCTCGTGGGCCTGATCCAGGCGTTCGTATTCGCCATGCTGACGCTGGTGTTCGCCGGCATGGCGGTCGCGCACCATGGCGGCGAGGATCACGCCGCACAAGAGGAGCATCACGGGGCGCACTAGTCCCGTTGCGAAACCAGGTTCGTGTCGTCCGTGAGGCCCCCCGGCGGATCCGGGGACACCCAGGGAGGAAGAGTTTGATGAAGATCGCACGTCGTTCACTGGCTTCGATCGGGCTCACAGGGGCGTTGTTCCTCCTGATGGCAGGTGCGGCCGCCGCGCAGGCCACCGGGGCCGCCGACAATGAGAACACCGCGAAGGCGATGAAGTACCTCGCGGCAGCCATTGCCATGGGGCTTGGGTCGCTTGGCCCGGGTCTCGGCATCGGCCTGCTGGGCGGTCGCGCCATGGAAGCCCTGGGCCGCAACCCGGAGGCCGCCGGCGCCATCCAGACCAACATGATCCTGGCTGTCGCGTTCACCGAGGCCATCGGCATCTACGCGCTGGTCGTCGCGATCCTCATCGGCTTCGTCTTCTAGTCGAGGCCGAGAGGGTACCGCTGACGGGGCGCACCGCCGGACTCAGATGAGGCCGGCCCACAACGCAGCCGTCGAGGCGAGGAGCGAACCGGTGAGAGCAATGCACACGCTCCGAGGACTGGCGTCAGGCGCGCCCGCGCGCGTCTCGGCGCTCGCGATCGGTCTGGCGGTGGCGGCGATGCCGCTGGTCGCCCACGCCGAGGAGGGGGAAGCGCCGACCGGCATCGCCGCGCTCGGCGTGAGCCTCCCGGGCCTGTTCACCCAGCTGGTGAACTTCGCCGTCCTGCTGGTGGTGCTCCGGCTCTTCCTCTGGGGCCCCATCCTCAAGATGCTGGACGAGCGCAAGCGCCGCATCGAAGAGGGGCTGCGCGCCTCGGAGGCTGCGGCCTCCGCCGCGGAAGCCAGCCAGGTGCAGGCCCGCGCCGCGCTGGACGAGGCCCGCGCCGAGGGGCGTGACCTGGTCGGGCGCGCTCAGGAGACGGCAGGCCGGCTCCGCACCGAGCTGGAGCAGCAGGCGCGAGCCGACGCTGACCGGATCGTGGAGCGGGCCCGGCAGGAGATGGAGCAGGAGCGACTGCAGGCCGTGCAGGCCCTGCGCGCCGAGTTCGCGGACCTCACCGTTCGTGCGGCCGAGCGCGTGGTTGGCCAGTCGCTGGACCGCAGCGCCCACCAGCGCCTCATCGACGAGGTGATGGTGAACAGCGACTTCGGTCGGGACGCGAGCAACTGACGTGGCAGGAACGCGCGATGTCGCAGGTCGCCGCTATGCCGCCGCCGTGCTCGA
>Ga0172380_10005732_pt1 | contig 14854 bp, 10 predicted proteins | sample Leawe162metaG_FD_119747 | JGI IMG/M metagenome (GOLD analysis project Ga0172380, IMG submission 119747) | Leachate microbial communities from a municipal landfill in Southern Ontario, Canada - Leachate well 162 metaG | ecosystem: Engineered > Solid waste > Landfill > Unclassified | place...
ACACAACAACCACTTGGAGGACGAGCTCAAAACGGAGGACAAAGATTTGGAGAAATGGAAGTGTGGGCTCTACTTGGACACGGAGCTGCTCATACACTTCGAGAAATTCTTACTTATAAATCAGATGATATCGTAGGTCGATCAGCTGCTTTTGACGCTATTGTAAAAGGACTACCAATTCTTGAGGCAAACATCCCTGCATCATTCAATGTACTTTTGAGTAACTTGAAAGGACTTGGACTTGATGTGAACTTGGTCGAGAAGGATGATAAAAAATTATTAGAAAACTAATCAATAACATTCATTGATATGAAAAAAATTCAAACAAAACAAAATGATATTGCTCAAATTGAGCTGAAAGTTGCCTCACCAGAACAAATCTTATCTTGGTCACATGGTGAAATCACAAAGCCTGAAACAATTAACTATCGAACACAACGAAGTGAAAAGAACGGTCTTTTTGATGAACGAATATTTGGACCAGAAAGAGACTATGAATGTTATTGTGGAAAATATAAAGGAATTCGATATAAAGGAATTGTCTGTGAAAAATGTGGAGTAGAAATTACTCGATCTATTGTTCGACGAGAACGAATGGGACACATTGACCTTGCATCACCTGTATCACATATTTGGTTTCTAAAATCTATGCCTTCTCGAATCTCTCTGATTCTTGGAATGTCTCCTTCTGATGTAGAAAAAGTAGTATATTTTGCTGGATACCTTATTACAAAAGTGTACGAAGAAGAACGAGATCGATTTGTACGAGAACTTGATAGTGAGTTTAAATCAAAAACAAAAGCTGCTGGAGATGAAAAAACAAAAGAAGCTTTGAAAAAACTCTTTACTGATACAAAACGAGAAATCGAAGGTATTCAGGCTGGAGTAGTGCTTGATGAAATTCTATATCACAAGTATTCAATGAAGTATTCAACATTGTTTGATGCTGAAATTGGAGCAGAAGCACTCTATGCTATCTTCAAAAACTTCGATATTCCTGCTATTTTGGTAAAACTAGAAGCGGAATATCCTACAATGAAAGGGCCTGGAAAAGAAAAAGTAAACAAACGAATTAGTATTCTAAAATCAATGGTTAAATCTGGAATTCGACCAGAATGGATGTTTATTACTCGACTTCCTGTTATTCCACCAGCACTTCGACCTATGGTTGCACTTGATGGAGGACGATCAGCAACATCTGATATAAACGACTTGTACCGAAGAGTAATTAACCGAAACAATCGACTTAAAAAACTTCAAGAAATTCACGCTCCAGAAGTAATTCTTCGAAACGAAAAAAGAATTCTACAAGAAGCTGTTGATGCACTTATTGATAACTCAATGAGACGAGGAAGTCAGGCATATGCTGGAACAAACCCTGCTCAAAAACGACCACTAAAATCTATTTCAGATAACCTAAAAGGTAAGAAAGGGCTTTTCCGATCAAACCTCCTTGGAAAACGAGTAGATTACTCTGGACGATCAGTAATTGTTGTGGGACCTACATTAAATCTAAATCAATGTGGACTTCCAAAGAAAATGGCTCTTGAACTTTTCCGACCATATGTTATCTCTGGATTGATGGCAAAAGAACTTGCTTTCAACGTGCGAGGAGCTGGAAAACTAATTGAAGATGGAACACCAGAAGTATGGGAAATTCTAGAAGAAGTAATTCGAAATCGATACGTACTTTTGAACCGAGCACCTACACTTCACCGACTTGGTATTCAAGCATTCCAACCTATCTTGATTGAAGGTAACGCGATTCAAGTGCACCCACTTGTTTGTACAGCCTTTAACGCTGACTTCGACGGAGACCAAATGGCGGTCCATGTACCACTTTCAGAAGCTTCACAATATGAAGCTCGAGAAGTAATGGCTGCTCACTTGAACATTCTAAAACCTGGTAGTGGAGATCCTGTTGTATCTGCAAAACTTCTAGATATCATCCTTGGATGTTTCTGGGTTACAAAAATGCAAGATGGAGCAACTGGTGAAGGTAAAAGATTCCCCGGAGTAAATGTTGCGATTACTGCAGCTGATTACGGTGCTGTTGATTTACGAGCAAAAATTCTTGTACGAGGAAAAGCTGGAACAAAACTTTCTGAATACGAAGAAAAACCAATTGAAACAACTGTAGGACGAATTCTATTTAACGATGTACTTCCTGACGACTATCCTTTCATTAACAGTGAAATTGATAAATCAAGAATGCAAAAAATTATTGATGATCTTATCGAACGAAAAGGAATTGCATTTGTAACAAAAACTCTTGATAAAATTAAGAAATTTGGTTTCGAATACGCAACTCTTTCAGGAGTAACATGGGGAATTGATGATATTCAGATTCCAGAAAAGAAATATAAAGTTATTTCAGATGCATCAGCTAAAGTAAAAGAAATCATCGGTCAATATAATGAAGGATATCTTTCAGATGATGAACGATACCGAAAAATTATCGAAATTTGGCACGGAGCAAAGAATGATGTTGAAAAACTAATTCCAGATACTCTTGATGTAAATGGTTCTGTATACGATATGTGGAAATCTGGAGCTCGAGGTTCTCTTTCTCAAATTACACAAATGGCCGGTATGAAAGGTTTGATCCAAAACTCACTTGGAGAAACTATTGAGTATCCAGTACTTTCATCTTCAAAAGAAGGTTTGAGTCCTATTGAATACTTTACGACTACTCACGGTTCTCGAAAAGGTCTTTCTGACACAGCTCTTAATACAGCTCGAGCCGGATATCTTACTCGAAAATTGTTCTCTGTTGCACAAGATGTTGTTGTTACAGAAGCAGATTGTGGTACATCAAGTCATGTTGTAATCGGAAAAGAATCTGATTCAGGAATTGATATTGCTATTTCAAAGAAAGTTCGAGGTCGAGTAATCGCAAAAGATATTGTGACAAAAGATGGAGAAGTTCTATTCAAAAAAGGATCTCTACTTAAAAAAGAAGATGGTCAAAAAGTTGAAGCTGCAGGAATTGAGGAAGTTGCTGTATTCTCACCACTTACATGTAAAACTAAACATGGAATTTGTGCGAAATGTTACGGTCTTGATCTAGGTAAGAACGATGTGGTTGATCTAGGAGAAGCTGTAGGAACTGTTGCTGCCCAAGCGATTGGAGAGCCAGGAACACAGCTTACTATGAGAACCTTCCACGCCGGAGGAACTGCGTCTGTTGGAGGGGATATTACTCAAGGTCTTCCTCGAGTAGAAGAAATCTTTGAACGACGAAAACCTTCAAGTCCAGCCGCAATTGCTAAATCAGAAGGATTTGTACTTGAAGTAAAAGAAGTTGGAAAAGACAGAACAATTGTTGTTTCTGGAGGTGGAACAAGTAAGACAAAGAAACAAATTGAATATGTGTTCCCACTTACTCGAACTCCACTTGTAAAAGTTGGACAAGAAATAGAAAAAGGACAATTACTTACTGATGGTTCTGCTGATCTTTCTGACCTATTCAAATATGCAGGAAAAGAAAAGGCTCAAGAATACATGATTGGTCAAATCAATAAAATCTACGAACTACAAGGAGAACCTATTTCACGAAAACACATTGAAGTTATCGTTCGACAAATGTTCTCACGAGTACGAATCACAGAAATTGGAGACACAACATTCTCTGTTGGTGAAATTGTTGAAGTAGATATCTTTGATGCTGCTAATGAAGCTCTCTCAGAATCACAAGACAAAGCAAAAGCAGACTCATTGATTCTTGGAATTGCTGAAGTTGCTCTTACAAAGAATAGTTTCCTTTCAGCTGCTTCATTCCAACACACAAACCGAGTACTTATTAATAACGCTATTAAGGGATCAATTGATAAGCTTGCTGGTCTTAAAGAAAACGTTATTATTGGTAGACTTATCCCAGCTGGAACAGGTTTTGCAGGAAGTAACAAGAATAAAGCTGTTCAAGAAATTGAAGACAGAATCCAATCAGAAATTGAGGTAGAATAAATCTACTTTAACAAGGATGCAAAATAACCATCAAATACAAGAAATAAAGGATCGACTTCCCATCGAGGAAGTTGTTTCCCGTTATGTGAAGCTTGAAAAATCAGGAATTAACTTGAAAGGACTTTGTCCGTTTCATAGTGAAAAGTCACCCTCGTTTTTTGTGGCGCCACATAGGGGATCTTTTATGTGTTTTGGTTGTGGAAAAAAAGGAGATATCTTTACGTTCTTGCAGGAAATTGAAGGGATGGAATTTTTTGACGCTCTAAAACAACTTGCTGAGCAAGCAGGTGTTCAATTGGAGACTACTCATCAAGATACAAAACAGAAAAAAGACTCATATGCTATTTTAGAAAAAGCGTGTTTGGTTTTTGAATCTTTTCTCTTAAAAGATATTGCTGCTCAAGAATATCTTTCTCAAAGAGGTTTGACCGAAAAAACTATTCGTCAATTTAGAATTGGATATGTGCCAGATGAATGGAACCTGCTTCATACAGAACTCAAAAACAATTTTGAAGAAAAAGATATTCTTGAGAGTGGTCTTGTAATCAAAAATGAAAATGGAAGAATATACGATCGTTTCAGAGGACGAATTATGTTTCCTATTTTTGATACAAATGGGAAAGTAATTGCATTTACTGGACGAGTGCTTATTCCTGAACAAAAAGAGACTCCAAAGTATGTAAACAGTCCCGAAACTCAACTATTTAGTAAATCACATGTTTTGTACGGATTAAATTTTGCCAAACAAGCAATTCGAAAACATAATTTTGTGATTTTAGTCGAAGGTCAAATGGACGTAATCATGTCTCATCAAATGGGGTATGCGAACACTGTTGCTTCATCAGGAACTGCATTTACTCAAGATCAATTACAAATGATTGCTAAATTAACTCCAAATTTACTCCTTGCATTTGATAGTGATAGTGCAGGACTTGCTACGACCGCAAAGGTATGGGAAATGGCTATTACTCAAGGACTCGATGTTAAGATTGCGTATTATGAAGGTGCAAAAGATCCTGCAGACACAATTAAAGAGAATCCGGATGATTGGAAAGAGATTGTAAAAGGTTCAATTCATATTATTGAATTTGTGACTCGATTAATCGCAAAGATTACTGATGAAAGAAAAAGAATCAAGGCGTATCAAGAAAAAGTACTACCTTTACTTAAAAGAGTTCAAACATTTAGTGAAAAGAACTTTTTTATTGATAAGATTGCATCGCTTCTTTCGATGAATTCATCAATTATTTGGAGTGATCTATCTATTGGAGCAACAAAAGAATATCAAAAACAAGTGTATCAAAATCCAGATAAGGTAGAGCATGATTCAGTAATAGCTTCTTATACTACATTCTTTAAGAGTCAGAAAGAAAATATTCAAAATGAGATCATGAATTTTCTACAAGAACATGATTTAAGAATAATTGATACTGAAATTGCTGATGAAAAAAAATTATACGAATTAGAAGAGCTCTTTACACATGAACCTATTAAGGTGAAAAATAATTTTAAGGAATCTTTATCTCAATATATTCTTATTCAATTACGTATTAGAAATAAAGAATTGCGAAATATATTACATTCTAATCCTGATAACACTTCTGAAATTTTAAGAAAAATTGAAGAAAATAAAAAACTTATACACACTATACTTTCTAATGATTGTCAGTTTATTAATAATATGGTATAACCAAACAATTCCGATATGGCAAAAAGCAATTTGAAAAAAACAAATACAAAAACAAAAACAACAGTCAAAAAAACTGTAAAAGCAAAAGCAAAAAAAGTAGCACCAAAAAAAGCTACAACAAAAAAGCCAGTACCTATTAAAAAAACTCAACCTAAAAAACCACTTACAAAAAAAGTAGTAAAAATAGTTGTAAAAAAGAAAGCAAAAGTACCAACAACACCAGCAGCAAAAAAAGCTCACGAACAATTAATTAAAGCGGACAAACTTCTTAAGAGAGGAAAAGAAAGAGGGTATGTTACATATGATGAGATCTTAAAAGATTTTCCAAATATTGAAACAGACCTTGTCTTCTTAGATGAATTGTACGTTCGATTTACTGATTCAGGAGTAGATGTTCTGGAAAACAGTGGTCTATTAAATATTGATGTAAGTATTGAAGAGAATAAATATTCATATAAATCTTCAGGGCAGTATGATTCTATTCAAATTTATTTAAAAGAAATTGGTCAGTACCCACTTATTAAAGCTTCTGAAGAAAAAGATTTAGCAAAACGAATTGAGGTAGGGGATGAAGAAGCTAAAATGCTTCTTGCGCGAGCAAACCTTCGATTGGTAGTTTCGATTGCAAAAAAATATGTAGGACGAAGTCCAGACCTTACTCTACTTGATCTTATTCAAGAGGGTAACCTTGGTTTGTTTAAGGCTGTAGATAAGTTCGATTGGACGAAAGGATATAAATTCTCTACATATGCAACGTGGTGGATTAGACAAGCTATCACTCGAGCTCTCGCAGATCAGTCCCGAACAGTCCGAATTCCTGTTCACATGCACGAGACAATTGCTAAGTACAAGCAAGTGTTTAGACGATTATCACTTGATTTAGGACGAGACCCAATGCCAGAAGAGATAGCTACCGAAATGGGGATTGAAATTGAAAAAGTTTATACAATTGAAAAAATTGATCAAGCAACAGTTTCACTTGAATCACCAGTAGGAGATGATGGAGATGAAAAATCTACCCTTGGAGATTTTATTGCAGATGACAAGATTCTATCTCCTGATCAAGAAGCTTCACGAAGAATTCTAAAAGATCAAGTAAATGAAATCTTAGAAGAACTCACAGATAAAGAACGAAAAATTCTTGAACTACGACACGGACTTGTTGATGGAATTCAACATACTCTCGAAGAAGTAGGAAAAATGTTTGGAGTTACTCGAGAACGAATTCGACAAATTGAAGCCAAAGCTCATGAGAAGATTAGACAACATGAGAAAGCGAACCGATTAGAAAACTATTAAAATTTGACTTTCTATAGAAAAGTAGTAAAAAGAACCAATAAATATTGGTTCTTTTTACTTACATATAGAGATCACTTCAGCTTTGAGGACTTATCTAGGAGCCCTGAAAGCTGAAGTGATCATTCGTGATTCTTTGGTATTGATTGTAATTGTAACGCTCAGAAATTCAGATAATGAAATCACTATTAACCACACCAAGAACTCGTCCACACGGAACCTTCGCTTATCAGATCCCTGGTTCCAGGGACACTGATGTGAGAAGACGCTTCCGCGTAGACGCAACTTCACCCGCACGCAACAACATTGGATTTATTTGCCGTCACTTTCAACGTGCACTTGACGGTTATCGTGAACAGATTCGGCCACATAGTGGCCAGGTCGTGTCTCATGACGTTTTGCATGAGGTCACTTCTACGGAACTCGATCGTGAACTCGGCAGTGAGTACTTGCTCGAAAGCCTGCTGGTGCATCTCGATCATTTTTTGACGGTTCAGAAGGATGGAAATCCAAACGGTCCGTTACACGTCGAAGGAGAGGAAACTCACCTTTTCATTACGATTGGCAAAGTCAAACATGCCATAGTCGTGAAATGGCAATTGATGAGCAAAAACTGGAGACTTGAACTCCATGAGGCTCGCAACCGTCCTTGTCCTGCAGGTTCCCGCGTTGTCTCGTTGCCCAAGAGGAAGTAATCCTGCTCCAGGATCACGAATTGTTTCAATATGTCAAACCCCCGTTGTGAACCATCGGGGGTTTTGATATTTATCCTAAAGTAAGAAATACTCTTGCGATAGATGTATATGGTACAATTTACTTCATGAATGACGACGTCTTTAAGAAAGCGATAAAAGGTCTAAATACCGAACAAAGAAGCGCTGTGGAGGCATATGACGGTCCTGTAATGGTTAATGCTGGGCCAGGGACAGGTAAGACTCAAATTTTAACGTTACGAATTGCAAATATTCTAGATAAAACAGATACAAAGCCAGAGCAAATCCTTGCTTTGACGTTTACAAATGCGGGAAGTTTTACAATGAGAGAAAGACTTGGTCAATATATAGGGGATAGTGCTTATCGAGTAAACATTTTCACATTCCATGCATTTTGTCAGAATGTTATTAATCATAATTCTGATTATTTTCCTCAATTTGAATATGCTCAAGTAATTGATGACTTACAAAAAGTAAAAATCATAGAGAATATTTTAAAAACAGGATCTTTTGAAATATTAGTTGGTACACATGATGAATATCAAAAAGTTCAGGATATTGTTCGGGCTCTCAATACAATTAAAAAAGAAGGTTTAAGTGCAGCGCAGTTTAAAGAATTAATTCCAAAATGGAAAGAAGAACTGTATGAAAGTGAAGATTTATATTATAAAAGAAAATATAAAGAATTCAGTGTTGGAGATATAAAGCCTGCCGAGGAAGAAAAAATAAAACGAAAAATTGCACAAGTTATCGAGCTTGTTGAGTTATATGAAGTGTATCAAAAAGAATTACAATCTAAAAAGTTGTATGACTTTAGTGATATGATTCTGACTGTTTTAGAGAGACTTAGAACAGATGAAAATTTTAAATTTGATCTACAGGAGCAATATCAATATATTCTTGTCGACGAGCACCAGGATACAAACGAAGGACAGAATGAACTTATTGAATTACTAACTGATGCTGAACACTTAAACAAAAGACCAAACATCTTTACTGTAGGAGATGAAAAACAATCAATTTATCGATTTCAAGGTGCGAGTGAACAAACATTCAAACATTTTAACTCATTGTACGAAGATATTAATCATATTTCTCTTAAAGAGAATTATCGTTCAACAAAAAATATTCTATCAGCATCTCATTCTGTAATTCTGCACTCACTTGAAGATGCTGTTGAATTAAATTCACATTCAAAAGAAAACGAGCCTATAACTATTGGAGGATTTTCTAATTATAAATTTGAGTTACTATATATTGCTGACCAAATACAAGACCAAATTAAAAACGGTGTGAGTCCTGAAAGTATAGCTGTACTATATCGAGCGAATAAGCATCTAACTGATATTAAGCAAGCTCTTTCCCATAAACAAGTTCCTTTTTCTGTATATTCAAAAAATAGTATTTTTGAAGATGTAGATATTTCTAATATTATAGTATTACTTAGGGTGATTATAGATCCTTTTGATGAAGAATCTTTAGGAAAAGCTTTGTTTATCAATTTCTTAGGCATTAATGGATATGATGCATTCAAGATATTAAATGGACGAACTCAATATCTAAAACAAGGTAAAAAACTTTTGGATATTATTTCTGATACACAAATCTTAGACGAATTACAAGTTCAAAATAAAGATTCAATATTACATTTTTCAAAAGTTATTACTGAAGCAATTATTGTTTCAAAAAATGAACATATCCTTGAGTTCCTTAAGAATTTTTTAATGAATGTTGGGTATATATCATACATGCTTTCGAGTGAACTAAGTCAAGATAAAATGTTAAAGTTAGATAAATTATTTGATGAGATTAAAAAACAGGACGCAAAAGAAAAATTTGGAATTTTAGATTTCATATCTTTAATTGATTCATACCATGCGTATCATATTGATATTGAAAGTAGTAATCCAGAATTAAAAATGGGTGTTCAATTAATGACCGTGCATGGATCAAAAGGAAAAGAGTTTGAATATGTATATATAATTAATACAACAAGGTCTAATTGGGAGAAAAGCAGATCATTTGGTGGGATCAGTTTACCAATTAAAGACTATAAAGGGGATGAGCATGATGAGCGAAGATTGTTTTATGTTGCGCTTACTCGTGCAAAAAGAGGTTTAACTATTACGTATTCAAAAACTGATTGGGAGGGTCGAGAACAAGAAAAAAGTCAATTTGTTACGGAAATTCCTCTAGATACTGTTTCTGAAATTAATGTGAGTGATTATGAAGAAAAAAATATTTCAGAGCTTGGATTATTTTTACAGATTTCAAATCAAAAACGAACAATTTTTGACCCACAATTTATCTCTGAAAGATTTTTGAAGCGAGGCTTAACTGTTACTGCGTTAAATAATTATCTTGATTGTTCATTAAAGTATTTCTATAAGAATTTAATACAAATTCCAAATGGGTATTCTGCACATATGCAATATGGACATCTAATGCATGGTGCTCTTGAAAAATTCTTATTAGAAAGTAAGGCAAATAATAAGATAGCTGATAAGCAGAGATTGTTGGATTTATTTATTCAACAAATTGAATATTCAAGTTTGCGAGATTCAGATAGAAAAAAATATACAAAACGAGGTCTAGAAAATCTTGAAAAATGGTATGACGCTAAATCTGCGGAACTATCTTATCAAGTGCTTACTGAACAGAAAATTAAACGAGACTTCTTACTTACTGATGGAACTTTATTATGCATAAATGGAACACTTGATAAAATAGAATTTCTTAAGAACGAATTAGAAGGTCCAATAAATGTTATTGATTATAAAACAGGTAAAGGGTATTCAAAGAAAACTAAAGATCAAAAAGCTGATTTAAAACGACAACTTACGTTTTATCATATTTTACTTGATGGTTATAAAGAGAGCGCATATTATATTCAAAATACTACCCTTGATTTTATTGAACCTGATATAAAAGGGGATTTTGAAAACGTTTCATTATCAATTACACAAGAGGACATACAAGAGGTGAAACAAATTATTCAGACCGTATCTTCAGAAATTATGTCTACTAAATTTTTAGACAAAGGTTGTCAAAAGAAAGATTGTGAATGGTGTTCGCTCCATCGAAATTCTCAGAGAAAATAAAAAAGTCCGAAATTTGTGTTTCGGACTTTTTTATTTATGTATTTTTGTTAGTTTGAACCTTCTCCTGCAAGAATAGTATCAATAATACCTTTTACTGTTGCATACGGTTGATTTCCTCGGATCGGTGTTTGTGCTCCTGATTTTGAAATCAAAATGTTATATGGAGTTCCAAATTCTCGATCAACTTTTGCAATTGCATTTCCGTCTGCTGCATCCTCAGCTACTTCTTTCTTTGGATAATCAGACGCGAGACATGCCTTGAATTCTGCTTCGTTTATTCCAATTTTAACTGCTTCTGCTAAAAGATTTTCTGTAGATAGTGATTCTGGTGATCCTGCTGTAATGATATCTGAGTATTCCCAGAATTTATCATTTCCACCAACTTTAGCTACACACTCTGTTGCTTCTGCTGCAGGTTGTGCGTTTTTGTGGATTTGAACAAGTGGAAATTGTCTGTATACCCATGCAACTTTACCTGTTGTACCGTATTCTTCCATGATTCGGGCCATTGTTCCGTGAAATGATTTACAGTAAGGACATTCAAAATCTGAATATTCTACGATTACAATCTCTGCATCAGGATTTCCTCTAATGTGATCTTTTGAATCTACAGGTTTAATTGCGAGTTCAATGTTTTGATCTGCTGGTGGGTTATTAACTGCGTTTTGTTGTTTCGTCGTAAGATAGATTGCACCCGCAATAATCAATCCTGAAACAACAATCGAAATTGGAATAAAAACTTTATTCATGACAATTATTTGTTATAGTAATAGGTACATTATATATGGTATCTGTATTTGATTCAATTTTTTTAGGTTTTATTCAGGGGATGACCGAATTCCTCCCTATATCTTCGTCAGGACACCTTATACTGGCTCGAGAGTTCTTAGGTATGTCTCAAGAGGGAAGTTTGGCTTTTGACGCTATTTTGCAGCTTGCCACAGCATTAACAGTTGTGGTCTATTTTAGAAAGGATATATATGAGCTTGTACTGAATTTGTTTGCCAAAGTTAAAGATCCTATAAAAACAAAATTAACCTACTTTTTGATTATTGGAACAATACCTGCAATTATCCTTGGACTTCTACTTGAAGATTATATGGAGACAGTGTTTAGAAATCCAAAACTGATAGCACTTACGTTTGTTGTTGGTGCGTTTGTTATGTACTTGGCTGACAAAGTATTGATAAGAAGAATTAAAAATAATTCAATCTCTGAACTAACGGTTAAGAAAAGTTTAGTAATTGGTTTTTTTCAATCATTAGCACTTGTACCAGGAATGTCTCGCTCAGGAATGACTATTTCAGGAGGGTATTTCTTGGGAATTCCAAAAGATCTTGCCGTACGTTTCAGTTTTTTATTATCTATCCCAATTATTGTGGGTTCAGGCCTTCTTAAATTGAAAGATATTATTCAAGAACCAAGTTTGATAGGGGGACAATATTTTATTTTATTTTTGGGCGCTTCTTCTTCTTTTATATTTGGATGGCTTGCAATTGATTTTTTGCTGAAATTTTTGAAAACAAATACGTTCACAGGATTCGTTGTGTACCGAATCTTGTTTGCAATTTTATTGTTTGTCTTATTTTTCTAGATTAGAATCCAAGAGTTGGAGCCATATTGTTTTCTACAATTTGTTCCCATGTAGAGGTGTCGAGAGGAATTTGTTCTTTCACACCATTTTTTTCATATAGAACATGACCATTTTGCATTGCATAATCGTACACATTCTTTGTCACCACGACGTCTTGTTTACAGTAGGCTACTACTTCATCAATTTTACCTTGTCTCCACCATACAATTGATTGTAGGCCGTCAGCAGATTTTTTTTGTCCAAGAGTGGCTGATGCAATGTCGTCTAACTTAATTCTTCTTCCGAGAGATTTTCTGATTTCAACAAGTAGGTCCAAACTTTTAATTTGTGTTAAATCTCCAGCGTAATACTTGTTTAGTAAAGGAATATCAAAGTGATCTCCATTATAACTTACAAGCATGTCTGCTTTTTCAATCAAAGGCCAAAGCTTACTCAAGTCTTCTTTAAAATAATGTGTCATTTCATCTGTTTCGTTGTCGTGCACACAAATTACTGCGAGGTCTAAATCTACAGCATTAGGTGAACCCACTTCGTCAAATGTATTTGTTGTTTCAATATCGAATGTAAGTATTTTCATAGAGTCATATTGTATCCTAAGAATTCTTTTTCACAAATTGAGAAATTTTCTTAAACTTTGTTTTGAATTCTTTTTTTGTTGCTAATTGTTTTAAAATTAACTTTTGACTGTAGATTTCATCATCTCCAATAGCAGCAAAAAAAGTACAGTTTTTTGTAATAGCTTTCTTGATTTGATCTCCGATTTTTCTATTTGAGTAATCCACGATAACTCTAAGTCCTTCTTTTCGTAAATCATCAGCAAGAGTCATTGTTGGCTCGATAAAATTTTCATGTAGAGTTGCAAGGTATATATCTGTTGTGTTTGAGAAAGTTGGAAGTAAATCGTATGTTTCCAATATGTCACGTAAGGTAACATCTCCCATTCCGAATCCTGTTGCGGGCACATTATCATTAGAAAAGATTTGAGTTAGGTTGTTATATCTTCCACCTCCAAAAATAGATCGGTTATTTGATGGACTCGTATCAAAAATTTCAAATATAATTCCGTTATAATAGTCAAAACCCCTTACCATATATGGATCAAATTCGATATTCGAAACACCTCTTTTTTGAAGCATGTCTACAACAGCCTTTGTTTCTTCATCCATTTCAGGATTAAATGAAAAATCTTTGCCTGCAATCTCTGCCAAAAGTTCATCAAAATTAGGAAGTTTGTTTTTTCTATCGAGCAATTTAAGAACTTTGTACTTTTGTTCTTCAGAAAGAGTTGTATTTTCAAAAAAAGAATTCAACATTTTTCTGTTATTTATTTTAATTACAAATTGAGAATCATTTAATCCAAATTCAAGTAAGATATCTGAAGCTATTTGAATGAGCTCAACTTCAGCGTAGAGAGAATCAAGTCCAAACATATCAACATTAAGTTGCCAGTGTTCTCGAAGTCTACCTTTTTGTGGTCTTTCGTATCTAAATACATTAGGAATAGAAAACCATCGAAGAGGGAATACAAGCTCCTTATTCTTTTTTGCTACCATTCGAGCTACGGTAGGTGTCATTTCTGGTCTCAAACTTACTTCTCGACCACCTTTGTCTGTAAATGTGTAAGTTTGTTCATTCACAATTTCTTCTCCTGATTTTTGTCGATAAATTTCAGAATATTCAAGAGGGCTCGCATCATATTGTTCGTATCCGTATTTTGTTAATACTTTTTTCCATTTTGTAAAAATATATTCAAGGACTCGGTAGTCTTGAGGGTAAAAATCTCTAACACCTTTGTAGTTATCAGTTGAAAGTTTCATGTATTAGATTTTAACAGATTTTTTAGAAAAACTCATGTATATAAAAATATTTAGTATATAATGAGCGTATGGAAGCAACTGTTGCTATATCTGGTATCGAAACATTTTTAATGATATTGTTTTTGGTATTTTTAATTATCTTTATTTATTTTGGATTTACATTTAATCATCACTGGAGTTTTTATCAATTCAATTCACAGTTTAAGAAAGTAGCTCAAGGTTTGTATTTTCTTGTTTCAATATTAATCTTATTATCAATGTTATTTTTTATTGGTATTTATATATTAGGATATGGCATTTAAACTCGAAACAAACGAACATATTTTGTTGATTGTGAGACGTCACTGGTTTAAACCTGTGCTTGAAACCTTGGCACTTTTGTTTTCATTATTAATTCCATTAATAATTTCTTCAGTAATTTACTCTTTACCTAATTTGAAAGTTGAACTGGGTAATACAACAGTTCTCTCTATTGTTTTTATACTCGCTTGGTTATTTGTTGTTTGGAATTTCGTTTTTATTATTTGGACCAACAGATATCTTGATGCAGTTATTGTGACTAATATGCATATTATCGATATTGAGCAGGTTACCTTGTGGCATCGTGAAATATCAACATTAAGTCTCGAAAAAATCCAAGACATTTCTTCTGAAACAGAAGGGATTATAGAAAACCT
>Ga0172380_10005733_pt1 | contig 14851 bp, 9 predicted proteins | sample Leawe162metaG_FD_119747 | JGI IMG/M metagenome (GOLD analysis project Ga0172380, IMG submission 119747) | Leachate microbial communities from a municipal landfill in Southern Ontario, Canada - Leachate well 162 metaG | ecosystem: Engineered > Solid waste > Landfill > Unclassified | place...
GCGTACCATTGATCCCCGAGCGGATACTGAATGGTGCCAACGGCGGTGTCGTGGCCGGCAAAGCACGTGCCACGGAGGTGTGGACAGCCGGCACTGACAACCCGATGGATGACTGGAGCCGGATGTATACCTACATCCCGGAGACCACACCCCTCAACGAGGTGGCCTTCCAGTTCGACATCTATGTGCCCGATCCATGGAGCAACACGGGACAGATCCAGGTGGTGCTCTACAACAACTTCAACTTCACCGGTGTGGGATCGGATGATGACGGTCAGCGTACCGCATTCTACATCCCCTATATCCAGGATGGTGTCATGGTGCCCTACCAGACCGAAGGATGGGAAACCGTTACGATACCCTTCAGCGAGTTCGGTTACTATGCCAATATGCTGGAAGATGACGAGGCCACTCCCCCCACCTTCAAGAATGTGGTAGAGGACCGACTGGCAGCCACCTATCAGAACTTCGGCATGGGCATCGTCAACACCGACTTCACCTACCAGGAGGTAGAGGTGGTCTCCACCCTCTTCAACCAGAAGATCTATGTGGACAACTGGCGGGTGGTACCGGTAAAGAAGGTAACCGTCTCCGATTATGACGATGAAGAGTGACAGAGCAACTGGACATGACAAACAAATAAACAGAAACAAAATGAAAAAATATAAAATCATTCTTTTTGCAATTGTTGGTGCTTTGCTGCTCCACGGTTGTTACGACGAAAAGATGGAATGGGGCACACCGGAGGATCATAACCCGATCAACTCCTCTGAGATCCCCCTCAACCTGGCTGAGAAAATCGCCAACTACGACTTTATCAAGGCCTATGTACCCGCCGGCATGATCGTCGGTATCGGGGCGGGTGCCGATCTCTACATCAGCGATCCTGCTTACAAAAAGGTGATTGACGAGAACTTCCAGATGATCACCACCGGCAATGCGATGAAGCACTCATCGGTGGTCCGCAACAATGGTTCGCTCGACTTCACCACCATCGATGCTTTCATGGATGCAATCCCTGCCGATATGAAGGTGCTGGGTCACACGTTGCTCTGGCATACCCAGCAACGGCAGGCATACCTCAAGTCGTTGATTGCACCGGAGGTGATCATCGAGACCGACCCGGACGATAAGCTGGAAAACATCATCCTCAACTCCGATTTCGAGGAGGGCAACACCACCGGATGGGGTGCCTGGTCCAGTGCCGGCGCCTCACAGCAGATCGCCGGTCCCGGCAAGGGGTACAACAGTGACTATGCGATGCTGTTGAACAATCCGGAAGAGGGTGCCAACTACTCGGCACAGGCCTACTACACCCTCCCCGCCACCACCTGGGAGGTGGACGAGCCCTACATCGTCTCCTTCTATGTCTACTCGGAAGAGGGCAATGACAACTTCCAGATACAATTGCAGAACCGCACCACTTACAGCGGCGGCGGTTACACGGCACAGAGCGTGCCGGCCAAGCAGTGGTATTACTTTGAGGCAGAGATCATGATGACCGAAGCGTTGGTAAACCTGCCCATGACACATATCACCATCGACTTCGGCGCTGGTGCAGGTGACTACTATATCGACGACTTCAAGTTCGGCAAGAAGAAAACCGGACCGGTCAACCATATGCTCAACGGTTCGTTTGAAAACGGGCTGGAGGGCTGGAGTGCCAACAACCCCGGTGCCGGCATCGAGGTGGTGGAACTGGACGATGCTCCGGCAGGCAGCCACGCGGTGAAGATGACCGCATCAGCCAGCTCTTCCAATGCCTGGGACCTGCAGCTCACTTCACCCGATATCCCCACCTTCCCGGGAGAAAAGGTACGTCTCTCCTTCTTCGTGAAGGCCGACCAGGCGGGACAGGGTCGTATCTCCTTCAGCGGACTCACCAACGGCTACCCCTGGATGGACTGGACCGGATCGCAGAGCGGCTGGTCAGAAGCGTTCGAGGTGGGAACCGGCTGGCAAGAGATCAGCGTAGTGCTCCAGGATTTCAGTGCCGACTTTGAAGAGGGAGCTGCCGTATGGAAATGCAACTTCGATTTTGGCTACCTGCCCGATGTGACCTATTTCATCGACGATGTGAAGGTAACGATTGAAGAACCGGCAACACCCGCTTCGGCGCCAATGTCAACCCGTGCCGGCGGCATCACCTACGTCTACAAAACCGCTGAGGAGAAGAAGGCAGCCCTGCTGGGTGCCCTGGAAGAGTGGATCAAGGGGATCACCGAGCATACCGGTGACAGAATCTATGGCTGGGATGTGATCAACGAACCGATCGACGACAACGGTCAGTGGCGCGGCATCGGTGGCAACTTCATGAACGATGACTCCCACCCGGTGGAAGAGGAGGGTCTGGAGCTCAACTGGGCCGATGACCACTTCTACTGGGGCTACTACATCGGGAAGGAGTACGCCGTGAAAGCATTTGAATATGCACGTCAGTATGCGCCGGAAGGAACGGTACTCTTCGTCAACGACTATAACCTGGAGAGCAACCCGGCCAAGCTGGATGCACTGATCGACTTTGTCGGTTACATCGAGCAGAACGGTCAGACGGTCGACGGCATCGGCACGCAGATGCACGTGAGCGCTGACACCACGGCCACCTTCAATGAAAAAATAGACAACATGTTCAAGAAGATGGCGGCGACCGGCAAGATCGTTCGCGTCACCGAGCTCGATGTGCGTCTGGGTACCGCTTCACCCAGTGCAGGGCAGCTGGAGATGCAGGCGAAGACCTACCGGCATATCGCAGCATCCTACATCCAGCACGTACCGGAGGCACAGCGTTCGGGCATCACCATCTGGACCCTCACCGACCACCCGAGAGAGCATGAGTTCTGGTTGCCGGACGAATCGCCCAACCTGTTCGATAAGGATTACAACCGCAAGCATGCCTATAAAGGCTTCGCAGACGGTCTGGCCGGTCGCGACATCAGCGAGGATTTCACCGGTGACGACTATGTGAATGCCTATCCGGAGGAAGAGGAGGAGGAGTGAGTAGCATGATCTGATTACAACTATACTTTTGTGAGGGGAGATGGACAAAAAGCCATCTCCCCTTCTTATAAATGCCGAAAATGGATACAAATCTCCCACACATAAAGAAAAATGCACCCTATAGCCAATTTTTTACACCTCCCTGAAAATGATTTCACCTACTTTTACCAGGCGTTCATCCTTGAATGAACGGATAAAGATTTACAAACAATGAATGATTGACAGATTATGAAAAATGCGTTAAAATTTATTCTCTCTTTCCTTTTCCTCTGCTCATTTATGGTGAACGGGCAAGAAACAGTTCAGCTGCCCGAGGGCACCTATCCCAATGAATTCAATATCGTGGGAGCTGAGTATCCCCGTGTTGGAAAGGATGGCCGTACCTACTTCAAGGTATTTGCCCCTGATGCAAAGAAAGTGGAGATCAGCTTCCGGGGTGAAATGGAAAAAGGAGAAGATGGCTATTGGACCCTGGTCTCAAATGAACCGGAGGTAGTTGGTTTTCACTACTACCAGGTGATTATCGACGGTGTAAGTGTGGCCGACCCGAATGGCAAACCCGTTTTCGGCATGGGCAAATGGGTCAGCGGCATTGAGATCCCGGAAGAAGATGGGGATTACTATAAGCCACAGATGAACGTACCCAAAGGAAGCGTCAGCGAAAGTTGGTACTTCTCGGAAGTGCGCAACGAATGGCGCCGCTGTTTCGTTTATACGCCGGCGTGCTACGACAAGAAGCCAGAAACCAAATATCCGGTACTCTACCTCCAGCACGGCATGGGTGAGAACGAAACGAGCTGGGCCAACCAGGGACGGATGAACTTCATCATGGACAATCTGATTGCAGCAGGTGAGGCAAAACCCATGGTAGTGGTGATGGACAACGGGAACATTGAAAACTTCCGTACACTGCCCGGTGAGAACCCCAATGAAGCAAGAAGCAGATTTGGTGCCGACTTCACCCCCATCCTGCTGAACGAGATCATCCCCCATATTGAATCCACCTTCCGGGTACTGACCGACCGTGACAACAGGGCAATGGCGGGACTCTCCTGGGGAGGGTTGCAAACCTTCAACATCACCCTGAACAATCTGGACAAGTTCTCTTATATCGGTGGGTTCAGCGGCGCTGGTTTTATCAATCCCGATCAACTGGATCAGGCATACAATGGGGTATTCAATGATCCCGCGGCATTCAATGAGAAAGTACATCTTCTTTTCATGGGCATCGGCTCCGAAGAGAGGCCTGAACGAACAAGAAATCTAAGTGAAGGACTGAAAAAAGCCGGCATCAACAACGTCTATTATGAATCCCCGGGAACAGCACATGAGTTCCTCACCTGGCGCAGGTGCCTGAAAGAATTTGCTCCCCTGTTGTTCAAATAGCCTTATTCAGCCATATTAAAAGACCCAATTCAACAGTACATGAAACGGATATTACTCACAGCAATCCTTGCTCTATACAGCTTTGTTGCCTGTATTGGTCAGACCGCTGACAGGCAGTGGCTCAACCTCAATTATGCCGGGGATGAGAAGGAGTATCACAACCTTGATATTCATCTGCCCACCACAGAGAAGCCTGCCTACAAGGCAATCATTGTGATCTACGGCAGTGCCTGGTTCGGTAACAACATGAAACAATTCGCGTTCGACGCTTTGGGGAAGCCACTGCTAGAAAGCGGTTTCGCAGTGATCGCAATCAATCACCGGGCAAGCTCCGATGCTCCCTATCCCGCTCAGATCAATGATGTGAAGGCTGCCATACGATTCATACGGGCAAATGCCGATCAATACCTGATCGATGCCTCTTTCATTGGCATCACAGGTTTTTCATCGGGCGGTCATCTTGCTTCACTGGCAGGAACAACAAACGGCGTGAAAGAGTACAGGATCAATAACACAACGGTTGACATCGAAGGGAGTGTGGGGAGCGACACTTCTTCCAGCAGTGCCGTCAATGCGATAGTCGACTGGTTTGGTCCAATCGACATGGCCCTCATGGATGATTGCAAGGGTCCCAAGAAGGGAGACTCACCCGAAGCGGCACTTATCAGAGGTGATCCGGCTGACAACCTTGATCTTATTGCGCTGCTCAATCCCATCACCTTTATTGACGAAGAAGACCCCCGTTTTCTGGTGATACATGGGGAGGCAGACAATGTGGTGCCCCATTGTCAAAGCGAGCTTTTCGCAAAAGCATTACTGGAGAAAGGATTGTTGAGTGAGTTTATCACAGTCCCGGGAGGTCAGCACGGGCCGGTCACATTCAACGACCACACCTTTCAAAAAATGACCGACTTCTTGCTGAAAGAAGCAAATCAGATCAATGATTCAACTCATCAATAGAGATTATCGAGCATGCACAAGAAGCAAAAAGCAATCATCCTTACAGCTATCTCCCTGATGCTATCACTCTCGGGACTGCAGGCACAAACCGGCAGAGCATGGAATGAACAGGACGAGGCTGTTGCAGGTGACACCCTTCGCAGCATCGATCAATACTTTGTTCCAGCAAGCAACAGCTCGAAGAGTCCCGATGAAGACGGATTCATTCAACGCTGGTTGCTGCTTGAACCGATCAGGATACCCGTTCGCAGCAACACTGTTTTCACCGATAGTTACCTGAGGAATGCGTTTGACACCCTCTATTTTCACAATCAGTTCACATTGCTTCCCCGTGATGGTGAAAAGGTCAGCGTAGGTGAGAACCAGCTCACCTGGCACGCACTGGACAGTAGAAATTTCAATGTGAAACTGTTCCGTTTCGCCTATGGATTGTACAAACCGGTCTATGGCGTGCTCTTCTGGGCAGTGACCATCGTCGACAGTCCCGTTGAGAGGAAGGATGTACGACTGTCAGCGGGCTCCAATTCAGCATCCATGTGGTGGCTCAATGGTGAGGAGGTGTTGTTGCTCTCCGGTGACCGGCGTATGGTAATGGATGATGCGGTCTCACGCCGTCTGACACTCAAAAAGGGAAGGAACATCATTCGTGGTGCCGTGATCAATGGACCCGGGATGAGTGACTTCTGCGTTCGTATCCTCGATGAACAGGGAATGCCGGTCAGGAACATCCAAATCAGTTGCGAGTAAACACCATTATGTATCATCATATGAACAATCACAATAGATCAGCAGCAGTGATCACGATTCTGTTCCTCTTCATTGCAGGAGCAGCAACAGCACAGGTTGGCAAACCTTTTATACATGATCCCTCAACCATCATGGAGTGTGAAGGGAACTATTATACCTTCGGCACAGGTGGTGGCGGATTGATATCGGAAGATGGGTGGACCTGGCACAGCGGTGCAGTAAGACCGGGAGGTGGCGCAGCACCTGATGCCATACAGATTGGTGATCGTTACCTGGTTGTCTATGGTGCCACAGGGGGTGGCCTGGGAGGGGGTCACAACGGCAGGATACTGACCATGTGGAATAAAACGCTCGATCCTGCCTCACCCGACTTCAAATTCTCAGAACCTTTACTGGTTGCCCAGTCCGACGGCGTGGAAGACAATGATGCCATTGATCCGGGATTGCTATTGGATCCCAATGATGGTCGTTTATGGTGTTCCTACGGCACCTATTTCGGATTTATACGATTGATAGAGCTCGATCCCGAAACAGGTGAACGGGTAGAGGGCAATGAAGCAATCGATATAGCGATTGACTGTGAGGCGACAGACCTGGAATATCATGACGGTTGGTACTACCTGCTGGGCACTCACGGCACCTGTTGTGATGGGGCAAACTACACCTACAACATTGTGGTGGGCCGTTCCAGAAAGGTAACAGGTCCCTACCTCGACAACATGGGAAGAGATATGTTGCGAGGTGGCGGCAAGATGGTGCTTGCTGCCAGGGAGAAGCTAATCGGCCCGGGACACTTCGGCCGGGTTGTGCTTGAAGATGGCGTGGAGAAGATGTCCTGTCACTATGAGGCTGATCTGGATCAAAGCGGTCGCAGCGTCCTTGGCATCCGACCTCTGCTGTGGGAAGATGGATGGCCTGTTGCGGGAGACAATTTCAAGGATGGAACCTATAAAATTGAATCTGTAAGAAGAGGTTATGCGCTGGAACTGGCAGTAGATTTCAACCGGATGCCCAGGATGCACTGGTTCAATCGTGACAAGGATGAACCGGTAAAACCTATTCCGTCACAGCAGCTGGAAGATGTGATTGAGAGCTGGCCTGCCGGCAACATTGAGGTAAGAATTGGGGATTACATGGTACGTCCCCATCAGCGATGGACCCTCACAGCCCTTCATGATGCGGGAGGTTACCTGGGAGGGCCCTATTACAAGATTACCATTGCAGGTACGGACAGGACATTGGCAGCCACGTCGGAAGCAGAAGTAGTCACCGTCCCCTCCTTTACCGGTGCACCGGAACAACTATGGCGCATTGATCAGCTAACCGACGGCACCTATCGCATCATGCCCAAAGTAGTCCCTGAATCGGATGAACAACTGGCACTGGTATCATCGGGCGACAGTACGCCCACACTGGCCAGGTTTGATATGAACAGCGACAATTCCAAATGGAATTTCAGAGATCATTAACATATCGGCATACATACCCATAAAACGATTCAAACAAACGTAAAACAAAAAGAATATGAAGAAATTAGCACTCTGGATCTGTACACTCCTTTTATTGGTGGGATGTACCCAAAAAGAAGAGAAGACAACCTTTCAAAACAGTGGCAATCCGCTGATAAAAAACAAATTTACTGCCGACCCCGCACCGCTCGTGCATGAGGGTACGCTCTATCTCTATGTGGGGCATGATGAGTATTATGCTGGTCAGGATAGCGCTTCTGGTGGCAGGGAGTTCAACATCACCGAATGGCTTTGTTACTCCACAAAGGATATGCAGACATGGAACGATCATGGCTCCGTGCTGAAACCTACCGACTTCGAATGGGGTATCGGTGAAGCCTGGGCTTCACAAGTGATTGAACATGAAGGGAGGTTTTATTATTATACCACTGTTCAGGCAGGTGAACCTTATAACAGTAAGGTGATCGGTGTAGCAGTGAGCGATAGCCCCACGGGACCTTTTACCGATGCGATCGGAAAGCCGCTGATCACCGACGACATGACCTCCAACGGCCCCAGGGGCTGGTGGAACGACATCGATCCCACCTTTATCATGGATGAGGAGGGGCAGGCATGGCTCTGCTGGGGCAACGGCACCTGCTTCCTGGCGCGGTTAAAGCCCAATCTGACAGAACTGGAGGGTGAGATTGAAGTCGTGGACCTGCCACTCTTCGTGGAAGGTCCCTGGCTGCATAAGAAAGATGACCTCTATTACCTTACCTACGCCTCAATGGGTGAGGGACGTGAAACCATCTCCTATGCCACTGCGTCCTCCATGGAGGGTCCCTGGAACCCACAGGGGAAGCTGACCGGCATGGCGGAGAACAGCTTCACCATTCATCCGGGGATTGCGGAGTTCAACGGGAAATGGTATCTGTTTTACCACAATGCGACCCTCACCCTGGAGGGTATCGAGGGAGCCATCGGACGACGTAGTGTCTGTGTGGAGGAACTGCACTACAACCCCGACGGCACGATGCAGTTTGTTGAACAGACAACGAAAGGTGTTGCAGGAATATAGTCAGACAACCATCAAAAGTTTCAACAATGGGAGATATGATCAGGGATTGTATCTCCCTTTTATGATGAGGGCATCACCGCTGAGATCCACTTCCAGCAGCATCGGTCTGCGAGGACCGGGATTCTCCTCCAGAGGCTGATAATGTAATGAGAGAAGATCTTTTCCCTCAAAGGTTTTGAAGAGCATGCCATGACCCGCATTCTCAAGCACGAGCGGTTCGTCCTGCTGCTCCCAGGGTCCATCCAGACGTCCCGAGAGTGAATAAGCCACCCCCTGTGCGTATCTTTTGTCGCTCCAGCTGGACCAGAGCATCCCCAGTCTCCCGGTTCCGGTTTTGAAAAGAAAAGGGCCGTCAGTGACATATCCACTAAGTGACATACCAAAGGTGAGCTCTCCGATCGATTGCATCTCACGCGGCCAGGGAGCGTCTCTTCCTGAGAAAAGAGAGGTTGCTACACCCTCTGTGTGAGAAAGATCTTCAGCCAGGGCGATATGTTTGATCTCTCCATTTTCCAGCTGCATCCAGTCGTGGTTGAATACCAGATAGGGGACCCCCTCCTCCTCAAAAAGTGTTCCATCGAGCGTTGACCACTCCTCAGGCAAGTAGGAGATGTCAGAAATGGGATGGTAAGGTCCCTCAGCTTTTTCTGCTACCAGAATATGAGTAGCGCGACGCAACACATCACACCGTTCGGGTACTGTATCAACAATGATATCGGTGTTGGTAAAGGTGGTAAAACAATAATATTTACCGTTGTAATGATGCAGCTCGGGAGCCCAGATCATCGGGTCGGATCCCATCCAGGAGGTGGTGTCTATCTCAATATAGCTGTAGGGTCCTTCCCAGCTCCGCAGGTCGGGGCTTTTCCACATCGTCCCCCCGGAAGCGGTCTGGTAATAGGTGCGAGTCGCTTCATCTGCCAGGATATAGGGATCGGGAGCAATCAATGAGTCGTACGGGATGGTACGCACTTCTCCCGCTCCCAACCCTTTCAGCAAGATAAAATGGGATTGCTCATCATTGCCACTATCAAGGTTGTGACACCCGTTCAGGATCAAAAAAAGAGACAACAGACAACCGATTCCATAACTCATCGATCTCCATGACAACATTCTGACACCTGTCTCCCGGCAGGGATCAACGTTTTGATTTTCTCTATACATCACACAATCAGTTTTTCAATGTACAAACATAACCAGATTTCCATGAAATGTGGAGACCAAACTCTCATATTATGAGGATTAATTCACATATTTGGAGAAAAACAGAATTAAAAAAAGGGTGAGATCTGTTTGACAAATTTTGTACCCATCAACGATAAAAAAATCCTCTTGATGATCAGTACTCTTTTCTAAGTTTGCAATAGGATGTTTTCTTCTCACCGGGACCATAGAACACCGTTTGTTAGAATTCAAGAAATATCATACATTTGTTCCTCATACCTAACGTAACCCATAAATGAGATACCGGATAGCATTTTGCTTCTCACTGCTGATCAAGTTGATCTGGGCCATGCTGCCGGCACAGAACAATATTTCCGGCTATAACGATTCCTATCTCACAACCTATCTCACAATCAACCAGGGATTATGCGACAACTCCATCAGAGCCATTCATAAGGATTATCAAGGATTTATCTGGATTGGCACCTCCAACGGTCTGGATCGCTACGATGGTTATGAACTGAAACACTATTCAGCGGGCTCGGCTCTTCCAAACCGTTTTATTGAAAGCAACTACATCCACGACATCACAGAAGATGCCTCCCGCCATTTATGGGTGGCCTCCGATGCAGGGATCATGCGCATCGACCTGCAACAGGAGAGAATCTCGTTTCTAAAGGATTACGAAGGTGATAACAGTGATATTCTCACCTCACCTGTTCAGGCTATCTTTCTGGATGAACATCAAAATCTATGGGTGGGTAAGGGAGACTGCCTGGCCTATCTGATCCTGAACCGGGAGAGGGAGATTGAAGAGATCCAAATCCTGAAAAGAGGTGTAGACATCAGGTCTTTCATCCGACATGGTAACGAGATATGGACAGGTGGCAAAAACCAGTTACTACGGTATGGAAACACAATTCCGGGCAGATATCAGGAAATCAACACGCCTGCCGACTCAGACTTTTCAAAAGTAACTGTCAACACACTCTCTTCCTTCGGTGATTACCTATGGATAGGCACTGAAGAAGGATTGTACTGTCTGAACAGCCAAAATGGATTTATGACCCATTACCAACACAACCCGGATGATCCGAACAGCATCTCCTCCAATCAGGTAACCGACATTGCCAAAAATGAGTCGGGTGACATTGTCGTAGCCACACGAAATGGGTTGAACATCTTTCAACGCAACGAGCGATTTGTGGTGTTCAACAAGGGAGCAGACCGTTTCTCACTTAATGACAACATTGTCAACAATCTATTGGTGGATGAGAACAACTGCATATGGGCAGGCACCCTATTTGGGGGTATCAATCTCATGATCCCCAGGCAGATTCATTTCACTCATTCACTGCAAAGCGCTGCCAGTGAGAGCCCATCGGTCATCAGCTCCATCCTGGAAGACGAGGAGGGAAATCTGCTGGCTGGCATCGTGGATGGGGGGCTTGCCATTAAACTGAAAGGGAAGGAATCTTTCACGATATACCGTCATCGCACTCATGACCTCACTTCGTTGGGTCATAACAATATCTCTGATATCGTACAGGATTTCCATGGTGATTACTGGATCTCGACCCTTGGCGGAGGAATCGATAAACTATCGAAAGAGAATCTGTCTCGCCCCAGGTTTGAACATTTCACGACTGAGAACTCCGGATTGCTCTCCAATGAGATCCATGATCTCTGCCTCGATCCGGTCAGGAACTCCATCTGGATCTGCAGCAGCCGTCATATCCAAACTCTGGACCTGACCACCGGCCAGATGAACCGACTTCAGTACTACTCACGATCACGTGAGATCCATGATCATATGAGTACGATTTTTGTGGATTCACAATCACGCTTATGGATTGGTGGTAACGGCATCTACATTATCGATCTGAGAGATTACAGGAACGGATATGAAAGTATCCATTACAAACAGAAACTGGATGACCCGGAGAGCAAGATAAAGGAAAGAATCACCTGCATCCTGGAAACCAAAGACCGTGAAATCTATCTGGGTAGTATGGGTAACGGTATCTATCAGCTCGATCCGGGCAGTTCAAACGGCAACTACACCTTCACCAACTATGCCGGCCGTTCCGGTTTGTCGAACACAAGCATCACGAATCTACTGGAAGATGGAAGCGGGAATATCTGGATCAGCACTTCAAAGGGGGTCTATCTCTTTAACGCCTTTACCAAAAAAGCCATTCTGTTTGATGAAAATGAGGGATTACAGGTTCAACAGTTCTACAAACGATCCGGATGCAAGACAGCCGATTTCCGGGTGATATTGGGCACCACCAACGGATTGGTTTCATTTAATTCCCTTATCCATCTTCCCCAAAAAAAAGAAAGAGTGGTGACCCTGACCAGCCTCAATTGTGATGGCGAGGAGATGACCCCCATCCTTCATCATAAAAACCTCTCATTGTCGATTACCCAAACAAAAGAACTGCATCTCTACCCACCACACAACTCTTTTGAACTCACGTTCAGCTCTCTTGAATATACCGGACAGGAAAAGATCTATTATTTCCATCGCATTCAGGAGCTCAATGAACGGATCAATGTGGGACTTGCCAGAAGAGATGCACGCTATACCAACCTGAACGCCGGCAAATACACCTTCGAGGTATGGTGCACCAATCAGGACAATGCATGGTCCTCTGCACATACCTATCTCACCATTATCGTACATCCTCCTTTCTATCAGACAACTTGGTTCTATTCACTCATCGCATTGCTATGTATCTCGATATTGTGCTATCTCCTCTACTGGTACAATCAGCGGCAAAAGAAGATCCAACAGCTACTGAAAGAGAAGATCGGGGAGCGGACCTCAGCACTGACCCGTACCATCGAGGAGCTGGAACTCACGCAGTGCGAGATCATCGATAAAAATGAACAGCTGCAACATCAAAACGAAGAGATCAATCAGCAAAAGAATGCGATCTTTGAGATGTCGCAGCAGATGGAACAATTGAACAAAGATAAGATCTCCTATTTCACCAATATTGCCCATGAGTTTAAAACACCGCTGACACTCATCCTGGGTCCAACCGGGCAACTGATCAGAAAGGCCGCCAACAGCGAAGGAAAAGAGAACCTGGAGATGATCAACCGCAATGCCCGCTACCTCCTTTCCATGGTAAATCAGTTGATCGATCTGCAAAAAATAGAGACCAAAAATCTGACGCTGCATCCGGTACCGTTCAACCTCGCTGAACTGCTCGACCAGACTACTTCTGATTTTTCGGGTCTGATGCAGCACAGGGGTATTCGGTTAGAGAAAAGATACCGACTCAAACAGGCAGATGTAGTTACAGACAGAGAGAATATTCACAAGATCCTATTCAATCTCTTGTCGAATGCTGTCAAATACACACCTGACATGGGGAAGATCACACTTCATGCCTCTCAGTTTTACGATCCTCCAACCGGCAGGCTGCTACAATATATCTCCGTCACCAACAGTGGCAGCAGGATTGAGAAAGAGGATATGGAAAAGATATTTGACCGTTTTTACCGGATACCCAAGCAGCAGAAATATTCACAGTTTGGTCAAAGCAGTACAGGAATAGGATTGCACATTGTGAGAGAGCTGGTCACACTGCTTCAGGGAACCATTTCTGTGAAATCAACGAAAAGCAGCGGCGTTACATTCCGGTTTTATTTCCCGTTAACCCTCTCTGACAGGGAAGAGACATCCCCCTTACAGGGAACAGAACTGCCCTTGTCAAATGATGATACCATACCCCCGTTCATACCGGTAGACCGGGACAAGCCCACCCTGTTACTGGTAGAAGACAATCCCGATATGCGGCATTACATCAAAAAGATGCTCTCCGATAAATTCAATGTGGCGGAAGCCAATAACGGTGAAGGAGGATACGAGATCGCCCGTAAGATCCTCCCCGATTTCATCGTATCGGACCTGATGATGCCTGTTTGCGACGGAGCACGCTTGTGCCGGATGATACGGGACAACGTGGAACTGTGCCACATCCCCTTCCTGTTGCTTACCGCCAACTCGAGTGAACAGGCCTATGTAGAGAGTTATGAGAACGGGATCGATGGCTTCATCACCAAACCCTTCGAGGACTCCATCCTGACGGCTCAGATCGATGCGATCATGAAAAACAGGAATCTGCGACAGAAGAAATTCATGGAGGAAGAGATGAACCTCTCGGTATTGGAAGTAGGTCAGTCTGATCAGCAGTTCATGAAGGAGGTGATGGATGTGATCGAGCACAATTATGCCGATTCCAATTTCGGGGTAAAAGAGCTGATTCAGAAACTTAACATGAGCTACACCCTGATATACAAGAAATTTGTCTCCCTCACCGGAATCCCGCCGGTACGCTTTCTATTGCTTTATCGTTTAAAAATTGCGAAGATGATCCTCGAGAAGAACAGACACAACAATGTCATTGTCTCCGAGATAGCCTATCGCGTTGGCTTCAACGACCCCAAGTATTTCACCCGCTGTTTTGTGAAGCAATACAACACGACCCCCAGTTCCATTATTTGTCAGGAATCATAGGAGTCTATGTTTAGCGTTCGGTTGAATAAAAGGGTGTTACGATACTGCCGGGGCGGGGTTGGACCTGCCGGTCTTACTCAAATCGAATCCAATCGATTTCACTCCCCTCGCCTTCAACGAGCGACAACTCGATATCCTGTATCCCCTGTACAACATTTCGAACCGGAAGGGTTATCTCCTGCCAACTGATCCCGGCAGGCACATTGATCTCTGCCAAAAACGGCTTATCGGTATCGCTCAATTGCAATCGCACCTTACTGCCCGATGGTGATGATATCCTCACCGTCACTTTCTGCTGAGCTCCATTGCCGAAATCAACACGATTGTAACGCACCCATCCTCCCTCGTTCAGCAGAATCTTCCATCCCTCAAAAAAGTTTTGTTCGTTGACAAATGCAATCGAGGCTCCCTTTTCACTGATGGCACTGTAACGGTCAGGATGAATTTCGGATGTTGCAGCCGTAATGCCTACCCCCCGCAAGGTGGGTGTCACCGTGCAGATGGTGCCATCCGGATTAAAAAAGAGTGAATCAA
>Ga0172380_10005734_pt1 | contig 14851 bp, 16 predicted proteins | sample Leawe162metaG_FD_119747 | JGI IMG/M metagenome (GOLD analysis project Ga0172380, IMG submission 119747) | Leachate microbial communities from a municipal landfill in Southern Ontario, Canada - Leachate well 162 metaG | ecosystem: Engineered > Solid waste > Landfill > Unclassified | place...
CGCTGGTACGGAAGGGAATTGTCGGCTTTCTGGAACGTCTGGCCCATATTCCCCGGCTCAGGCATCTGGCCCTGACAACCAACGGCCTGCTGCTGGCGGAAATGGCAACCGACCTCTATAAAGCCGGAGTGCAGCGCTTGAATGTCAGTCTCGACTCCCTCAATCCACGGACCTTCAGCGACATTACCCGCGGCGGCGACCTGAAAAGGGTACTGGCCGGACTGGCAGCCGCGGAGAGCGCCGGATTTCCGCCGCCAAAGATCAATTGCGTGATCATGCGCGGGGTCAACGACAGCGAAATTCTCGACTTTGCCAACATGACCCTGTTGCACGGCAATTCGATCCGCTTCATCGAATATATGCCGGCAGTCAAGGAAGATGGCTGGCAACGCTACTGCATCTCCGGCGAAGAAATTCTGGAACGCATCGCCGCACACTACACGCTGGAACCGGTTGACAAGGGTGCATTTGCCGGGCCGTCACGAGACTTCCGCATCCCCGGTGCCCGGGGGAGTATCGGCATCATCACCGCCGTTTCGGGCCATTTCTGCAGCGACTGCAACCGTATCCGGGTCACCTCCACCGGTCAGGCCAAGGGGTGCCTTTTTTCCGACGAGAGGACCGATCTGGTACCCAGTCTGCGCCCTCCTGACCGGGAAAAACTGGCCGAGGTGCTGCGCGGAATCGTTTCCGGCAAACCGGAGCGGCACGGAATATCGCAGGATGGCTATGTTCACAAAAACTTTACGATGTCGCAGATAGGAGGGTAGCAGTATGGCAAAGGTTCTGGCGGTCTGTATCAGCGAGAATAAAGGGGAACGCAAGAAACCGGTTGTATCTGTTGAGCTGCGTGAGAACCATGGCATCGTCGGCGACGGCCATGCGGGTGATTGGCATCGCCAGGTGAGCCTGCTGGCTCAGGAGAGCATCGACAAGATGCGGGCGATGGGACTTGACGTGTCGGCGGGAGACTTCGCCGAAAATATCACCACCAGCGGCATCGACCTGGTGTCGCTCCCGATCGGCAGCCGCCTGCAGGTAGGTGAAACGCTGCTGGAGGTGACCCAGATCGGCAAGGAATGCCACACCCGCTGTGCCATCTATTATCAGGCCGGCGACTGCGTCATGCCCAAGGAAGGGATTTTTGCCAGGGTGATCACCGGCGGGGTGATCAAGCCGGGGGACAGTGTGGAGTCGATATCATAAGCCGTAAACCGATGCGTATTCTGTCGCAACCGCCGTTTTTTTCCTTTGCCTCCCCCCTCCGATTGCGGGTAATATGTCCACGTTTATCCAAATCCAAGGAACCCCGAATACATGAGCGCTGAAGATGCAAAAAAAGAAAAAATGACCAAAGAGCTGCAGGGGATGGCGCTGGGAACCGTCGGCGTCTTTATCCTGCTTGCGTTCCTGACCTTTAACACCGCGGATGTTTCCTGGAACAGCTACTCCAACGAGGGGGGGATTCATAACCTCGGGGGACGCCTCGGGGCCCAGATTTCCGATCTGTTCTTCATCAGTTTTGGCCTTGCCTCGTACCTGATACCGCTGGCATTGCTCTACATGGCCTACACCCTGTTCCGTTTCAAAGAGATCCGCCTCCGCTCCTACAAACTTGTTGCCGCATTCGGGCTGCTCTTCTCCCTGGCAACCCTGTTCGCCTTTTTCCGCGACAAAACGGAATTGTTCGGCCAACAGGTCGCTACCGGCGGGGCGGTCGGAGTAATCGTGTCCCGCGCTCTCAAAAGCACCGTCGGCGTCACCGGAGCCCTGCTCCTTCTCCTGCCACTGCTGGCAGCTTCGATCATGATCCTGTCAAAATTTTCCTTTATCCTGTTTGCCGGATGGTGGCTGGAGAATTTCAAGCATAAGTGGGCAGCCTGGCAGGAGCGCCGCAGTCGCGACAAAGAGGTAAAACAGAAAGAAAAAGCCAAAAACGAAGGGGTGCCGATTGTTGCCGCCGGTCCGGTCATCAAGCCGCTGACGCCGCCACCGCCGCGCCCCAACCTGATCAAGAAGGAAAAGGATAAAAAGAAAGAGGACGCCAAGACCGCCGCGGTACAGGAGACCTTCGAATTCATCAAGGCTGAGGGTGACTTCCACACGCCGCCGTTCTCGCTGCTGGATGTGCCGCCGGCAACGGAGAAAACGCTCGACCGCGACGCCCTGACCATGAATGCGCGGCTGCTGGAGAAGAAACTCAAGGATTACAACATCGACGGCGAGGTGGTGGAAATCTGCCCCGGCCCAGTCATTACGATGTATGAGTTTTCACCGGCCCCCGGCATAAAGATCAGCCGTATTGCCGGGCTGACCGATGACCTGACCATGGCGCTCCAGGCCATGTCGATCCGCATCGTGGCGCCGATCCCCGGCAAGGGGGTCGTCGGCATCGAGGTGCCGAACCGTGACCGCGACATGGTGTTCCTGCGTGAAATTTTCAACTGCGAACATTTTTCACACAGCAAGATGAAGCTGCCGCTGGCCCTGGGCAAAGACATTGCCGGGCTGCCGGTCGTCACCGATCTGGCCAAGGCACCGCACCTGCTGGTGGCCGGATCAACCGGATCCGGCAAGTCGGTCTCGATCAACACCATGATCCTCTCCCTGCTCTACACCTCAACCCCCAAAGATGTACGCATGATTATGGTTGACCCGAAGATGCTGGAGTTCTCCATGTACGAGGGGATTCCGCACCTGCTGCTGCCGGTTGTCACCGAGCCGAAGAAGGCCTCGCTGGCGCTGAAATGGGCGGTAAACGAGATGGAGCGCCGCTATCAGCTGCTGTCGGACAAAGGCGTACGCAACATCGAATCGTACAACAAAAAGCTGGCCGGAGAGCTGCTGGAGCAGGAAGAAGCGTCCGTTTCCGACGAGGAGATCATCGAGGAACTGGAAGAGATTATCGAAGATGGTGAGGCGAGCGCCGATCCAGATCCGATCCCCTTCGTGGTTGACGACGATGTGATCCTGGAGCACAGCCACCTCCCCTATATCGTGGTAATTGTGGACGAGTTGGCCGACCTGATGATGGTGGCCGGCAGGGAGGTTGAGGAGCATATCGCCCGCCTCGCCCAGAAAGCCAGGGCCTCGGGTATCCACCTGATTCTGGCCACCCAGCGCCCGTCCGTGGACGTCATCACCGGTCTGATCAAGGCCAACCTGCCGTCCCGCATCTCCTTCCAGGTGACGTCGAAAGTCGATTCGCGCACCATCCTGGACACCAACGGCGCGGAAAGCCTGCTGGGCAACGGCGACATGCTCTACATGCCCCCCGGCACCTCGCGGTTGCAGCGTATCCACGGTGCCTTCGTTTCCGACGCCGAAGTACAGCGGGTGGTTGATTTCCTGAAAAAGCAGGGAAAACCGGTCTACGAGAAGTCGATTCTTGAAATGAAAGACACCGATGAAAAGGGCAGCAGCGATGACGAAGTACAGGACGAGCGCTGGGAGGATGCCCTGCGACTGGTTGCTGAAACCAAGCAGGCAAGCATTTCCATGGTGCAGCGCCGCCTGCGGATCGGCTACAACCGGGCCGCCCGCATAGTCGAAATGATGGAGCACGAGGGGATGATCGCCCAGAGCGACGGCACCAGCAAGCCGCGCGAAATATATATGGACATTATCAACGCCTATCTGAATTCGCAATTGACGAGGTAAAGGAATATGAGCTCAATTCAGGCTGCCGCCATCCAGTTCAACGTCACGCAGGGAGACGTGGACGCCAATCTGGCTTATGTTCGCGAGGCGCTTCCCCGCGTCACCGCCCAAGGGGCCAATCTGGCCGTCCTTCCGGAGATGTGGTCAAGCGGCTTTGCTTACAAAAATCTGAACGAACTGGCGCAGCGAACGCAGGGAATTGTGGCGGAGTTACTGGAGCTTTCGGCCCGCTACAAACTGGTGATCGTCGGCAGCATGCCGGAACCGAACGGCGACAAGGTATTCAATACGGTCTATGTTGCCGACAACGGTACCCTTGCCGGAGTGTACCGAAAGATCCACCTGTTCTCCCTGCTGGGAGAGGATCGAGCCTTTTCCGGCGGCGATTCATGGCTGCTCGCGGATACGTCGATCGGCAAGGTGGGGGTCATCATCTGTTACGACCTGCGTTTTCCCGAATTGTCACGGCGCCTGGCGGTTGAAGGAGCCCAGGTTATCTGCGTACCGGCGCAATGGCCCAAGCCGCGCCAGGAACACTGGCGCGCCCTGCTGCGGGCGCGGGCGATAGAAAACCAACTGTTCGTGGTTGCCTGCAACGCCTGCGGAATCATCGGCAAACTGGACTTCTTCGGCATGAGCATGATCATCGACCCGAAAGGGGAACTGCTGGCAGAGGCGGGGGAAAGTGAAGGGGAAATTTTTGCTCCGCTTGACCTGCAAGGCATGAACGACTGGCGGGCACAAATCCCCTGTTTCAATGATCGCAGGCCGGAGATCTATTAAAAGAAACATCCACCGCAGAGTACGCGGAGGTTCGCAGAGGAAGTCAAAAACTTTGATGGGTGAATCTGAATAACGCTTTAAAGTTTTCCTCATCTCTGCTGTTTTTTGCCTTTGCTCTGCGTCCTCTGCGGTTACATTGTCTTTTTCAGACGCGCAGCTTTTTCAACAGTTCCGGCTTGTGCAGCGACTTGCGCAACGTACTCCGTACTGATTCAACCTGTTCAAACCCTTCCGCCTTCGACATGAATCCGCTTTTGTAACGCAGCCGCAGGCTTCTGCGCAGATCGTCCGCCGCGGCCAAAGCCTTCTCTCCGGTGGGATCCACCTTTAAATATTTCGAGTTTTCCGGATCGCGCAGAAAATCGAAAATTGCTTCCAATGACAATTTCATGTACTCGTCGCGGTCGGCCTCCGCCAGTTGATAGCGCGATTTGCTGGAGAGGGTATGCAGGAGTTTTTGCAGTCTGTCCATCCTCGCCATCACCATGATCGAGTTAAAGATCCGCTTGTTGGTGCCGAACGAAAAAAGGGTCGTCGTCAGCACATTGCGCAGCAGCAGGTCGTTGCCGCGCTGATCGGCACGACAGACAGCGTGCGCCCTCTTCCAGATATCCTTTTCGACGAACTCCTCGAAGCGCATCTCCCAATAGGCATGCTTCATGGTTATGGCGGCAAACGAGCGGATGATCTTGTAGGGAACGTAGTAATTGTGGGCAACCGCATCCGCTGCCAGATGGCAGAGGTACCCATAGGCGCAGGCCCTCTGATGGTCGGTCTTGGCCTCTTTCAGCAAAGTCCGGCCGATGCCCCAGCGATGGCAGTTCAGAAGATAGTGGGTGTATTTTTTGCCGACCGTAATATCGGGGGCAAGGCAGCCATAAAGAAAATCTTTGGGATGGACCGCCAGGAGTGCGGCCAGATCTCCGGGCAGCATTCCCGGATTGGCCAGGACCTGGGTTCCCAGCTGCATATGAATCCCTCCGCCCCAGGCTTGGGCATCGGTCGGAAAGAGGGTCGCCGCAATGGCGATTATCAGAAAAAGCATGGAGTTCTTTCTTTTGACAGCAACTGAGCTTACTGGTAGATTCGCTGTTGATTGTACGCCATATTCTACCATGTTGCATATAAATTTGACAGGCAGGAGCAGTTCCCGTGACAACTCATTCCGTCCAATCCCAGATGTTTGCATCGCTCACCGCCTACCTGCAGGATCTTCAGGAGAGCGGGGTAGACGGCATTCCGACAACGCTGCTGACAGCGGAGGAACCGGATTCTCCACGGCAGCAGCCCGTTTCAGCAGTTCAGAACAGGGAATGCGTGATGGACGAAGAGCCTGACTTCCTGGAAAAACATGAGACCCTTGAACAGATCAAAAAGAATCTGGGGCCATGTCAACGCTGCAAACTGGGAGCCACCAGGAAGAACCTGGTCTTCGGAGTCGGGAACCCGAAGGCACGGCTCGTATTCGTCGGTGAAGGTCCGGGAGCCGACGAAGATGCACAAGGTGAGCCGTTTGTCGGCGATGCCGGCAAGATGCTCAATCGTATTATCACCGCGATGGGGTTGACCCGCGAGGAGGTCTACATCTGCAACGTCGTCAAATGCCGGCCACCGCAGAATCGGCCGCCCGAAAGCGACGAAGTCAGCACCTGCGTGCCATTCCTGTTGCGCCAGATCGCCTCGATCAAGCCGGAGGCGATAGTGGCGCTCGGTTCCTCCGCCGCCCAGGCGCTGCTCCAGACGAAAGTGCCGATCTCGAAGCTGCGCGGCAAGTTCCACGACTTCCACGGCATTCCACTTATGCCTACCTATCACCCGTCGTACCTGCTCCGTTCCGGCGGCAATTCCGACTCATTCTGGAGTGTCTGGGATGACATGACCCAGGTGTTGCAGTTCCTCAAGCTCCCAGTTCCGGACAAAAGCAGAAAAAAGTAGCAGCGGCGATTATGTGACTACTATCCTCCCTTTTCTGAAGAGCCTTTTCCCTGTTTCCTGCCACAACCGGGTCGCCCTCGTCGGGGGCACGGTTCGTGACATGCTGTTGGGGACAGAGAGCCGGGACATCGACCTGGTGGCGGCACTTACCCATGGCGAACTGCTGGCGCTCGGTTTTCATCGTGTGGAAGCGAGCAGTTCAGCCACGATCTACTTCAGACATCATCAGCTATTCGGCAAGATTGAAGTTACCCGGATCGACCGGATGGAAGAACTGGAAGGAGATCTTCGTCGCCGCGACTTCACCATCAATGCGATTGCCCTGGGTTTAACCGGCGTACAGTTTGACCCGCTGGGCGGTGAAAAAGATCTGAAAGCGAGGCTTCTAAAGGCATGCAGCGACAGTGCCTTTAAAGGCGATCCCCTGCGCATTTTCCGCGCTTTTCGCTTCGAAGCCGACGGCTGGCTCATGGCTCCGGATACCGCTGCTCTTATCCGGAAGGACGATTGGTCCACCGCCTTTGGCGCCATGCCGGTGGAACGTTTCAGCAATGAGATGCTGAAAGCTCTGGAACGCAAGTCACCGGAATTATTTTTTCAACAGATGATCTCGTTCAACGTGGGGGCCGAATTTCTCCCGGAAATATTCCGGATGCCGTCCATCCCCGCCGGTCCCCTCCAGCACCACCCCGAGGGTGATCTCTTCAGCCATTCAATCCAGGTACTGCAGCGGGTTGCGACAATGAGCGATGACCCGTTGCTCCGGTTTTGCGCTCTCTTTCACGATCTCGGCAAGCTGGCCACCGATCCGGCATGGTATCCAAAACATCATGGTCATGATAACGCCGGATTTGACATGGCAATGAAGTTTTGCGACCGCCTCCGCCTGCCGTCGCCATACCGCAAGGGACTGGCCTGGGTCAGCAGCCTGCATGGCACGGCCAACAAGTGGGATGAGCTGAGGGATTCTTCGAAAATCTCCATGGCAGAAAGGGCAATCAAGGCCGGGATTATCAGGATCCTGCCGCTGGTTGCCGCAGCCGACAAAGCAGGCGGGCTGCCGATGACGGGATGGGACGATGCTGTCCGGGTTGCAGGAATGAGTACGCTGGAGCTGGGGATTGATCGGGAGAAGCTGGAAGCGATGCCGGTCACAACCCGTCCATCATTTATCCTGCAAAAACGGATTGAGGCACTGAGAGCGCGCTTGCCAGCGTGATACACGCTATACGCTAACCACGAATCTGGTTTTGAACTGCCGGGATAATCGACTCCTTTTTCCGATAAACCATTCCCTGGAAAATTGCCACCACATCGCCCGCATCATCGGTGATCATGACCGAATACGAAGCCAGCTTGGCATTCCTTGACTGCTCCCGCGCTTCTGCGTAGAGCGTCCCCTTCAAGGCGGCTTTCACAAAAGAAACGCTGGTGTTGATTCCCATGGCAAGTGTTCCGTGAGAGTTAGAGGCAACGGCAAACGCGAAATCAGCCAGGGTAAAAATGGCACCCCCGTGAACCGTTTTGGCCCCGTTAAAATGGAATGGTTCAATTTTCATGCTGGCCTTCGCCCATCCCGGTCCCACATCAACAAGTTCGATGCCGTTATGACGGGCAAACAGATCCTCGGTTGAAAAAAACTGTTTCATATCTTGCATGGGTACACGTCCTTATCCGGCCTGATCCGCTCGTGGCATTCTGCGGTTAACTACGTACCGTAATACACTTTTCTGCCATAATAGTCCACCCCTGCACATTGCATCCATGGAACCTGGCAGGGCGAACACAGCAGAAGAAAGCCATTGCCGCCATACGAAGCGACATGCTATATTGGCTCATATTGTAACCACGGGGACCACCCCTGTGGTTTTTGTTTTTCGAGAATGCCATGAACTCCACCAAACGCCCTCCGACAAAATACCAACCCAAAGGATTGACGGTCCTTCACGAAGACAAGGACATCATCGTGGTGGAAAAACCATGCGGTCTCTTGACCATGGGCACGGACCGGGACAAATCGAGGACGGTCCATACCATTCTCAACGACTATGTCCGCAAGGGTGATCCCCGCTCCCGAAACCGGATCTACATCGTCCATCGCCTGGACCGCGAAACCTCCGGAATCCTGATCTTTGCCAAGAGCGAAGCGGCCAAGATCTTCCTGCAGGAGCACTGGCAGGAGACCGACAAGCGCTACCTTACAATCGTATATGGCTCTGTCACTCCGAAAGCGGGAACCATCAGCAGTTATCTGGCCGAAAACAGCGCCTTTACGGTTTACTCAACTCCTGACCAGGCGGCCGGGAAGTTGTCCCATACGGAATATACAGTACTGAAAGAGGCCAAAGGGTTCTCGCTGCTGGAAATCCACCTGCTCACCGGCCGCAAACACCAGATACGGGTGCATCTGTCGGAAAAGGGACACCCCGTCGTTGGCGACAAAAAATACGGCAGGGCAAACGACTCTTATGGCACGCTGGCACTCCATGCCAGATCGATCTCGTTCACCCATCCCTTCAACGGCAAACGGCTCACCTTTGAAACCGGCATACCTGACTTTTTTACCCGCCTGATCGGAAAATTAGAAGCACCGGCAGACTGATTCCCATAGGATGGCGAGGCAGGCCATGATCATTTCCGCCAGCAGGCGCACCGACATTCCGGCCTTCCATGCCGAATGGTTCATGAAACGGATACGTGAGGGGTACTTCCACCGGGTCAATCCCTTCAACAGCAAGCAGGTCTCCGGATTCAGCCTGAAACCGGAAGACGTGGACGCCATCTGTTTCTGGAGCAAAAACCCGAGACCACTCATGAAGTATCTGGATGAACTGAATGAGCGGGGTTTTAACTACTACTTCCAGTTTACCCTTAACCCGTACGACAAAACCTTCGAGCCGCACGTTCCGCCGCTGCCGGAACGAATTGAAACCATGGTCGAACTTGCCGGACGCATCGGCCCGGAACGGGTTGTGTGGCGTTACGACCCTGTTATCCTGAGCGGTATTTCGCCTGTTACCTGGCATCTGGATCAGGCGGAACAGATCGCAGGCCGATTGGAGGGCGCAACACGCCGTCTCGTCTTCAGCTTTTACGATTTCTATGGCAAAGGGGAGGGACGCCTGAACAGCGCCCTGACAGGAACCGGCATCACGGTAGCGGATATCACCGCGCCGGGACAGAGCGAGGCGCTTGGCCAGATTGCCCGGGGATTCAAAGCCGTCGCAGACCATCACAATCTGCGGATAGCCACCTGCAGCGAACATGTGGACCTTGCGGCTGAAGGCATACAGCATGGCGCCTGCATCGATGGCGACCTGATCCGGGAGCTGTTTGGAGCCACCATTCATGCAAACAGGGACAAGAACCAGCGAACCGCCTGCAACTGCGTTGAAGCGGCGGACATGGGCACCTATAACAGCTGCAGTCACCACTGCGCCTACTGTTACGCAAACTTCAACGAGGGAGTGATCGAGCGCAACCTCCGGAAGAATCTCCCCGACAGCCCGGCTCTGCTCTTCGAATCCGGCGGTGACATAGAAATCAGGACGAGGAATTACAAGAAATAAACACGGGGAAGGAGAGTGCAAGCCTGCGTTATTCGGGCTTGCACTCATGTTAAGCGAAGTGATCTCCTCTCAAATCGGTTCGTGGAATGACTCCACGCATTCATCACGGCTCCAGGAATCCAGCTCTCCATTCGTAAGTCTGACCTGCACCGTTTCACCCTCCATCGTACACCCAAAGGAATATCCCAAGGTTCCATCTTTCATATTGAGAAGCGGAACATTTTCTTCCCGCTGTTCCGTCCTGTAGCATACCCGTGCATAGCTGTTTGCAGTCATGATACCACCACCCTTTCCATTACCTAGAGGCTTTTGAGGTTACTGAACTCTCCCCACTCCAGATACGTTCTGGGCTCTTCGACAAAGAAATAGATATTTTCGAGCATGGTCAGGTGCTCCCGTTCCTTGTCAGCCAGCGCCTGGCAAACTTTCTTCATCTGCTCGTTTTCAGCCTGATTTTTCAGCTGGTCGAAGAACTCGATCGCTTCCTCTTCTTCGTGTACTACATGCCGGTACGCATCCGGATCATTCCGCAACGATTCAGCCAGATGCCGCGGGTCAATATGCGGGCTGAACACGCAGACGCTTTCGTCAAGCGCATTAAAAGACAATGCTCCGGTTTTGTTCATATCCTCTTTCAACGCAACCAGTTTTTCTCTATGTTCGTCTTCAGCTCCCGCCAACAGGGTAAACAGACGTTTCAACTCATTGTCAGTTGTAGCATCCGCAAGTTGCATGTAGTGAGCACACACTTCCTCTTTCATCTTTATGGTGCATTCCAGAATGTTCATCCTTCTCTCCTTCCAAAGCCTGGCTGAGTTTCTTCAGGCTTATGCCTCCACTGTCATTTATAGTATCATTTTTGTGGCCTCAAGGCATACCAATTCTTTACCAAAAAGATAAACTAGGGATGATTAGAAATAGTGCACCTGATTTTTGCCAAGCGAGTATAATAAAGCCATAAGGAACAGGATTATATCCCGGCAACCAGAACGGAGAGGGGAGGCGTGCCATGAGAGGACGTGAAATCATTGAGGCCCTTGACAAACGAAGAACAGAAGATCACCGTTTCGTTAAATGGTGGAGAAAAGAGGAGGATTTCCTCGATTATGACCTGATCGACCGGTTTGTTGAAAATACCGGGGGCACCGTAGAAATCGGGGGAATCGATCTATTGACCATGGATGACATGTGGAACGAGGTCAAGCGTGTCGGCGGCACCCGCGTAACGCTGCTGCATGATGAAACCGGCGACAGGGTCCAGTGGGTCCACAAAGGGAAAACAGGCGTGCACACTAATGTGTGCACCTTTACACCGGAAACGTTGATGGAGATTTTCGATGTTGAGACAAAAGGCAATCCGGTTGATTAATGGCGTGCCGGGAGCTGCTGAACGGCAGGGTTACCAAAGAAGGAACAGATGAGCGTACCGTACGACCTGATAATACTCGGATCCGGCTCCACTGCTTTCGCTGCCGCCTTGCGCGCAACGGGGTATGGAGCACGGGTTCTGATGTTTGAAAAAAGTGTACTGGGGGGCACGTGCATCAACTGGGGCTGCATACCGAGCAAGACGCTTATACATGCCGCACTTTTTAAACATGAGTCTCATCTGGGCAACAGGATCGGCCTCAACAGCGAAGACGAGAGTCATCGCATCGATGCGGAGCAGCTCTTCGGGCACCGGGAAGCGGTGGTTGCTAAGTTGCGCCAGGAGCGCTATCTTGATGTTCTCGGCGCCATGAAGGGGCTGGAACTGGTCAAAGGGACCGCCCGCTTTATCGATTCCCATTGCGTTGAATGCAACGACCGTCTTTTCCGGTCTGAGCGCATACTTGTCGCCGTGGGAGGCAATCCACGCATTCCGAAGCTGCCGGGTCTGGAGAAATGCTCCTACGATACAAGCCGCAGCGCCCTGCTGCTCAAGAAGTTGCCGGTGTCCCTTGTCATTATCGGTGGCGGGGTGGTCGCCGTTGAGCTTGGCCAGATGTACCACCGGCTGGGGTGCCGGGTAACGATCCTCGAACATGGACCGCGCCTGTTGCCAACTGTCGAAGTTGAGCTTTCGGCCTCACTGGAGACAATTCTCATCAAGGAAGGGATCACGGTAGTTACGAATGTGAACTTTTGTTCTCTGGACAGACTCGGAGAACTGAACGTGGTATACGCCGATGTTGCTGAAAGACGCCATAAATTCACCTGCGAAAAGCTGCTTCTGGCCATCGGCACCGACCCGGCTACTTCAGGAATCGGACTGAGTACAACCGGCGTGGCACTTGATGGCAAAGGGTTCATCATCACGAACCGGCAGATGCGCAGTTCCGTGGCCGGCATCTGGGCCGCCGGTGATGTGGTGGGCAAAATGATGATCGCTACGGTCGGCGCCAGAGAAGGCATTGTTGCGGTAGATGACATGTTCAACCAGGGGTGCGGCTGCGCCATGGATTATCTGGCAGCACCCATGGCAATCTTTACCGACCCGGAAGTGGCCATGGTCGGGCACTCCGAAGAGAGTGCCCGGCAGGCGGGCTTCGATTGCATTGTCAACTGCATACCGGCACGCGCAATTCCCAAGGCGCATGTCACCGGCATGACAGACGGCGTGATCAAGATGATCGCCGACCGGGTCACCGGACGGCTTCTCGGCATTCACCTGGTCTGCCACCGGGGTGCTGACATGATCAATGAGGCGGCACTGGCCCTGCACATGCGGGCGACGGTAAGCGACATGGCAACGACGCTGCATGTGTACCCATCTATCGGTGAAGGGCTCAAACTGTGCGCCCAGGGATTCAGCCGGGACATCAGCCTGCTCTCCTGTTGTGCCGAATAAGAACTGATTTGGAGAACATGATGAAAAGAACGTGTGAAGAAGCCCCCCCGGCGCAGCTACTTCAAGGCATTCGGGAGTTTAACCGCCGGGAGTGGTTCGAATGCCACGAAACGGTGGAAGACCTCTGGATTGGGGCAAGCGGTGAAATACGTGATTTTTATCAGGGCATCATCCAGATTGCCATCGCGCTGCATCATTGGCAAAACGGCAACTTCGGAGGTGCAGTCAGCCTGCTTACGGGTGGTGCGGGGTATTTACGCCGTGTTTCCGATCAATGCCAGTGGGTTGACGTTGCACGGCTGGTTGCCGATTCGGACCGGCTGCACGACGCTCTGAAGGAGCGTGGCAAAGAGCGTATGGAGTCAATTGACCCCGCGCTCATTCCCCTGATAAAGACGGTTTCATCAGTTGACAATTAGACGGCAGCTCCGACCGTTCCGCGCATAGGCCACAATACACCTCGCTCACGCAATACATTCCTCCTGTCGTACTGCAGCTGTTTTTATGGTATAGTGCCGTTTTCAGCGATGGCGCACCCAAGGCTACCGGACGTTATGACCTGATTCAATTTTGCAGGGAACGCTATCATCACGGGAAATTCATGAACAAAGCACACATCCTCCAACTCATAATCGAGCAACTCACCCATGATCTGGCGGTCCAATTCAAAGCGGCCCTGACGGCTCACGAAGCCTCAACCCACGAAGAAAACATTCCGGACAACAAATATGAGACCCTCGCCCTTGAGGCATCCTATGTCGCCCAAGGGCAGGCAAACCGTGCCCAGGAGCTCAAGCGGGCGGTGGAAAGCTACAAACAGCTGACCCTGCAGCAGTTCGACGACAACAGTACCATTCGACTGACCGCGCTGATCACCCTTGCCGGAGACGACGCCATTACCAGGACGGTTTTTATCGGGCCACGGGAAGGTGGCATGAAACTGGTCGATGTCTCGACCGGGACAGAGGTCGTGGTCATCACCCCCGCTTCACCATTAGGAAGAAAACTGATCGGCAAGAGCGTCGGGGACATGGTCACCATCGGTTCCGGCAGCGGCAGTAAAGAGTTTGAAATCATCGAAGTGTGCTGAAGTAAAGCAACGAAAGGAAGGACATCGTGGCACAACCATGGAAAACAATCGAAAGCATTGCCACTGATGAAGGGATACTGGAGTTGCGCCAGCGCGGCGAACGCGACTTTATCATCACCATCGGCCCGCAGGTCCTTATGAACAGCCTGGCCAACCGATCCGAGGTGGTGCTCGGCCAGCTCGGCTGCGGCCACCTGAAGGAGAGTGATTCTCCCCGGGTGCTGGTGGGGGGGCTCGGCATGGGCTTTACGCTCAGGGCGGTTCTTGACACTCTCCCCGCTTCAGCCCAGGTTGTTGTCGCCGAACTGAACCCGATCGTGCTGGAATGGTGCCGGGACCCCCTCGCAGCGCTGACGGACAATGCCGTTGGCGACCCACGGGTTAGCGTTGAAATCGGAGACGTTGCCCAGCGGATCCGCCGCTGTGCCGTAAATGGGGGCGATACACGCTTCGACGCGATCATCCTCGACCTGTACCGCGGGCCTCATGCAAAAACACATCACAGCGACGACCCGCTCTACGGCAGCAGGGCCATAGAAAACATGCGGGCCGCCCTTAAACCGTGCGGAGTTGTGGCCGTATGGGGAGAGCAGTATGACGAGGGGTTCGACAAACGCCTGCGGAGCGCGGGCTTCACGGTAACCACCGAGAGGCCGGGACGGGGCGGCTTGCGCCATGCCGTCTTTATGGCCCACCTGAAACAATCCATCAAGACAGGCAAGCACGCTTCCTGACGGGATGCTTCGCTTTCCGGGGCAGTTCTCCGGCTATCCCCTGCCGAGAAGGGTTTTCAACTTTACCATCTCTTCGGGACAGATGCTCAGGCAATCATGCCCTTCCAGAAAAGCAACCAGTGATGTGAGGAAGGTGCCGAACGAGAGCGGCACCCTGGCCTTGTCGTAATAATACATGCCGTTATTGTACAGCACATTGAGAGCAAAACCGGTGTTGGGGGACTCAAGCTCGACAAGCCCCTTGACCAAC
>Ga0172380_10005735_pt1 | contig 14843 bp, 36 predicted proteins | sample Leawe162metaG_FD_119747 | JGI IMG/M metagenome (GOLD analysis project Ga0172380, IMG submission 119747) | Leachate microbial communities from a municipal landfill in Southern Ontario, Canada - Leachate well 162 metaG | ecosystem: Engineered > Solid waste > Landfill > Unclassified | place...
AACCTGATAGGATTGGATCATGGTGGAGTCAAAGTCGCTAATTCAGCTCATGGTTGAAGACGCTGGTTATGAACCCTTTCAGGAGCATGATGGGTTGGGAGTGAAACTCGGCGGCACTTCAGTGTTCACCTTCATCGCCAACATGATCGGAACGGTCGAACGCATGAGTTCACCAGCGACGGCGCTCATGGTGATCCAATGTGCACTTGGGATCATTGACGTGCGTTACGGTGACACGGTCGTCTTTGTCGGTCAACCGTTCATCAAGTGATGCGCTCACGGTGAACGTTCCTCAAGAACCTGATAGGATTGGATCATGATGAAGGAAAGCCTACCAGTGGCCTGCACCGGAAAGCGCAAGCGCTACAACCCAGAGCGCCGTGAGTTTCGTGGTGTTAGTTACCGTTCTGGGCGCCGTGTACGTCACATGCGCTATGCGCTCATCGATGGCGAGGTCGACAACACGTTTCACCTCGTTCGTGACCGTTGTGAACCCGCCTGTAGCATCGCGATTTCCTGAGTGAGTGAACGCTCGTTGAGAACCTGATAGGATTGGATCATGAATGACCAAACGATCACCACCGACACTGGCAAGATCATTACGTTCGCGGACGTAGTGAAGGTCTACGCTGGGAAACCGGATCATTGTTGCTGCGGATGCGCAGGAAAATACACCTATGCCTCTAAACACCGTGAAGAGGCCGATGGTTATAAAGTCTCAGACGTCACCGTCAAACGCATCTTCAACAGAATTCTCAGGCACACATTGCCGACGCCGGCAGGTGAATCCACGGAATTGAACTACCCATACTACATCTCGTTGCAGACGTCCACTCGCCTCTACATTGCGTACTTTGAGTGAACGTTCGCCGGGAACCTGGTAATATTAGATCATGATGAACAAGAAAGAAGCCCAGGCACTCATCAACGCCTACGCCGGAAACCAAGGCTCTGAGCCTCACAAGGTCATCGCGGTCTTCCCACACCAGGTCATCCCGAACCTCTACGGTGTGGTCGCAAAAGGATGGGCATATATCATCTGGGACGGTGAAGTCCAGGATGCACCTGACACCTGGTATGAGGGTGACAAGAGCAAGTACAACTTCCTAGAGTGCACCCTCTCCGAGGATTGTACTTGGACGTACGGTGAAGAGTGCGCATCCGAGGACGAAGACGAGGACTTCTGTTTCAGGCGCGCGGCAGGTGAATCACACTTCAAGCCCGGTGACACCGTGTACCCCGTCATCTTCTACGCATCCAACAACGCCGGTTGGTTGGTCTGTGACGCCACTGGCAAGGTCAAGGAAGACTGGTGTTGCTGATGCGCTCATGTGAGTGACACGTAGTCATTCACTTCTTGCGCGGCGAAAATTTATCTCGTGCGGGTGGTCGCTTGATGACCACGTCGCACTTGCCGTCGTTTCTGGGCTTGAGCAACGCGTACGCGCCACGTTCGTTGAACGACGTCGCGATCCACTTCGCCGCCTTCGAGATGGAGTCGAACTCCACGACATCCTTCACTTCATCGAGGACATCCCTGATCACCTTTCTGAGTTCGCCCAGTGAAACCTTCATGAACCTATGTATGCGGCTCAGGGGTCGATTGACGCCAACCACTTCCTGTCACACTCACGTTGCATGGCGCGAAATTCACGTTCATCGGCGAGGAATTTGACCTGTTCACTGTCAGTACGCTTTTCACACCGCCACAGGCCTTCACCGTCGGCGACGAGTTTGTAGGAGCGGGCGACCTTGAAGGGACGTCCAAGGTGTTTGACATCGTTCCTCACCCAGGCACCTTCACCGTTCTTGTGACAGAAGACCTCGATGAGACCCGGTTGATCGCCGTGTCGATAGAGTGAAAAGGTGCTCTTGACGAACTTGGTGAAATCCTTCGCATGCATGCCGGTGGAGCCACAGGCTTCGATTGCGTCCAGGAGTTTTTCGACCTTGGAGACCTTCTTGTTTTCCACCATGATCCAATCCTATCACAGTTTCAGCGAGCGTTCACCGCGTAATTTAACTGACGCCGGATCAGAGCGGTATTTGTTCCTTCTCTGGAGTGAGAGGGTAGTGAAGCTCCGATCCGACGTCGGTCGGCGGCACAGGATTTGAACCTGCGTAGCGGTTATTAGCCACGCCTGGTTTACAGCCAGGTCCCTTCAACCACTCGGGCAACCGCCGATGTCTCAATTATACGATACGTTGACTCTTGTTTCACCTCCTCACGCTTTTTTCAACCATTCACCATAATCCTTGATGTAGTGACGTGCTTCCTTCTCATCCGCCAGCATGAGAAATTCTCTGATGAAGGCAATGATGTCACGCCTTTCACCGGTGATGAGGATTGTGTCATCACCAACAATTTCAGCGGTGAGATCATACTCGGTGAAAGGAAACACATTCTCGATGTATTCCTTCATCTCTTCAGGATCAAATCCGTCAAGGTCATTCCTACTGGTGTACTTCAGAGTTGCTTTCATGATCCAATCCTACCACCAGTCCTTGGGAAGGTTCACTGATCTCCGACGTCAGCAGCCGCGCAACGCGTTCACCCTCTTTCGTCAATTTCCACAGTGCACCACTCTTTGGATTGCGTTGTCCGTCATAAATCGTGCCATTTGCTCGCTCCCACCAGACATCACACCGTGCACAAATGCCGCTGCCCTCGCCCGTGTCGAAGTAGCTCGAGTACCAACCCCTGTGTGGCATCTTTTCACCGACACCGTGCGTATTTTCGTACGCCACCTTGCGCAGCACGTGTGCACGTTGTACGCCGTGAAGGTAGAGGTACAGGACGATCGCTTCAGGATTTGTCAACTTCATGATCCAATCCTACCAGGTTCTCAACGAGCGTTCACTCATCCCTGGAACTCATCGTACGGGATCGTTTTCTTCATGCCGTTGAGGAGCTCCTTGAGAAGGTTCACCACACACTCTTTCACCAACTCATCGTCGAGGAGGTCCTCAGGATTCATCAACTCCAGGTCTTCGACGTCCTCGAGGTTTATGTCGTTGTCCTCGCAGGCGCTGGCGAACGTCTGAAACTTCGTGTCACTGATCAACTTCGCAGTTGAATCGGAGAGGAGGTCTGCGACCGCACCGGCAATCTTGTAGTTCATCATGATCCAATCCTATCAGGTTCCCACGGAGCGTTCACTCGCTCGCACTTATTTGCCACCCCCACGTTTGCCCACGCGGGCTTCGCCTCTCACGGATGGATGGCAACCATCTCTTACCAGTGCGGTCACTCGTGTGTCACGGTGTGACAATAGACGGGGTTGACGGCCACGTCGTCAGATGCATCCCATTGGCGGAGGACATCACGTGCCACTTTGACAAATGCCTCCGTTTCATTGTAGGTCCCACCCATGCAGCTCTTTTCGACAACTTCACTGCCGTCAGCGTTGAACTTCATGACGAAGAGCGCCGTATGGTGTTCTTCATGGGTCAACGATGAGTGAACAGACCAAGTGTCACCGTCGCTCGTCACGTACCTCGCACCTCTCCGCGCCACCGTGCTCGGCCTCCGACGTTCCAACTCCTCGTCGATCTGAGCGCGGAACATTTCATCATCGTCGACGCTGAAGAAACCGGTGTATCGTGGCTTCAGGCCTGCGCCCTCAGCGAAGGCGTCAAGTTCACTTCCACTCAGTCCCTTGTGGCATGATTCCTTCATGATCAAATCCTATCATGTCTGCGGTGAGCATTCACTATACAATCACCACGTGTTCACAGTAGTCCTCTGCGTCACGTTTCAAGAGACGACGGTTGGTCCTACGAGCAGTCCTATGAGCGTTCACCTTAAGCCACCTCAGGATGCGGTCGCCACCGCAGACACGTCGAGCAGCGCGCCTTGCATCCCTAGTGATCTTCACCATGATTCAATTCTATCACGATCCTTCAGGACATTCACCAGAAATACGCCGTGACGATCCCGGCCACGAACATTCCAAGGTTCACCGCAATCCTCACCAACGATGAACCGTCTCGCCCCCGCACCGACAGGATGAGTCCGATCGTGGCCCTCTCGATCACCACACGTCCCAACCGGTGACAACCACCACGTACTCCTCATAGTCCTCTGCATCACTCCTCAGGAGGGCACGGTTGGTCCGCCTCGCGGTCCTGTGAGCGTTGACCTTGAGCCACCTCAGTGCCTTTTCTCCTCCACAGACGTCCCGAGTCGCTCGCCTTGCATCCCTAGTGATCTTTACCATGATTCAATCCTACTCCAGTTCGAGAAGAGCGTTCACTACCTCTCTCTTATTTTCGCGCCGAGCCTGACGTTTCCAGTACCTCCGCGTACGTTGGCGATTTTCGCTCCTTTGGTACGCATGGAAATCACCGCTCTTGCCTCGGAGTCGGCCGACGTGTGATGCCCTGCCCGTTGCCTGGATGTCACCGACGTCGGGCCATTCAATCAACCTCACTCCGTATGGTTTCATGTTCCAATCCTACCACGTTCGCGTTGAACCTTCACTGCCGACGACCACGGTGAATCGAGTCGGAGCGATCCTCGCAACCCGGAGACGATACACCGCAACGGCACCCTCGAACATTTCACTGAACTCCTCGGCACTGTGCGCTTCGGTGGACCTGAACTTGAGGGTCACCGTCCCGTCACGCTTCACCGAGGAAACATCAAACGCTTTCCGTGGCACCAGCGCTCGGTGAACGATGTCCAAGAGCATTGCGGTTCCCTGCCTCGTTCCGTGGTGTTGGTGCCTCATCATGATCAAATATTACCACGAACGTTTTGAACGTTCACCGGAAAAATAAATTACGACCGGTGAAGGTTCATTAGGACTATGATAGGATTGGATCATGGTGGAAAACAAGAAGGTCTCCAAGGCGGTTCAATTCCTAGACGCGATTGAAGCAGCGTTCGACGGCATGTCGGCGAAGGAGTGCGAACAGTACGTCTCGCGCATGGCGCTCTATCGCACCGGTGGACCTCACGGCGGACGTCCCGGTCTCTTGGAAGTCTTCTGTTACAAGGACGCCATCTCCAAGCGCTGGTACAGGAATGACGTCGAGCACCTCGGTCACCCCTACACCGTCATGCGCACATATGAGCACGTTCAGAACCGTGACGGTTCGTGGCGAGTTGAGAAGCGAACCAACCAGGAACAGGCCGAATACGAGGCCAAAGAACGTGAGTCACGCGTCAAAGAGCGTGTGTGGGACAAGAAGTTCGCCGCTGGCGAGTTCACTCATGATGCGCCCACGGCGTCGGTTCCCAAGCGTTCCATCTTCGAGGAACAGGCCGAGTACATGGCCGCCGCGTTACGATTGAAAGCATCGACGGCCGCCCATCAGCAACCCCCACAGTGTCCTGTGGCAAGCTGCACCGCTCCTTCACCCGCATCCGAACTTTCCTACAACGACCTCGTTGCACTCGTCCTCAAGGACATTGCGCTGGTGAGCGCCGCGATCCTCAAGCAGATGGGCCGGTGAAACATCGACCAGACTGTGATAGGATTGGATCATAAAGGAAGGAAAGAACATGACGACGACCAACCTGATCGACATCCTCACCGAGACTCACCTGGCCGACGAAGTCGTCCGCGTCTTTGGCCCAACGGGTGCCTACACGGATGTGCCCATCCCGGAAGAAATCCTCGATGCCCTCGCCGACGACGACACCGCTCCCTGGATCGACTTCATCACGGCGACGGCGAAGGCACACAACATCAACATGATCTCCGACACCACCCTCTCCGACGATCCTCTTCCCATCAGGCTCTGACATGTCACTTACGTGACTTCCTGCTTCATCGACAATTGCTCGTGTGAATCCTTTCGAATCCTCACTAGTCTTACACCATCTCCACAGGCGTTTTTGGTCTCCCCGTGTCCCGAGGCGACACAAATTTTATCGTGGCGTTCAACCTTTATTGTGGACGATCGTTCTTGACGAGTACTTGGCTTTCGCACTTGTTAAGCTTCCCGTTCACCCAGATTTAACGCCGAAAATTCATATTATTTTTCCTTTCCTGATTGTTCAATCCTACACCACTCTCTCACGCCGTTCACCTCTGTGCAGCGCGTTGCCGTTTCACGTACGCCGCGACCATGAGGTCGATCTTGCCTTCCTCGACCCGTACGTACCACGTACCGAGCGGTGACACCGTGCACACGAGCTCGTCGTCGACGGTGCAGTGAGGTTCGACAGTGTAACCTCTCGACAACAACCAGGACACCACGGCACCCTTGTTCAGGTGACCGGTGAGGTGAAGCCTCGTCGCCGTCTTCACCGTGTGCAACCTCGAGAAGAACTCGTTCAGGACCTCCGCCTCGAACACCTCGGACCAGACGTCGAACAACCCACGTTCTTCCTTCGTCATCTCGACCACGTGTCACCTCCGGTGGGCCCAGCGGGAGTCGAACCCGCAACCTCGTGCTTATCAGGCACGCGCTCTAACCTATGTGAGCTACAGGCCCGTTCTACCAACCATCACTGACGGGATCTACCTTCCTCTCCTTTTTTGCGTGGTGCTTTCCACCGCGCCTCGTCACGATCATTCCGAGGACGATCAGGTTCCTCGTTCCCTTTCTCTTTGGCTTTTTCATGACCCTATGTATCCTCTAGAAACGTCCTTCTGTGGACTGAGGTTGTACTTATCCGTCCGGGCTCAGAGGACATTCCTGGGCCAACCTCAGAGAAGCAGGTAGATGGCGAGGGCCACCAGAGCAACGTCCAGTGCAATGTCGGCAACCTTCACCCACGTGGGCAGGTTCTTGTACCAGGCCCAGAACTTTTTGCTCAAGCGCCGTGACAGTTCCTGGATGGTGAGGTCTCTCTCTGCGCCGCACGGGCAGTTGTCGCAGTCCCAGTCGCAATGAGGTTCACCGTCGTACGTTTCGTCCATCTCGTCGAGTTGCTCTTGCGTGAAGTCGGTGTCCTCGTTGATCCTGTTGTCTTCCATGATCCAATCCTACCTCTTTCTCAACGAGCGTTCACCGATCAGGTGCTGTGTCCTCGGAGGAATCTCGTAGCAGGATCGACGCAGCTTTCACCGCGAGGAATGCATCGCCGGAATTCACTCCTGAGCTCGACATGTAGCGAACCGCGTTCGATTCACTGACGCCAAACGACATGATCCTGCGTGCCCTCTGGATCAGTGATTCAACCTCACCCTCAACGAGCAGTTCGACGGTGTTCATGTTTCAATCCTACCACGTCATTCCTCGACGTTCACCACCTCAACGTAGTAGAACCAACCTCCCGGTTCGGAAACATTGCGTTCCGAAGCGTACGCAAGTGCACGTTTTGAATCGGCGAACGCCCGCACCAACTCGATGCGAGCGCCGCCGTCGAACTTCCTGATCACAACCCACATAGGCACGCCCCTAACTAGGTTGCAATCATACCACCAGAGCTGGGAACCTACACCGCCACGACCTTCCAGGTCTCACTCACGGTCTTCTTTCCGCGCCGGCGCTGAGTGACGGTTGCGCTCTGGCCGTCGACCTCGACGGTGACCAGGTGTTCAGCACTGATTGCACTTTCCTCGGCGAGGATTCCGAAACGCTTTCCGGAGTGAAGGACCACCAGGTGAGAGGAGATGGTGTAGAGACGACGGGGAGCAGTGGCACTCTTACGCATGGTTTTGATTCCTTTTCCTTTGAGTCTTCGGTGGTGTTTCCTTTCCACCACCATGATCCAATCTTATCCCATTCTCTTCGAGCATTCACTCATTCGAAAATGATTTCAGAGGAACATTCTGAGAAAGTGGGCGTGCGCGGTGAAAGCTCGTCAAAGCACATCGCTCGCGAGGGCCCCAAAATCATCAGGCTACGCGTGTGAGAACTTTCACCGTGGAACGAAACCACTATCCTCGTCCACGAAATACTCCCACTGACCGTCCTCGCCATCAGAACCTTCACCGGCGATCGAAAAATCCACCCCCCATAGGCATGTGTCAGAAATCAATTGTGAGAGTGATTTGCACTTGTACTTCTTCATGCACTTACGCACCTTCGCTTGGTGCTCGGGAGGGAGCGCCTCGAGCGCAGCATCATCGTCCCAAGCGTCCTTGGCGTTCGGCACATCGAATGTGATCCACCCAGGATCAGTCACCAGGGGACGATAATTTCCGTCACCGTCGGCACCTTGAGTGGGATGGAAGTGGAACTTGACTGCTTTCTTCACCATGATCCAATCATATCACAGTTCGCCCGCCGGTTCACTGTGAAATTTATTTTTGTCCGGTGAACGTTCCCAACGATCGTGGTAATATTGGATCATGGTGGACAAGAGTCGAAAGTCGATGGCGATGTTGGACGAAATCATGAGCGTGGTGCTGAAGCACTATGAGAGCATGTACGATGAAGGTGATCCCTCCATGACCGCGCTCGGCCAAGATGTGTGGAACGAGCAGTGCGAGGACGCCGTCGAGGTGTTGTCCGACAAGATCTCGCAGTTGATCTCTGAGAACACGGATGCACTCATCGAGGGCGAATTCCACATCTACTTTCCGGACATCCCTTCGACCAAGAACTAATGCGCTCACGGTGAACGTTCCCAACGATCGTGATAGGATAAGAACATGGACAAATCAGACCTTCAATTGGCACTAGAGAGCATCGATCCTGACGCAGTTCGATCGTACTCTGGCAGGTCAATGTACGGCAAGGAATGCCTTGCGATCACGACGTCTGACAGCCCATTCACCTTCTTCGCCACAATGTTAGACATCCTCAATGATGATTGTAGTGATGAATGTGAATGTCGCGCAGTGATCGCCGTCGTCACTGATGCGCTCATGCAGGCGCATACCGACTCCATGGGAATGGGCACCGTGATCTACTTCCCAGGCATCCCGTTCGTCAAGTGAGTGAACGCTCGTCACGATAGTGGTAGGATCGAATCATGAAGGTAATCAAAGAGTTCAACCCTGACGCCTGGAAAGAGCAACTGAGGTGCCTCGACTGTGAGGCAACGCTCGAGTACGATGGCAACGACGTGGAGGCGATTCAAACGGAGGGTGATGATCACGAGTTCTACATCACGTGTCCAGTTTGTCAAGAGAACATCGGCATCCGTAAGTGCTCTCTGCCCATCCCCATTCGGCGCCTTGCAATTATGCGCATGAATCATCGCTTCATGACCTTGCCTTTCGCAGATGCTGATGCGCCCATCCAGGAGTGAACGACGATGAACGCCAACGACGCAAAGCGACTCGTGGGAAAGATCGTGACGTGGGGCACCGGTCGGTGTCGCGCCGAACTCATCTCAGTGAACGTCATGGAATACACCGCGAACATACGCACGGTCGTCGAGGACGTGTTCGACGAGGTGACGGTGATTCCTGTCGGCACGCTCGGAACGATCGACGTGCTTGATCTCCGCGCGGTCTGCTGATGGGTGAACGTTTGTTGCGATGATGGTAGGATTGGATCATGTTGAAGTCAACCGCTCCATCGAATCAACAATACGATGCCGACATCTGTTTTGACATCGCTCTTGATCGCAACAATGTGAATTTCTCCCATGAAGAGAAAAAACTTGCAAAGCTAATAGCACACCAGCACATTAAAGATGCCTCATTCGACCGGAACAAGTCGTCAAATGCGATCCTAAAAGCCATCAATGCGGTGTGCACGTTGAGAAAGGTGCTTGATAAGCTCGGCACCCTCGACGAAAAAACAACAGTGCAACTTGACGAGATCAAGTCGCGCCTTGATATCGAATACATCGCAATCAGTCTAGCGATATCGTACACCTGTGAGACAACGGAAGGTTGGCCAGGTTGGGGAATGGGAACGTGGGGTTACGACTGGAAGGCTGAATATTCTCGACGTCTCGATGCACGCAAGAGTGAATGATCGGCATGCCGTGGTCTAATATGAGACCATGCTGGATGCATTCAAGAACGAGATCAAGGTCGACGATACCGTCATTCAGGTGAACAGGCAAGGCTCGAGCTTGTGGTTCACCATCAGCCGAGTGATCGTTGCCGAAAAGACGCGTGTGAAGATCGAACACCTGGTGACATCGAACGTGTGCCTCTGGGGACCGTGCCGTAGGCGATCTATCAGGAAGCACGCCTGGTTGCATGCTCAGGAGAACGTCACCGTCATTAACGGCGTGGACGTCGCACCGATGCTCGCTCGAGCGTTGGAGGAACAACGATAACGTTCAGAATGTACATGCGTTCATGAGAGCGCCAGTGCCAAGGAGTGATGTGATGAGTGAACTCCAACAGTGAACGAGCTCCAAAATGTGTTATAATATCAAACAGTCAGGAAAGGAAAAATAATATGAACTTTCGGCGTTGTTCTGGATGAATTAATTGATCTCTGAGAATGCGAAAGCCAAGCAATCTTGAAGATCGATCGTTCACAACAAGGAACAAGTGCCACAGAAAAATTTGTGTCGCCTTGGGGCAAGGGGAGACCAAAAACGCCTGTGGAGATGGTGTTAGACTAGTGAGGATTCGAAAGGATTCACACGAGCAATTGTCGATGAAGCAGGAAGTCACGTAAGTGACATGTCAGCTCAATGGCAGAGCACCTGTCCTGTAAACAGGCGGTTGTGGGTTCAATTCCCTCCTTCGGCTCCAACAGTGAACGTTCCCAACAATCATGAAACGAGATCCCGTCTTCATCCGCGGTCACTTCTGGTCAGCGTACGCTTGGAATAGGAAGGATCAGCTGTTCGACCTCGTCGGTTGCTATGACACCCTCGAGGAGGCTCGAGACGCTCTTCCGCTCATCGGAGGAGAGCGGTTTGGGATGATCCGAGAGTACTTCTCTGGACCAGGCATCTACTATCCTGGATCGACTACGTCTTCGGCGCAGTTCAAGGCACAGTGTAACGCTCTCGAAGAACGTGGTATGATCTGACCATGGAACAAGAACCCAACGATGTCGAGAAGCCGATCACTCCTGCCTCGCTGGCGATGCCCGGCGACGATGATCCTGACGATCCCTCGTACGAGTGCCTGCTCGGTCCTGAGGAGACGGAGCGGCTACGCATTGCCAAGCGACCCGACGTCTCTCGCCTCAAGCCTGGGACCGCGATCGTCGACGGCGACGTGCTTCCTCTGTTCACCGTCGGAGAAGACATCATTGTGGAGAGGATGTCGTCGATCCTGGACGGGCACCCGTGGTTGGACACTCGTTCCTACAACGTCCGTGAGATCGACGATGAAACTGGTGCAGTGAAGTGCCTCGACAACGAGGGGAAGTTCAGCGCAAACGTTTCATTCAAGAGCGAGTACCAACATGTCTACCTACCCCGTCGCCGAGGAAAGTAAGCAGTTCAACGTCGGCGATGCGGTGCACGTTCGCACCATCATCGTGCTGACGACCAAAGCACACCGCGCTGGACTAGAAAACTTTGCCTGTGCTGCTCTGCCCGGCGGTGTCTACACGGTCTTGGCAACGTCAGTTGACGTCGAACACAATTATGCACGAAACATGGTATACATCGACGGACCTGACGGAGGTGGGTGGTGTTGGGAACATGCCCTGTACAAGCTCGAGGACTTCGCTCACGGGCGCTGAGGAACGTCGTCCTTCACGATCTCGTCGATGACCTCATCCTTCACCTCCGGCACTTTGATGTCCCAATTTTTGGCCTCTGACACCTTGCGTAGCTTGTGAGGTCGAGGAGGAAGAGGTTGACCCGGCACGCGTTTTCGCTTTGGGAAGACGACGTAGGACAGCGGATCGAGCGTTTCAAGCGCCGAGGAGATGAGCACTGCGGCCGACTTTGCGACGACCCTCTTCGCCTCCTCAATGTCCCGGAACCCTCCTTCGAGCGAACGACCTGCAACGTACCCGACGTACGATGACTTGATGTCGCTCTTTCTGATCGAGAGGACGAGCCACCCGTCCACGAGCGCGGTCCACTCCTCGCGGACGACAGACCATATTCGCGTCCACTCAACGCGATCGCTCACGTGCTTTAGGTCGATGTCTGTCGGAAGTTGTCTCCTAAACGGCATGTCAGATCCTGATGCAGTCCACCTCGTCGTCGTCCTCGGTTCCAACGAACCCTCTGGCGGTCGGCACGTACCAACCTTTCTTCCAGTTCTCAGATGATTCGACTGGTCGAACGTTCATGCCGCCCTTATCGATCACGACGTAAACGTCACCCCATCCCGCCGAGGACAGTGCCTGCAGTTCCAACTTCAATTCATCAACTGTCATGTGTTGACATCCTACTTCAATTCATCAACTGTCATGTGTTGACATGTCACTTACGTAACTTCCTGCTTCATCGACAATTGCTCGCGTGTGTTCTTTCGAATACTCGCTCGTCTTACACCATCTCCACAGGCATTTTCGGTCTCCTTGTGCCCCAAGGCGACACAAATTTTTCTTGGCACTTGTTCCTTGTTGTGAACGATCGATCTTCAAGAGTGCTTGGTTTTCACACTCTCAGAGAACAATTAATTCACCCAGAACAACGCCGAAAGTTCATATTATTTTCCTTTCCTGATTGTCTGAATCTGACATGTCACTCACATGACTTCCTGCTTCATCGATGAGTGCGTGCAAGAGTTACCTTGCACGTCTTATATTATCTCCACAGGCGTTTTTTGTCTCCCAGAGCCCCTAGGCGACTCGTGGTGGGTGTGGGATTCGAACCCACAAGAAACCGGTTTTGAGCCGGCCAAGTCTACCTGTTGCTTCAACCCACCGAACTAACGTTTTACAAGTTGTTGTGTTCTCCTTTCGTTGGCGCACGAGGTAGGACTTGAACCTACAACCTGTCGGTTAACAGCCGACCGCTCTAACCAACTGAGCTACTCATGCTTTGGCACCCATCCCACGAATTGCACGTGGGTTCTCCCACTTAAGCAACCTAGGCGCCTAGGCTGGTTGTTCACAGGATTCATCTTCCCATGCATAGGTTGATTTCACCTTTGAACCATGGTTGTTCTACTAGCTGAACTAAAGGGTAATACGTCATCGCCACTTCTGCACTGTGTTCTCCTTTCTTGATTGTTCAATCCTACACCAAGTTAGGACAACCTTTCACCGGTCGAGATGGCCAGATTCGAACTGGCGACTACATGCTCCCAAAGCACGTGGGGTACCACTCCCCTACACCTCGGAGCGAGCGACCGGGATCGAACCGGCCTGGTTCAGCTTGGAAGGCTGACGCCTCGCCATTGAGGCAACGCTCGCGATCGTACACACTTTCAAAGACCGGCGTTCCCGGTGAGACTTGAACTCACAACCTATCGCTTAGGAGGCGATTGCGCTATCCAATTGCGCCACGGAAACTCGAGTGTTATATATATCGGCCCATCTACCAGACAGACCGATATTACAACACTCTCTCTCGCTGTTCACCGTCACCCATCGGTTCCGGTCTGCGGCATCTCCTCGGAGGCCGGCTCTTCCTCGGTGACTTCTTCCTCGGCCTCGGCCTCGACGAGCTTCACCTCGCTGAGGAAGCAGTAGAAGGGGCGTTCACCGTCGTTGAAGTCGACGTAGCACCTGATCCGCGCGGCTCGAGTGACGGTTCCTCGCTGACCGAGGTACACCGCGTTCGCACCGACGTACTCGACGGTGTCTCCGGGCTCGATGTCGGTCTCCACACACTTCGCGGTGGCCTCAGCTCGGAGGTGGTGCTGGACGTGCTGAGTGAGCGCGGAGGCCTCGGCAGGGGTCAGAGTGTTGATCACGGTGTCGGTGAGCTCCTGTGCCTGCGGCGTCAGGAGAGGAAGCCGAGCGGCCGCCTTCTCGACCTTGCCCATGTGGGGAAGCTTGCGCTCCTCGAGCTTCGCGGCCTTCTTCGCCTCGCGCTCGAGGGCCTTCTTCGCCTTCCGCTCGGCCCTCTCGGCGTCGAGCTTGGCCTGCATCTCCTTGCGCTCCTCCTCGGTCCGCCGAGCCCGTCGGGATGGACTCGAGGTGGGAGCCGTGGGCACCGCGCCCTTCGCCTTCGCGGCCTCTCGCTCAGCCTTTCGTGCCTTGGCGAGGGCAATCGCTCGGTCGGTGGCACTGACGGTCTCGGTGGCATTCACTGTGTCAGACATTTTCTCTTTGCTCCAGTTTCTCGTTCGTTGCTGATGGTTTGATTCTTGTTCATTTTCGGCCGACGTTTCATCGGCCGCAACACTTTTGTCAGATCGTCACCAACTTCCAGGTCTCGTTCACGGTCTTCTTGCCGCGGCGCTTCTGCGTGACCGTGGCGGTCCCATCATCGTTGGCGACGACGGTGACCATGTGCTCCGCACTGACGGTGCTTTCCTCGGCGAGGACGCCGTAGCGCTTGCCGCAGAAGAGGACGACGAGGTGGGAGGAGATGGTGTAGAGACGACGGGGGGCAGTGGCACTCTTACGCATGGTCTTGATTCCCTTCGAGCTTTCCGGCGGCTTCCTTGCCACCATGTACAAATCCTAACACGGACCGCCCAGTTCCGTCACTGCGATCGCACTTTTTGTGGTGCACGCACCCTGCCCAGTCTAGCCGTGTGCATGGGTTCCTTCCATCAGGATGGCCCTCGAAGGGCTCACGGGTCTCAAGCCAAAGTACCCTACCTTGGGACTTGCCGGCGGCACCTGTGGCCATCTCGAGTGGGATGCACAATTGTGCGCGGTGAGTGATGGTTCATGTTGAACGTGGTAGGATGAGATCATGTTGAAGGAAGGGAACAAGACGATGAAGCAGAACGTCATTGACAACTACGAAGAGTTCTTTAGGAGTACGTTTGAGAGCCTTAATGACACCGTGCTCGCCGGCGCAGCTCTCAAGTCGATGTGAAGTGACAGTTCAATCTGAAAGGGGGTAGGATCGATTCAGGAAGGAAGTAGAGAGATGCCGTTCATCCTTGTGGTCGGAATTTTCATGGGTGCCTTGGCGATCTTGGCGCCGC
>Ga0172380_10005736_pt1 | contig 14840 bp, 12 predicted proteins | sample Leawe162metaG_FD_119747 | JGI IMG/M metagenome (GOLD analysis project Ga0172380, IMG submission 119747) | Leachate microbial communities from a municipal landfill in Southern Ontario, Canada - Leachate well 162 metaG | ecosystem: Engineered > Solid waste > Landfill > Unclassified | place...
AGGGGCATTCCTGCCTCTATTCGTTTCGCTACTGATACATATCGTTATGGGGGTAGGTACTATCCCGATTTCGGCACATGGCGGTGTAAACTTTTACATTGGCAATGCACGTTCAGCGGATGGTATGACGGCAAGACTACCGGGGCTTGGGGCGGGGTGGAACTGGGAACAGGTGCAGGCAATTGCTGAAAGCGAGTTACGGCGTCCAGCAACACCGGCGGATGCGGACAGATTGTTTTGGAGTAAAGGTTTTTCGGAGATTAATGCGGATCCGGGGCGTTGGATCCGTTTGATGGGGCGGAAATTCCTCCTATTTTGGAATCATACCGAAATCTCTAATAACCAGGACTTCTACTATCACGCCCATCTTTTTCCTCTGTTCGGGCTTCTGATGTGGATAGGTTTTCCGCTGTCTTTAGCTCCGTCAGTTTGGGGTACCCGTGGGGGGAGGCGAGATGGGGTGTTACTTCTGTTGGGGATTATCGCGATGCTCATTGCGAGTGTTGTGGTCTTCTTTGTCAATAGCCGTTTCCGTCATCCGGTCATGCCGTTGCTATTTATCCTTGCGGGTGGAGGGATTGTTCAGCTGGTTGAACTGGTGCGGGGAACTATCAAGTGGCGAAAGGGGGATTGGAGGTGGGTGGTGGTTACTGTCATCATTGCTGGTCTGCTTCCCTTTGCCATAAACTCCGGCGTTTCCAAGACCAACTTCGATTACGGCTACTTCACAGAAGGTGCGGCACTGGAGCTTTTAGGGAAAAAAAGTGAGGCGGAGCAATCATACAAAAATGCACGAGCAGTGAACCCTACCGCCCCCTATGTCAACTTCAAGTTGGGGGAGCTGGCACGCGAAAGAAAAGCATATCCGGAGGCTATCGAATACTATCGTCAAGAGATAGTCATACAGCCGGGCTACAGTAAAGTGTGGAACAATCTTGGAACGGTCCTTCTGACTGTGGGTGACGAGGAGGAGGCTTTGCGCTGTTTTGGTGTCGCGCTGGAAAAGATTCCCCCCTTGCCGGAAGCTCGGCGCAATATGGCTCGTATTTGGGGGGACAGAGGGAACCGACTGCTGTATCGGGGGGACAAGGATAGTGCTCAAGTCTGTTTTCGTCAGGCTGTTGATCTTGCGCCGGAAGAGGTACAGTACCGAGTGGGTTTAGCTCGATCCGAGGGGAGTAAGTAGGTAGAAATCAACGCCAATCGGGTGAAACCGGGTACATTTTTGTAGCTCTTTGGTAGTACAGCAGTACAAGGAGCCACAATACTGCATATCTTTCACTGGTTCGGAAAAGAGTGCACTATCAGCTGGAAGGAGTTGGCTGGTAGGAATTCATAGGCGATTTGCTAATTGATGGTTAGGCGGCTATTTACGTAGCATTCAAATCTATCCTCAAAGAGTCGGTATGATCTTTGCATAATAGCATATTGCAGTAAAGGAATCGTTGATTATCAAGTAGGCGAAAGTAGTGATTATGGGGTTAGTTTGCAGAAAAGCCGACAGAAAATTGTTTAGCCGTTTTTCTATCGCAAAATTCCTTGCAATCCTTCCAAAAAGTTTATATACTACTTTTCGTCGCTGAAAGACAGTGGCGAGTTCCACAAACAAAGACACACGCAACCATTAGTCAAAGGAGGTTCAAATGTTGTCCAAATTTACCCGTAAGGACAGCGGTTTTACGTTGATCGAAGTCTTGGTCGTAGTCGTGATTGTAGCGATTTTGGCCGCGATTTCAGTACCAATCTACATCGAGTATGTTAAGGGTGCCCGTGCAAACGACGCTCAAGCAACCATCGGTGCAGTGTTTAACTCAGTTAAGATGTACAGGCAAGATCGTGGCGAAGACCCGAGCTCGGTAGAAGAGCTTGAGCAACTTGGTTATCTTACAATTGATGAAGGTACTAAGAAGCAATGGGAAATCACTGTCATCGGAAACCCCGTTCAGACAATCGAAGCTATTTCGACTGCTGAAATGAAGGGTGGCGCCGGTCATCAAGTGCAGTACGATGTCCAAACCGGTCGGTTCACAGGCTACGGCTTGCCGACTGAAGAGGATGCCGGTAATTAGACCCATTGACTGGGTCTCGTTTCAATAACCAAAGGATTAACTGTAACCGAGCATGAACAGCCAAAAAGATCTTGACGAACTACTCACGTTCGCAGTAAAACTCGACGCGTCCGACTTACACTTATCAACCGGTTCTGTACCGATGATACGTGTGCACGGACGTATGAAAAAACTGAACATACCCGCCCCTACCGCTCAGGAAATGGAAGACTCGTTAAAAGACTTCCTTTCCCCGGAACAGTGGGAACGGCTGGATGAGATGAAGGAAATAGACTTAAGCCATCGTCTGGAAGGAATTTCCCGCTTCCGCGTGAATGTCTTCTCACAGATAAACGGTTTAGCAGTCGCTTTCCGGACAATCCCTTCACAGATCAAGAGCTTTGAGGATCTCGGATTGCCCGAGGTTCTGAAAGATTTGGCACTGCAGGAACGGGGATTAGTATTGTTCACCGGTCCGACCGGATCAGGAAAATCCACATCACTCGCGGCGTGTATAGACTACATCAACGAGTACAAGGAGTTACACATCATCACGATAGAAGATCCTATCGAATACTATCACACAACACGGAACTGTCTGATCAACCAGCGCGAACTTGGGGCAAACACCCACTCGTTCGCAAATGCGTTGAGAGCGGCATTGCGTGAAGACCCTGATGTTATTCTGGTAGGTGAAATGCGCGACCTTGAAACGATTTCGCTCGCTCTGACCGCCGCGGAGACCGGACACCTTGTGTTCGCGACTCTTCACACTTCCTCCGCGGCTAAGACGATTGACCGTATCATTGACATCTTCCCGGCATCACAGAAGACTCAAGTACGTTCAATGTTGGCAGAATCGCTCGAGGCGGTTATTGCGCAAAAACTGCTCCCGAAACGGGGCGGCAAGGGACGTATCTGTGCTTGCGAGGTTATGGTCGCAAACACCGCAGTTCGTAACTTGATTCGTGAAGATAAGATTTACCAAATCCCGTCGGTGATTCAATCCGGCGGTAAGTCGGGTATGCAAGCCCTCGATCAAGACTTGCTCCGGCTTCTACACAAAGGCGAAATTGATCGGGAAACAGCGGCACTTGTCGCAGAAAATCCAAAGCTGTTCGAGGTTGATCTTAACCAGTAAGCCTGCATTCCAAGAACAGATGATGGATGATTAGCAATTCATGTAATGTAGTAACGATGCAATGTTAACAGGAGGAAGAAACGATGCACACCAAGAAAAGATGGTGTAACGACGATGGAAGCTTGGATTTAATCCAGCTTGTCATTGGCATGCTGATTGTTGCCATAGCGGCAGTCGGCTCGTATCAAGCGCTATTCTTCGGCACAACTCAGTTGGACGCCGAAATGCGCTATCGGAAGGCAATATCACTTGCCCGGTCGTATGCTGAATACTGGCAGGGACGGGTGCATATTGATTTTCCACAGTTTGACGATCCGCGTCGTCCCCAAGTAATTGCCGGTAACCTGACCAACAGGATAGAGGTAATTCTGGACAAACGCGATCCAAGTACTACCGAAGACGACATATGGGCTACAATTGCCTACGACCGATTGATACCAGTGTTACGTGAGTCCAACCAGGCTGAGATCCTCTACTGGAGGATTAAGGTCGTTATAAGGTGGGACGAACCGACACTTCAAGGAGACGTGGGAAGGTTCAGCAACTCATGGCGTGAAATTGATTTCGTCGCCGGTATGGCTCATGCTTCGGCATAACAATACGCCTGAAAGCGAAAGAGAGGTAATCAAAATGAGCAGATGGCGTAGTAGACTTGCCCAAGATGACGGATGGAACATCATTGAAGCCGTTCTGACTATTGTTCTTGGGGCTATCATGGCACTTGGCTTGGCAATCACCCTCTTGGCATTCAAAGAGCAGATTGACCGTAGTTGGGCTGTCAGATTGATGGACCAAACAGCAAACAATATCGTCGAGCAGTTGACACACGATATTCGTAATGCTGTTGATGTCACGGTTCGTGGTGGTACCGGAAATACCAGCCGGATAGAGTGTAAAATTCTGGATCCCTTGCGGAAGTCCGATGCACAGCAGACGGTTCTTTGGCGGGCGGATACCAGACAAACACGCTTCTGGCGCGGGAACAAGGTGCTCGAAAGGGATTTTCCACCAACGAACTTGGGATTCGGCGAATCGTACCAAATTGTCAGATTCACGGTGTCTACATTCGGCGCAAATAAGGATAACGAAACGTGGGCGAGGGTTGATATGCCCGGACGTAGCGATGCCTTTGTTGATGCCATGTTCGATATCAACCTTACAATGCGGTACACACGATCTAAAAACATGGCTCGCACGTATGGCTGGACTTTTGAAAAGGAGTACACCAACCGTGTTTACGCCAGGAATATGAACCTGATCATCAAAAAAGGTGTGACCGGCTCAGAGTAAGCTAACTCTTCTCTGAGTTACACCAGACTGTAAATGCAAGAAGAATCAATCTGTAAGGCTGATTCAACGGCACACACAGTCAGGGTTCAAATTAGCAGTACAAAGGATAACCCGGGTGAAATCCGGATATCCGAACAATCCGATTTATCAATCACCCCGTCAGATGGTTAATGCTTAATTGAATACAACTAACACGGGATGACGGGATTTATCGGGAGTGATACAGGTCACTCATTATGAGTCAATCATAAGAAACTCCTGAGTCACAAAACAACAGACTGATCACCGGGGTCAAGCAACAATCAGGGGTAAAGAAAATCTTAATGCCTGCAAATAGTAACCACTTTCACTTGCGAAAGGGATGGGAATTTTGTAGCATTAAGGTTGACTGGAAGCTGACGGTTCTGACATGAAACGGTATGGTCGTGATACGGATAACCTTCTGCAAATAGTTATCTGTTAGGTAGCGATGCAATGGCAATGTTTAGATGTAGAGGAGAGTAAAATGAAAAAGTCTTTCTTACGACGTGATGAGGGTAACATCCTCGTTATGTCAGTCACCTTTGTCGGTGTACTACTTGTCACCGGACTGGCGTATATGAAATGGGCAGTCAACGAACACTGGGATAGTGCTTATGAAAAAGCAACTGTCCAAGCCTACTTCATTGCGCAAATCGGAGTGATTGAGAGGGGTCTTGAATTCCTTAAGACCCGGGAGCCGACAGATATGCCTCAGGGTACCGTGTTCTTGAAAGAGGGCGAGGTTCCGGGGTACGGTAAATACCTGAATACTTTCGTACGACGGGTAACAACGATGGGCGACGGAAACGTCTTCCAGCGATCCGACACCTACGATGTATTCTCCACTGGACGAGTCTTCTTTAATGATCAGTCCAGCGTCAGGGGAAATGCAAAGATCAAAGTTGAGCGGACGGCGACGATGCGTGCCCGTCTTAGGTCCTTTGCCAACTATATGTACCTGACCCACTATGAAGTCACCGAGTTTGGTGAAATCATCTGGTTCTGGCATAAGGACACGCTGTTTGGTAGGGTTCACTCGAACGACTACATTGGAATTAAGTATGCACCCCGCTTCTATGGGCCTGTTTCTACTTCAAAGAAAGAGTTCAAGAAGTATCAAGACAATGCGTACTTTGCGTTTCCACCAGTGTTCGATGCGCCGGAAGTTTACTTCCCAAAAACAGCACGATCGGTTCGTAACAACGCACAGTTTATCCCTACCGATGATGGCAAGATGATGGTTCGATTGGTTATTAAGGGCGATCAAGGAGTCGAGGTCTGGAAATGGCCCCGCGGTAATGATCCCGAACAATATGCCAAACTTGATCAGACTATCGGTGGATTAGCATGGACGGCAATCTTCGTTGATGGCGAAGTTGAGGTTGAAGGTATGTTGAGCGGTAACCTGACTATCGGCAGTGCCGGAGATATGTGGTTACGGGATAATATCCAATATGTGGGCTCAAATGCGTACAATGGGCAGTTCGGACGGGAAATAGCAACACAAAAAGCAATGAAGCACATGCTTGGGTTGGTTTCGGAGAAAAACATCATCATCCAAAACAACCCTAAGAATGGCAGGATGAACGGCTTCAAAAACTTCCCGAACGATATAAACCGTCAAAGCATAAACATCACTGCAGGTATGGTTGCCCTCGGAGAGTCATTCACCTTCGAGAACCAGAACGACGATTGGAATTTGTATCAGGGACCGGCTCCGGATGAACGGGGAGTCATTTACCTGACAGGCGCAGTAACCCAGTGGCGGCGCGGCTATGTGCACCGGAGTAACCATCAAGGTACCGGGTATGAAAAAGCGTACGTCTACGACTTCAGATTTGACGAAAGACCACCGCCGTACTACCTTGAAGCGGTAGATGAAAACGGACATGGACTGTTTGACGTTATGTCTTGGGGTGAAGTACAGGCTGGTAAAGAGTAACACTTAACAACGTAAGCCCGATGTAAACCGGTCATTCAGTTGAAGTGCGGCCGGGATGATAATGCTAAGATACACTACTAAGTGGTCGGACAAATGCGGGAGTTAGGTGAATGAGGAAAACAAGGTTTGGACATGACGAGGGTAATATCCTCGTCATGTCCGTAACCTTCGTCACGGTTCTGCTGATTACAGGACTGGCGTTCATGAAGTGGGCTGTTAATTCACATTGGGATAGTGCCTACGAAAAAGCTACTGTCCAAGCCTACTTCATAGCCCAAATCGGCTGTATGGAAAGAGGTCTTGAGTTTCTCAAGGCTCGTGAAGTGTGGGATCTCCCACGGGGAACGGTCTTTCTAAAACCGGGAGTGGTCGAAGGTTACGGCGAGCATATAAATAACATCGTAAGACAGGCAGAATTAGGCGAAGGGGTAGACCGAGCCGAATCACCCAACACTTTTGATGTCTACTCCACCGGGCGGGTTTATTTTAATGACCCAAACCGCCCCAGGGGGCAAAATAGAGTTAAAGTTGAACGGACGGCTACATTGCGTACCCGTCTTAGATCATTTGCCAGTTACCAGCATCTAACCCATTTGGAAGTCACCAAATTCGGCGAGATCATCTGGTTCTGGCACAAAGATACGCTGTTTGGCAGGGTTCACTCGAACGACTACCTCGGAATTAAGTACTCTCCCCGCTTTTTCGGAAGGGTAACCACCTCCAAGCATAAGTTTAAAGAGTTGCAGGCCAACGCAAAATTTAAGTATCCGCCAGAGTTCAATGTTCCAAAGATAGTGTTTCCAAAGACAGCGCGTGCGGTTCGAAACAACGCGGAGATAATTTCCACAGACAACAGTCAGACAATGGTCAGGCTGGTGCTGAAGGGAGATCAGGGATGCGAAGTTTGGAAATGGCAACGGGGAGTTGATCCTGACGAATTTGCCAAACTGGATCGGACGATCCGTGATATTTCCTGGAAGGCGATCTTTGTTGACGGCGAGTGTGAGGTTGAGGGTCAGCTGAGTGGCAACCTGACTATCGGTAGTACCGGGGATATGCTATTGATCGACAATATACAGTATATTGGCAGTGATGCCAATAACGGCAGGTTACCTGCCGGGATGATGCATAGGCTTGGCTTGGTGTCTGAGAAGAACGTTCTTATCAAGAACAATCTGAAGAACGGTAGATTGAATGGGTTTAAGTCTTTTCCGAACGACGTCAACCGGCATTCAATCAACATCAACGCAAGCATCGTCGCACTGAACGAGTCCTTCACGTTCGAACAGCAAAATGATGAATGGGATCTGTACCAAGGTCCCGGCCCCGACGAACGGGGAGTAATTTATTTGACTGGTTCGGTAGCCCAATGGCGACGCGGATATGTGCATCGCAGAAACCATAATGGTACCGGGTACGAAAAAGCGTATGTTTACGATAGCAGACTTGATGAACAACCACCGCCCTACTTTCTGGAATTAACAGACGAGAACGGGCACGGTAAGTTCGACATCATCTCTACTGGAGAGATACGTGCCGGTGCAGAAAACGATTGACTTTAAAAAGAATGTAACAATCCTCCAGCACCCGGTAACGGGAGCAGGAGCCTAACCCAAGATGGAAGTGTGATGCCGGAAGAGGCATCCGCCCGGCGAAGTTGAATACCGAGCCGAAGTACAAATGCGGATAACACCGGTCTGGCAAAGGACTTTCACAATTTTATTAGTTGGCATTAACCTTCCAACTGCGGAGAGTATATGTTCGGTTTGCGAAGCAACCTGCGGGTGGGAATCGATCTTGGAAGCCACTCCATTAAAGCGGTTGTGGTCGAAAAGGTTGGACCGCGTTTCCGACTGTTGAAGTGGAGTTGCTTGGAGCTATATACAGGCGGTGAAAAATTCGATCCGGAAGGACCGAAAAAGTCTGTATTGGTTCCCAAGTTAATGAAAGTAATTACCGAGTTGGGGCTGAACCCGCGCCGTATCAAGCGCTTAGCCACATGTATCGGTGGTGGTTCTGTTGCCGCCAAGGAGATTTCAAGCCTTATGCAGACTGAAGAAGAGATGTCTGCTAACCTGATGCTTGAAGCGCGTAAGCACATTCCCCTTGATGGTAGCGATACTGTTGTTGACTATCAGCTTTTAGGTGACAATCCGTCAGAACCCGAAAAAGTACGGGTACTACTGGTTGCAACCACCCGGAAGCAGTATGAAGGGCATCAAGATTACTTACGGGAGCTTGATATCAAGCCCGGTATTATTGACGCTGAGCCCCTCGCGGTGATCAACTCCTACATTTCCCAAGCATCCCTTCCTGAAAACGGCGTTATTGTTTTCCTCCATGTCGGAGCAAAGAAATCCATTCTAACTGTTGTTGGTTTCAAGGATCTGTTCTTTACCCGTGACCTGAGCGTTGCCGGTATGACTTTTACTACAGAACTGATGACGAAGTACGGATTATCCTACGAAGAAGCTGAAAAAGTTAAGGCAGAACAGGGAATGAACCCGAATTTGCCACTATCTGTTGAAGTGGACGAGGGTTCATTAGGCTTAGCGGATAAATTAGCGATGGACAAGCTGGGTGATGAAATTAACCGTTCTTTACGTTACTACGTTAAAGAAGCCGGTCAATCCATCTTTACCCATATTGTCATAACCGGTGGTGGAGCCCTCCTAAAAGACTTGGATGTCTTTTTGAATAACAAGTTTAACCTCCCCGTTGAGATATATAATCCGTTTAACCAGCTGGACAGCCGTGTTCCTATTGAAATAGCGAACGCACCACAAATGTCTGCGGCTGTTGGGCTTGCGATCAGAGGGGACCTGTAAATGATCAATCAGTTTACTATCAACCTGAATAAGGGTGAAGATGTCGCAGAACGCGAGATGCGTTGGCGGAAGCGTCGCGAAGTCATCACACTTACCTTATTGACGATTGTTGCATTACTGCTTGTCGGATTTAACTACCAGCAACACAAGTCAATGAACGAAATTACAGCTATCAAAGCCCGCACCATCCGGGATATTGACCGACAACTTGATTCACTCAAGCGCACCGGAAAGAATATCTCCAAAGATGACGTGATGGCTCTTGCCAAGCTCGAAAAAGACCGGGTTCTTTGGACGAAGAAACTGCTCGCAGTCGGGCAGTTGATCCCGGAAGATATGGCTCTTAGCTATATAGAGTACAAGAACAACATCTTGCTTATCCGGTTTATTGGTACCGTTAAAAGCAACCAGAAGGAGTTTGACGCAGTCAAGGAGATGATAGACCGTCTGCGTAACTCTCCCCTCTTCTTCCGTGACTTCGCTGATATGAGGCTGAAAGAGCAACATCAGGCAAAAGTTGGTGAACAGGATATTATGAGCTTCTCGGTCACTTGCGGCATCGAAAAGGAAGCCAAAGTAACTAAGAAACGTGCTGTTGCCACGCAGAAATAACTGAACTAACCGAGCGGAGACCTAAAGCATGAAACGAAATATAATCCTACTGGTTGTAATGGTTCTGTTTTCCGGCGTAGCATGGTATTACTATAACTGGGTGTTTCCCAAGTACCCTACGCAAATACGTAATGACGATCGTACGATCCAGTTACGTGACGAGAAACTGATCAGTGCACAGATCATCCATCAAGAATTGGCGTATGTATCCAACCTGATTGAGAAGAATATCGCAATATCCAAAAGCGATTCTCTTGCAGAAGATGCGTCATTGCCTTTCCTTGAGTACATTACAGGCATCTTGAACGAACTTGAAATAAAGCTGAACAAACTTGAACCGGGACGTCGTTCGGCACGTCTGGACTATGTCCGCACACCCTATACTTTAACACTGGAAGCATCCTATGTACAGTTAGGGAAGTTTGTTAATCAGCTTGAAAAATCAGAGCGGCTAATCTCCGTAGAAGAGTTCGAGATTGATAATGCAGTACGTAAAGCGAGTGCGGCGGGCAGTAAAGGAAAAGATCCCCGCATGCATCCGGTTACACTGAAAATATCGACACTGACCCTTATAAAGCAACGCTGAAGCTTGGAGGCAACCGAATATGAAGGGGCGTGACAAGCTCTTTTTCAACTTGCTAACTTTCTTGATGTTAGTCGCCATCGGCTTAGTCGGCTGGCAGACACGGGAAGTTGACAAACAAATCAAACGTTGGCGGGCTGATATTGCCAAACGTCAAGAACGTGGTATGAAGGATCCTGTGCTAAAAGAAACTGTGGACAAAATGGAAGCAGATTTGATGGCACGGATGGAAGAACGGTTTATCCTTGATCCAGATCCGCTCGACCTTACTCGGGTAATCAAATCCAAGGACTACTTAAAGCGGCTCGGTCTGACTGAAGCCGCCGCCACTGATAGCCGTATGCGGCTTTCAGCGACAGTAGTTAGCAGGGACGGTAACGCAATGGCTATTATCAAGTACCGTGGAAGAAACCACGTACTTAATAGTGATGGCGAAATCGCCGGCTATAAGGTGCAGTCAATAGGTAAAAATTCGATCGAATTGCGCCGTGGCGGAGAACGCCTGGTGCTTCAGACCGAAAAGTCGCCAGAAAGTCAGGCGGCTGAACAGATGTTGCTGGAAACGATGCCAAAGTTCCAAATTGACGTCAAACAAGTTCCAGCGAATTAGTTATGTTAGATACATCCTTTTTCAACAAAGACCGGCTACATTTTATCAGAATTAGCCATAACCATCATAACATAGGGTGAGGAGAGGTTAATGGGCGGACTGTTACGGGGCACTATCGCAACCCTGTTGCTGGTATTCTTCGCAATTCCAAGTTTTGCGCAAGGTACAACTGAAGAAACGCCAGACAGCAGTATTATTACGGCATCAGCAAAAACAAGTGACGAACCAGCGGGTTTAAAAACTCTTGTCAGTATCGATGCTGAAGACGCTTATCTACCCAGTATTCTTTCAGTACTTGCGGCAAAAAGCGGATATAACATCGTCACCGGACCTGGTGTGTCCGATGAAGAGCGCATTTCTATACATCTTAAAGATGCTCCTATCGAAGAAGCAATGAACTTGGTCGTACGAGCCGCAGGTTTATCCTACGAGATCGTCGGACAATCATTCTTGGTCGCTAAATCTGCAAGATTAAAAGAACAAGTAGGACAGAACAGTTATGTTCTTGACCTTCAATACGCTAATGCCGATGAAGTACAGAAACTACTGGTTGATTTCAACGCACAAGTTCAAATTGACAAAGGTGGTAACAAACTTGTCATTCAAGCTACACCTAAAGTCATCACCGATATAGAGAGGATCGTTAAGAGCATTGACCAACCGGCTCTGCAGATCACTTTATCGGCACGTTTGATTGAAGTGCAAGTCGAAGACGAAGAGCGTCTCGGCATCAACTGGTCAAAACTTAGTACTTCCACATCATCTTACATCTACGAAGGTTCTTCACTTCCGAATGCTTCTGCAACAGGTAGCGGATCTACCCTGCAAAACTTCGAACGTTTAAATTCTTTCGACGATATCGGTAAGATGTGGCGCAGTTCACCGGTTTGGGAAATTGCCCTTGACTGGTTGCTGAAAAACAGCCGCGCTGAAGTACTGGCAAATACCAGTGTAGCGACAATGAACTCACGGCCTGCAAGTATAGAACTTGTAGATATCGTTCCGTATGTTACCCAAGCAGGTGGCGTTGGTGGTACGGTTTCTGTTCAGCGTGAAGAAGTTGGCATCAAATTATCCATCACCCCCCAAGTTAATTCAGACGGTTACATCACCGTCTCTATTAAGCCTGAAGTCAGCTCCATCTTTGACTTCATTGGTCCGGATCAAACTGTTCCGCGTGTTGTGCGCCGCTCGTCAGAAATGACTGTTCGCGTTCGCAACCACCAGACAATTGTGGTTGGTGGCTTGATGGGCATTACTTCTCTTAACACAGTGAACAAAGTCCCGCTTCTTGGCGATCTGCCATTTATCGGCGGGCTGTTCCGTCACAACGTTTCGACCGCAAAGAAAACAGATATGATCATTGAGGTAACCCCTCATATCATAGAGGATGAATATACCTCTTTCAATGCGGCGAAAAATATGCCTTCGGCTAAATCATTCATCGGCAAGTCCGGTGAAATCCAGATCACACAAAAGCGCTTCTGGCGTGATATGCAGAAAGAGCTGGACGCTGTTCTAACAACAGATCAGCAGGAAATCTGGGATGAATTGGACGAACAGCAGGTTGAAGAAGAAGAAGCAATACAAGAGCGGAATAACCAAGAGAATCAGGACACCAAGTAGATCGGCGTTGTTTCACGCCGTTGTACTTCGTCCTGACTGAAGGTTGAGGCATTTTTACCGCCTTATGCTGAATAAGACGTTCCTTCTGGGAATGATAGCCATGCTCATCTGCCAAACGGCTTATGGACAGGACTACCCAATGAAACTCTCACCTATTTTACCGGGCGGCGATGCAACCGCAAAGCCGTCCGGGACAAAGCAAGCCTTCGCGCTTGAAGAGCCGGTTGACCCAACGCAGTATTTGCTGGGACCCGGTGATCAGCTTGAGCTGGTGGTGTTTGGAACAGTTGAATTACGCATACCGTTCGATGTTTCTCCAGATGGAATCATAGTAGTACCAAGTGTAGGTGCCTTTAAGGTAGATACACTTACACTTGCTGAAGTTGATAGCATTCTAAAGGAACGGGGGACTAAGGTGTACCCTCGTGCTGATATCCGCACAAGGTTGTTGAATGTGCGGATGATGATGGTTGCAGTCTCAGGACAAGTCGTTAGTCAAGGTGTGTACCCGGTTTCGGCGATGAGCAGGCTTTCCAGCGTGGTCACGTTGGCGGGGGGCTTCTACACGGAAGTTAACACTACCTCTTCTACAGCTTCTCCAGTATTGGGCACCACCACGGATCGTACGAAAGATAAGTACGATGGCGAAGAGACAGTGGGAATGGCTCGCAAGTGGTTCTTTGATGATTCTGATCCGCAAAGAATCACACCGTCAACTCTAAGCGAGAAAGATTTACTACCTTCACCGGCTTACAGAAGGATACAGATAACAAACCGCAAAGGAGAATCCAAGCGGTATGATTATCAGAAGTTCTTGAACAACGGTGACAAGTCACAAAACCCGGTATTGAACGATGGCGACGTCATTCATATTCCGGCAACCGATCTGCGTGGCGGATCAATCCTCATTTCCGGAGCGGTGAATCTACCGGGGAAATACGATTTTGTCGAAGGGGATCACCTCAGAGACTTGGTTGAAGTTGCAGGCGGGTTGAAAATTGGAGCGTTGAAAGAGACCATAACGCTCTACCGTAGTCGTCTTGACAGACAGCAACGGGTTAGTGAAGAACTAACAGTCAGCTTAGCTGGGGACGGGGACAAGGGGATCGCCCTTGAACCACAAGACCAACTGTTTGTCCGTAGTCAGTACGACTACAAAGGAATGTCGTTGGTAAAAGTGTTTGGTGAAGTCCAGCATCCCGGTTTGTACCCGATACAGGATGAAAAGACTACACTGTACAAAGTTATTAAACAGTCAGGCAATCTTACAAAGAACGCGGATCTCGGAAACGCCAGAATCATCAGATGGTCCTTGGCTAATCAGCATGATCCTGAGTATAGCGGTTTGAAAGACTTCGAGCCGGAGAACATGTCCCAGACCGAAGCCAGTTATTATAAAAACAAAAACCGGTTTGACCCACCAGTAGTCTATGTTGACTTCAAGAAGTTGTTTGAAGAAGACGATATGAGCTATGATGTGGGGCTTCAAAACGGTGATGAAATAGAAATTCCGTTTTTAACCAAGACGGTGAACGTTGTAGGGTTTGTAAAACATCCCGGTTTAATAACCTTTAAGCAGGGTGAGTCTTTCAAATACTACATCGAGATGGCAGGTGGTTTCTCGCATAAAGCAAATCGAACGGAAGTTCAACTGCTACGTGCGGGTAATTACAAATGGGATGTTGCACGCAAGTCGAATGTCATCTACGCGGGAGATACGATATTTATCCCTGAGAAAGATGACCTGGATTCGTGGTTGATCTTTAAAGACATCCTTTTAGTTTTAAGTCAAGTCACCACAGTTATCATCGTGGTGAGAAATTTAGGTGGGTAGTAGCTACACCACTGCTTAGTTGCCGGACGTTTGATTCGGCGGGCATGGGTGAGTACTACATGTCAATGCATATGTTTCTTTTCGGAGGAAGTAAACATGAGAAAGTTTTGGACGATTCTGAGTGTGATGGCAATCGTAATCGCACTGGGGTTTGTTTCCGGATGTAACGAAGCTAATAATCCGGTACTAGCACCCAATCAAGATAACGGGAGCGGTAAAGTCAATAGCGTCGAGCTTCGTCTTCAGTATAACCTTATAAGAGGTTTCAAGGGCGAACAACGTGAAATGACTATTATCGCTATTGC
>Ga0172380_10005738_pt1 | contig 14838 bp, 16 predicted proteins | sample Leawe162metaG_FD_119747 | JGI IMG/M metagenome (GOLD analysis project Ga0172380, IMG submission 119747) | Leachate microbial communities from a municipal landfill in Southern Ontario, Canada - Leachate well 162 metaG | ecosystem: Engineered > Solid waste > Landfill > Unclassified | place...
AGGGCGTTAAGTTGGGCAAGGTGGCCATGCGGGCGGTAGAAGCAAAACTCCAACGACTGGCGGCACTGCCCCGCTGGTTCGTTACCATTCAGCCCGGATATGTGCCGGAGCGGCAATAAGCGGAACATCCCTAAATTTACCCTGCAAGGATGCCCGGGAGCCGCGCCAGCCGCGCGAAATTAGGATAATATAATCGTTTCAGCCTTTATAGTGGCGTATTCGGCAACGGCGACGGTGAGCGTCTGGGATTGCGGAGCAAATGACGCACAGGGAGGTGCGTTCCAAATCCTTGTGGCATGTCGGATATTTTTGCTCATGCAAAGGTAAAAATTGCTTGCGGGATGCCGTTAGACGGAATATAGAAGCAGTTTTTCCAGCCTGCTTCCGGCAGGCGGGTGAAGGGCGAAAACGTTTTTTAGTGGTTGAGTTTCTGCGACGCAAGGCATATGCCTTGCACGGGAGAAATTGTCCGGTTGGATTGCCCCCAGCGGGCGCACTGCCGCGTTGCAAATTACTTGTGTGAGAATGACCACACGGCGCAATTTGCGCCTTGCATTGCATCCCGCTGGGAACAATCCAATCCGGACAATTTCCCCCGTGCAAGGCATAAACATTCAAAACTGAACATTGCATACTTTATATAGAAACATTAACCATGAGCCATATGAACTGTCAGCTACGACTGACTGCTGTCGGGCGGAATTTCCCAGACATAATGGCACGGAGGCTATCATGAATTACAAAGCGATTTTTGAAGAATTGCGTGCGATCCACGATGCACGGATGGGAAGCCGCGTTCAAATTGTGATGAACATCAATGTGATGACCCAGTTATCCAGTTTTGGCCCCCAGCCTGCTCAGATGCTGTCCGGCGATACGATGGAAATCTGGCGGACAGGCGACAAGGCGTTGCCGTCGGGTTAGAAGAAGGTGCGAAAGGGGCGCTTCGCCGATTAGCCGGGGGGGGCTTACCGTTCAAGTGCTACCTGACTCGGTGACGCACCGTATCCGCTTCTTAACAATCTCCCGACGCCTAAGCCGGGCGAGCCGGAATCCAGTTGTTGCAGGATGGATATACTCAAAGGGCACAAGAGCGAAGCGCATCCACCTGAACATTCCGGAACACCGTTCGGTGGATGCGCTTGCGCTTATCCACCCTACCTCGCCGCGATGCCCAAAGCACCGCGCCAGTGTTTGATCTACGACGCGTTTTTCGCAAACAATGTAAAGACTTGGCCGATAAGTTATTTAAAGGTTTTACCTAACCGGCGATGTGCCGCATTCGCTTACAATCTCCCGACGCCCAATAGACATGATCCGCGAAGAACCGGCATTCAAGATCGTCAATGCCAATCTCCCCTTGTTGGTGCTCCACGTCAATACGACCGACATGGATAAACTCAAAAGCCAGTTGGGCGCGCGCCTTGTCCAGATGCCCGATTTTTTTTCCGATACGCCCATGGCGCTTGGGCTTGCCGCCATCGCTTCGAGCGACGTCACGCCGGATTTTGCCGATCTGGTGTTGTTCATGCGCGCTCATGGCATACGCACTGCGGGCGTGCTGGGCGGCTCATTGGCACAACGCGAAGCCGCCGGCCTAGCCGGCCTGGGACTGTTTCCCGATGCACCGGCGCGCCCGGCGGCGCATCCGTCCGGCGCGTCCGATCTCTCCGCCGAGTCGCACAGCCAGCGGCAAACCGAATTACCGGGATTCGAAGAAGCGGGGAGCGAACCCAGCGCCGTCAAAACTTCCCGCCCCAGTACAGCCAAAACGCTCCGCGCGGATAATCTGTGGGAGGCGCCTATCCTGCGCCCGACCATGGTCATCGATAAACCGGTGCGCGCCGGGCAGCGCATCTACGCCGAGGGCGCCAACCTGGTGGTGCTCGCCGTCGTCAATTCCGGCGCGGAACTGATTGCCGATGGGGATATCCACATTTACGCCCCGCTACGTGGCCGGGTAATCGCCGGCGCATGCGGCAACGAGGGCGCGCGGATATTCGCGCAACAGATGAATGCGGAGCTGATCTCCATCGCCGGCTGTTTCCGTATCTTCGAGGACGGCATTCCCGAAAACGTGCGCGGCAAGTCCGCTCAGGTGCGCCTGGAAGGTTCGCGCCTGATTTTCCAGCCGTTCCGCAACCAGTAGTTTTTTTGCACAGCGTTTTACGTGTAGAATCAAATATATTTTGTTCAGGAATTAAACGTGTCCAAAGTCATAGTTGTCACTTCCGGCAAAGGTGGCGTGGGTAAGACCACCACCAGCGCCAGTTTTTCCAGCGGTCTGGCTCTGCGGGGCAACAAGACTGCCGTCATCGATTTCGACGTGGGGTTGCGCAACCTGGACCTGATCATGGGCTGCGAACGCCGCGTGGTGTATGACATTATCAACGTCATCAACGGCGAAGTCGCGCTCAAACAGGCGCTCATCAAGGACAAGAACTGCGATAATCTGTATATTCTCCCGGCCTCCCAAACGCGCGACAAGGATGCGCTCAACCTTGAAGGCGTCGAGCGGATTTTGAACGAGCTTAAGGAAAGCTTCGATTGCATCGTGTGTGATTCTCCGGCGGGCATCGAATCCGGCGCGTTCACGGCGATGTATTTTGCCGATGAAGCGCTGGTGGTGACCAATCCCGAGGTTTCGTCGGTGCGCGATTCGGACCGCATACTCGGGATACTCGCGGCCAAATCGAAGCGCGCAGTGGAGGGGCAGGAACCGGTCAAGGAACACCTGCTGGTGACCCGCTACGACGCCAAGCGGGTGGCCGCCGGGGAAATGATGTCGGTGGAGGACATTCAGGAAATTTTGCGCATTCCGCTGATCGGTGTGATCCCGGAATCGGAATCCGTGTTGCAGGCGTCCAACTCGGGCACTCCCGCGATTCATCTGACCAAGAGCGACGTGGCCGATGCCTATCGGGATGTGGTGGCGCGTTTCATGGGTGACGAAGGCGTACCCATGCGTTTCGTCACCGCCGAAAAAGCGGGTTTTTTCAAACGCTTGTTCGGAGGCCACTGATATGTCCATGATCTCCGGCCTACTCGAATATCTGCGCGGCGATGACAAAAAAAGCGCCGTCATCGCCAAGGAACGCCTGCAAATCATTCTCGCTCACGAACGCGCGGGGCGGGGCGCGGCAACCCCCGATTATCTGCCCGCCCTGCAGGAGGAATTGCTGGCGGTGATAGCGAAATACATCCATGTCGACCGGGGACTCATCAAGGTGCAACTGGAAAAACACGGCGAATACGATGTGCTGGAACTGAACGTAACATTGCCGGAAGGCTTGCGCGGCAACTAACCCCTTGATCGTTCCCACGCTCCGGCGCTCATCGTTACACACATCTTTTCAATCATTTGATTACATGCAGAAAAGATGGAGCAAGGCATTCCCTCCCCGGAAAGCGGGAGGGTTAGGGTGGGGATGGGGTGGAAGACACAGGCAACAATGTAAAATATTGATTTTAGCCTGTGTCGTTCTAACCCATCCCCCTCCCAACCTCCCCCTTGAAGGGGGAGGGGCTTCCCGCTCCGACTTGTGTGTAACGATGAGCGCCGGAGCGTGGGAACGATCAGAAATACGATGTGCTGGAACTGAACGTAACATTGCCGGAAAGCTTGCGCGGCAACTAGCCCCCATTTTTCACTATTGCTTATCAAGGAAAGCCATGAGCACTTTGTCGAAATTGCACGAAAGCTTTGAAAAGGCCTTGTGGTACACGCTGACGCGCAAACTCAGCAGCTTCCTGCTGTTGTTCGTTTTCGACCTCATTTTCCTCGCGGTTTACAATATGCAAAGAGAGGCGACAGTTGGGATACTCAAGGCCGGTGCGGTAGACCGCAGTATTATCCAGGCGATCTCGGATAAACTCGACGGCGGCCTTTACGTGTTGCTGGTGATCACGTTCATCGCGCTGGCCTGGAACGTGGGGCAGATACTCTACCTGCGCTGGCTGGTGGTGCGCCCGTTGAAGGTCATCACCGGGATACTTAACGACATCGCCCGCGGCGAGGGCGATTTCACCCGCAGCCTGCCGTTGCTGACGCATGACGAACTGAGAGACCTCGCCGACAGCTACAACCGTTTCACCGATAAAATGCGCACCATGATCACCGACGTCAAGTCCGGCGCCCAGGAACTTCAGCAAACCGCCGACGGGCTGGCCTCGATTTCGGCGCGCGTGGCCGACAATTCGCAGCAGCAAAGCCAGGAAACCTACGCGATGGCGGCGCAGGTCGAAATCATGACTTATACGCTGGACGGCTTGGCCAGCCAGGCCGAAGACGTGCAGCGCATATCCAGCGAATCCAACGAGCATTCGATACGCGGCGGCGAAGTGATTCATGCCGCTGTCAATGAAATGAACCAGATTGCGCAGATGGTCAACGAATCCTCGCTGATTATCCAGAATCTCGGACAAAAATCGGATCAGATATCGCAGATCGTCAATGTCATCAAGGAAATCGCCGACCAGACCAACCTGCTGGCGCTCAATGCGGCAATCGAAGCGGCGCGGGCGGGCGAACACGGACGCGGTTTCGCCGTCGTCGCCGACGAAGTGCGCAAGCTGTCCGAACGCACCAGCAAATCAACGCAGGAAATCTCATCCATGATAGAGAATATCCAGTCCGGCACCCGCCTTGCCATCCAAAGCATGGAAGGCGGCGTCAAACGCGTCGGCGAAGGCGCCCTGCTGGCGCAGCAGGCCGGCGAGGCGATCAACCAGATCAAGGTCGGCGTCGGCCAAGTCGTGCTGGGCGTCAACGAAATCAGCCAATCCCTGAAGGAGAATGCGCTGTCGAACTCGGAAAACTCCCGCAAGGTGGAGAGCATCGCGCGCATATCGGAAGAAAACAGCAACGCATTCATGGAAACCAGCAAGACGATACAGCGCGTCGATGACCTTGCCAACAACTTAGGCAATCTGGTGGGGCGTTTCAGGACATAGCTCTGCCCATTTGACTTGGCTGAACGAATCACGACCGGCTGCCCGACCGCAAATATCGGGATCGGGACTATGGCTCATCAATTCCCGGAAAAATTCATGTATATCAATCCAGCCAACCCTATCGGGGTGTTCGATTCCGGCGTCGGCGGCCTGACCGTGGTGCGCGCGCTGATGGAGCGCCTGCCGTTCGAGGACATCGTCTATTTCGGCGACACCGCGCGCGTGCCCTATGGCGTGAAATCGGTCGAAACCATTTCCCACTACACCACGCAGATAGCCGAATTTCTATTGGCCAAGCAGGTCAAGTTGCTGATCGTGGCGTGCAACACCATGGCGGCGGTGGCGTCAGGCGTGGTGCATGACCTTTCGCCGGTGCCGGTGCTCGACGTGATCGACGCCGGCGCGCTGGGCGCCATCGCCGCTTCCGTCAGGAAGCAGGTCGGCGTCATCGGCACTCCCACCACCATCAACAGCAACGCCTACGCCCGCGCCATCCACCAGCATGCGCCGGAAGTGCGCATTTACTCGCAGGCCTGCCCGCTGTTCGTGCCGCTGGTGGAAGAAGGCTGGCTGGACCACCCGGTTACCCGTCTCACCGCGCAGGAGTACCTCAAACCGGTGCTGGCGCAGCACATCGACACCCTGGTGCTAGGGTGCACCCACTATCCCTTGCTCAAACCGCTGTTGCAGGAAGCCGCCGGCAGCGGCGTGCGGCTGGTCGATTCCGCCGAAGCCATGGCTGAGCAGGCCGCCGCGCTGCTTACCGAAATGCGTCTCGCCAACCCGCAACGCAACGCCGCCGACTATCAATATTACGTCACCGACGTGCCGCTACGCTTCCAGACCATAGGCGAGCGCTTCCTTGGACGGACACTGGCGAACGTGCATGTCGTGAAGTGGTAGCCACTTGTTTTTTTGCCTGAAATTGCTATATTTTGGGTATGATTTCCGCATCTCTTCCCCCTTATTCGAACTACTCCTCCGCGCCGATTAAACCGCTGGCGCAGAAAGGGGGCAGTGAGCCGGAAACCCGGAATATTCCAGGCGCCAATGGCGCAGGCGCAGCCGCCACGGCAGACCAACCCGCTAAATCCGGGCGGTCCAAACCGGGTCTGTCCAAACAAGATTCGACCCAATCGGCGCAAGACCAGAAGCGCATAGCAGAACTGAAAAAAATCGACAGCAACGTGCGCGCCCACGAACAAGCACATTTGGCCGCAGCGGGCGGACTGGCGATGAGTGGCGCCACCTTCACCTATACGCGCGGGCCGGACGGCCAGCAATACGCAGTCGGCGGGGAAGTGTCGATAGACGTGTCGCCCGGCAAAACCCCGCGGGAAACCATCGATAAAGCGGAAAGAATCAAAGCCGCAGCGCTGGCGCCCGCCGACCCTTCCGCCCAGGATCGCGCCGTCGCCGGTGCTGCCGCCCAGATGGAAGCGCAAGCGCAACAGCAATTGGCGCAAGAAAAACTGGATGCCGCTCAGGGCAAAGGCAGCGAAAGCGACGCGACAGTGACCTCTTCCCAACAAAAAACCGAAACTTCAGGCGGCGCCAGTGCTTTCCACGGCATCGCCAGTTATCGCAGCCAGAACGCGGCTTCCGACGCGCCCGGCAGGTATATCGATTTCACCGCATAGCCGCTGATCTATGTTACACAAGTCAAATCAAGCCGTTTGTGGCTTTGCTTGTCGAAGCATGAACGACTTGATTTGACTTGGATTTTTAATCCGTTCATCCTTCGACAAGCTCAGGACGAACGGATTAAAAATTGGGGGGAAGGCGTATGCATATGGTAGGCCGGTAGGTCAATGCTTGCCGGTGCTGCCGAACCCGCCCTGTCCGCGCTCGCTTTCCACGAACTCGTCCACCACGTTGAAACACACTTGCACCACCGGCACCACCACCAGTTGCGCGATGCGTTCCATCGGGTTGAGGAGGAACGGGGTCTGGCTGCGGTTCCAGCACGACACGAAGATTTGCCCCTGATAGTCGGAATCGATCAGCCCGACCAGATTGCCGAGCACGATGCCGTGCTTGTGCCCCAACCCGGAGCGCGGCAGCACCATCGCCGCCAGCTTGGGATCGTCCAGATGAAGAGCGATGCCGGTGGGGATTAATTCGGTCTGGCCGGGATGTATGGTCTGCACATGCTCAATGCAGGCGCGCAGATCAAGCCCCGCTGCGCCCGGCGTAGCGTAGCAGGGCGGATGCTGCTTGAGACGCTCGTCGAGGATTTTGATGTCGATGTTTTTCATCCTAGAAACCTCCGTTGAACGGGCTGGAGTGTGCGGTTTTCCGGGTGCAGGGCATACCCGACGGCTTGACGGCCTAGGCACAAGAGGCGCAACGACGCGCAGTGGTTATTGTTGCAACGCCGCCATGCGCCCGGAAAACCGTGCAATCCAGCTCGTAGCGTTCTCACCATACGGGTGAACGTAAAATATATGACAAAGTTATTTAGAACCATCATGTTATACATATTGGCAAGCGGTCAACGGAGGTTTCTAGGTTCATGGTTTTCTTTCTTTGCGTGATAAGTAATACAAGCTCAAACCGTCAACACAATGCATTCAGGAAGCTTTGTGCCTGATCAACAGCCCAAGCCGCTTTCTCAACGCCAATATCTTCGCCTGTATAGTCTGCAAGCAACCGAACATGCTCAACCTGATTAAGTGACCGGCCAAGCTCGGCGGAAACCAAACCCGGCTTCACTAAATGTTTTCCGAAAGCGCCGATTAATCCGCTGTGGGTCTTAGTTTCCGCAGGGTTAACATGGGCGCCGGATTGCAGCAATGCCGCATGGGCGGCATCAAACATTGCGTAATAGGCGCGATTACAGGCTCCTTCAAAATCGCCACTTTCCAAGAGCAGTCTGGCTGAAACCAAAGCCCGATTGGCTTTTACGGTGTAATCTGCCGGTGTCACAGATACACTCCGTCGCGCTGGATATTCTCAATCAAAGCAGGGTTGTTGAAGTTTTCCGGGTGCGCCCACTCGTCTTCCCAAAGTGGAAGCGCTTCTATCAGCACTCCGGTTTCCAGCATGACATCGAAGGCGATGCCTGCCATGTCGAGAGCGGCATCGACGCGGCATCCCTGTGCGCCACGAAGCACCACCGCCATATCGGCATCGCTGTCCCGGCGATGGGCGCCGCGCGCGCGGCTGCCGAACAAAACCGCCTCGGCCAGATCGTACTGGCCGGCAAGTCTGGCGAGAAAAGCCAGTGCCGCCTGCTGCGTTGCAATGTCGATATTTTTCTTATCCTTGGTGAAATTCATGCGGCCTCTTGCATAGCCTCATCGTGGTTAATGGCGTTCCGGTACAAGTCCATAATCGGAAAGCACAGATCATAATCTCCCCACACCAAGTCCCCATATTCGATCCTGAATCCGGCAAATTGTTTCGGATCGAGGTAAGCACGTATCGCGGGGTGCGCTGAGCGCCCGAGGAATGGGTAAAAATCGACGACCTGTTCCTTGCCATCGTTAAATTGCAGCCTGATACGATAGCCATTCTGATATTCCGCAGTCATGAGCACCAGCATAGACTGCTTCATTTCAGCCTCAATGAAACAAGACTTGCGATATGCTCAATCAACTGCCGCGCCAATATTTTTTTGGCAGCGCGCGGCAGCGGGTGCGTCCCGCCATCGTCGAACAGCACCAGTTCGTTTTCGTCGCTGCCTAGCGCATTCTGCGCCAAATTGGCGACGATGAGCGGCAGTTTTTTGCGGCGGCGTTTGGCTTCGGCGTGTTCGTGCAGATTTTCGCTTTCCGCCGCGAAGCCCACGCAAAACGGCGCATCGGGGCGGTTCGCCACGCTTGCCAGGATGTCCGGGTTGGGCGTGAGTTCCAGCGTGATTGCGCTGCCGTCCTTTTTGATTTTTTGCGCGCTAGGGTGGGCTACGCGGTAATCGGCTACTGCCGCCACCGCAATGAAAATATCGCAGCCCGGCACATCGCGCTCGACGGCGACCAGCATTTCCTGCGCGCTGGTGATGTGGATTGTTTTCGCCCGCGTCGGCGGCGTCAGGCAAGTCGGACCGCTCACCAGCACCACCTCGGCGCCCGCATCGAGCGCGGCTTGCGCGACGGCGTAGCCCATTTTGCCGGAGCTTGAATTAGTAATGCCGCGCACCGGGTCTATGGCCTCGAAGGTCGGTCCGGCGGTGATCAACACTTTTTTCCCCTGCAACACCTTGGGTTGCCATACGGCTTCCAGCGCATCGGCCAGATCAGCCGGCTCCCACATGCGCCCCATCCCTGTTTCGCCGCAGGCTTGCGCGCCGCAGGCCGGGCCGAGGAGCATGACGCCGTCGTGCGCCAATTGTGCAATATTGCGTTGGGTGGCGGGGTTTTCCCACATTTCGCGGTTCATCGCCGGTGCTGCCAGCAATGGGCAGGCGCGCGCCAGGCACAGCGTGGAGAGCAGGTCGTCGGCCAAGCCATGCGCCAGCTTGGCGATAAAATCGGCGCTCGCCGGGGCGATCAGCACCGCGTCGAAGCCGCGCGTCAGCGCGATATGCGCCATCCCGTCGGCGGCGCGCCCATCCCACAAATCGGTGTAAACGGCATTGCCGGACAGCGCCTGGAAAGTTGCGGGCGCGACAAAACGGCAGGCGGCTTCGGTCATTGCCACTTGCACTTCGATGGATCTGCGGCGCAACAGGCGCACGAGTTCCGCCGCCTTATAGGCGGCGATGCCGCCGGTGACGCCGAGGAGTATGCGTTTAACGGATAATTCAGACATAATGAGGATATTCTAACAGCAAAAAATTTTCCCATGGCGATTACCGACTGGCCGTCCGACGAAAGGCCGCGCGAACGTCTCCTGAAACAGGGCGCAACTTGCCTTTCGGATGCCGAATTACTGGCAATTTTCCTGCGCACCGGCACTACGGGCAAGAGCGCGGTGGATCTGGCGCGCGATCTGATCACCCGTTTCGACAGCTTGACCGGCCTGTTCGCGGCATCAGAGCAGGACTTTTGTTCAATCCGTGGCATGGGCACAGCGAAATTCGCCCAGTTGCAAGCCGTGCTGGAAATGTCCAAACGGGCGTTGCAGGAAAACATGGAGCAACGCGATGTCCTCAGCGCACCGCAAGCGGTGCGCAATTACCTGCGCCTGCAACTCACCGGCCTGCCCCATGAAACCTTTCTCGGCCTGTTCCTCGACGCGCAAAACCGCGTGATCTCCAGCGACGAACTGTTTCGCGGCACCCTCACGCAGACCAGCGTCTACCCGCGCGAAGTGGTCAAGCGCGCACTACAGCACAACGCCGCCGCCATCATCTTCGCCCACAACCATCCGTCCGGCTTGCCCGAACCGAGCAACTCCGACAAAGTATTGACCGTCGCGCTAAAGGATGCGTTGGCGCTGGTGGACGTGAAAGTGCTCGATCACTTCATCGTCGCCGACAGCGGCATGTTGTCGTTCGCCGAACGCGGCTTGTTGTAAATACGGGAAAATGCTGTCGTTCGTTATACCTTTCCCTTCTCCTTATCCTTATCAAAAAGTCGCAATGCCACCATGCGCCCGGAAAACCGCACACTCCAGCCCGTTCAACGAAGGTTTCTAGTAGCTTACCAGTCAAGTCGTTGCATTTTTTGCGAAGAATGTGTCGTAGATCAAGCACTGGAGCGGTTCTCCGGGTGATTCTTTTTCACCGCAGAGACGCCGAGGCGCGGAGAAACACAACGGAGGATGAAACCATACCATTACTCTACAAAATCTCTGCGTCTGAAGCGTCTCTGCGGTAAATATTTTTTGGTTCCGGCTCGTCCGACTTAGGATGACAAGCATTGCGTCCCAGTTTCACCGCACCAGCGCCAGCCACCCGGCTAGGCCCAGCAAGGTCGCCGACAGCACCGGCAGCGTGAGCGCCGCGCCGATGCGGCAATATTGCCCCCAGCCCACCGCGATGCCGCGTTGCGCCAGGACATGCAGCCATAGCAAGGTGGCCAGGCTGCCCAGCGGAGTCATTTTCGGCCCCAGGTTGCAGCCTATCACGTTGGCGTAGATCAGCGCCTCGCGCACCGGCGGCGCCAGATCGGCCTGCTCAATGGCGAGGCTGGCGATCATCACCGTCGGCAGGTTGTTCATCACCGCCGACAAGCCGGCAAACAGCAAGCCGCCGCCCAGCGTCGCCGGCGTCATACCGTAGCCGCCCAGCCACTCCAGGAAACGCGCCAGTTCCGCCGTCATCCCCTGATTGCGCAGGCCGAACACCACCAGGTACATGCCCAGCGAAAACAGCACGACTTGCCAGGGCGCTTCGCGCAGCAAGGTCATGACCGGGATCACCCCCTTGGGTTGTTGCGGCAACCAGTGTTCGCGCAATGCCGCCGCAACCAGAATGAACGCAGCCGCCCCGGCCACCAGCGAAACCGGCAAGCCGAGCGGGTGCGCGGCGAAATAGCCGACCGGCAACACCGCCAACACCAGCCAACCGGCGCGAAACACAAAAGGATCGCGTATGGCGGTTTTCGGCTCGTCCAGCAGCGCGACATTGAAACGCGGCGGGATGTCCGCGCGGAACAGCCACCACGCAATCAACAGCGTTGCCGCGACCGAAACGCAATTCACCGCCACCATCACCGCAGCATACTCCGAAAAGGAAATATGGAAATAATTTGCAACGATGATATTGGTCAAATTGGAAATCATCAGCGGCAGGCTGGCGGCATCCGCCACGAAGCCGCTCGCCATCACAAAGGCCAGCGCGGCTGCGGGCTTGAAACGCAGCGCGTGGAGCATTTCCAGCACAATCGGGGTGAGGATCAGCACCGCGCCGTCGTTGGCGAACAGCGCGGAAACCGCCGCGCCGAGCAGGATAATCAGCAGGAACAGGCGATGCCCGTAACCCTTGCCCCAACGCGCTACATGCAGCGCTGCCCATTCGAAAAAACCGGCGGCATCGAGGATCAGCGAAATCAGGATCAGTGCAATAAAAGTAAAGGTGGCGTCCCAAACGATATGCCATACCAGCGGCACGTCGCCCAACGTCACCACCCCACCCGCCAGCGCCGCCAGCGCACCGCCCAGCGCGCTCCAGCCGATCCCCAGGCCGCGCGGCTGCCGGATCACCAGGGCGAGGGTGGCAAGAAAAATCAGAATGGCTGCCGACATGGTTGAGTTCCGCGTAAAGCCCCTAAAGTTTTTTCTACACTTGTTCGAAGAATTGTGGTTGAATATAAGTATGCTTAATGGATACTATTAGGAATTGTTATGGCAGATAGAAGGCTTCAGGTATTTTACACGGTAGCGAAACAACTCAGCTTCACCAAGGCGGCGGAATTGCTGTTCATGACGCAGCCGGCGGTGACTTTCCAGGTCAAGCAACTGGAAGAGCATTTCAACACGCGGCTGTTCGAACGCAGCCACAGCAAGATCACGCTGACGCCGGCCGGGCGGCTGGCGATGGAATATGCCGAGCGCATCCTCAATCTCGCCGCCGAAATGGAGACCCGGCTGATGGAAATGACCGGGGATGTCAGCGGCGTATTATTGATCGGCGCCAGCACCACCATCGCCGAATATATGCTGCCGCGCCTGCTGGGCGAATTCAAGGCGAAATTTCCGCAAGTCCAGACGCGCCTGACGGTGGCGAATTCCGAAACCGTCGAGTCCCGCGTGGCCGACCATACGCTGGACATTGGCCTGATCGAAGCGCCGGCGCACCATCCCAGCTTGGAAGCCGAAGTGTGTTGCGAGGACGAATTGGTCGTGATTTGCGCACCGCAGAACGAGTTGGCCAAACAGTCCGTAGCCATGCCGGAACAATTGGCGACGCTGCCCTACATCAGCCGCGAAACCGGCTCCGGCACGCGCGAAGTGGTGGACGAATTCTTCCGGCGTTCCGGTTTCAACCCCGAGGATTTGCACATCGTCATGGAACTGGGCAGCCCGGAAGCGCTCAAGGGCGCCGTGGAAGCGGGGCTGGGCATCGCCATCGTATCGCGCGCCACCATCCTCAAGGAATTGAAACTCGGGGAACTGGTCGCCGTGCCGTTGCAGCCCCGTTTGATGCGCCCGCTTTCCCTGGTGTACGCCCACGAAAAATTCCGCTCCAAACTACTGCAATCCTTCCTGGATTTCGCCGCCATCGGACTAAAAACGAAAAATCTCGAAGGCAGCGGATTGACCGAAACCCAGAGAATGTGATCTAATCGCGCTTCTTCAGCTTCGGGTGGTTAGCTCAGCGGTAGAGCACTGCCTTCACACGGCAGGGGTCACAGGTTCAATCCCTGTACCACCCACCAATTAAGCATCCAAGGCAGTCCAGCAAAGGCCGGAAACTCCAATAAATACAGGGTTCCCGGCCTTTTTTACGTCTATCGAAGTCCTATCCAATCCGTTGCAATCCTAATTTTCTGTTGGTGCTATCGTTGGTATGTGGCGATATGGGCATCGCCAATACCAAATAAAAGCCATTTCGCTGCGATTATCGAACCAAAGCAAGTAGCGGAGTTGCTGCGCGTGATTGACGGATATTCGGGCAGCATCGCGAGTACGAGTATCGGCGAGTATCGGAGTATCGGGGTCAGGTCTTGCGAAATAACATCGCTCTTCCTGCTGCTTCGCTGCGGTCATTTCTCTCTACTCCAAGCATGATGCGATTTTGCAAGACCTGACCCCATGCTCCTGCATGTGCAAGACCTGACCCCATGCTCCTGCATGCTCCTGTGACCCCATGCTCCTGTGCTCCTGAGACCTGACCCCATGCTCCTGTGCTCCTGTGTGACCCTGTCCGTAAATTGAGGAAATCCAAAAACCAGTGCTGATTTTTTGTTAAAAAACGATAAATTTCGACAGCCTAGCGCCATCGTGAACACCAGAATTGAGTATTGGCGCGGGTTGACGGTTCATGGTGAACGCATCGTGACCGGCGAAATCAAGTATCGGTGCGGGGTGGCGAGTTGCGTTTCTGATATTGACGCCACCGCAAACCCGGCGCATCATTCACCCAATGCCGCAAACACGGCAGGCGGGTTTCGCAGCCCGGAGAAAAGGCGTAAGGCCGCCACCAAGCGGTTTTTTTACGTCTACGACCATGGCCCCCTTTTAATGGGCGCGCCTTGTGGGGCAGCTTCGGCTGCGCCGGTTCCTTTTCCCGGTCTGCGAACCCGCAAGGTCGCGTCCTCCCGTTTCGCAGCGGGTGGCGTGATTCTCAATCCGCTTGAAAAGGAGTCCCACCACCATGAGCACCACCACCTCAATCAATGCCGCCATCCAAGAACTGAGCAGCACCATCAACACGCTGTCGCGCTTTTTTCCCGAAGACGACAAGGGCGCAACCGCTGCAATGCTGACCGTTACCACGGCACAAACGCACCTGCGCGACGCCTTGGAAGCGGCAGCACTCGCCGGCGATCAACCCGCCACCTCCTCCGCCCCAGCCGCATCCACGCCGAAGCACCAGACCGCAGACTATCCGTTCTTCTCATGCAATCTCCAGAAAGACAAGCTGTTCTCTGTGCGTGAGGGCATCCCGCTGGAGGGCGCGCTTGAACAGGCGTCTTTGTTTTTGGATTCGGCGCAAGCCATTGCCGGCATCGCCGAAGACGTGACCCCAGCGGTGGTTTATGGTGCGGCCTACCTGATCGAAATGGCGAAGGCCGTAGTCGATGCCACCGTGTACGCAGTTCATGCCGAAGAAATGGGAGGAGACCGGCCAGAGCTTTACCGCTGACCCTCGGTGACGCCCTTCACGGGTGAGCAAAATTCGCCTATGGAACAAAAGACCAGCGAGGGCGCACGCAATTTAGAAACTGTCCATTAATTATTTCCCCTTAATTTCAAACGGCAGAAAAGCCCCTCTCCCGCAAGCGGGAGAGGGGTTGGGGTGAGGGACGCTGCGCATAGTCACCGTTTGCCGAAGCG
>Ga0172380_10005739_pt1 | contig 14836 bp, 18 predicted proteins | sample Leawe162metaG_FD_119747 | JGI IMG/M metagenome (GOLD analysis project Ga0172380, IMG submission 119747) | Leachate microbial communities from a municipal landfill in Southern Ontario, Canada - Leachate well 162 metaG | ecosystem: Engineered > Solid waste > Landfill > Unclassified | place...
CCCTATTTGGTCTTGCTCCGGATGGGGTTTGCCGTGCCGTCCGTGTTACCACGTCCGCGGTGAGCTCTTACCTCGCCGTTTCACCCTTGCCTGATCTCACGAATGAGCCATCGGCGGTCTGTTCTCTGTTGCACTTTCCATCGCCTCACGGCGTCCGGTCGTTAACCGGCATCCTGCTCTACGGAGCCCGGACTTTCCTCCCGGTACTTGCGTACCCGGCGGTTGCCTAGCCAGCTTCAGGGCGAATTATACGCGTGCGTCCGGAACGAAACTGCCAGACGTCATCGTAGAAGGCCGGATTTTCACTGTCCGGTGTAACACCGGGAACTCCGAGCAGAGGCAAAGGCTGCAGGCTGCGCGGATCACCATACTTGCCGGCCGCCAGGTCGACAGCAAGCCAGCGATCGATTTCCGCCACTTGTTCGGGCAACGGACCGGCCAACCAACCAGGCGCCACCGGGGCCAGTACACACTTTGCCGTCAGCCCGCGAAACGGCGACAGCAAGGCCTCATAGGTCGCGTGACCGAAGACAAATACACGCAACCCGGAGATCGCCTCAGGACGCCGCTTGACGAAGAGCTCCCGCCACTGGAACCCGGCGATCAGATCAAGCAGGGCCGCGTCCTCGGCAACCACCACGGCCCCGCACTCGTCGAAGTGTGTCATCGCATCGCGTGCCGCCCCCCGCTGCGCAGCAGGCGGCGCCAGCGCTGCCGCGTGACGCGCTGACAGCGCGGCCTTGGCGCGGGGAAAAGTCAACCAGACGAGCGCATTGAACCAGTCATGCCAGTTGTCCGGTCGCGTTTCGACGGTTCCGCACCGGGCGATGCGTTCCTCATAGCCGAAGCCATCGTTCCGAGGCGGAGCGAAGCGAAGCGGCAGGCCGTCGGCAGTGGCGATCGAACCGGATTCAGCCAAAGCAGCAAGGGCCGACTGATCAGGCACGGGCGGCAGGCATGCGAGCAGGGGAGCCAGCGGGAAGAACAGGGGACAGGAAAAAGGAGGGGACAACAAAGCAGAGAGCGGGCAGGAAACCGCAGCAAACAGGAAAATCAGACCGGCCTATTTTTGCTGCTGCGCGGCAACAAAAACCAGCTTGCCTTTTTCCTCGCGGAAAACCCCGACGAGCTCACCCTTGCCCGTCACCGGCGCCGATGCCAGTTTTTCGAATTTCTGGCAGGTCTGCGTCTCGACGGCATAGAGGTGCTTGCCCTGCTCCAGCAAAAAAGCGTTCGGCCCGGTCATGTAGACATCGAGCTTGAAGTCGGCGCTGACTGCTGCCGGCTCAAGGGAGAAGCGGCGCTGGCAGTCGGGCATGCGGGCAACAACCACTTCCAGGTCCATCTTCTTTTCCCAGAACAGTTTTTGCCCGCGCAACAGCGATACCGCATGCTCAGGACCATCGATGCGCATGGCGATGCCATCATTGATGCAGCCGGCAAGCACCGGCAGCAGCGGGAGAAGCAGGTACAGTTTCTTCATCATCGGCCCTTGATATCCACTATTCGACGAAGGTCCAGGCGAGGGTTTCGCCCGCACGCAGCGGCACCAGCGTGTCGCCAGCAACATAACCATAGGCTTCCGGCACTGTCTGCGGGCGCTTCGCCAGCGTGATCGTGCAGCTATTGCGAGGCAGGCGGTAGAAGTCAGGGCCGAAGAAACTGGCGAACGCCTCTAGCCGGTCGAGCGCACCGGCCGCCTCGAAGACCTCGGCATAAAGCTCCATCGCTGCATTGGCGGTATAACAGCCGGCGCAGCCGCAAGCAGCCTCCTTGGCAGCGCGCGCATGCGGCGCCGAATCGGTGCCGAGGAAAAATTTCGGGCTGCCCGAGGTTGCTGCCTGCACCAGCGCCTCACGATGGACCTCACGCTTCAATACCGGCAGGCAGTACCAGTGCGGCCGCACCCCCCCCTGGAAGATGGCGTTGCGGTTGTAGAGCAGATGGTGGGCAGTGATCGTTGCGGCGACATTTTCGCTGGCATCGGCGACGAACTGCGCGGCGTCGCGGGTCGTAATGTGCTCCATGATCACGCGCAGACCGGGGTGGCGCTTGAGCAGTGGCGACAGCACCTGCTCGATGAACACGGCCTCGCGGTCGAACAGATCGATGGCCGGGTCGGTGACTTCGCCATGCACCAGCAGCGGCAGCCCGAGCTTTTCCATCTCGGCGAGCGCCGCAGCGCAACGCGTCAGGTCGGTGACGCCGGCATCGGAGTTGGTGGTAGCCCCGGCCGGATAGAGCTTCACGGCCTTGACGAAACCGGAGGCGACAGCGGCACGAACATCCTCGGCCGAAGTGTTGTCGGTAAGGTAGAGGGTCATCAGCGGTTCGAAAGCCATGCCCGCAGGCAGCGCCGCAAGGATGCGCTCGCGATAGGCAGCGGCCAGCGCCACGTTAGTCACTGGCGGCTTCAGGTTGGGCATGACGATGGCACGGGCAAACTGGCGTGCGGTATGCGGCAAAACCGCCTTCAGCGCCTCACCATCGCGCAGGTGCAGATGCCAGTCATCGGGGCGGGTCAGCGTAAGACTTTTGATTTCCATGGTCGCAAAATTTCAGGCAATTACGTGATTTTAGGCTATTTGTCGTCGCGCAACGCCAAGGCCTTTTCATACAGAACATTTTTCGATGCCCCCGTGATGGCATGCGCCAGCTTCGCCGCCTGTTTCACCGACAAGCCCTCTGCCAATAGCAGCGCCAGCACGCGCTCGGCTTCGGCATCTTCGTCGCCGGCAGCTTCCGGCGCATCGACGATCAGCACGAACTCGCCGCGTTGCTGATTGGAGTCCGCTTCCATCCAGGCCAATACTTCACCCAGCGGACAGACATGAATGGTTTCGAACAGCTTGGTCAGCTCGCGGGCGATAGTGATCCGGCGGACCGCTCCCAGCGTGGCAGCCAGCGCAGCGACGGTTTCAAGGATGCGATGCGGCGCTTCGTAAAAGACCAGTGCATACGGCGCCGACGCCAGATCACGCAGTGCTTCTTCGCGCTGCTTCGCCTTGGTCGGCAGGAAGCCGTAGAACAACCAATGCGGCGCCGTGATACCTGAAGCCGAAAGTGCCGCAATGGCAGCACAGGGGCCGGGCAACGGCACCACCTTGTAGCCAGCTTCGCGCACCCGGCCAACCAGCCGCGCACCGGGGTCGGAAACGGCCGGCGTACCGGCATCCGAGATCAGCGCCACCGATTCACCGGCAGCCAGCTTATCGATCACCTGCTGCGCCGCCGCCTCTTCGTTATGCTGATGGGCCGGCAGCATGCGGGCGGACGAGCCGAGGTGGCGCAACAAGGGCGCAGAGTGACGGGTGTCTTCGGCGGCGACCCAGTGCACCGCACGCAGCACATCGGCAGCACGGGTGGTCAGGTCGCCCAGATTCCCGAGCGGGGTGGCAACCACATACAATGCGGGAGATTCTTCTGTCATGGGGTTAACGCTTCGATGCTTCCTGTGAAGCCCAACGATACCACGGACGGCGCACGCGCCGAGGCGCTTGCCGCGACCTGGCTGGAACAGCAGGGGCTGACAGTGGTCGAGCGCAACTTTCGCGTTCGCGGCGGCGAAATCGACCTGATCTGCCGGGATGGAAAAACCATGGTGTTCGTGGAAGTCCGCCTGCGGCGGCGCAGTGATTTCGGCGGTGCTGGAGCAAGCATCACAACGAGCAAGCGTCGGCGACTGGTGCTGGCAGCCCGGCACTACCTCGTACGCCAGCCCGACGCCCTCTGTCGTTTCGACTGCGTGCTGATGACTGCCCTGAACGCCACAGGCATCGAATGGATGAAGAATGCGTTTTCAGCCGACGACGTTTAGCCTGCTTGCCGCCCTGCTCTTGGCATTTGCGGCCAACGCCGCCGAGAGCGTCAAGATGCTCGTACAAAGCTCGCCGCTCGCCGGCAGCCAGTATTACGCACTGTCCGCCGTATGGCAGGAAATCCGCCCTGGTGACAAACTGTTACTGACACGCGAGCCCGACAACCGGCACGATACGAACGCCATCCGCGTCGAATGGAACGGTCAGCGACTCGGCTATGTGCCGCGCACAGAAAATCGCGCACTGGCAGCGGCAATGGATCGCGGTGAACGGGTCGAAGCCCGTGTTTCCTCACTGCGCAAGGCAAAAAACCCGTGGCAGCGGGTCGAATTCGAGGTCTATCTCGTCCTCTGATAGAATCGACCGCACTTTTTCAACCTCTAGCGACTCACTTTCCCCGCATGGACCTCATTGCCCGCATCAGCCAGCATTTTCAAGACAGCGCCCAGACCAAGCTCGACGCGATGGAACTGCTTGCCGCTCCGATTTCAGATGCCGTACAGACGATGGTGGCCTGCCTGATCAACAACGGAAAGATTCTTGCCTGCGGCAACGGCGGTTCGGCCGCCGACGCGCAGCACTTTGCTGCCGAACTGGTCGGCCGCTTCGAGGCTGAACGACAGGAACTGGCAGCCATTGCGCTGACAACCGACAGCTCGATCCTGACCGCTGTTGCCAATGATTACAGCTTCAACGTCATCTACGCCAAACAGGTCCGCGCACTCGGCCAACCAGGGGATGTCCTGCTGGCTATTTCAACCTCGGGCAACTCGGCCAACATCATCGAAGCCATTCAGGCCGCGCACAACAACGACCTGACGGTGGTGGCGCTGACCGGCAGGGACGGCGGCAAGATCGGCCAGATGCTGCGCGAAGGTGACATCCATATCTGCGTTCCTGCGGAGCGCACCGCCCGTATCCAGGAAACGCACCTCCTCACCATCCACTGCTTGTGCGATGGCATCGATTGTCTGCTGCTGGGAGATGAAGAATGAAACGCACCCTGATCGCCGCTTTGCTTGCCGCCCTGCTTGCCCCTGCCCTGACCGGCTGTGTCGCCGCTGTCGCTACCGGGGTCACCAGCGGCGCCCTCGCTGTTTTCGACCGCCGCTCGTTTGGCGCGCAGACGGAGGATGAAGGCATCGAGTGGAAAATCCTTGGCAACGTCATGAACAAGTATGGCGACAAGGTGCACCTCAACCAGACCAGCTACAACCGCAAGGTGCTGCTCACCGGCGAGGTGCCGGACGAACAGACTCGTGGCGAAATCGAGCGCATGGCCGCCGGAATGCCCAACGTTACCCAGGTCTGGAACGAACTGCAGATCGGCCCGACCAGCTCCTTCCAGAACCGCAGCAACGACGCCTTCATCACCTCCAAGGTGAAGGGGCGTTTTGTTGACGGCGGCAAGTTCCGCGCCAACCTGGTCAAGGTCGTTACCGAAGCCGGCACGGTTCACCTTCTTGGCATGGTCACCCGCGCCGAAGCCGACGCCGCCATCGAGATCGCCCGCACCACGGCCGGCGTCAAGAAGGTGGTCAACGTGATGGAGATCATCAGCCCCGAGCAGGCCAGGAATCTTGACGTGCCACCACCTGATTCCGGCTCAACGCAGCAACCGGCGCCGGTCAAGGGCAACTGACACGCCCGCGGCAGCGGGTCATCCGCACTTGTCTCAGGCGGCGATGACCTTCCGCAGGCCGCGCATCAGCATACCGATGGCCGGGAGCTTCATGTAGAGCTCCTCGGCAGCGTCCCAGTAGTCGCGGTGGTAATGGACACGCCCGTCGGCGTCGAAGCGCAGGTGCGTAACGCCGCGCATCACCTGTACCTCGCTGGGTCCCAGCAGACCGATCCGGTAGTACATCTCCCAGACCAGCATCGTGCCGTCGGTACCATTGGCCGACTCAACCCGCTCGGTGACCACGAACCGTGGATCCTTCACCTGCCGGAACATGTGGGAAAAGATGTGCTGGATCGCCGCCACCCCGCGCACCTCGTTGAACGGATCCTTGAACCAGGCCTGCTCAGCGTAGAACTCGGGAAACCGGGCAACACCCTCCGGCGTCAGCGTCTGATAGAAATCGACCAATCGATCCAGGGATTCGCTCATTTCAGGCTCCAGTCAGGCGGCGAATAAGGGGGAAGTAGAGGCGCGCGGGCAGCAAGGCGAGCTGTTTCATCACACAGGTGAAGCGCTTGGGAAAATGAATCTCGAAAGCACGGCTGCGATAGCCGGCAATGATCGACGCAGCCGCCTCCTCGGCCGACTGCAAGGCCGGCATCGAGAAATCGTTGCCGGCGGTCAGCGGCGTGGCCACGAAGCCCGGGTTGATCAGGCGCACGCCGATACCCCGTGGCTGCAGGTCAAGCGCCAGCGCCTCGGCAAAATTGATCAGCGCGGCCTTGGTCGGCCCGTAGATCAGCGACTTCGGCAAGCCACGATAGCCGGCAACACTGGCGACAAAGGCGATTTCACCGCGCACCGGTGCATCGTCCTGTGCCAGCAGTTGCGGCACGACACAAGCGGCAAAGTTTACGGCGCCCACCAGGTTGACGTCGATCATCCGCTGCGCCGCCGCCATGTCGACCGCCCAAGCGCGCATCGGCACATAGTCGCCGGCGATGTAGATCGCCAGATCAACACCTTGCCACTGCTGCAGCAGTGACTGCCAGGCCTTTGCAATGCTGGCCGGATCGGCTGCGTCGCACGGCAGGACCACGCCGGCCGGGCAATCGCGTACGACCGTTTCAAGTTTGGCTGTACTGCGTGCCGAGACAGCAACACGGGCGCCCTGGAGCAGCAGGGCACGCGCCAGTGCGGCACCGATGCCACTGGAGGCGCCCAGCAGCCAGACCCGCTTGCCACGCCAGTCGGTGATCGGCTTGTTCATTCTGTCAGCTCCCCGCTCATCGCCGCGTGAAAGACAGGCTGACTTCGCCGAGATGAAAGCCCCACTTGCTCATCAGCGAACGGTTGAGCATCACCTTGTCGTCGATCAGGAACATCCAGTCGTCGAAATCGACGTTGTAGACCTTGCCGTCGACCGGCAGGGCCAGCACGTAGCGCCAGCGCAGGGCATTTCCGGCGGCCTCGCCCTGGGCCTCGCCGACGACATCGTCGGCACGCCCGAGATAGCGGCCATCGGCCTGGCGGGTGATGGTCCAGACACGTCTTGACGTCGTGCCATCGGACCACGAAAAGCGCTCGTCGAGGGTTCCGACGTCACCTTCCCAATGTGCATCGATCACAACCGTAAAGCGCTTGATCACTTCACCGGAGCGATTCTGGAACATGCCCCAAGCGTCGATCTTGCCGTTGAAGTAGCTGCGCAGGTCGAGCACCGGCTTTTCCGCGCGGTATTTTTCCACCGGCACGCCGGCACAGCCGGCGAGTCCGAACGTTACTGCTGCCAGAAAAGCGCACCAGCGATTCATGACACCACCTCCAGATCGTGCCGCCAGCGCCAAGCCAGTGCGGCAGCGATGAGCTTGAAAAAAACGGGGAGCAGGCAATAGACCAGTGCCAGCGCCAGCAGACCGTCGGTTCCGCCCGGCCGATAGCCGAGTGCGCCAAGCAGCGGCAGCGCAATGCCGGCGGCCAGTGCCAAATTGAGTTTGGCCACCAGATTCCACCAGCCGAAATAGCCCCCGACACCGGCCTTCGCTTCGCGACTCTCGGCGATGTCGGCGAGCAACGCCGGCGGCAGCGCCAGATCAGCCCCCAGCGCCAGCCCCGAGGCCAGGCAGACCAGCGCGAAAGGCCAGACATCGCCGGCACCGAGGCCAATGGCACCGGCGAACGCCACGCAGGCCAGCGCCATGGCCAGAAGCCAGGCACGGACGCGACCAATGCGGCGCGAGAGCATGACCCACAACGGCAGGCCAGCCATGCCGGCGACAAAGTAGAGCGCCAGGAATACACCACCCCAAGCCTCGGCCTGCAGCACGTCAGTGACAAAGAAGAGCACCAGCGTCGCCGGCAGCGCGGCGGCGATGCCGTTGACCGCAAAGACCGCCAGCAGCCGCCGGAAACGCGGGTCGGAAAAGGCTCGACGCAAGGCCACCAGACTGGCCGCTGGCACGACCTCCTTGGTAGCGAATTCACCACCGGGAGGGTTGTTGGCAGTTTTTCCCGCCGGCGTACCAATCATCGTCATCGCCATCGCGACCAGCAGCAAAGGGAGAAAGAGCCAGGCAAAGCGCGACAGGCCCAGCGCCGTATCGGCGGCCAGCATCAGAGGCAGGATCGACGCCAGCACCACACCCAGCAGACCGAAGCCTTCACGACTGGCGGTCAGCACCGTACGTTCACCCGAGTCGCGCCCGAGATCCGCACCCCACGCCTGGTAGGCAATGCTGGCCAGGCTGAAACCGAAATAGGTAGCCAGCAGGGCAAGCATCAGCCAGAGCGTGGTGCCGGACTCCTGTGGGTGAAGCAGGCCGAGCATGCCCAATCCGAGAAACGGGAGCGCCAGCAGAATGAGTCGTCGCCGCTCGCTGGCGCGGTCGCTCCACCACCCCAACAGCGGATCGATGCCGGCATCGAGCAACCGGGCCCCGAGCAGCAAGGCGCCGAGCAGGGCCAGATTGACGCCGGCGCCCGCATACAGATGCGGCACATGTACGTAGACCGGCAGCGCCGCCATCGCCAGTGGCAGACCGAAAACGCCATAGGCCAGCCACTGGCGTGGGGCAAGTGCCCGTCGATGCATCTCAACTCTCCGGCAGGCGCAGCAGTGCGGCGCGCACATCCGGGGCACTGGTTTTTGGATCCAGCCAGATGGCAAAGAAGCGCCGCGCAAAATCAGCATCCGCAACCTCGCCGATCTCACGCTCACGGAAGAAGAATCGCGCCCCGCGACCGGGCAGGTACACCCCGGTCAATACATCACCCTTCCTGACGTCGGGAAAAACACGACGCATCTCCGTTGCCCAGCGCTGCAGTTGCTCGTCGCTGGCGCCAAGCTTGCGCATTTCATCAACGCTGGCGCGGACAATACGGTCCCCTTCGATATCGCGTCGATACTCGAGCGCCAGTGCGAACGGCATATCGTCGCGAAGCTGGCCGCCCTTCTGCCCGCTCATCTGGCCAGCGACCCACAGGGTCGCCCGATAGAGCTTCAGGCCAAACCAGGTCATTTCACCATTGCCCCACTCGTGCCAGTCACTGCGAGTGGCGCGTACATCATCCGGCAAGGCCGCCACCTGGCCGGAAATCAGCAACAGCACCAGCAACCATCGGCGCATGATCACCGACCCGCCTGGCGCATCAGTTCAAACTGATAGACGTCGGTGCAACCGCTACGGAAGCCCGCCTCGCAATAGGCCAGGTAGAAACGCCACAGACGATGGAAACGCTCGTCAAAGCCGAGCCGCGCGATAGCCGGCCACGACTGTTCGAAGGCCGACGCCCAACCGGAAAGCGTTTTCGCATAGCCCTGACCAAAGGCAAAGGCATCGCGCACAACAAAGCCGGCGCCGGCAGCCTGTCTGGCAAAGACCGTTGGCGACGGCAGCATGCCGCCGGGGAAGATGCACTGCTGGATGAAATCCGTGCCGCGACGATAGCGGCTGAAGAGTTCGTCCCGAATGGTGATGGTCTGGATCAGCGCATGCCCGCCCGGCGCCAGGAGCTTCTCCAGCGTCCTGAAGTAGGTTGGCCACCAGCGCTCGCCGACGGCCTCGAACATTTCGATCGAGACAACATGGTCATAGGACCCCGACAGATCGCGGTAGTCGATCAGTTCAAGCGTCACCTGCTGTTCCAGCCCGGCCGCCTGCATGCGAGCCTGCGCCCATTCGAGCTGCGCCGGTGACAGCGTGACCCCATGCACCACGGCATTGGCCTCGCGCGCGGCTGTCTCGGCAAAACCACCCCAGCCGCAGCCGATTTCGAGAATCCGGTCACCTGGCTTCACGTCCAGCTGGCGCAGGATGCGCCGGTACTTGGCAAGTTGCGCAGCGGCCATCGGTCGGGTGTCATCCGATGAGAAAAGGGCCGCCGAGTAACTCATCGTCGGGTCCAGCCACTGCTGATAGAAATCGTTGCCCAGATCGTAGTGGGCCATGATGTTGCGGCGCGAACCCGAGCGCGTGTTGGCATTCAGGGCATGCTTGATGCGCGCCATCAGCAGGCGGAAGAAACTGCCATAGACGGCGCGCGACAGACTTTCGCGATTGTCGGCGAGCAGTGTCAGCAGGCGTGGCAGATCGGGGCTGTCCCAGCACCCGTCGATGTAGGTTTCGGCCAGCCCGATGTCGCCTTGGGTCAGCACGGCATCAAACAGCGACAGATCATTCAGATGCATCGCGGCTATCGGTGCGCCATGACCGAAGACCAGCGCGTCACCGTCGGCCAGATGCATGGCCAGCGAGCCGCCGCGCAGGGATTCGAGCATGCCGCAGACGGCGCGCATCGAGGCTGTGGCGCGGCGGGCAGCGCCGGCGCGCGGCATGCCGAGCGACGAGGCAGTGGTTGTAGCGATGGTCGATTCGAGGGGGTTCATCGCGTAGTCTCCTCAAGCGGTGGTACGGGTTTGGAAAAGAAGGGGACGCGCTTCAGCCACAGCTGCAGGGCTTGCCAGTGAATGCGCGCAATGACGCCGACGCTCTGCCATGGATAGGCGAACAGCGCACGCAGCAGGGTGCCTGTAGTGAGCGGAGTCGCTTCCCCGGAAACGGCGGTGTGGAGAAGATCGCCACCATCGTCGGCATGTTCGATGCGCACGAGATTGCGCATGCCGTCCCGGCTGCCGTGAAAACGGAAGCGATAGAAACCCTGGACGGCCATGAATGGCGAGACATGGAAGACCTTTCTCGCCACCAGTGTCTGGCCATCGCCAACATCGCCGCCGCCCGGGGGGACCAGCAGATAGTTGTGATGCTCGCCAAAGGTGTTGTTCACTTCGGCGAGCACGGCCTTCAGTCCGCCGTCGCGACCATGGCAATACCAGAAGCTGACCGGATTGAAGACGTAGCCGAGCACACGTGGAAAAGCCTGCAGCCAGATATCGCCGTCGGCCTCGATGCCTTCGCGTGCCAGCAAAGCGCGAATCCATGGCAAGGGAGCCGAGCCATCGCGGGCTCCGTGGTCGGCAAAATGCAGCGAAAAGAGATTGAACCGATTGACCGAAAACATCGCCTGCGAAACCTGCTCAAGCGCCTGCAGACGCACCCGGAAATAGAACACCGGATAACGGAAGGCATGGGCAGCCGGGCGCAGCCGACGATGCATGACCTGCCCGAAGCAGACGCGGAAATCGTTCATCACGCCATCGCCACAGAGGGCTGAGTTGCCACGAGATCCGGTGAACGTCGTTGCCAGGGCGCAGCGCAGCCCAGCGCGGCCGCCACCTGCATGCCGGAACGCAAGCCATCCTCATGAAAGCCGTAGCCGCCCCAAGCGCCGGCGAACCAGATGCGATCGACGCCCTGAATATCTGCCAACCGATGCTGGGCATCGATCGCCGGGCCATCGAAGATGGGGTGGGCGTAGGAGAATTCAGCGATCACTTTTTCCGGCGCCGGCTCGTTGCCAGGGTTGAGCGTGACCACGACGGGCGTGGAAAATGGCAAAGGCTGCAGCCGGTTGATCAAATAGGAGACACAGACCGGGCGACCAACGCCACCGTTACCGCCATCTCGCCCGGCCGCGTAATTCCAGGCCGACCAGAGGCTGCGGTTGCGCGGCAGCAGCGCCGCGTCGGTGTGCAGCACCGCACGGTTCGGCTGATAGCGGATGGCAGCAAGCACGCGGCGCTCGGCATCGCTGGCACTGCCGCCAAGCAGCGCTGAGGCCTGGTCACTGTGGCAGGCAAGCACCACCTGATCGAAAACGGCAATGCTATCCGGCAGTGTCAGCACGACGCCGTTCTGGCAACGCTCGATGCGGCGGACCGGCTGCCCGCAACGGACACGTGACGGGCCGATGCGCTCGACCAGTTTTTTTACATATTCGCGGCCGCCGCCCTTGACCGTACGCCACATGGGCCGGTCCAGCACCTGCAGCAAGCCATGGTTGGCGCAGAAACGGACGAAGGTAGCGAGCGGATAGTCGAGCATCTGCCCGGTCGGGCAGGACCAGATCGCAGCCGCCATCGGCAGCAGATACCAATCGGCGAAGACCTTCGAGTACGCATTGCGTTCGAGGTATTCACGCAGGGTGCTGGCATCCTCCGGGTGGGCATCGAGCCAGGCGACGCTCTCGCGGTTGAAACGGACGATGTCGGAGAGCATGCGCCAGAAGGCCGGGCGTACGAGGTTCCGCTTCTGGCCGAATACGGTGGCCAGACTTGATCCCGCCCACTCGATGTCCGGCGAATCGAGGCTTACGGCAAAGGACATCTCGGTCTCGACGCTGTCGACGTCGAGGTGCTCGAACATCGCCGTCAGGTTGGGGTAGGTCTTGTTGTTGAAGACCAGGAATCCGGTATCGACAGGGTAGGTAATGCCATCGACGGTGACATCCACCGTGTTGGTATGGCCGCCGGGCGTCGATTCCGCTTCGAAGACCACAACCTCGTATTTCTGCGACAGCAGCCAGGCTGCGGAGAGCCCGGAAATGCCGGCGCCGATTACGGCGATTCTGCGTGTCGGGCTACGCATGTCCATGATCGATCTCCTCAGTCATCAATCGTCAATCGTTGCTGCCGCTGATTTCCGCGTAGGCCGAATGGTTGTGGATCGACTCGAAGTTCTCTGACTTCACGGTCCACTCGGCGATGCGCGACTCCTTCATCATGCGCAGGGCGATATCACGAACCAGATCCTCGACAAACTTGGGGTTGTCGTAGGCACGCTCGGTCACCCATTTTTCATCCGGCCGCTTGAGCAGCCCGAAGACCTCGCACGAAGCCTCTTCCTCGGCGATGCGGGCCAGTTCGTCAAAACTCATCTCGCCACAAAGCAGCACGGAAAGCGTGATGTGCGAGCGCTGATTGTGAGCGCCGTAGTCCGATATTTTTTTGGAACACGGGCACAGGCTGGTCACCGGCGCGACGATTTCTAACCGCGTTTCAGCGTAGTGCCCCGGCGGCTTTTCCAGAACGATCCGCGCGTCGTAATCGAGCAGGCTTTCTACACCGGAGACCGGGGCCGTCTTGACGATGAACCAGGGGAAGGCCATCTCGATGCGGCCGCTGTCAGCTTCAAGCCGAACCAGCATTTCACCGAGCATGCGATGCAGACCGTCGAGGGACAAGGGCTCACGCTTGACTTCGAGGACCTCAACGAAACGCGACATGTGCGTGCCCTTCACCTCCGGTGGCAAGCCAACCGACATCGATAGCGTCGCAACCGTGTGGCGGACTTGTCCGTCGCCCCCCAGCAAGGCCAGCGGGTAGCGCAGACCGCGCACGCCGACCTGGTGGATGGCGAGCTGGCGGGTGTCCGGGCTGGACTGCACATCAGGCAGGAAAAAGCGTTCGGGGGCATTCATTGGTGTGCTCCGTTTTAAGTGGTCTGAAAGGGTTGGGGCAAACATTCAATGGCGATCAGCGGCGCGCCAGAAATTCTTCGATCCTGGCCAGCAATTTCTTGTCGTCCGGGTCGGTAAAGCTTGAATAGGCGACCACCTCCTTGCCGCTGCGGTCGATCAGATACTTGTAGAAGTTCCACTTCGGCGTCGTGTCCGTCGCCGCGATCAGCTGCGCGTAGAACGGGTTCTTCTTGTCACCCTTGACCGTAGTCTTGGCGAACATCGGAAACTCGATGCCATAGGTCAGCCGGCAGAATTCGGCGATTTCCTTGTTGCTGCCCGGCTCCTGCTCACCAAAATCGTTGGTCGGAAAACCGACGACGACCAACCCGCGATCCTTGAGCCGGGCGTACAGCTTTTCCAGCCCGTCGTACTGCTTGGTAAAACCGCAATAGCTGGCCGTATTGACCACGAGGATGACCTTGCCCTGCCATTGACACAGCGACTCCGGCTTCGCGTCCTGCAACCGGGGGAAGGTGTGGTCGAGCAGTTTCGGACAGGCGTCTGCCGCAATGGCCACAGATGTGCCAAGTAGCAAACCGGCGAGGGTCAGCCAGCGGGTGATTCTCAAAAGCGGGTTTCGGTTGTTCATTGAAAGCTCCTTCTTTTCAGTTTTGTCCAGGACACAAGCAAACAATTACAGTCAGCAGGGCGGGCGGGAAGTTCCACTTTGCCCACGTCACAGCAGCCAACATGAACTCCCACACGCCGGAATTCAGCCCTGAAGGCCACCAGCGCTTGCGAACACCAAGTTTAAAACCGCGCCCACCCTTCTAATTTGTCCTGGACAAATAGCATCCATAGACCTAAGATAGTCATCACCAACCCAAATGTCAACTATTTGTCCAGGACAAAATGAACAATCCGGGATTCACCATCGGCGCCGTCGAACGCGACACCGGCCTCGCCAAGGACACCCTCCGCGTCTGGGAGCGGCGTTACGGTTTTCCCCAACCGGAGCGCGACACCAATGGCGAACGTCTCTACCCGGCCGCGCAGGTCGAACGCCTGCGGCTGATCAAGCGGCTGATGGACCAAGGGTTCCGGCCCGGCAAGCTGGTGATGGCTGACGACGCCGAACTGCTTGCACTCGGCGCGCCGCCGCCTGCGCAGGCGGCACCCGGCGATGGCGTACTGGATGAAATCATCGCGCTGACGCGGGCCAATGACGTCACTGCGCTGCGCAGCGCGCTGACGCAGACGATGCACCGCCAAGGCTTGCAGCGTTTCGTTCTGGAAACCGTGCCGCTGCTCAATGCGGCGATCGGTGACGCCTGGATGCGCGGCGAGATCCAGGTCTTCGAAGAACATCTCTATACCGAGCAGATGCAATCGCTGCTGCGCCAGGCAATCCTCGCCCTGCCCCCAGGCACCGGCAGGCCGCGTGTCGTGCTGACCACCGTACCCGAGGAACAGCACGTGCTGGGAATACTGATGAGCGAGTGCCTGCTCACCCTGGAAGGCGCTGCTTGCATATCACTGGGCACACAGACGCCACTCGTAGACATTGCCCGGGCAGCAATTGCGCACGAAGCCGACA
>Ga0172380_10005740_pt1 | contig 14829 bp, 12 predicted proteins | sample Leawe162metaG_FD_119747 | JGI IMG/M metagenome (GOLD analysis project Ga0172380, IMG submission 119747) | Leachate microbial communities from a municipal landfill in Southern Ontario, Canada - Leachate well 162 metaG | ecosystem: Engineered > Solid waste > Landfill > Unclassified | place...
GGATTCGAACCCCCGAAGGCGTAAACCAGCAGATTTACAGTCTGCCCCATTTGACCACTCTGGTACCTGCCCACGATATGTAAGATTCTGGAGCCGCCCATCAGATTCGAACTGACAACCTACTGTTTACAAAACAGTTGCTCTACCGTTGAGCTAGGGCGGCACACAAAGCTATTAGAAAGCTAAAGCTTGAGCCAACACGGCGCACCTTAGATTAGAAAAATGGGGTCAGAAAGTCAATAGAAGGTTTGAAGTATCTAGCTGAAGATCAGCTTATGGATAGCTATCTCGCCGGCTAGCTCCGGATGGAAGGTGCTCCCCCAGATGTTATTGTGACGTACAAGGACAGGGTCCTCTTTATATCGCGACAATACTTCGACCTCTTCGTCCACTCGAGTAATTTTTGGCGCGCGGATGAAGTGCGCTCTGGAGGTGAAGCCGGAAGAGCTGGTCCCGTTGGTGGATTTTTTTATGTCGAGTTCCGTAATGAAACTCGAAAGTTGTCGTCCGTACGCATTTCGATCAACATCAATATCGAGAAGTTTGAGCGGCTCCCCTTCTAAGTTGGGAACATTTTTTGCAAGAAGAATAAGTCCGGCGCAGGTTCCGTATATAATGAATTGAGGGTCTTGTGCGCGCGCACAAATCGCCTCGCGCAAAAAATATGCATCAATAAATTTCACCATCACCGTACTCTCGCCACCAGGAATAATGAGACCGCGTAACTGAGGATTCATCATCTCTTCACGCGTTCGGATTTCGCACGCTTCCAAACCAAGCAACTTCAAAACCGCAAGATGTTCAGCGTATCCGCCCTGTAATGCGAGAACTCCAATCATAGTATGTGAAATTTGCACCAATAATTACCAACCTCGCTGTTGCATCTGAACACCAAGTGTAGAAATTTCGAGACCAGGCATCGCATCACCAAGCCCTTCGGAAATTTCTGCGAGCTTCTTCGGATCGTTGTAATGAATGACGGCCTCAACAACCGCACGTGCAACTTTTGCTGGATTTTTCGCTTTGAAAATTCCACTTCCGACAAAGACTCCATCGCAACCAAGTTGCATACAGAGCGCAGCGTCAGCAGGAGTTGCAACTCCGCCAGCAGCAAAATTCACAACCGGAAGTCGTCCAAGATCACGAACTTGTTTTACGAGTTCGACGTCGACACGCATATCTTTTGCAGCATTTAGGAGCTCTTCTTCGCTCATAGTTTTGAGTGCCTCGATTTCACGAGCCATCGTTTTGATATGTCGAACTGCCTCGATCACATTACCAGTTCCCGCCTCGCCTTTTGTTCGAATCATGGATGCGCCTTCTGAAATTCTTCGAAGGGCCTCGCCAAGATTGGTCGCACCACATACGAATGGAACTTTGAATGCTTTTTTGTCGACATGTGAAAATGGATCTGCAGGTGTAAGAACTTCACTCTCATCGATGAAGTCGACCTCAAGTGCCTCAAGAATTCTCGCCTCAGTAATATGTCCAATTCGAATCTTTGCCATCACGGGAATCGTCACGATCTGTTGAATACCTTTGATCATTTCCGGCGCGCTCATTCTGGCAACTCCGCCCTGCGCACGAATATCTGACGGTACACGTTCAAGTGCCATCACGCTGCACGCACCAGCATCTTCTGCAATTTTGGCCTGCTCTGCATTTGTAACATCCATAATAACGCCACCTTTGAGCATTTGCGCGAGATTTTTTCCTGCTTCGTTGAACATAATTTTTTGGATTATTTTGCGCGTTTAGTCTGCCACAGGAAGGCTAAAAGTCAACGAGAAAGCGGGAAAGCTCGCCACAGAACGACCATCAAAAAGTATGTTTGGCGGAAAGTATTCCAGATAGAATACAAAGTTATTCTTGGTAGAATAACTTCTGCCAAATGACATTTTGGCATAGAAGGAAAGTAGACACAAAGCCGATCGACATCTACAATACCCTCGATGTCACAATCAAAATCACAACCATTGTACGAGGCGTTCAAAGCTGAATGCGCCGACCTCATCCGGGAAGGAGTTTTGCGGGAGCAGGTTACGCTCGCACCGCTCACTAGTTTCAATATTGGTGGGCCAGCAGATTTTTTTGCTGAGGTAAAGACGGTGGAGCAGCTCGAAAAAGTGATTACAGAAGCCGTAAAAAACGAAATTCCCTATTATATTCTTGGCGGAGGTAGTAACACGCTTTTTAGCGATAAGGGCTTTCGCGGAGTGGTGATAAGACCTGGATTTAAAGCTATAGCTGTTACAGAAGAGCCGGAAGGAGGTTCTATTGTCGTAGAGGCGGGACTTCCGCTTTCTCAGCTGATTCAGACGGCAGCAAAACATGAACTTTCCGGAATGGAGGTTTGGATCGGATTACCGGGAACGGTGGGCGGTGCTGTTCGGGGAAATGCGGGAGCAGGTGGCTCGGAAATCTCCGATTTCCTCGCCTCAGCAACCATCTTCGACCTCCAAACACTCTCCATAAAAGAATTCAAAAATGAAGATCTCAAAATGAGTTATCGTTATTCGATGCTCAAAGATAATCCGCATTTGATAGTGCTCTCTGCAACATTTCACTTCGACAAGAAAAAATCCGCAGAAGATCAAAGAATTACCATGCAAGAAACGCTCGCCAAACGTCACGCATCACAACCGAAAGGTCAGAATGCTGGATGTATGTTCAAAAATGCGACTCGCCCCTCGCCACTCGATCCGCATGCAGTCACCGTCGTCTCATCAGGAAAACTTATCGATGAGTGCGGACTCAAAGGTACGCGCATCGGCGGTATTGAAATCTCAATGGTTCATGGAAATTTCCTCCAAAATGTTGGCGGCACAACAGCAAAACCAGGCGATCCACCAGCTCCGCAGGCTACACAAAAAGACGTTCTCGACATGATAGCTCTCGTCAAAAAAACGGTTAAAGAAAAAGAAAATATCGACCTTCACGAAGAAGTGCAAATTGTATATGAATTCGGAATGCAACCGGAATCAAGGTCAGAATTACAATAAAACTTTCATACGGCAAAAAATTACGCTACAATACGCACAAGTATTAACCCTTACTTTATATGATTTCCAAAACTTGGAAGCAACTCCTCACGGTTTCAATCATTACCGTGCTCGCTCTTTCATTCATGAGCTTCTCGCCTCTTGCGCTCGCTCAGGTCTCATCTGTTGGCGGAACATCAGCCGGCGGCGGAATTGTAACAACAAATCCAGGCGATAACATTGTTGGTGGTGAAACAGACGCTCGTGCATTTGTCACAAAGATTCTCCGATTCGCTCTCACATTCCTTGGAATCCTCTGTGTTTGTTTGATTATCTACGGAGGTTTTCTTTACATCACTTCAGCTGGTGAAGAAGAAGGCGCAAAGAAAGGTAAGACAATCATTATTTATTGTATTATCGGTCTCGTCATCATCTTCGCTTCATACGCTATCGTGAATACGGTTCTGGGAGGTATTTCTCAGCCAGCGTAATAGAACGGAGTTCATCTCAAAAATTAAAAACCGCCTCAGCAATGAGGCGGTTTTTTGTTGCCAATTCAAAAATTAATAATCGCTACGCCCCCATCATCTCTGGCTCACGAACGCCTTCAGGAATGCGCATGTCATCTTTTATGATGATCTGGTCAGGTTCGACACGAATAATGTCAGAAACGGGAATAATTCGCTCAGAAAAGTTGATTAAACCAAGGAATGTCTTCGCAACCATCAAGTTCAAGACCACCCCCGCGTCCAAATTGATCAAATAATCAAAAACCCTGCCGAGTTTCTCGCCCGACTCGGTCACAACAGTATTCTTAAAAAACGGCCCATATGACGAATCGCTCAAAACCTCATGGACTTTGATGACCTCGTCGGGCTCCGTAATGCTATCCATATCCCGAATCACAATATGTGGATACCAGCTCAAAATATCCCGCGCCCCGACGATTTTGGCCGCCGAAGGGTGTACCGACAAAGCTACAAACGTGCCATTGGCCGGATCGATGACCAAATCAAATATTCTAGCCACCGGGCCAGCGGTATCCCGGCTAAATACCGGCCTTCCTTGAATTTCGGAGAAGAGCTTTTTCATCAAAACAAGTATAGCACAATTGACGACCATACTGACCAGTGCTATAGTTTCGCGGCCAGATATCGGGGCGTGGCGCAGTTGGCTAGCGCGCATGGTTTGGGACCATGAGGCCCTGGGTTCAAGTCCCAGCGCCCCGACCAGTTTTTGTAGTGCCTGGCGAAAGCTGAAAATTGGCTAAATCCAATTTTTGTGCTATAATAAAAAGACAAAAATATTTAGTCAGGGCTTACATGAACACGCCAGATCAATTACCACACAGAGAGGTTGTAGAAACTTTTGAGCTCGACGGAGTCCCAGCCCAAGTCGTGAGAATGGCTCCTGAGGATTTGAAACCAGAAGATATCGCGAATCTCGTAGAACATCTTACGGATACGAATTTTCAAATCTTGCCAATTCCAAATGCTGATAAAAGAATGGAAGTTCGAGATATGGTAGTTCGTATGCGAGAGGCGGTAGATCGTATTCCAGTTGTAGGTAAGTCAATCGCAAAATCAAATGTTTGGGACACAGTTCATGACGAAATTTATCCAGATGGTACACGCGGAGAACATGTGCGAGCATATAGAAAAAGATATCAGCAGCTAGCAAAAGATAAGCGGCTCATGGGGGTGCAAGTGAATGGACACATGGTAGCATTACAGGGGTTTGCTCAAACCGGAGTTTCCGAAAGCGGTCGACCAGTTTTTGAGTTTACGAAGGCCTCAACATCAGAGCTGTTTGAAAAGAAAGGTCTTAACTCACGCCTCAAGAGAATAATTTTTCAGGAAATTATGAGAGAACATCCAGATGGTATGTGGGCAACAGCATCAAGAAATGCGGACCATATTAAGCGTTTTCAAGAAAGAGGTTGGCACATTGCAGAAATGAATGACCCAAATGAGGCGGTCCAAGTTATGTTTCAGAAAAATCCGACATATCATACCCACATGATATCTCAAGGATATAAAGCTATTTACTGCGATCCCAAAGTAGACACGATTACGTGGGGGAAAAGCGAATAAACAAAGCCGAAAAGTGCCTTGTTGAAGAGGTTTAAAGGCTGTGCTATAATGCGAACAGGTGTCGACTCTATTGAATAACAAAAAGGAGTAGCGAGTTATCGCCCTCCTTTTTGTTCGACTACATCAGGTTGGTGGAGAGGACGGGGATCGAACCCGCCTCAACAGGTGTCGACCCTATTGTCCTCACCGAGAGGCCTCCCCACGTCTGATCTGCAAATAGAGTAGCAATTCGACATTAAAATTTTCTAAACTTTTCCTAACATTTTCTTAAAAAAATCCTGGCTATGAATGCATCATCATCTCTCCCAACCGTCACCCTCAAGCCAAAGAAAGAAGTTCCACTTCTCGGAGGACATCCATGGGTTTTTTCTGGAGGCGTAGCAAGAGAGCCAAAGGATCTCGCACCTGGTTCACTGGTAAAAGTAATTTCGAATTATGGCGATGAGCTCGGAATCGGAACGTACAATCCCCTGACGAATATTCGTGTACGTATGATTACACGCGATACTTCCGTCACGATCGACACCGAATTTTTTGCAAAACGTTTTGCGGAACTCGATGCATGGAAACAGAATCACCTTCCGAAAGACACGAACGGTTATCGGCTTGTGTGTGCGGAAGCAGACGATCTTCCAGGACTTATTATTGATCGTTATGACAGCACATTTGTCTTCCAGTTGCACACCGCAGGCATGGAGCACTTCCGTCAGGAAATTATCGACGCGCTGACAAAAACATTTCACCCGGCAGCTATTGTCGAGCGTTCAGATATCGAAGTTCGCAAACAAGAAGGCCTTACAACAATGCCTGTCACGACACATCTCGGAACGGTCCCAGAGTTTGTTCCTTTCAAGGAAAACGGTCACATATTTCACGCTGATGTCATGCGAGGTCAGAAAACTGGCTTCTTTCTCGATCAAAGAGACGCACGCGATGAAGTTGGAAAACTCTCAAAAAATAAGCGCGTCTTGAATCTCTTTTCATATACCGGCGCATTCAGCATTTATGCCGCCAAAAACGGCGCTTCATTCGTAACGAGTGTCGACGTATCCGATCAGGCAATAAACCAGGCAAAAGACCAATTCCGTGCGAATGGACTCGATCCAGAAGACACATCCCACTCTGCCTTCATCGCAGCAGATATTTTTGACTACACAACGAACAAGCCGCCAGCTCACGGTCCATATGACCTCATCGTCTGCGATCCACCAGCTCTCGCAAAAACCGAGGCGCATATTTTCAATGCGAGTAAGGCGTATGTCAGTCTGAATCAGCTCTGTTTTTCACTTCTCCAGAAGGGCGGAATTCTCGTGACGAGCTCATGCTCTGGTCGAATCACACAGGAAGCTTTTCGAGATATCTTGCGTATCGCTGCCGGAAGAGCGCAGAAGAAAGTCAAAATTCTCAAGTGGATTACTCAGGCCGCCGACCACGCTGAATCACTCGCCTTCACAGAAGGTCGCTATTTGAAAACAGCGATTCTCGAGGTGGTGTAAACTGAATTGATCACGCCAAGGACCTAGCTATCCCGCTTTCCGTGGAGCAGCATATCTACGGCGTGTTCCATCGAACCCGCGAGCGTGACCTCTCCTGCATTGATGAAGAAAATTTCATCAGCATTTTCGATCGTATTCAATCGATGCGCGATGATAACGCGAGTTGTTTCTTTCGGAAGTTTTTTTAAAATTTCTTCGAGAAGTTGTTCGGTGACCGTATCAATATTTGCAGTCGCCTCATCCAAAATCAAAATATCTGGTCGTCGTAGTGCTGCACGAATAAACGCGATGAGTTGTTTTTGACCAAGACTGATCGCATCACCACCAGCCAAAACAGGGGTATCTAAGCCTTTGTCGAAGCGGGTCAACAGAGTCTCAAGGCCAGATTCTTGGAGAACTTCGGCAAGTTGGGTTGTTGAGTAATCGGCATACATCTCATTTCCATAGACGATGTTGTCTCGGACGGTTCCAGTGAACAAGAACGGCTCCTGAAGAATAAATCCAATTTTTTTTGTTCGCTCTTCGGGTCCAAACGTTCGCAAATCTCTTCCATGAAGCAAGACCGTTCCGTGCGTTGGATCGTAGAGACGAGCCATAAGGGAGGCTGTCGTCGTCTTACCACCACCAGTTGGTCCGACGAGGGCATAGGTTTTTCCAGGCTCGAGATCGAAGTTAATATGATGGAGAACTTCTTTGCCATCAGGGTATTGGAAACTAACATCTTTGAATGACAATACAGAAGTAGTTGTTTCATGTTTTTTGGTCCAAGGACCTTTGGCAACGACGAGATCCGACTCGAGAGCGAGGATCTCAGAAATACGATCCCAGCCGGCAAGAGCGACTTGGAAGTTGGCCCAGAGTGCTGCAATGTGACGGAGTGGATCGTAGAATCGCGTCATGTACGTCAAGAAACTAATGAGGAGGCCAAGCGAGAAATCCCCAATCGATATGAGGTAAATTCCATATGCGAGGACGATGAGTTGCGCTAAGTTTGAGCACAGTCCGTACACAGGAACAAAGATATTATTCGCAATACCCGCCTTGATGGCGGTTGTGTAATTTTGATCATTCACGTCGTTGAATTTCTTTCGGAAGTAGTCTCGGCGATTGAAGGCGACAATGACTTTGAAGTTATTGAGACTCTCTTGAATTTCCGCACTCATGCCACCCACGCTCTGGAGACTGATTGAGTTTTTTCGCTTAACCCAAGGGGAAACGAGTTGGGTGAAGATGAGGAGGCCGAGCGCTGGCGCGAGGCCGGATGTACCCAGCTTAGGATGAAGAACGAGTATGAAAACGCCAGACCCAACCATAATAAATATACTGGCTATGAACTGCATCAATGATTGAGAAAAAAACTGATTGAGTTTATCGGTATCGTTATTAATACGAGAAATCAGATCTCCAATTTTATTCTGATTAAAGAATGCTACCGGAAGTTGTTGAAGTTTCGTAAAGATAGAATTTCGCAGCGTGTAGAGCATTTTTTGACCAACGGTTCCCATGAGTTTAGTCTGAAGATAGCTCATAACGAGAGCAACGAGGAAGACAACAAGAAGAATTCCTGATGTTACGAGAACGCCATGAAATTGTTTCGTAACGATGTATGTGTCCACCGCATGACCAACAAGAATTGGTGCAGCGAGATTGAGTGCAGAGTTGATAAGGATGGCTATAAAGGCAAGTACGAGCCTCGGTTTATCTTCAACCATCAACGAGAGGAGTTTTTTAAGTGCTGCAAACGTGCTCGTTTTTTTGGATTCTTGTCCTATTTTTGTAAGAGCGTAGTTCATAATGAGTGGTTGGTGCTTCGTTGCGACTGATAAATTTGTACATATTCTGGACAAGTATCCACGAGGTCTTTATGAACCCCCTGAGCGATTATCTCCCCTTCCATGAGAAGAATGATTTGATCATAGTGTTCGATCGAAGCAATTTTTTGCGTCACAGAAAGCAACGTAATGCCCGGATAATTCTTCGCAACATTCGCAAGAATTTTCTTTTCAGTATTGGTATCAACTCGAGCCGTAAAGTCATCAAGCAAAAGAATTTTTGGGTTGAGGGCCAACGCGCGCGCGAGCATCACTCTCTGTTTCTGCCCGCCAGACAAACTCGCGCCGCGCTCAGAAACCACCGTATCCAAGCCATTTGGAAGCGCATCAACGAAGTCGCGAAGTTCCGCAGTATCGATCGCCTTCTTTAAATCCTCATCTCGAACCGTCTCGCTAAAAGCGATATTTTCACGGACTGTGAGATTGAAAATAATACTATCCTGAAAAACGAAACCCACCTGCTGATGAAGAGTTGGCTTGTCATACTCATGAATATCACGTCCGTCATATTCTACATTTCCAGATTGCGGCTCGATAAGTGCCGTCAATAAATACAAAAGCTGTGTCTTTCCAGCAGCCGTTGGTCCAATGATTGCCGTCTTCGTACCACCACGAATCGCAAGTGAAACATCTTTAAGAGCAGGTTTTTCTCCATACGAAACAGTGACGTGATTCAAGTTAATATCGCCTCGCAACGCATCCGTCCGTATCCCACTCTCCTCACGTTCCTGCGACTTCAAGACATCGTCAATTCGCTGATATGAAGCCGTAGCCTGAGCGATCACATTGCTCATAAATCCAATAACAAAAATCGGAAAAATCAAAATACCGACGTAGCTATTAAACGCAGCAAAATCACCCAAACTCATATTTCCAGCGATCACAAAATGTCCACCGAGAGACAAGATAATGATCGTCGCAAATCCGCTCATGAACGTGACAACCGGGATCAAGGTCGCAAATAAATTCAAAATCTTCACGCCAAGTTCTTTTGCATTCGTATTCGCCGCCATAAATTTATCAGATTCTTGATTGTGAGCATTGAGAACACGAATGAGTGAAGAGCCAAGGATACTTTCATTGATAACCTTATTAAGCCAGTCGATAACTTCACGAGTCTTTGTGAAAAGGACGCGCACTTTGGAAAGAACGAGAAAAAACGTCACGCCAATAACCGGAACAATCGTAAGAACCGCAAGCGCAAGCTTCCAATCGATCGTAATGAGAATAATAGCCGCCCCAATGATAATACACAAAGAAGCCACTAAGGAGACGATCGCCTGGGCCACAAAGAGCTTGATTGAATCAATATCCGATGTGAGATTGGTAAGAAGTTTTCCCGCACCCACACTTTGAATATACGAAGTACTCTGTCGTGAGATTTTGGCAGCTAGCTGTTCGCGAAGATCGCGGGCCACTCGTTCAGACGCATATGTTTGGACGATGCTCTGAAGATAGGCAAATAGGAAAATTCCAAATGCCACAGCTGTAAATTCCCAAAGAACCGTCTTCAAAACAAACACACCATGAGTATATGCATCAATGCCATTCGACATGATCTTTGGCAAAGCAAGGCTGAGGAGGTTGGTCGCAAGTGTAAATCCAATTAACAGAATTATCTGCCGCTTATACGGCTTCAAAAGAGTGAAAATACTCGGCGATTTTGGTCTCGATGGAGATGGTGTCGATTTCATGTGGACACACACAGTACCACAACAAAGGAAAAAATCTACCCTATGCGGCTTCCAATTTTCTGAGCACCCCACGCGAAAAATACCGATCCCAGAACAAATGGAATCATGATAATCCAAAACCAACTTTCCCCCTGAAGGCCAGCAATAAGCGCAAGCGGAGCAAGGAAATAGTTGAGCCAGTAGTGATGTATGAGGAAGTTTTCGTATGATGAGTCGCTAAGGAAGAGCATCAGGCTCTTGATTGGGTTGAGTTTTGAGAAAAATGCACCGAGATTGATGAAGACGAGAAAGAGTCCAATAGCAACCGTAAGATCGGCATATGCCCAACCCCATCGATACATATCGAATGAAAATCCTACGAAAGTAATCACGATACCAAGGAGAAACGCAGGAACGCTCATTATCTTTTCGAGAATAGTATTTCGTTCGAAATAGAGACTTGCGAGCGCCATACCAAAAGAGAACTCAACGAGACGTGGAAGGAAGAAACTGAAGGCGACATACCCATATTGTGATGGATACATGACGCCCATTGGAGCGGCAGAAATGCCATACGTTGCGAAATAGCGATAGCCAACCGTGAGCACAAGCGTCACCAAGAGAAATTTCCAAACACCAAGTTTCCGCAGACCATACTGCAAAAGCGGAAAGAGAATATAGAGCTGAAGAATGAGTGTAATAAACCAAAGATCACCATTGAATTTCTGAAGAAGCGGAAGATCAAAAACCAAGAATGGAGGGAAAAGAAGTTTGAGCGCATCGATCCACGTATAAATTGGAGCCGAAATAAATGAAGGGAAGAGATAATTCCGAAGGAATAAAAATCCAACTCCTATGAGAATAGAAACGTAGAGTGGAATGATAATTCGTTTGAGTTTTTTCCAGTAAAACATGCCAAGTTCGCCGAGTGTTGAGATCGTCTCATTTTTTCGAATGGCAGAAAGTGTGAGCACGAAGCCGCTAAGGAGGAGGAAGAGATTGACCGAGAAAAATCCATACGCAAAGAGAAATCCAAAGAAATTTTTCAAAAATCCAAGTGCGCCTCCATCTTGAAAGATAGTAAGTCGTGAAAGATTTGCGACAACGCCCTCTGGAGCAATCAAAAAACTTCCGTGATACCGCTCAAGAAAGTAGTGATACAAAATAATATGAATAATCGCAATGCCACGAACACAGTCGAGAACTTCGATACGATGCGAAGGTTTGGCAACCGGCGGAACAGCAGTCGCCGCAGAGGCGATAGCTACAGGAGACGAAGAAGATATTGAAGTCATAGTGAGAAAAATAAAGAACACATACACCGTAACAGTCATGTTAAAAAATCGCAAGAATGGAGAAACATCGCGTTGAATTTTTCAAAACAGCGAGTAAAATCTCACCCGGCCAAAAAAGGAAAAATTGGTCCAAAAACATTTTAACCCCCTCTTGTTATGACGTTCGCAAAAGAAATCCAAAAATATCTTGGAAAGGATTTTAAACATGACCTCATTGCCGGAATAGTTGTAGGTCTTATAGCGCTTCCTCTGGCGATAGCCTTTGCTGTTGCGAGCGGCGCACGTCCAGAACAAGGTATTTACACCTCGATCATAGCAGGACTTGTGATAGGAACACTCTCGGGGTCTCGATATCAAATTTCCGGACCAACAGGGGCCTTTATCGTAATTCTCCTGGGCGTAGTAAATAAATTCGGTCTCGATGGCCTCATGGTCGCGGGATTTATGGCGGGCGTTATTTTGTTCCTTGCCGGCATATTTAGATTTGGATCGGTCATTAAGTATATCCCCTATCCAGTCACGGTTGGCTTTACATCAGGCATTGGTGTCATTATTTTTTCTGGCCAGATTAAGGATTTTTTTGGACTTCAATTTGCGCATCGTCCAGAGGATTTCATTGAAACAATAAAGCTGATTTTTGAAGGACTGGAGAAAGGTGTAAACCTGAGCTCGATTATTATTGGCATGATTACACTCGCCGCTTTTCTCGCCTGGAAACGTTGGAGTAAGTCATTTCCACCAGCTCCAATTGCACTTGCCGTTGGAACAATTGCAAGTTTAATTATTATGTTTTTCTTTCAGAAAGGACTTCCAGCTCCAGCACTTGTAGGTAATATTCCATCAGGACTTCCCCAGTTTCACATGCTGAATACGACATATGAAACGGTAAAGATGCTCTTTCCATCAGCATTTACGATTGCAATGCTTGGTGCGATCGAATCGCTTCTTTCTGCAGTCGTTGCGGATGGAATGACAGGAACGAAACATAACTCTAATAAAGAGCTCGTGGCTCAAGGTATTGGAAATATGATCCTCCCGCTCTTTGGTGGTATTCCCGCCACGGGTGCTATCGCTCGTACAGCTGCCAATATTAAAAACGGAGCAAGAACGAGAGTGTCATCCATAATTCACTCAATTGTTCTACTCCTTATCCTCCTCGTGGCTGCGCCATATGCAAAATATATTCCTATGGCAGCTCTTGCGGTTATTCTCATGACAGTTGCCTACAACATGGCAGAAATACCTCATTTTATCCGATTATTGAAGGCTCCAAGGAATGACGCCATGGTGCTTGTTGCAACATTTCTTCTTACGGTATTCGCTGACCTTACCGTCGCAGTAGGAACAGGAATTGTGTTGGCTGCTATTCTCTTTATTCAGCGCGTCAGCAACCTCTCTGTAAGTAAGGTTTTAGATGATGATGAGCATGTTGGAAGTGAAGGATCTGAGCGAATTCATGCATCACTGAAGAATTATCCACAGATCCAGCTCTACGAACTTTCCGGTCCTCTTTTCTTCGGCGTAGCATCAGAATTGGAAAATATGATTGAACATCACAGAGGAGATATTTTGATTCTCCGAATGAAGCACGTCAATCATATGGATGCGAGCGCTATCAATACGCTCGAACTTATTATTGATCGAATTTTAAAGGGGAAAGGTCATATTTTCTTCTCAACACTTCGTCCAAATATTCAAGAAAAACTTAATAAGCTCGATATTATTAAAAAAATTGGAGGTGAATATTATATTCCCCCAAAGACAACGATCGCGATCGAGAGAGCAAAAGAGCTTATCGATAACATGGATAAAAACGAGAAGAAAAAAGGAGCCAAGAGCTAGTCAGAAGTAGCCATATCGCAAAACATACCGTACAATAACGGAACTTATATACGCATTTACAACAAGCATGCTCGCAACCATCTTCCTTACTGTTTTTATAGACCTTCTCGGAGTTGGAATTATTATTCCAGTGCTCGCTCCTCTCTTTCTCAATCCAATGAGCGGGATTCTTCCTATTGATTATCATGCTGCATTTTTTACGCGACAGCTGTTACTTGGACTTCTGATTTCTGCCTACCCATTGGCGCAATTCTTTGGCGCGCCGATTCTCGGCGCGATGTCCGATCGATTTGGTCGTCGAAAAATTCTCATGCTCTCCCTCGTAGGGACCGTCCTCGGATACATATTTTTCGGTGTAGGTATAACGACCGCATCGATCGCCGTCCTCTACCTCTCACGCATTGTTGATGGTTTTACCGGAGGAAATATTTCAATCGCTCTCTCCGCCATTGCTGACATTTCTGATCCAAAAGAAAAGGCAAAAAACTTTGGTCTCGTAGGGATGGCCTTCGGACTTGGATTTATTCTCGGACCCTACATTGGTGGTAAACTCGCCGACCCAACCATCGTCAGTTGGTTTAATCACGCCACACCATTTTGGTTTGCCGCGATACTCGCAGCGCTCAACATCGTTCTCGTTGCTCTTCGCTTTCCAGAAACGCTCAAAACCCACAGGAAGACGCCAATTAGTGCGCTAACCGGTTTCAAAAATCTTGCAAAAGCAATGCGTATGCAAAACCTTCGCACCATGTTTCTCGTTGTCTTTTTCCTCACGATCGGATTCAACTTTTTCACACAATTTTTCCAAGTCTATCTCATCGAAAAATTCCAATTCACCATCAGTAATATCGGCGACCTCTTCGCATATATCGGCCTGTGGATTGCATTTTCACAAGGTTTTATCACGAGAATTGTCTCAAAAAAATTCAAACCACAACAAATTCTCTCCGTCTCTTGTATCATTCTTGCTATCGCACTTCTCGGACTTGTTATTCCAGATCACGCCACAACGCTCCTCTTCATTCTTCCCTTCGTTGCAATAAGCAACGGCCTCACGCAGCCAAATTCAACCGCCATCATCAGTAATCTCGCGGGAAAAGAATCTCAAGGCGAAGTCCTCGGAATCAATCAATCCATCCAATCTCTCGGCATGGCAATTCCTCCAGTCATCGCAGGAATCATCGTCACCATCGACAAAATTCTCCCAATCTTCGTGGCAAGTTGTTTCGTTTTTATCGCCTGGGTCACCTTCCTTTTCTTTTTCAAAAACAAGCAAAAAGAAGTATTTCACGAAGTCTAGATCGTTCTATAAATCAAAACTAAGCTGTATCAAATCATCGATTTGGAATCGGGTTGCATATTGAATTGCGAACTCTCGGAATTGTTCCGGCGAGTAAGTGAAACTATTGAGATGATGCTTTCCATCAGAAGATGAAACGACGAGTTTCCATTGCGGAAGTGAATCAGCACTACGTACGTCACGCATAATTCGCGCAGTAATAGTTGAGCCATCAGAAGAGTTCGTTTTTTTCAATTCAAGTACAGCATTGAAACGAGAATCTACCGGCTGAAATCCTAAAATCGTAAATGTACGCATCACCGCATCAAGCATATTAA
>Ga0172380_10005741_pt1 | contig 14823 bp, 5 predicted proteins | sample Leawe162metaG_FD_119747 | JGI IMG/M metagenome (GOLD analysis project Ga0172380, IMG submission 119747) | Leachate microbial communities from a municipal landfill in Southern Ontario, Canada - Leachate well 162 metaG | ecosystem: Engineered > Solid waste > Landfill > Unclassified | place...
CAGATGAGGCTTCGGTTGCAGCGAAGCCGATGGATTTTGCCATGAATGTCCCGCCGCCAATGGCCTCCGCTGCTCCGATAAGCATGCCCACTGCCGGGCTAACCGCCGGCGACAGCTTTGGAATAGAACGGCGGGCTGGAGATTCCACAGTGCCCATGGTGGCAACAGCCTCTTCGGCTCCGATGCCATCCACTGTGCAGCAGTCGCAGTTTGCGTCGCAGGGGCAACCACAAGAACGAGAGACTTCCGACCGCATGGCCTCGTTTGAAGCACCGCGAGCTGGAGGGACGACCGCCGTGTCGTCCGTGAATGAAGACGGACCGGACAGCGCCGGTCCCTCCAGCAGGCGGGAAGCTTTGGGAGAATTCCCGGCGATGCAAAACGGAAAAAATTTATCGGATGCGCAGGCGGGCGCCATAAGAGCCTTCACAGGCGGTTGGGGGAAAGGGAGTGGATCGGGAGGCGGAGCGGGAGATGCAGATTCCCGCCTGGCAAAGCGGGTGGTGAGTGATTTGAACGTCCCGGGCAGCGCAACGGCGCAGCTGGAAATCGCAAAGGCGGAAAAAGCCGAACTTTCCGATAGGTCCGACAAATCAAGTGAACACAAGCTGGCAGGAGCAGACACGTATTCGCGCGGGACGATGAAATTCGGCGATGCCTCTATGTTCAGAGGGGCGCAGGTCGTTGGGGACACGAAAGAGTCCGGCGAAAAAAGCGCAGCAACCCCGGTGCCGGGAGATGTTCCGATCTCGGGGAAGTCGCTTTCTTCCAAAGACAAAAAAGACCGTGCGCCCGCATTCCAGGACGAAATCAAGACCGCCAAGCAACCGTTCTCGACGTTCTCGCTGCATGTGAGCGATGTGTCGTTCCAGTTGGCGAAGGATGCGCTGGCGAAGGGTGCGATGCCCGATCCGGAACGGATTCGCGCCGAGGAATTCTACAATGCATTCGACTACAACGATCCGGCACCGGCGGACGGCGAGGAAGTCGCCTGCCGGATCGAGCAATGCGCGCATCCGTTCGCGCAGCAGCGAAATTTGGTGCGGATCGCCCTCAAGGTGGCGGCGACGGGCCGTGCCGGCGGGCAGCCGCTGCGGCTGACGATTCTTCTCGATACCTCGGGCTCGATGGAGCGGGAAGATCGCGCCGCTTCTGTCCGCCGGGCGCTGAAAGCCTTGGCCTCACTGCTCGGCCCGAACGACCGCGTGACGCTCATTGGATTTGCCAGGACCCCGCGCTTGCTGGCCGGGCAGGTGCCGGGAGATCAGGCCGAAAAGCTCGTCGGGATCGCGGCGCGCACACCATCCGAGGGCGGAACGAATCTCGAACAGGCGCTCGTGCTCGCGTCGGAACTGGCGCACAAACAATACCTGCCCGCCGCACAGAACCGCATCGTCCTCCTCACCGATGGCGCGGCCAACTTGGGCGATGCGAATCCCGCCCGGCTCGCCCGCCAGATCGAGAAGACCCGCCAGCAGGGGGTTTCCTTCGACGCCTGCGGCGTTGGCGCGAACGGATTGAACGACGAGATGCTCGAGGCCCTGACCCGCAAAGGCGACGGACGGTATTATTTCCTCAACAGGCCGGAGGACGCCGATGCGGGCTTTGCGCGGCAGTTGGCCGGCGCCCTGCGTCCGGCGGCGGAGAACGTGAAAGTGCAGGTCGTGTTCAATCCGGCGCGGGTCGGCCGGTACCGGCTCATCGGTTTTGAAAAACACCTTTTGAAGAAAGAGGATTTCCGCGACGATAAAGTCCAGGCTGCGGAACTCTCCGCCGAGGAAGCCGGAGTGGCGCTGTATCAGGTGGAAACGCTGCCCGGGGGAGACGGAGAATTGGGGGAGGTCTTCGTCCGCTTCCGCGATCCAGCGAACGGCATGATGGTCGAGCGTTCGTGGACGATGCCCTACGACGCGAAGGCTCCTGCCTTTGAGAATGCCACGCCTTCCATGCAACTGGCCGCCACCTCCGCGCTGCTCGCGGAAAGGCTCCGGGGAGATTCGCGGGTGGACCTGAATGCGCTGGCCCCGGTCGTCACGAATTTGCGCGGAAGGTATTCCCACCAGGCCAAGGTCGGTGAACTGATCCGGATGTTTGAACGGATGCGGCGGTAATTTCTTACAAACTTTTTACAAATCCCTGACACATCGGAATTCTGTCCCAGCTAACAAAACCATTGTATGAACACCGTCCTCTCATTCCTCCCATGGCAAACGCATCAAAATGATGCGGCGAATCGCTATCTTCCGGGGAGCATACCCGTCCCGGGTGTGGTTTCCGGCGTCCCCGCCGGAAAATCTGGAAAAAGGGCTCGGCGGGACGCCGACCCCCACACGCGAGACGCGTGTGCTCCCCGGCAAATCGGACTTGCGCTTGCCCTGATTCCCATCCTGTTCTGCCTTCTACCCATGACGGGATTTTCTCAAACCGAAATGCGCGCGGACCGGGCCGGCATCTCCGCCCAGTTGGCGCCCGGAGACGGGCACCTGGTCGTCGAGGCCCGCGGCGTGATGCCGAAATCTCCGCTGTTCTTTTCCGCGACGTCGGAAAACGTGACCCGCCTCGGCGCGGACGAGATCACCGGCGAAATCAAGGTGGCGATCCGGGTGGTGCAGGGACGTCCGGAGGTGATCACGCTGGGCCTGAACGGCAGCGGAGAGGTGGTGGAGGTGAAGGGGGACGGCCTGCGCGACTGGTCGGTTCGCCAGGCGGAGGGAAAGCGGTTCCTGGATCTGCGGCCAGCGCTCGAGGACGGCCAGGCCGGACCGGGGCAATGGAACCTCACGGTAAAGGTGCAAATCGCGAAGCCGACGGTTTACGGAGGCGTCTCCCTGCCGACATTGTCGCCGGGTGATGCGGTCGGGTTTGCCTCGCAGATCAAGCTGGCGCCGGGAGAAGCGGTTGATGTGCGCGTCACGCGCGCCGACGGCCTGGTCCCGCTCGGCCCGGATCCCAAACCCCACGGGGAACAGCAATTTTACGGGACCGGAGAAACCCATTTGGAAGTGATGCTGGTCCAGCGTGGCGCGGCGATCGCGGATGCCGATCTGGTCGGTGCCCAGCTTGCGGGAATGCTCGATGCGGCGGCCGGCTGCGTGAATTTCCGGCTGCGAGGCGAGGCCCGGGTGCGTGTGGCGGGAGCGAGGTTGCCCCTGCTTTCCGGGCGGGCTGCGTTGTCCGGGGCCGCGTCCGGCGACGGCTGGCATGTCGGGCTGAAGGACGGCCAATCGGAGTTGGTCTTCGACCGGTCCGGAACCTTCCCGATCGACCTGGTTTTTGCCGCGGCATTGCGCGATGGCGAATGGAAGACGCTGGATTTCCGCATGCCCGCCGGGGCGGTGGTTCCCATGTCGATCGAGGGCCTGCCGAAGGAAGTGTCGTTCGATCCGAATGCGTCCGTCGTTCCCGACGGGGTGTCGCGAAAAGGATTTCTCGCCGCCGATGGCAATGCCTCGGTGGGCTGGAGGCAGACGAGGGAATCCGGAGTCGGCGCGCTGTCATTCACCAGCCACGAACAAAGCGATGTGCGTGTGGGGGCCGGGTTGCTGCGTCAAACCTCGCAGATCGATTTCCGGGTTCTCCAGGGGAAACTGCCGGGCGTCCGGGTGAAGCTTGACGGGCCGGGGGAAATCCTCGGCGTCGAGGGCGCGAATGTTCTGGGCTGGAAAGTCGCGCCGGATGGCAGGCAACGCGTTCTCGATATCCGGCTCAGCCGGCCTTTTGAAAAGAGCGGCTCGCTCGTCGTCCGAAGCCAGTCGCCACTGGGGAATTTTCCGGTGCGGGCCGAGGCGCTGCGTCTCACTCCGGAAGGCGGAGTGAGGCATTCCGGATTTGTGCGGATTGCCAACGATGGCGCGGTGCGGATCGAGGTTTCCGATGTGGTGGGAATGATGCAGCTTGCCCCGTCGCAATTCCCGGGCGACGCGGTTGAGGAAGGCAGCCGGCAGGTTTTTGTCTATCGCTTTCCCTCGGCCAGCCACACCTGCCGCATTGTGGCGAACCAGATTTTGCCGGAAGTCGGCGTCTCGCAAATCGTCCTTTATCAACTCGGCGACACCGACCGGGTCATCACAGCCGACCTCGAGATCGACATCCGCGAGGCTCCCCTGCGCGAATGGACGCTCGGGATTCCCGAGGATTATGCCGTCGTTGCAGCCGGCGGAGGAAATGTCGCTGACTATGTCGCGGAGACAGAAGCGAAAGAGGGATCCCGCGTGCTGAAAATCCTCTTCAACAAGGCGGTGGACGGACGGCAGTTGATCCGCCTGCGACTCGAGAAGAACCAGGCCGCGGCGGCGGGCGAGTGGATACTGCCTCCGCTTTCGTATCCGGGCGCCAAATCCGTCCGCGGCCACATCGGCGTGGTTTCCACCCCCGGGTTCCGCATCCTGCCCGGAAAAATGGAGAAGCTGGTGGAAATGCCGCTCAGCTATTTTCCGACCCAGGTTACCGGCCTTCAGCAAGCCTTTCGCCAACGCGAGGCCGATTGGTCGGCCACGCTGAATGTCGAGGCTCTGGGACAAAGCGTGCAGGCGGATGTCTTTCATCTCTATTCCCTGAAGGAAGGGGTCGTTTATGGCAGTGTGCTCCTCAATTATTTCGTCGTGGGGGCTCCCGCCAACGAGTGGCGGATCGAGGTGCCGGAATCGGTGGGGAACATCGATGTTGTCGGCCAGAACGTCCGGCGCGATTGGCGGCGCGAAGGCAATCAGGTGATCGTTTCCCTGCATCAGCCGGTGCTTGGCGCGGCGACCCTGCTCGTCACATTCGAGCAACCGATGAGCGCGCGGGGAGGAACCATCAAGCCCGGCGAAGTCCGCCCTCTCGGGGTGCAGGGCGAGCGCGGATTTGTCCGGGTGGTGAGCCCGTTGCAGGTGAAATCCCGGGTCCTCAAGGCCGATGGGGCCTTGCTGAAGCTGGATCCGTTGGAGCTGCCTGCGGAGTTCCGGCTGCTGAGCACTTCGCCTTCGCTCGCCGTCTATCAATACACGGCCCGCCCGTTCGGCCTGGAAATGGACATCAAATGGTATGCGCCGGCGGAGACGGTGGACCAACTGGTCGATTTCGCGAAGCTTTCCAGCCGGATCTCGCGCGACGGCCAGGTCGTCACCGACGCCCGGTATTTCGTGAAGACCCGGGGTCGGAAGGCCCTGCGCATCGGGCTTCCCGAAGGCGTGGAATTGTGGGAGGCGCGCGCCGACAAGGAGATCGTAAATGCGCGGATCGACGGCGACCAGACGCTCATCCCGCTTCCCCCGAAGCTGAATCCCAACGAGCCGGTCGAGGTGGTTCTTCGTCTGGGACAGACGGCGAAACGCGCCCGTTCGCCGGTGCTGGTTTCTCCAAAGACCCAGGCCCCCACCGTTATCAGCGAATGGACGGTCACCGGCGATCCCGGGCAGCTTCTGGTGCCGAAGGGCGGAACAGCCCGGCTCAATGCCCCGGTCCTGACGGAAACCGGTTTCGAATGGCTCTCCGCCCGCGCGGCAGGCGGCACCATCCTGTTGTTGATCGCGATGGCGGCATCCGGATTCTTGCTCCGGAGCGGCACGACCTGGAAGGCGCTTCTGGGATTTTTCATCGCGGCGATCGTGGCGTTTTCGGCATTCAACCTGGCGCTCGCCGCCACGAAGGATCGCAGGCACAATCTGGCCAGGCTCACCTATTCCGCCACGGTTGTCCCGGCGGGCGAAACCGTCACCATTCAGATGGCGAATGTCGGAGCCAAACAGGCGATGATTTCCACATGGGGCATTTTTGCGGCGGCGGCAGGCCTCGGCCTGCTCGGGTTCGCGGCATTCCGGGTCCGGTGGGGTGCCGGGCGCGGAGGCTGGCAGGTGCCTGCCGGTGCGGTGTTGTTGGCGATCGGAATTCTCGCCCAGCGCGGAGGTGCCGCGGCGTTTTTCCTCCTCATCGCGCTCGGGGTGTTCGTAATCCTGCTGCTCCCCGCATTCATTCGCTGGATGCGCAAGCCGCGTCCGCCGGTCCAGCCGGTCCCGGCAACCGCAATGCTGCTCCTTGGTTTTTCCCTGCTCCCGCTGGCACCGGTTCAAGCGCAGGAGAACCAGCCCGCGGAGTCGATGGTCCAGACATGGAAAATCCGGGACGGACGGTTGTTCGGCGAATTGGATTTGCAGGTCCGCGGGGCCGTTGGCGACAGTTTTCTCCTGCTCCGGCCTCCGGCTGTCCTGAGCGGTTTCAAGGGGGACGACGGCCTGCGCGTCACAAAAACCCAACGGGGAAACCAGACGCTGTATTTTGTCGCTCTCGAACGCGCGGGGGCCTTCCGTGCCCACGCCAGTTTTGAAATGCCGGCCGACGATTTGAGCAAGGGGCTTCCCTTTGCCACAGGCCCTGCCGCCGTCCAGCGGGTCACCGTCCAGCTTGACCAGGGCGGATGGGAGTTCACCTCGCCGTCTGCCGTGAGCGTGCAGGCGCTGGCCGGGCTGCCCGGGAACGAGAGCGGAGCAACTCTGGTGCTGGGCGCATCCGATTCCCAGGTCATCAATATCCGGACCCGGGTGCGGGACACGGCTGCCGAGAAAACCCAATTCTTTGCCGAGGCAGCCAACCTCTTCGTGCCCGGCCCCGGGGTTGTGAACGGGTACTGTCGCATCACGATCCGTCCTGTGCAGGGCCAGGTCTCATTCCTCGAACTGGAAGTCCCGGAAGGATTCACCGTGGGGGACGTGCGCAGCGGGCCGGTCAGCGCCTGGCGATTCGATCCCAAGATGCGCAAGCTTCGCATCGAGATCGCGCCCGCCCAGGCGAGCGCCTTCCAGCTTGATGTGGAGACCCAGCTTGGAACCGCGGATCTGCCGGTGGATCTCACCTTGGAGCCGATTCGCGTCCTCGGTGCGGAGGGCGAAGTCGGCATGATCGCGCTGGCATTTGGCAGCGATGCGCAACCGGAAAACGTGCGCGGTCTCTCGCCGGTCAATCTCGAGGATTTCGATGCCGGATTGATCCCAAAATCCAAGGAGGGCCAGCCCTTGGCCCTGCTCCAGCAGGCTTTTCGCTACGGGCGCGAGGGCGGACGCGTGTCGCTGAAAGTTGCCGCCGTGGCTCCCGAGGTGCGGGTTGTGAGCAGGCAGGTTCTTTCGTTCGGCGATGGCCGCATCGTTTTGGCCGTGGATTTGAATGTCGCCATCACACGTTCCGGACTTTTCAAGCTGAGCTTCGCCTTGCCCGAGGGGCTGGAAGTCGAAGCGATCAGCGGTGCGGCCCTCAGCCAGTGGGCCGAGGCCGTTGAAGAAGGCGGGCGCATCATCACATTGCAACTCAACGGCCGCACGATCGGCGAACAGAGCTTTGCGCTCACCCTGGTGGGTTCCGCTCCGGCGGCCCAGGAATCGTGGCCGGTTCCCCGGCTTCTTCTCCGCGAGGCGACGCGTCAAACCGGAGAGTTGTTTCTCGTGCCGGAAAAGGGAATCCGTCTCCACGCCGTGAAACGAGAGAGTGTTTCCCAAATGGATTCACGAACCGGCGGTGAGACGCACGCCGGGGCCTTGGCGTTCCGGCTGCTGCAGGAAAACTGGAGCTTGAATCTCGGCATCGAGGCGCTGGAGCCTTGGGTGACGGTCCAGGCCCTGCAGGAAATCACGGTGCGCGAGGGGCAAACCCTCACCCGCCTCGGCCTCCGCTACCGCGTGGACAATGCCGCCGTGAAGCACCTCCGGCTGCGCCTGCCCGGCCTGGGTGAAAGCCAGGCTCAAACCGTTCGGGGCACAGGCTCTGCCGTGAATGATTTGGTGAAGGTGCCGGACGAGAAAGACCTCTGGGAAATCCGCTTCCAACGCGGCATGGCCGGTGAAACCGACGTGCAGATCGAGTTCCAGGGACAGACCGCCCGCGAGCAGGACAAGGAATCGATCCGGACTCCCACATTCGAGGGTGCCCGGCAGATCACACAATTCGTCTCCGTTCGCGGCAGCGGCCGCATCGAACTCGACGCCAACATCCTTCCCCGCGGCTGGCAGCGGGTGGATTGGAGCGCCGTCCCCATAAACCTCCAGGATCGGTCGGATCGCAGCGTTCCCGTCCTTTGCTTTCGCGTCGCCGAACCCGAGGCCCCGCTCGCCGTCAACATCCGGCGTCACGATGTGGCCGACGCCTTGAAACTCCGCGTCACGCAGGGCGACCTCACCACGTTGTTCTCGCCGCTCGGTCCCTCGCTCACCGCCGTCCAACTGGCCGTCGAGGTCGTCGAGAAAAGTTCCCTGCGCGTCAACCTGCCCAAGGACGCCCGGATCTTCAGCGCATTTGTGAATGAGGAAAGTGTCGGCGTCGTGCGTGAGGGAGATGCCTATTTGATCAATGTCTCGCCGAACACCGACGCCGACCGATCCGCCAAGGTCCGGCTGGTCTATTCGGTCCCCGACGCCCAGCGCCGGGGCATCGAACTCATCGGTCCGGGCCTCGATGTCCCGCTGGTGAATGTCTCGTGGCGGATCATCGTTCCGCCCGGCCACGCGGTTTCCAGTTATCGCGGAGCCCTGCGGCTCAGGGAGCAGAAATCCGCCGGGCTCTTCGGCCTTCAGGAATACGTGAACCTCGCTTCCACCACGCGAAACATCGAGGCGAAGAAGGCCGCGGCTCTGATCGACCAGGCGAACACCCTGCTGCGCAAGGGCGAGCAACAACAGGCGGGCGAAGTCCTCAGCAAGGCGGCGAACACGTTCGCCCTGGACGAGGCTTCGAACGAGGACGCCCGCGTGCAGTTGAAAACTCTCAAGACCCAGCAGGCCGTGGTCGGGCTCAACACCCGCCGCCAGCGGCTCTACCTCGACAACAAGAACAACGACACCACCCGCAACGAGCAGCTCGAACAGGCGGCCAATGCCAATCCCTTCATGCAGGGCGGAACGAACTTCGACCCCCAACAAATGGACCAGTTGCTCATGGGCAACACCGCCGAGGAAAACTCCGCGCTCCGGGGAATTGCCGGACGCATTGTCGAGCAGCAGCTCGCCGCCGAGCCCGCCCCCGGGGCCATCGGCGTCACCATCCCGGAAAGCGGCAAGGTCCTGACCTTCACCCGCAGCATCCAGGTGGATGGCGAGGCTCCGCTCAACCTGAAACTCAGCCTCACGGACACGCGCGGGACCAACGGTTGGTTCGTCACCGCCCTGCTGCTCACTGTGGCCGCGGTATCCACGGTGGCGTTCCCACGCCGCACCGAGGGCTGAGTAGCACACTCCCGAAAACCGCTTTTCTCCGCGACCTCTGCGCCCCTGCGTGAGGAATCGCTGAATTCGGGTTGAAAGAACGCGGAAATTGGAAAGACTGCCGGCATGAAATGGCTCCCGACGCTTGCCCTGGTGGCATTACACTCCGCCTCCTCCCCCGCATGGGAAGTGTCGGGAACGGGGGAACTGGGAAATCTTCCCGGAGGCGGCTTCGTCCGACGGACAGAACTCAGCGACAACGGCGTCAGCGCGCAGCTCACCGCCATCGTTTTTCCGTCCAAATCCTATTCTCTGCGGGTGGTGGACAGCAACTCCCCGGGGCACACGAAACTGGCTTCCGCCCTGTCGGAAACCGGCTGTGTCGCGGGTGTCAATGGCAGCTATTTCAAGGCGGATTTCCGCCCGGTCGGGCTCATGGTCTCGGACGGCAGGAAAATCCATCCCTTCGAACAAGCGAAGCTCCTGGCCGGCGTTCTCGCCGTACGCGGGACACGGCTGGAAATCGTCAGATCCTCCAAGTTCGCCAAATCTTCCGACCTCCGGCAGGCCATCCAGTGCGGGCCCCTGCTCGTCGAGGGAGGACATGCCGCCACCGGCTTGAACGCCGATCGCTCCGCCCGCCGGACGATTGTCGCCACCGACGGCCACGGTCGATGGGCACTGGTTTACCTCACGTCCGTCACCCTGGCCGATGCGGCGCGGATTCTCACGACTCCCGGCGCACTCGGAGACTGGGTGCCCGCCACGGCGCTGAACCTCGACGGGGGGTCGTCGAGCGGGCTCTGGGCGGCGACGGCTCCCGCGCCGGTTTCCCTCCCGGAATTCGGCCATGTGAGGAACTACATCGGCATCGCGCCCCGCCAGTAAGTCGCTGCCCCCCGTCAACGCTGTTGGAAATTCAAGCGGTCCTCCTCGACAACCACGCGCAAAGCCCCGCTGGAACGGGAGCGGAGAACGGTCCTCCAAATCTCCGCATCGCTCATCGCCCGGAATGCGGCGTCGTCCGGACGGGGCCGGAGATAACGGCGGACGGATGCGCGCCAGGCGGCCCGTTCGACGGGGTTCGCCTTCGGTCTCCATGAGGGAAACGGAAAATCCCCGCGATGGACCAATGCGCTCCCGGGAGCCACCGCCTGGAGGCGCACGATGCCCCTCGGATCGAACGGCTGCCAAATGAGGACAACCCCGGGATTTTCGCTGGCGATTCGAATGGAAGATCGAGCCAGACGCGGAAGGCTCGTGGCGGGAAGCCAGGCCTTTCGCGTCTCACCGGGTGCCAAGGCAATGGCGGGGAGGCTGTGCGTGTAGGAAGTCGCCGGGTTGTACCCGTTCGAGAACGCGACAAAATACGTGGGCGCACACCCTCCGAGACAGGCGAACAGGGACAGAAAAATGAGGCGGCGCATCCGGATTCCAAATTGTCACGGCTTCGAATCCGCGTAAAGTCCCGCCATGAAGCGCAAATGGATTTTTCCCCCGCCCGCGGACCCGCTCCTGGCGGGACGCCTTCTCCGCGAGCTGGACATTCCCCCGTTTCTCGCCGCATTGCTGGTCCGGAGGGGACACGGCGAGATCGGCCGGGCGCAGGAATTTCTTCATCCCAAAATGAAGTCGTTGCAGCCACCGGAACTGCTGCCACAGATGCCGCTCGCGGCCGGACGGGTCTGGGAAGCGGTGAGGGCCGGGCGCCGGATTGTTTTGTACGGCGACTATGATGTGGACGGCGTGACGTCGCTGGCGCTGCTCTCGAGGATTCTGAAAGTGTTCGGGGCCGATGTGGAATGCTTCCTGCCGCTCCGCGTCGAGGAAGGCTATGGCCTCAGCCCGGCGGGCGTCGAGCGCTGCTGCGAAATGCACCGTCCGGAGCTTCTCATTGCCGTGGATTGCGGAACGACATCGGTGCGCGAGATCTCGGCCCTGCGGGCGCGGGCGGTCGAGGTGATCGTGCTCGATCACCACGAACCCGGCCCGGAGAGACCGGGTTGCACGGCACTGGTGAACCCCAAGTGCGGCCAGGATTTTCACGGCCTCTGCAGCGCGGGCATCGCCTTCAAGCTCGCCCATGCGATGCAGAAGCTTTCTCCGGTCGGAGGACTCGATCTCAGGAAGTATTTCGACCTCGTCGCCCTCGCCACCGTGGCGGATATCGTCCCCTTGTCCGGCGAAAACCGGATCTTCGTCCGGCATGGCCTCCACCAGATGGCCGCGACGCGCTGGCCGGGTGTGGCCGCCTTGATGCGGGTCGCCGGGGTGACTCCCCCCGTGCGGGCGGGCGACGTGGGTTTCCGCCTCGGACCGCGCATCAATGCGGCCGGACGGCTTGGCCCCGCCCAGGAGGCGCTCCGGCTCCTGCTCACGGATGATCCTGATGAAGCGGCGCTCCTCGCCTCCAGTCTCGATGCCCACAACCGCGAACGCCAGGGCGTCGAAAAGGCGGTCGTCCATGATGCCGAGGAGTGGGTCGAAAAAAATTTCGAATCCGGGCGGGACACGACGATCGTGGCGGGCCGGCGCGACTGGCATGTGGGCGTTCTCGGCGTGGTGGCCTCGCGGGTCATGCGCCAGCATCACCGCCCGACATTCATCGTGGGCTTTGACGAATCGGGGCTCGGAAAAGGCAGCGGGCGGAGCATCGAGGGGCTGCCGCTGGTGGATCTCCTGCGGGGGTGCTCCGAGCATCTCGAAAAATTCGGCGGACACGATATGGCGGCGGGACTGACGATGAATGAAAAATCCTTCCCGGCCTTCCGCGGGGCTTTTGAAGCGGCGGCACGGAAACTCGCGAATGAGGACATTCTGACTCCCCTCCTCAAGCTGGACGCCGAGATCGAACTTCCCGACCTCGAGATTTCGATTCTGGAGGCGCAGGATCTGGGGGAACCATTTGGCGCGGCCAACCCTCAACCCATCCTCTACACCCGCGCGATCAGCCCCGCCGCCTCCCCCCGACCCATGAAAGAAAAGCATTTGAAAATCGACTTCTCGGCCGGTCGCCGCCGGATCCCGGCGGTCTTTTTCAACGCGAAAATCGACGATCTTCCGCGGCCTCCCTGGGACGTCGCCTATACCCTGGACTGGAACTGCTGGCAGGGCCGCACGGAAGCGCAGATGCGGATCGTCGGTGTGCGGAGGGCGGCATGAGCGGGCTTCCCGCCGCAACAAGGCTCGAGGAATTGGAGTGGGTGCCCCGCCAGCGGATGCCGGCGCTGCGGCGGCTCGGATTGCAGACGTTGGGCGACCTGCTGCGACATTTTCCCCGCCGATACGAAAACCGCGTCAAATTCGACCGCTTCCCCGATGGGGAATCCGAAACACCCGTTTGCCTTTTCGGCATCGTCAGAAAGACCGTTTACCGAAGATTTGGCGCCCGCAGGATTTTTGAGGCGAGAATCGAGGACGAGTCCGCGGGGGTGCTGGGGTCTCCGCTGATCTGCCGGTGGTTCAACATGCCGTGGGTGCAGAAGATGGTCGCCGGCGACCAGCAAATCGTCGTCTTCGGCAAACCGCGGGTCCGGGGAAAGCAGGTGGTCATGGAGCATCCGGAATTCGAGATCATCGAGGAGGATGCCGAGCGCTCGATTCACTTCGACAGGATCACGCCGGTTCATCCCGCGGGCGATGGCGTGACTCCCCGCGCCTTGCGGGTGTTGATCCACCGCGCGCTCGAAGAAACCGATCCGGCCACGATCCCACTCCTCTGGCCCGGAAATACCGTCTCCGAGCGCGTCTGGCGGGAAGTGCATTTTCCGGAAAACTTCGAGGAACAGGGAAACGCGAGAAGGCAGCTTGTGCGCGAGGAATTTTTCGGCATCCAGCTTGTTGTCTGTGCCCGCCATGCGGCGGCGCGCAACGTGGGTGGCGCGCCCAAGCCGGGTCGTGGCGACCTGTGGAAAAATGTGGAAGCGGCGCTGCCGTTTGAACTGACGGCGTCCCAACGCAGGGTCATCGCGGAAATTTCCGCGGACCTGGCCTCGCCGCACCGGATGAACCGCCTGCTCCAGGGCGATGTGGGCTCCGGAAAAACCCTGGTCGCCCTGCAGGCCATGTTGCAGGCCGCGGAGTCCGGCTGGCAAGCCGCGCTCATGGCTCCCACGCAGATTCTCGCCGAGCAACACTATTTGAATTTCCGGAGGATTCTTGACCCGCTCGGGATTCCGGTCGTTCTGCGCACGGGGGCCCGGAAGGAATCGTCCGGCGGGCCGGAAGAAGGAGCACACGCGTCCCGCGTGTCGGATCCGGCGTCCTGCCGGATCCCGCCGCTGGTCGTCGGCACCCACGCCCTCCTCTTTGAAAACGCCGGCCTCGACAACCCCGGCCTCGTCGTGATCGACGAACAACACAAATTCGGCGTCCTCCAACGCTCCCGCCTCATCGCCCGCGGAGACGCGCCCGATGTGCTGGTGATGACGGCCACGCCGATTCCGCGCACCATCACCCAGACGCTTTACGGCGACCTCGATGTCTCGATCATCCGCGAAAAACCCGCGGGCCGGGGCAAGGTGATCACCGCCGTGCGCGAGCCCTCGAAACTTCCCGAGATCATCGCCTTCCTCCGGCAAAAGCTCGCCGAAGGCCGGCAGGCGTATATCGTTTACCCGCTGATCGAGGAGTCGGAAAAGCTCGACATCAAAGCGGCCCGCGCGGAATTTGAAAAATGGACGGAACTCCTCGCCCCGGCCAAGGTCGGACTCGTTCATGGCCGGCTGGACCCCGAAGAGAAGGAACTCCTCATGCGCCAATTCCGCGAAGGCGCGGTTTCGGCGCTGGTGGCAACGACCGTCATCGAAGTGGGTGTCGATGTCCCCAATGCCTGCATCATGCTGGTGGAGGAAGCCGGACGTTTCGGGCTCGCGCAGCTCCACCAGCTTCGCGGACGCATCGGGCGCGGCGCGGAAAAGTCCTACTGCATCCTCCTCCAGGAAGACCCGGGGGCACAGGCAAGGGAAAAACTTTCCGTCCTGGAAAAAACATCCGACGGATTTGAAATCGCCGAAGCCGATCTCCGGCTGCGCGGACCCGGAGACATGCTCGGCACCGCGCAAGCCGGCCTCCCTCCCCTGCGTCTTGGAGACCTGCTCCGCGACGGAGAACTGATGGCCGAAGCCCGGCAGGCCGCCCGCGCCGTGCTGGAATCGGACCCCGCCCTTTCACAGCCCGGCCACGAGCGCTACCGCGAATTCGTGGACGATACCGGCGCACGACTTGGCATGAGCGCAAGCTGATTCCCCTCGCCCGGCCGCGATTTGTTCAGGCACCCCGGGTCCGCCACTGCCTGAAATCGAGCAAGCTGCGGATGATGCCGGTACCCCCTGGTCAAGCCGGCAAGAACCTTTTGGGCGAGCAGCGCCTCTCTCCAGGCAGCAACCAAACCTTTCGTGTCAAGATACCGCGGATGCAGTGTCCATAATCGCATGGGAAATGATGTGCGAACGCCGCCTGGCGAAAACAAGATCCGCTACAGGTGGAGCAACGCGCCAAAATTATCAAGGCCCAAAACTCGCGCCCTCAGCCAGCCCCCAAGGCATTTCTATTTACCTGGCTCAAGCAGGCGGGAGCATGGGGGAAGCAAAAAGAGCTAGACAAAACGGGCTGCGGCGATAGCGTCGTGGTGGGATGAACAAAAAAAACGAAGTTGGCG
>Ga0172380_10005742_pt1 | contig 14822 bp, 15 predicted proteins | sample Leawe162metaG_FD_119747 | JGI IMG/M metagenome (GOLD analysis project Ga0172380, IMG submission 119747) | Leachate microbial communities from a municipal landfill in Southern Ontario, Canada - Leachate well 162 metaG | ecosystem: Engineered > Solid waste > Landfill > Unclassified | place...
CAGATTGCAACACAAAAAAACGCCCGCGAGCAAAATACTCACGGGCGTCATTATGGCCCGCCGCCGGTCGCCCTACCTGCGGCCGCTGGCCTCGCTATCTCCCCACTGTCTGAATCGCAGTTCTCATTATGGCGTTTTGTCGTCAGTCAATATGTCATCCCGAGCGAAGTCGAGGGATCTCGAAGAATCGCGTCGGCTTCCACAATCCGGACCCCGCTGTGTGTAACGGGCTTTCCCAACGCCGATTTGGGGACAAAAACAGCGTATTGCGTCTGCCGGGGTAAGTGGGCAGGCAACGGGCGGCCAAGCATGATGCGGGCGATTTTTTCAAGTTCGGTTTCTTCCATCGGTTTAGCGGACCATTTAACCTCTCCCACCAGCGCCATGCGCCGATCGGCCGTGCAGGTCACAACGTCCCATTCCGGATCGCTCCCCCGCCACCAGCGTCCGGCCGGCAGCCATGGCGATGAAACATCCGAATTCGAGAGCGTCTGCAGTCGCGGAACAGCGGCGCGACACAGGACTTCCCAAACTTCGGCGATGAGGCCCGCTTTGAGCCGATCCCAAATCGCTTGGCGCGTGACATCCGCGGAACCGGCGAAAACCGCCCGATGAGGCGCGACGACCTGGAACCAGAGCCTGAAAAACGGATCGTTTATGCGATACAGCGCTCGACGGCTGGTCTTTTCGGATTCCCCGAAGGGAATTTCACGGCGCACCAGGCCGAGATCCACCAGCCGCCCCACGGGACGGGTCAATGATGTTGCCGGCTGATTAAGCCTTCCGGCCATTTCAGACAGGCGATGGGCGCCGCTTCCAATAACATCCAGGAGAGGGCGGAGCCCGGCCGCGGGTGGCATTTCCTCAAGAAGCAGACGGTCGGGCTCGCGATGAAGCGGTCCCAACGGATTCAGCACAAGCTCGTCAACCGACCTGTCAATATCGCCGTGAAAAGGTTCGGCAAGTTCCCAGTATCGCGGAATGCCGCCCCAAACCGCATAAGCCCGGACCATTTCCACCGGATCGGCAAGGCCAAGCGCCGGTCCGATCCAGCCGGCGGGAAGCGGACGCAATTCCATGGCTTCGAGGGCGCGGCCATAAAGCGGAGCATTTGCATCCAGGATCATCCCTTGCATCATGCGCTGACTCGAACCGGCAATGGCGACCAGCAACCCGCCGGCAGACACTTCGTGGTCAATCCAATTCTGAATGATACTGGGCAACGTGGGCGATGCGGCGACGAGGTAAGGAAACTCATCCAGAATGAGAGGGCCTTTCCAGTTTGCCGCGCGCGCATCCTGGGCAAGACGGCGCAACAGCGTCCGCCAATCCGGATATTCGGTTTCGTTGAAGTTCGGCAGTCGCGCGGCAATGGCCTCGGCAAAGTAGCGGCGCTGGACAGATTCAGCCGATTGGTCGGCAACGGTATAGACGCCGCCGTTGTGATGACACCATTCTGTCAGAAGTCGGGTTTTCCCGACGCGCCGGCGTCCCCAAAGGACCACTAAGCCGGTTGCATGGCGCGCGACAAGCGCGTCCAATCGCGCCATTTCGTTTTTGCGATCAATGAATTTCATAGCGGAATAGTATGCCAAACAGCATTATGCTTGCAAGCATAATCGGATAAAACGGCGTTCTCAGGTCGAAGAGGAACGTAAGCGTCTGGAGAAAGTTATTGTCAGAACCTCGGATGATCTGAAAGGCGACGACATACTTGGGGCGTCGGGCGCCGCCCAACACCACTGAACTTCTGGAAGAAATACAAAAAACGCTGACGCCTGCCAAGGGACTGCCGATATATGTAAGATTGTTGGGACACCCCCTCCCTTTATGGTGGTGGTGGAATCATTTAGAGAGGGCAACCCCTCGCTGAGGCGTCGTGGAATCCGTTTTCTTCTGGAATATCCAGCCCTTCTGCAAACGCAGTTGGACACTTTGCTCCGACTATCCTCAGGTTTTGATTTAGCGGGGCCGCCTTAAATATATGCCACACCGAATGCCGCATACGACCCGTTTTCACGGCTTGATGGGGCTATTTCTTTTTCATTACGGAATCGAGATCGGCCATAATTTCTTTGGGGCAAACTTCAAGTTGATTTTCCGATGTTATTGATTTGCCGATCGCGCCACCCCATAGATTCGCCTTGCGAATGATCCCGCTCCCGAGCGCGGCGTTGGTGTCCGGATCGCAAATGCTGAAGTCCACGTTCACGTACGAGCCCCAGAGACCAAAAGCAATCACAGGCGTCATTAACCATCGTCCTGTCGGTGAGCCCGGCTTGTATTTTGTCACTTCTGCGTTCAGATAGTAATATGGCGCCTCCGGTTTAGGGGCGTTGACGTTGCCGACCACTCGAACATTGAGGTTGGTGATTTTCAGGAAGGCCGCTTCGTAGTTCGTTTTTGTTTGCGAAGGAATCCTGCCGGCCAGGCTTTCGGAATATTTGGCGCGCAGTACCAGGCGCTGCATTCCTTGGGGCGAGAGGGTTGAACCGCTCTTCATCAGGAAGCCTTGATTGGCACAACCCGACGCGATTACAAACGACATGGCCGCTACAATCGCATTACAAACGCCTTTCCCGATTGCTGTCTTATTCATCGCGTCGCCCCCTTCTTGATTTGCTCTCCCACTCGTTGAATCGTCATATTGTCAGAACTTGATTTTGGCGAATCTTCCATATGGCCCTTCTTTTTCAATATTATGCGCGTCAGAACTCGCCGCGGAACCCGGCGTTAACCCCAAAAATATCGGCCCGTGATTCAGGCTGATAAAAGTAATAGCCCTTTTTCGTTTTGACGGCGGATTTGTCGAATCGCAGGGAATCGTAGAAGCCGCTGACGAACAGGAATTTCCAGGACAGCCCTACTTCGGCAAAGGGCGAGAAAGTTTGCTCCGGTTCCAGCGACACCTGGCCAAACCCGAATTTGCTCCAATCGACATTTTCGCTTGTAATAAAAGGGATTTTATAGCCGCCTTCCGCAAACAGCTTGAAATCGGCGGGAAACAGGTAATCCAGGCCGGCGCCCGCCCTTCCGTCAAAATTAAACCATTCCTCCACATAGCCGCTGGCATCCGCATTGCTGTTAATATCGCGGCGCCAGAAGCGGATTGCCGGCCCCGCAAATACTTTGACGTAAAAATCTGCGACCGGCATCGCCCGCAATGCAAAATCGGCGTTACCTTCCGCGCCCAAATAACCGGTTTTAGTTTTGAGCGGTATTCCGGCCTGCGTTTGACCGTCATAGTTCACTCTGCCGCCGAAGAAGTTCATCTTGTACATTCCACCGACCGTGACGCGGGCGCGGCCATACCATTCGCCGGCCATATGCAGGCCGTAGAGCGGTCCAGATTCTTTCAACAGCCGGCCGCCGTTATCGCCGTATTCTTTCCAGACGAACTGCTGGAGTTGAAAGGCGATCCTCAGGTTGTCGTTATGACACAAACCGGAAGCCGGCCCCTCCTTCTTGCCCTGAATGACGGCGTCATTTGCGGCAAGAGCCTGCGATACGTTTCGGTTTGTTGATGCGAGATTGTATTCCGCCGCTTGATGAACCTGCCCGGTTTCTATTCCGCTCTGCCCGTTGGTTTGACCGATGGCGGTGTTAGCCAAAAAGACCGTTGCTAAAAAGAAAAGAAGTTTTAAAACGATTCTATCTTCTTTCATGTTTTTTATGGCGGGGTTGCGTAGTTCAGGCGCTCAGCAGGCATGGTTTGTTCGTCATTCAATACCCGAATCAAACCATGCCTGCCGTTTGTGGCGTCGTTATTACTCTGCTTGCATGTCTTTTATAATCGTCTTCAACACCTCGCCCGGCGCTCCACTGACCACCCCGGTCGATTCCTCCGTCGCATCATACGCGGGACTCATCACCCCGCTTGATTTTGCGCTAATACGGTTGAGCGTCACTTGAGCGTCAAAGGTATAACCGCTCAATGACGTCGTGCCGCTCCCGGAAAGCGTTTCGCCGTCCATCGTCAGATTCAACGCGAGGGTGGCGCCGCCGCTTTTCCCGGTAATGTTGACATTGTTGCCCTCGACAACTCCGCTAATCGCAAACGCGCCCATGTTGCCGCTGACGGCCGTGCCGTCCTGGTTGATCTTCGCGGAGGTTGTTGTTGTCTGATCCAGCCCATACCCGGAAAGCCGGACGGTTCCATTATACGTCCCCGCTACGTTTGCCGGTGTGCTGTTATCGTCATCGCCGCCGCCACATCCGGTCAGAAACAACACCGAAGTTGTCGCCATCATTGCCGCAAATACTGGCCACATGAATTTTCTTTTCATCGTTTCATCTCCTTTTTCGGGCAATTGTTGAGTTCGACTGTGTTGTGCGTTAGTTTCCACCGACCTTATTTTTCATGCTTCGATTCGTCTGCAAGGCAAAATGATCTAACGATACCAGAGTCTTAACGTGCACCTCCTTCCTGTTGGCGAACGTGGCGATGCCCGCCATCGGCCATCCTTGGCGGGCGCCTTGCCGATGGGGCGCATCGTTCGCCCTTTTTTCGCGTTCGATTACTTGTTCGCAACTTGGGAAACAGCCTTCAATGTCTGCGCGGCCGGCTATGGTCAGGCTTGCAAGCGGACGAATCACGGTTGCACAATGTCGCCTTCCACCGTCACGTTGTTGAGCGACACAATAATGCCTCGGTCGATAACACCCCCGTTCAGAATGTTCACCAGAGTAGCCCATATATTTTCTTTGGACTTTATTTGCAGGTTGGCCACCGGATACTTCCCCGGATTGGCGCGCGCCATCAGTTCGTCCACCGTCACAGGCGACACTGGGATCAGGTCAAATAGCATATACACCGAGTAGCCGGATTCCTCGAAATGCGTGAGTTTTGTTTGCTTCGCTGGATCCGCCTGTTTGATACGCGAAAGGTCAAGCCTCTGTGTTGCGCATCCCATTATAAGACTTGCGCAGGTGACAACGGCGGCAACAGTTGCCGCTCGAACGAAGTCAGAATTACTGTGCATAACTCAGTCCCTCCTTGTTGTATATCTTTCCAGTAATTTCGACCGCCCGAGGGCGATAGATCCCGTATGTGACCAGCGCGCCAAGACCATCCAGGAAGCTGTTCTCTTCCTTGATGGAAATGCTTGCCAAAATGCAGTTGGGGCCGGCGGTCTGAGCCGCTATTTCTGTAATGTCCGGCGTGCTGAGAGGCAGCAGTCCCCAGAACAGGTAGTGCGCCGTATAGGAATGATCCACGAAGCCGATGGCCGGCGTGGCAGGCGTTCCTAACATTGTTCCCCTCGCGGGATCGATCTTGTAGGTCATACTCTGACATCCCGCGACCATCATTGCGGCAATGCCAAGGACAAGACAGGCAAAGACAGTCCTTATCATCTCCGTGCTCCTTTTTGTGAATCCATGACAGGATTTCCTGCTACCTTGGTTTTATCCGGTTGAGTTTGTTATTCGATGGTCGAGTCCAGCGCCGGATTTTTCACTGGCCGCACCGTCTTCCAATCAATTTCCGTCGATTTTATGACGCTTCGGATCTTCGTGTGTCGGCATTGCCGTCGGGGGTCGCGCAACTTCGCAATCAGGAAGCTTGGTCTCGATGGACAGGCGAATCAATTCGGCGCACGTCAGGCCGTTCGATCGGGCCAGCCGCTCCACCTTGTCCTTTAAATCGCAGGGGAGCCGGATGATTTTAACACACTTTCCACCCATGTTCTACAATGTAGAGCAGAGCGCATATTTCTGTCAATAGTATTTTTGAAAATATTTTTTCTTTCCCTGACAGAGAGCTTTCCGCTATAAACAGGCTGCCTAAGATTTATTATGAATCCTGCGCCCCTTGGTGGTCGCTTTTGAAACCATGCGCAAAGAAGCGTCATTACCTGTCAGATTGGATACGGATTTGAGCCGTCGCTTAGACGTGGCGGCGGCGCGGCTGGGTTTGACCAAATCGGCCCTGATCCGCGTTCTGGTCAAATCGTTCGTGGATCAGATGGAAGCCGCCGGCGGCAAAATCACCTTCCCTTTGCGCTGGCAGGAACAAGGACGGGATATTCCGGCTTCATCCTTGCTAAATGTCGCCGAGGCCAAGCCGGCTTACGGCCGCAAAGCCGGCAAGCGCTAAATGAACGAGAAAACCATCAGTTCCCAACTGGTTTTTGACGGGCGTCTGCTCAAACTCGACGTGCTCACCGTGGAGCTCGACAATGGCCGGCGCGCCCGGCGCGAGGTCGTGCGCCACCCGGGCGCGGTGGCGGTCTGGGCGCGCGCGCCGGACGGGCGTTTCGTGTTTGTCCGCCAGTTCCGCAAGGCGATTGAACAGGAACTCCTGGAGATCGTGGCCGGGACGCTGGAAATCGGGGAGACCCCGGAAGCCTGCGCCCGGCGCGAGATCCGCGAGGAAACCGGCTATGCGGTTAAAACCCTGACGCCGCTGGGTCCCATTTTCACGGCGCCCGGCTTCTGCACGGAACGGATTTTCCTTTTTTACGCCGAGTTGGCCGGCGGAGGCCGGACGACAGACGGCGGACGGCGGACGACGGCGGACGAGGATCTGGATGTGGTTTTGCTTGACGAAGCCGAATGGAAAGCCATGATGTCCCGCGGCGCCGTCCAAGACGCCAAAACCTGGGCGGCCTGGGGGATGGTTTTAAATACAGAATGCAGAATGTAGAATTAAGAATGCAGAATGAAAGCAGAAGATAGAGGTCAGCTGCCAGATGACCGAACGAAGAACAAAGAACGTAGAACCAAGAACTGATTATTTAGCTGACATCTGATTTTTGACTCCTGATCTCTTTATTTTTCCCATGAATCAAGAACTTAAACCGTGCTTTTCGCAGCGCATCTGGCGATTCATGTCCGAGGGCATCTGGGAGATCGAACTCAGTTCGCTCTCGCGGCTCAAGCGCCTGGGCATTAATTTTGTCCGGGTCGTCTTCCTGGTTTTCAAGGGCTTTCGGGATAACGAATGCCCCCTGCATGCGTCCTCGCTGACTTACAGTTCCTTGTTGGCGATCGTGCCGATCCTTGCGCTGGCCCTGGCAATCCTGCGGGGCCTGGGCGCGGGGGACTGGGCCGAACAGCGCATCATAGAGTCCATCGCGGCCATGCCTGACCAGTTCCAGGACTTTGTGGCCAATATGTTCACGTACGTAAGAAACACGAATTTCGCCACGTTGGGCGGCATCGGGCTTGTGCTCCTGCTTTGGACCGTGGTCCAGGTGCTGGGCTGCGTGGAAATGTCGTTCAACCAAGTCTGGGGCGTGACCATGCCCCGGCGGTTGTTGCGCAAGTTTTCGGATTACCTGAGCATTGTCATGGTGGTGCCGATCTTAATGGTGGCCGCCACCACGATCAATGCCGCGCTCGGCAATCCGGCGCTGATCAAGCTGCTTCAGGAGCGTTTTGGATACGCCCATTTCCTGTACTCCTGGTTTCTCTCGTTCCTGCCCCTCCTGGCGACCTGGACGGCCTTCATTTTTCTCTATAAACTGATGCCGAACACGCGAGTGCTGACCATGCCGGCGATCGTCAGCGGCGTTATCGGCGGCTCCCTGTGGGTCGGTTGGCAATGGTTTTATATCGAATTGCAGATCGGCATCAGCCGCTACAACGCCATTTACGGGACCCTGGCCTCGGCGCCGATCTTCCTCTTTTGGCTATACATCTCCTGGTGGATTGTCCTGCTGGGCGCCGAAATCGGGTTCGCCCTGCAAAATTATTCGACTTATAAAATGGAGCAGAAGGCGCACGGCGCCAGCGCCCAGTCCCGGATCATGCTGGCGCTTTCCATCATGTCGCACGCAGCGCAGTCCATGATGATCAATGTGCCTCATTTCGAGATCGATGCCTACGCGCATACCCACCGCGTCCCCGTCAAGCTGATTCATGAAGTCGTGGATGCCCTCGTGAAAGCCAATCTGCTGGCGGACGTCTCGGATGGCGAAGGCCGCTATGTGCTCCTCAAGGTCCCGGATTCGATTCGCGTCAAGGACATCATCAACGTCATGGTCCAGCACGGGGTCACGCCCCGCAGTTTGGGCTTGGACATGCTGAACCCGGCCATCCGGCACGTGATGGGCAAAATGGACGCCGGCGCCGCTGCGGCCCTCAAGGATTTCAGTATCGCCGATTTGCTCCAACTGCATTCCCGGCTGAACCAGTCCCCGCTCATGAACCGGCCGTCGTAAGCTGGAGTGTGGGTGTATGGGAGTTTGGATGTATGGGAGTTTGGATGTATGGGAGTAAAGAGTTTTTCCGCACTCCCATACGCCCATACTCCCTCACTTGGGTTGGGCATAGCCCACGTTAGGAGGCATGAGCTCGTGGAAAATCCGTCCGCTCCGATCGACTTCGAAAAATCGCTGAACGCCGAGCAACTGGCAACGGTAACGGCCCCGGATGGGCCGCTTTTCGTGCTGGCCGCCGCGGGCACGGGCAAGACCCGCACACTCGTCTATCGCGTGGCATACCTCGTGCAAAAGGGCGTGGATGCCCGGCGCATCCTGCTCCTGACTTTCACCAACCGCGCCGCGCGCGAAATGCTCGAGCGCGCCCAGGCCCTCGTGGGCAACGGCGTCGGCGGGCTGTGGGGCGGCACGTTCCATCACATGGCCAACCGCATTCTGCGTCGAAATGCTCATCTGCTGCAATACGGCCTCGATTTCACCATCCTGGATCATGACGACTCCATCACGTTGATCAAGGCCTGCCTCTCCGAATTGAAGCTGAAAGGCAAGGAATTTCCCAAGCCGGAAGTGGTCCTGTCGATCCTGAGCGGGGCGGTCAACCGGCGCCAGGCCGTGCGCGCGGCCGTGGAACAGCGCTTCGAAACCCACCCCGTGGATCCCGACGGTGTCCTGCGCGTGCTGGAGTTGTACCAAAAGAAAAAACGCGGCCAGAACGCCATGGATTTCGACGACCTCTTGATCAACGGTTTGCGGCTCTTCCAGGAGCATGCCGAGGTGCTGGCGCGCTACCAGGAGCAGTTCCTCTATGTGCTGGTGGACGAATACCAGGACACCAATCCGATCCAGGCCGACTGGGTGGACCTGATTGCCAAGCGCAATCGCAACCTGCTGGTGGTCGGCGACGATTTCCAGAGCATTTATGCCTGGCGCGGCGCGGACTATCGCAATATCATGACCTTCCCCGAGCGCTACCCGGATACGCGCACCTTCAAACTGGAAACCAATTATCGCAGTGTGCCCGAAATTCTCGAGGTGGCCAACCGGTGTATCGCCGGCAATCCGCGCCAGTTCCAAAAAGTGTTGCGCGCCACCCGCCCGGCGCACTGCAAACCCGCCCTGGCCATCCTGCGCGACGGCGGCCACCAGGCGCGCTACGTGGTCGAGCAGGTCCAGCGCCTGCGGCGCGAGGGCCGCGCCTGGCGCGACATGGTTGTGCTTTATCGCGCCCATTACCACGCCATGGAGTTGCAGATGGAGCTGGCCCGCGCGCGCATCCCCTACACCGTCACCTCCGGCGTCCGCTTCTTCGAACAGGCCCATGTCAAGGATGTCTGTTGCCTCCTGCGCATTCTGCACAATCCGGGCGACGAATTGGCGTTCGCGCGCCTGCTTTCGCTCCTGCCGGGGGTGGGCGGCAAAACGGCCGAAAAAATCTGGCGCGCGCTGGGCGGCCGCTTCGAGACCCATGACGCCGGCCAGCGCCAGGCCCTGCACGATCGTTTGCCGGCCGCCGCGCAACTCCGCTGGAAAGTCATTGAGCCGATTCTCGAAAAATACGAGGCGGAACTGAAGGAGGATCCGGCCGAGATTGTGTTCCAGTTTAGCAAGGCCTTTTACGACCAGTATGCGCTCGACACCTTCGACGATTACGAGCGGCGCATGGAGGATTTGCAGGAAACGATGAATTTCATTGCGGATTTCGAATCCACCGAGGAATTCCTGAACGAGGTGGCGTTGGTCACCAACCTGGATGCCGAAGCCGACCGCTTGGACGGGATCGCCAAGGACAGCCTGCGCCTGAGCACAGTGCACCAGGCCAAGGGTTTGGAGTGGAACACCGTGTTCGTGCTCTGGGCGTCCGACGGCATGTTCCCATCCAACCGCGCTATAACCGAATCCGGCGACGACGAGGAGGAGCGCCGCCTGTTTTACGTGGCCGTGACGCGCGCCAAGGACGAACTGTTCCTGTGCGCCCCGGCCGCGCGCCGCGCCCCCGACGGCGGCACCCAGTTCTTTGCGCCCTCCCGCTTCATCGCCGAAATCCCCCCCGACTGCCTAAGCCGGGAACAGGTCGGGTTCCTATAAGGTTACGGTGTTTTCTCCGTCCTCTGTTCTTTCCGGCGCCCGTTGTCTGCCCTCTGCCGTCCGTCGTCCGGCGCCTGCCCTCCGAAGCGCCTTGGCGTAGGAAGGTCCGTTTTTCCTGCCGTCTCCAGGGTCAGCGCCACCCGGCCAAAGCCATCCGCCTGGCGGGACGAAGCAATCGCGCATTCCACCAGCCGCCAGGGCGGGCGCTGCATTTCGGCCGCCTGCAGAAACCCGGGGATCTGGTTCAAATTTATTTCGTTGAACACCATTTCCATCTGCCAAAGCGTCCAACCAGCCGCCAGGTTGCGCGTTTCGCGCTCCCGGATTTCCGGCGTCGCATTGGTCACGATGGCGCGGCTCATGCTTGCCAGCGACACCGGCGCCGCGTTGCTCAACCCCTCGAAGACGCGCAAGGCCGCCTGGCGCCGGTCGTGCGTCTGTTTCATGGCGGTCAACTGGGCCAGGGTCTCGATTTTGCCCCGGATCTTTCCGTGCAACTCAACGTTTTGGCGGAGAGCGGTGAGCGCGGCCAGAACGCCGGCCAGAAATACCGCCAGCGCACAAACCTGCAAAATAAACAATGCCTTGGGCTTCACGGCCCCCCCCCCTCGGCGTTGACCGTGAAGCGCACATCGGTTTCCGCCACGGCTTCCTGCCGCTCCAGTTTCACGGTATAGCCCATCGCTTTCAGGCGCCGCTCCAATTGGCCGCATTGGTCCCAGTCCTCGGTCGCGCCGGTCAGTATCAGGCTGTTGCGCTTCAGGCTCAAGGTCTCGAAGCGCGCGGCCGAGGCTTGGCCCGCCTGGACCACTTCGGCCAGCCGCGCGGCCAGCGACGGCGCGAACGCGTCAAGAAAAGGCGCGGTCAGGGGCGCTTGTTTTTCCAAGGCCTTTTGAACTTCCGGAATTTCCCGTCCATACGGAATCGCCGCCCCGGGCGCCAACTCGCCGGCCAGCGCCGCGATTTCGGATTTGACGCGGTTAAATCGCCGCTCGCCCAGCAGGTTCGATGTCAAACTGAAAGCGAGCAACAGGATGCCGGCAACCAGGATGCCGAAGGCGGCGGCGCGCGCGCGCGCATCCGCGGCGCGGCGCGCGGCCGGATGCGTGAAGGATTGCAGGCGCATGTTGCACCGCAACGGTCCGCGCTTCAGCGCGCGCGCGCACAAGGCGCGCGCCAGGAACGCGGACGGCTCTTGCATTAACGTCAAAGGTCCCGGCCAGACCGCAGCCAGCGGACGGTACAACGCATCGACCACGTCCGCCTCGGCGGCGCGCGCGCCGCAGAACAGCCATTGCGCGCCGGCGCCCTCCGGAAGGTCCGCGTGCAGAATGAGTTGGAGACGGTTGACCAGATCCCCCGCCGCCGTGGGTGATGCCGGCATCTGCAGGCTGTGCGCATTGCCGTAACGCTCGCCGCATCCAATGACAAACGTGGTATGATCGTCAGCCAGACAAATCAGCGCCCTATGCCGGCCTGGCTCGGCGGGACATTCCAGCAGGCTTTGCGTCCAAAGCGCAAGGCCCTCATGATCCAACAGCATGGGGTCGGCGCCCTGCGCCTGGTAACGTTCCAGACAGGCTTGAATGGCTTCGCGGCGCGCGGCGCAAACCAGGGCGCTGACTCTGCCATCCGGTGTCCGGCGGAATTCCACGAACCGGTACAGGCAATCCTCCACCGGGAACGGCAACTGGATATCCAGCAGCGACGGCAGCACTTTCTCGGCTTTGGCGCGCGACGTCAGCGGCGAATCCAGCCAGAGCGTGAGACTTTCCTGCACGGCCAGAGATCCCACCGTAACGTCGCCGGCTGGCGTCCGGCGCGCGGCCGCTTCAGCCTGGCTCAGCACGGTCTGGCGCACGGCGCCGCCCGCCGAGCGCCGAGCCCGCACAATGACGGCGCCGCCTGGCGCCGGCGTCATGCCATAACAAACCCGCGCCCGGACCGGCATCGCGCTCCGGCAGGTATAAAGCAATTTTTCCGGTTTCGCCATTAGCGGCACACCCAGCGTAATATTTCAATCTCGCCCTGGTTGTCGCGCCGCACCAGGGCATAGATGGTTTCCTGCTGTCCGTTGCGCGCGGCTTGCGCGGCCAACGAAAAATAGCGGCTGCGCGTGTCTAAATAAGGACGAAGGGACGCCAAGGTTTTGGCATCCACGACCTGGTTAAGGGCGGTTACGGGATGAGCGTCGCGCTGGCGGCAAATTCGCTCCGTCAAGGCGCCGCGGCCCGCGCCCAGCAGGGCTTGGAGGACCTCGCGGCCGGCCGTATTCACATTAATGGGGACAATCCGCTCCACCCGATCCGGCAGGATCGTGAGCGCCGGCGGCGCCGCGCGCGACTCCGTCCGCGCGGCATTCAGAACGCCGTCCTGTTCCGCCGAACTTTCCATCGGGGCGTTGGGCGGCGCCGATGACAGGTGGGCCTGATGGTAGTAGCCGGCCTCGCGCGCGCCTTCCGAATCCCGGTCCACCCAGTCTTTCAACGCCTGGGTTTCGCCGACCGGATCGGGCCAGTCGGCGGCGGCGAACATGTCCTGGACAATCGAACTCGGCAAACGCACGGCCGCGTTACTGGGAACGGCGGCCAGGTTGTTGACGTTAAAATAGCGGTTCTCGTCGGTGATCGTCGCAACGGTCTCGACGGCATTCGGCAGGCAATTCGTCTGCCGGGCGGCCCAGGGTTCGTTGGTGTGGTCCACCTGCAGGTTGTCGTCGGCGGAGAGCGCGCGCAGGGCATCCCAGGCGGCTTCGGCCGCCGCCACGCGTAATTGCGCCCGCAGGGATTGGCGGTCTTCAAAGCGCAGCGCCATGCGCGCAACCACCTGGGCCTGGATGACGAGCGCCAGGATCAGGCCCATGAAAAGCAGGACGGTGACGAGAATCATGCCCGATTCGCGGGATTTGCCCGCGAATCGGGCATGGTTGATGGTCGATGGAGGATGGCGAAAGACGTCGGCAGAACAGGATTGACGGGCGCGCCGATGTGTGGTGTGATAAGCCGGTAATGGAATGATCCGTCGCATGTCGTATTATTACCAGATATGGCCTTAAAGTCAAACGGGGGAAGTATCGGGCGATGAAGACAGCTTTGCTCAAGTCAGGCCCCGCAGCGGGGCGGTTTTTTCATGTAGAGCCGACTTTATGTCGGCTATCTTCGGACAGAATAGCCGGTCTTCCGCTAAAAGCGGATCCGCCTATGGAGGAAAAACCGGCTCTACCCGGATTGTCCGCCGGCTTGCCCGCCATAGCCCATTTGGCGACGGCGGGAGGCGGATCCGCCAATGGCGGGAAATTCCCGCGCATCGGTTCCAGGTTGTCAATCCTCACCGCATTGGCCACATTGGCTCTGGCGGCCGGCCCGCAAAACTGGAACATCGCAATGGCCGCCGCGGCGCCGGACCAATCGTCACCGGCGGGTAAATTCGCGACGGCTTACAATTCCATGTTATCGGCCGATTTGCTCGATGAAAAGGGACTGCGGACGGACGCCACCGATCTTTATGCCGAGGCCCTGGAACTTTTCGGAAAAATATCCGCCGATTATCCGCAATGGAACCCGGATGTAGTCGCCTTCCGCATCGGATACTGCCGTGAAGCGCTCCAGCGCCTGCAGGGTAAGGAAGAGAGGAAAGCGGAGAGCGGAGAGCGGAAAGAGGAAAGCGGAAAGAGGAAAGCGGAGAGCGGAGAGCCGGAGGCGAACCTTCCTGCGCCAAGGCGCTTTCCTCTACGCGAAGCCGCTTCGGCGGGACAAGTCGGCGGGCAGGCGCCGGAGGACAGCCTGAAGCGGACGGCGGAAAATGGAAAATCAGAAATCCGCAATCGAAAATCGGAAATTCTTGATCTGTCGCCTTTGACCTTCAAGCTCCAGCAAGCGGCGATCGAGGAACGCGGCCGGGATTATACCGGCGCGCTTGCCATGTACACCGCGCTTCTGGAGGAATATCCGCGGGAGCCCTGGGCCTTGAAAGGCGCCTGCCGCTGTTGTTTGCGCTTGGGACGCATGGATCGGGCGCGCGCGTTGGCCATGCAGATCCTGGCTTTGCCCTTGCCCGACGCCGACTTGAACCTGCTGGCGGCGCTGGTGGCTTGTTACGATGGCCGCTATCGGGCGGCGATCCCTCTCCTGCGCCAGTCGCTCAAGCAGAACCGCGCATGCCCCGAGACGCACGTGGCCCTGGGCGTGGCGTTGGCGGCCATAGGCGAAACGAAAGAAGCCCAGGAAGAAATGAAACGCGCCCTGTCGTTCAATCCCAAACTCGGCGACGCCTTTTATAATCTGGCGCGTTTGAGCCTGCGCCAAAAACCGACGGACCATGACACGCCCCGCGTACATTACCGGCTTGCCTTGCGGAACGGCGCCGCGCCCGATCCCGAACTGGATAAATTGCTGGCGGAATAGCATCACATTTCGGATTTCGGATTTTTGATTTCGGATTTGTAAAATGACAACAACTTTGTAAGATAACTTGTTCGCGAAGTGTTATTCAATCCGCAATCCGCAATCCGCAATCCGCAATCCGCAATCCGCAATCCGCAATCCGCAATCCGCAATCCGCAATCCGCAATCC
>Ga0172380_10005743_pt1 | contig 14820 bp, 18 predicted proteins | sample Leawe162metaG_FD_119747 | JGI IMG/M metagenome (GOLD analysis project Ga0172380, IMG submission 119747) | Leachate microbial communities from a municipal landfill in Southern Ontario, Canada - Leachate well 162 metaG | ecosystem: Engineered > Solid waste > Landfill > Unclassified | place...
CTCCAAGGTTTATTTTCTAAGTGATAACTACGTCCCGAGCCGTCTGTCAGAAATTCCAAAGAGGATAATGTATAGCGAGACGAAAAGTCTGCTTATTCACACGGATATTTTGCCGCATCTTGAGAAGATGATTGCCGTGGCCTCATCATCGGGTGTGACGATCTACGTCTCATCGGCCTATCGTTCATTTGCCGAACAGCGAGCGCTCAAGGGTCAGTATGCAGTCACTTATGGCGCCGGCACGGCCAATTCCTTCGCCGCCGATCAGGGTTATTCGGAACACCAGCTCGGGACGACGGTTGACTTCATTACAAGTGGCCTAGGCGGACAACTCGACGGCTTCGACGCCACGACTGCCTATCGCTGGATGGTGGATAATGCCTACAAATACGGCTTCGTCCTCTCTTACCCCAAGAACAACGGCTATTTTGTTTACGAGCCCTGGCACTGGCGTTTCGTGGGGGTCAAGTTGGCGACCGATCTTCATAACAAGGGTCTCAATTTTTACGATTACGATCAGCGGCTCATCGACGAATACCTGATTTCTATTTTTGATCCTAGCTAGCGAGACAATACTGACGATTACTCCTTGCGATTGATCTCATACTCGGCCCGCCTGGCCAATTCCAAAAAATCGCTCATATCGGTCATGCTCATCTTTCGAGGATTATGATCCTTAATGCAGAAAACTCCGACTGGTAAATGCGTGGCATTGTCGTAAAGAGATTTGCCGGCGTAAAATCTGATGTGCGGCTCATTTATAACCATAGGATTATCGGAGAACCGTTCATCCGCCGCAGTATCTTCGATAACCATAACAACTTGAGACATCAGAGCATGGCCGCAAAATGATATACTTCGCGGGCCTTCCTTGACATCTAAACCCTGGACGGATTTGAACCACTCACGATCTTTATCGACTAGGGTGATCGTGGAGATGGGAACATTGAATCTCTTGATGGCCTCGCGAGAGATCTTGTCGAACCTTTCCTCGGTGGCGGTATCGAGAAGGTTTAAGCCTTCGAGAGCGCAGATCCGGGCTTTGTCATTATCCGGTATAGGTGCCTGTTGCATAATTTTTACGATTAGTCTGATAAAATCAAATCAAACCGACTCGAGATATATATCTTGTTAGAATCTAGTGGTAATATTATAACACAATCCAGGCTACTATGTTTAAAACTTAACCTAAATTTAACGAAAAGACGTTGAATTGAAATCGGCAACCGGAATCTCAAAATGTACGACCTTGTTTAATGCTATACTTTAGACGGTCGATATTCTCTAAAATAATAAATAAAAAAAATGATCAAAAAAATATCATTAGCGGTCGGTTTGGGACTTCTCGGACTGGCTAGCGTTGTGAGCGCCGAGACGACGAATAAAGTGCTGCTTTGTCACGACACCTCGTCGGAAACCAATCCGAGCGTACTCATCTCTGTTTCGTTGAACGCGGTTGATGCCCAACTTGCTCAGGGTAGCACTCTGGCCGTCGTCCTGCCTGACGGATCCTACACCTGCACCGATCCCGGCCCGTCACCGGAATAGTCTTAGTTGAATTTTAAGCCTTGCGGAATTTTGTTCCGCACAAAAAAGAAGGCAGAAGCCTTCTTTTTTGTGCAACCCGATTAAAGGAAATCCAGATCTTCAGTTCTGCGGTCCCGCCAGTTGCTCCGCCGGCCGGCCGTCTTTGAAGACATGGCTGACATAGATAAGTTTGTTCAGGTCGGCAAAACCGATGTAGATCTGGCTGCCGTCCGGCAGGTCGTAAACGAAAATATGGAGACCCGAACCAATATCGCGGTCCGGCTTGCCGGCAAGCCTTTCAACTGTCGCATAAGAATCGTTAGCGGTTAATTGCCTAAATATGGCCAGACTGCGCGCGGAAGCAATGGGAGCCGTATCCGGATCGCGCCTACGCTCTGAGACCAGGATCATATTAACGAGTTTGGGCACCCAGACACTTTGAGTAAAAAGAAGCACCACGCCTTCGATTATGAGGACAAGCAGGAAAATCCGCAGGATGTTAATGGGTTTCATGTCTTTGATTATAGCAAATAGGCGGGGGATGCAAGTATCTAAGCAAAATAAAGACCGGGATTGAACCGGTCTCGCTTTCCAACTCATTATTTCACGGCCTAGGCCTGAGAATACCAGACCTTAACAACTGCAATTGGCGACATTTGGTTGTCACTTGAGGCATAGTAGGCCTCATAGTATGCGGCAGGGTCAACCGCATACCTGTGAATTGTGGTCGGCCGATCGAGCGACCCCATCTCGAGAAGAAACGCCGACCGTATTGATTCAGTGCCGACAGTCGATGCACGCTTATTGATCACCAAAGTAAGCGGCGCTAACCTGATACCGAGCTCCTGCTCTTTATCCTTTCTGTGTAGGGCACCCATCTCTTCAATCCGAGATTCTTTCAACGGCATGCTTAATTCCATAATGGTATGATCCTTTGTGTGAACTGTACACTGTATAAGACTACGGAATATATGACGGATGTCAAGGAATTGACAATCCAAACATAAACGGTGCGGTGCCGAAGCCCGTTTCGATGAACTTCCGATCTAGGTTTCGTGACCCCGGTTAACTGGCCATCTGCGTCCAAAATGTCGAAGTGTTCTTCCATAGAGCTATTTTAGCTTAAAAATCAGTCTCCTGCTTCTACTTGAGCACTTCACCTTTACAAATATCCAGACAGCGCTATAGTGCTTTTGAAAGGAGTTCTTTATGCCAGGATTACTTATTACGCCAAGCCAGTTCTTCTTCAATCTAGAAGGAAACCTCAAAGCGGACTTTGTCGGCTGGCAGTTGATCTGCCGGGACACAGACAAGAGAACTGTGTTCTGTGGTGAGATTGCCGGTTCAACTGCGTTACGCAAGGAAGACGAAACATTCTCGGTTAACCTGAAATGGGCGGCTGAGAACAACCAAGGTCACGGGTGGACAAAACGCCAACCAGGTCCGGTTGCCATCCTGATGAACGGTTGTCTCGGCACATCGCTTGAAAGTGGCGGATGCCGTTTCAATCCAGGAATGTCGAATCCAACCGAATTCGACCTCTGCCCACCCGGTTTTATGGAGCAGGGCGCGGAACAACTCATCTGGGAACAGGCTCGTCTGGCCAGTCGATGATGTGTGCTACACCTGCACTTTCCTCCGGGAAAGTGTTTGAAAACAGTCGCGACTTGTTCGCGGCTTTTTTCTATTTTTTTAACCGGATATTACTAGCACTTTTTTAATAGCATTTCCGTTTCAATAAAAAAGGGCCGCTCGAAAGAACAGCCTCTTAGATGAACGCGGCAATCGATTCCGGGAACGGAATGATGTCTACCATCCTTTGATCGGCATCGAGTCTGAACTGCCTATCGATGCTGGGAACCTTATGAGACAGGTAGAGTCTCGGATTACCATGCAATGGCACATGCAGGACGCAATTTCCTTTGTAAAAGTTGTTCAAAGTCCAGTGCCTGATCATAGGTGCCTCAAGAGCACGTTCTGAAACCTCGAACATCCATAAGGCTGTCCCTATCCCGGGGATTTCCCGAGACTCGGAAACAACCCTGATTCTGTCCGGACGATGGCATTCCTTGCCGGCTCCGCCACTGAGCCAGTCGCATCTGAAAGTCTGACATTCGTCAGGACGGACGCTGTAGATCCTGCACCCCTTGCCGATTTCGCAGTGCGAGCACCATTTGCCCGGCATCTTTTGCGGTACTAGCGTAAGGATGCCGTGAGTTTTGCAGCAGGCGGTGCAACCGCCGCAGACTCGTCTCTCTGATTCAGCCATAAAGAACTACCTCCTTTCGGATTTAAGTTAGCACGAAACCATAATATTGCACATGACCGAATACAGGCCATTCCGAAGAAAAGCCCCATCAAAGTACAGGCTTTCTCTTTCTGCTATACTTGAATCGTGAAGAAATCCCTAAAGTGGCTAAAGAGAATATTTTACTTTTTTCTGATTGTCCTCGCCTTTATAACAGCCCTTTTTGTTGTTGTCAGCCTAGTTACGAAGCCATCCAACGATCGTAACTGGAATGAAGACCAGAAGATACTGGCCACGGCTGAGATCAAGGACAATCTGGTTTTCATAAAAAATATTCGGAACTTTTCATACACCTCGACCACGGACTATACTCCCGCCTACTATGACAAAACCTTTGATCTAAGCAAGCTCCAAAAAGTCTGGTATATCGTCGAGCCTTTTTCCGGCATACCGGGTTCGGCCCACACTTTCCTGAGCTTTGAATTTGAAAGTAACGAGTTTGTGGCCATTTCGGTCGAGATCCGCAAAGAGCAGGGTGAGAAATATCATCCTTTCAAAGGCCTTTTCAACAAATATGAGCTTATGTATGTCATTGCCGATGAGCGGGATGCTCTGAAGTTGCGCTCCAATTACCGCAAAGATCTGGTCTATGTTTACCCTGTAAGGACCACACCCGACAAAGCTCGTGCCATGTTCTTGGACATGTTAGAAAGAGCCAATACACTAGCGAAGCAACCGGAATTCTACAATACCATCACAAACACCTGCACCACCAACATCGTCCGTCATGTGGACAAAATCACTCCTCACAAAGTCCCTCTCTTCAATCTTCGCGTCCTCTTGCCCGCCAATTCCGACAAGCTGGCTTACGAGCTGGGTCTTATTGATACAGATCTGCCTTTTGAGCAGGCCCGGGTCAGGTATTTTATAAATGAAAAGGCTCTTAAGTACTCGGAGGATGAGGATTTTTCGAAGAAGATACGGGAGTAAGAATAAACCCAAATTTCTAACTAAACTTATAGTTCTTCAACCTATTTCACAAACCCCAAATCTTCCAAACTGGTCTTATTGTCGAAAGCCATGGGCAAATCTTTTATTTCCGAAGGCGAAAACCATTTTCTATCCTCAGATGTAACAATGTCCTTGCCAACCTTGGCTATAAATATGAGAGGTACACAAGCCTGGCCGGGGTGGCGACCGGGTTCATCATAGAACTTACCGCTAAATTGCAAAGATGAAACTTCATCAATACCGGCCTTTTCCTTCAATACGCGTTTAACCGCCTTCTCGAGCGGCAATTCATCGAGGTAAGGATAGCTCGCGAACAATTCCCACTTCCCTTCATCGGGACTTTTTACCCTCTTTCTGAGGAGGACCTGGCCCTCGTCATTGGTTACAATAATCGAGACAGCCAGCATGTTAGATTTCTCTCTGGTATTCATAGGAAAATCATACCACCAAAAACTCTACCTCGCCACCACTTTTATTGATACCCACCTTACCTAGCATCTTTGTTAGATTGATGTTATAAATGTGTAAAATAGTTCATCAAAATGATTTATGACTGTACCACCAGTCGGATATAAAAGCTCCCTAGCTTACTTGATCTGGCGCTGGCTTTTGAGAAACAAAGGTCAGTCCGTGTCAGAGCTAGACGCCTATTTCTTCGGCCCCAGCCGGGGGTTTAACGACTATGAGGCCCTGGCCACTACTTACAATGAGTCGGGAGTAAAACCTGATAAATTGTATTCGATTCTCCCGACCGTCCTGGGACTGGTCGGCAACTGCCTGGGCAAGGTAGTCTTCGACTTCGGTTGCGGAACCGGTTACTTCACCGTCCCGATCGCCGAACTGGGAGCGATCCGAGTCTACGGCATCGACAATTCAAAGGCTCAGCTAACCCTGGCCGTGCAAAACACTGCTCATCCAAGTGTCGTGTACGCCCTATCCGACTTTTTCGTTGATAGGATACCGCACGCGGACATCATGGTGGCGCCGTTCGTGGCCAATTATGCTCGGACGACTCCAATACTTCAAAACTTCTTCCGCAAGGCATTCAAAGCTCTTCGCCCACAGGGAAAAATCGTCCTGGTTGTCGATCTACCCAACGGAAAGGAGCTTCGGCGATTTGGAGCGACAAAAAAGCTACTCGGTCCGCCAACCGACGAGGAAATCATCGAGATCAAGCTTTTCCGCGAGGAGAGGGAGATCTGTAAACTTTTGGCTGTCTATTACACCGGACGCACAATTGAAAGATTGCTTTCGGAAGCTGGGTTCAGGAATATCGTCTGGCACCGGCCGGTCATTTCCGATGATGGTATCAAAACGCTTGGCCAGGAGTTCTGGCAAAGCTACCTGGACGATCCGGAACTCGGCTACCTCACAGCTCAAAAATGAGGGGTATCACACACAAACTGGCGGACCTTGGTCTGCCTTTTTCTTTACCCCACATGCTGTGAAGTGTCGCTCTTATGGAGATTAACCAGACCAGCCTATCTTCTATTCTTCTTATGTTGATACGAACTGTGATCGAGATTCTCGTGAGTATTTGCCGTAATAGCAAGCATGTAAAATATATTGGACAGTGTATAGTAGAATATTCTTAAATCAGCTTCCTTGCCTTTTCTCGAATCTACGTATTTAATTTCTTTTACCTCCTGAAGATCCTGTATTTCTGAAGGCAGCTTTTTGTAATAATCGTCATAGGGAGCAGCATTGTAGACAGGTTTTATTACCAACCGACTACCCCCGTAGTGCGACGTAAAGTAGTTATGACTCTTGAAACCGACACCGATGTTTCTAACGATTCTGAGCGCGATCCGAGCGTTATTTGCGTCCATTTCATCAACTCGACATTTATCCTCCTTGTAATTCGTAAATGAGATAGCAAACGGCTCAACTTCTGGAGGAGTGATACCAGCCAGTGTTTCCTCCGCAACTTCCGAGATTATGTCTTTACGACCGTCTCTATCCGGTATTTCCGTAGGCAGAGGTTCCAGCATCTTACTTTGAATTAACTAGGCGTTCTGAGTAGTAATCACGCATGCTTTCTTGTGTGATCTCATTATTAGAGCTCTCGTTGATTTCCAGACCTTTCCTAGCTTTCTGCCACGGATCTTCGGCATGAGTCATGTACTCGAGAGTTGCGGTATCGTATTTGGAATACGCATTTACAATTCTATCGATAAATCTTGTTGTTTCTATACCAAGCTCCTGCGCAATATTAGAATTGCGGACTTTATCAATAGGCTTTGCAACATAACTTTTATATGTTTCGTAGACGCTCCTTATTGCCGGTCCATGTATCCAAGCCTCGATTTTATCATTGAAAAGAGGTTCTTTGTTGATTGCAAGGTGCCAAGCCTGTATGTAATACAGGAGTTTTTGTAGTCTCTTATTTGTAACGGGATTACCCTCCTTAAGGCTTTTATCGATCAGGTAATCCGTAATTTTGGCCGCCGTCGTCATAGCACAATTATACCTCAATAAAATTCTCCGACAAGGACTTTTGCAAATGACTTACCTAGCCACCAACTTCCTCCCATCCAGAAACCAGAAGTAGCTAAAGAGTATTCCGATAGCCAAGAAAAGAATAGGTAAATGATTGTACATAAGGAGAGCCGTCCCGTAGAGAATAACCCGCCCCAGAACGACCGGCACTTCCCTTAGAATAATGAACTGAGCATCGTCTTTGCGGGCTTGGTTATAAAGAAGCGAGCTGTAAGGCACTAAGAAGATTTTTAAGGCGAAGCTGGCGAGGATAGTGGCGACATAGAGCGGCCACTGGGTTGGGGCGTACGTGCCCACTGCGAAATTGACAAACCAGGCCAGGCTGAGGGTGATCGCGCCGATCTTTAAGAGCTTGAACTTATTCCACTTGTCAGTCAACTTGCCCAAAGTCAAAGTAAAGAGAAGACCGACGCAGGCCGTCAGGGTTCCGAGGATGCCTACCTGGATCGTGCTTAAGAGCGAAAGATAGACGAAAACCGAGAAAACAACGGCCGCATCTTCGGCTAGGTTATCAATGACTTCGGGAATAAAGTACTGCTTATTGTTTTTATATATTTCACGAACCTTGGCCCAGGTAAAGATAAAGTTTGTTTTCTCCGAGGACAAAGAGATAACGGGAAGAAAAGTAAAAAAGAGAAGAAACATGGCCAGAAAGAACAGCGTATTGAATCCGTAATGAACGGCGATGAAAGCTCCGATAACGGGACTGGCAATGGCCAGAATGCTGGGCAAGACGAAGAACTTGCTCACCGAGCTGCCCATGTCACTTTCTTTTGTATTCCGCACGAACATTATGTTTAGAGGTATCCAATAGAAAGCACTCTCGGCGCCCGCGATAATGGGAATTATATAAATAAGCCAAGGGAAATCTTTGAGTCCAAAAAGCAGAAGGAGGAAATAGGTCAGGAGCAAAGCAAATCTAATGTGCAAAGAATGGACCAGACCGATGCGGTTGGAGATGTAGACTGTGACAAAAGCGAAGAGAAGTAAGGAGCTGTGCTGGATAACCATCCAGAGCATAACAATAACAAATGAGTAGCCCAATTGGAGGAGGTAGATGGGTATGAAGACCGAGACAAAGGCCATGGCAAAATTGTTCAAACTCATCATCTGCAAGATCTTGCTGAAACCGCGGCCACTCAGGTCTTTATTGGGCATGGGGAAAGTATAGCAGAGATTTTGATCGATTTTGCAAAATTAAAAGCGCATCGTTTCTGATGCGCCTCGAGATTACTGCAACCTCGAAAGTGTTAATCTTTCCTACCGGACACCCAGAGTCTCGGCTTTGAACTCCAGCCCTTTGGGTTTAATGACTACCTTTCTTTCACCGGCACTGATGTGACCAGCAATAAGAGCCGTGAGTCCGAGTCGACTAGCGACGCCCAGAACTCGAAGTGCGTCTCTTTCACTGGGCACATACAAGGCAAAACCCGCACCCATGTTGAATGTCCCGTAGGCTTCTAGGTCGTCGACCGGCCCATTAGCTTGAATGAAGTCAAAGATCGGAAGTTGTGTCGGCAACTTTTCGACTGTGTAGGTGAACGGCTGCTTTGCTCGCATGAGCTTACGCCAGCCGTGTCCTGTGATATTGACGGCGTAGTGAATAGGGATCCCCGCCTCAAGGCAATCCTCAACGAGTCCGACATAGATATGAGTCGGATCGAGCAGAGCTTCACCGTAGGTTCGACCACTGGGAAGCTCTGCAAGATATCCCTTCGGTAACTTGTCGGCGATCCGACGGGCCATCGAGAGTCCGTTAGCATGGATCCCTGAGCTCTCAATGAGCACGATAACATCGCCGTCACGAATATGGTCGGGATTGATTATCCGGTCCTTATTTGTGATAATCCCGACCGTTGCACCGGCTAGATCGATGGCCTGCGGCATGATAATGCCGCTCAGAGCCGGAGTTTCCCCGCCGCCCCAGACACATCGAGCAGTCAGACATGCACCAAGAGTTCCTGCCGCTATGTCTTGGGACCTTGATAAGTCCTGGAACCAAGCCGAGTCGCCAACGGCCGCGTATTGGTTGTAGATCACCGGATAGACTCCAAGGGTGATGAGGTCATTGACGGCCATGGCCACATTGCATTGGGCAATATTCGTGTAATAGGTCCTGTTGGCTGTGCTAACCTTACAAGCCAGTCGATATAGATCGGCCACTGTGCTTTTGGTGCCCAGACCTTCAACTACAAACCCCAGGTATCCCCAGGGCGTTTCGACCAAGAACACACTCTCCCCTCGCGACCACCCGACAACCGAGAAGCCGAAACGGGTGGCATTTGTATCAGTATACCCAGCAAGCTGTTGGGCTACTCGTTTGTATGGATCCAACTCATCATAGTTGACTCCGCTTTCGTCGTATCTCATAATCCTCCATTTGAATTGTTTACTGTTCAGATTCCGAGTTCATACTAGTCTATTCAGTGTAAAAAGCAACCGACCGCCATTTGTACTACTTATAGACCTCCTTTATCATAGGAATTATCTGCTTTCTCATTATAAGTCCTTGTCTAACGGCTACATTATCCGCAAACCTTAATCCTAAAACCTTATTCAAAATCTCTTGCGCTTCCCTATCATCAGTCACAAAATAATTACACTTTTCTGCAAGATCTATGATAGAAAGAAAAGTAAACTTGAAGCTGTGTTCTTTGGTCAGCCAGGCCAGTTCGGCTAAAATATCGGCTTTGCGAGCCTCAATTAGGTTCTTGGCTCCAACCATCTCAATCTGGGCAATACAGATTACTGTAGTGCCTAGATCAAGTCGTGAATAATCGCCTCGAATGGTTTCACTAAGCCTGTTGCCGGAAAGATCAGACTTGGCTTGAAACATTTCCAGGGCAAAGGTCTCCGGTAGGTTGATCTTACTATTCAGCCATTTAGCCATTAGATGGTCACGATCTGATGTTAAAGGCGATTGGAAATTAAGGGTGTTAGATATGATGGCCCCGTAAAGGAGAGCGGCCGCTTCTTTCGAAATTTCCCTCTTAGCCTCAAAGAAGCGCTCCGCTACCAAAGTCGCCGCTGCTCCGATGAGCTCGATCTGGACTCTGGCGTTCTTGAATTTGGCCGCATCGTTAATCTTACGATGATCGATAATCTCGATCACCTTGTTGGGATCAATACTCCCGTCTATGCCGTCAATGAGACTGGCATCAACGAGAATAATTTCCTTGGCATCTTTCAAACTTTCAATACGATCCGGGTACTTGAAACCAAATCGTTCCATAAGGTACTTGGCTTCAATATGAGGTGTGCCAAAGATGGCTGGCACGGCGGTTTGTCCACCTTTATTAAGAAATTCGGCGTAGGCAATCGCGCTGGCAAAACCGTCAAGATCGGGATCGATGTAGCAGGTGATGAAAATTGGAGGTTGGGAGGGCATGGGGAAAGTATAGCAGAGGTGGATATCACTCTGAAAGTGAGATATATTTACGCCGATAGCCTCATTATTTAAATGGATAGCTACAATCTCACCGTAGGAATACCGGTCTACAACGAAAAGGAAAGCATTAAAAAATGCTTGGAGGCTATAAGACTATCCGATTTACCGGAAAGAACACAGATTATTATCTGCGATAACGGCTCTACCGACGGGAATCTGGAGATTATCCGAGAAAACAAAGGCTTGGAAATAAAAATTGTCCAAGAATCTGCGATCGGGAAAGTGTTCGTCATGAATAAGATAATCGCCGAGTCTTTGTCCGATTATATTATTTTCTGTGACGCTGACATTTTAGTGGAACGCCAGACTTTCAAAAAAATGGCTGATGAGCTCAAAGCATCCGGATCACATGTACTTGGAATAAACCTCACGGATATATCCAAGGATTCCTTTTTCACCTGGTATTATCGTCAGTTTGGAAAAATCAAGGATCACAGCCTAGACAAAAGCCTTATCTGGGGCGGATGTTTCGGGATCAGCAAAAGCAAATTTATAAAATTGCCGCCGGTTCTATCAATTGATTATTTTATTAGCGCCTATTATTATGTGCACGATCAAGGTGCGGCTCTGGTAGACGGTTCCATTTGCGCATACTACAAGAGGGTCAATACATTCACCGATGTCATCGCCAAAAGAATTCGGAATAGGCTAAAGTACCTGCAAGTCATAGACAAATTTCCTGAACTTTCGAGGTTTCCATACAAAGCCAAGGCCAGGGTTAACTATCATGCCGTCGGTCAGAATTTATCTTTAGGCACTCTTTCAGTTTGTTTGTTGAATTCCCTGTTTAATGCAACAGCCAGTATTATTGGCACAGTTATCTTTTATCTCAAACTTAAAAATGTAGGCTGTACTTGGAAAAAGTCTATATCGACAACACTGGCAGATATTTCCTCGGCTGACCTCGAAAACGGGACCGGTTCTAATGACGGTAATAAATTATGAAGACTGTATATCTGACTATTGACGACTGTCCATCCGGAGACTTCGTAAACAAGATCGATTATCTCTATTCCAAAAAAATTCCGGCAATCTTATTCTGTGTTGGAAATCTAGCTGAGAAAAGAATAGAAGATATTATCTACGCAATAAAAAAAGGTTTTATTATTGCTAACCATTCATATAGTCATCCAAAATTCTCCGAACTCTCTATTGAACAGGCCGAAGCAGAGATATTGAAAATGGACACAATAATTGAGAGTCTATATCAAGAATCCGGAATAAAAAGACCGATGAAAATATTCAGGTTTCCTTATGGTGACCGTGGAAAGGAAGAGACCAGAGATGAGATTCAAAATATTCTGAAAAAACTGGGGTACAGGCAGCCGGATTTCAAAGGCATAAATTACAAAGTGGACGATAGGTTGGATCCCGAAAAGAATATTGATGTCTATTGGACATATAGTTCGCATGACTACACGGTTATGAGATACAGGCAACTTGGTGACAGAAGCCCATTCGGTTTCAGTAGTCCGGAGCTGGTTCTTGAAAAAATGGATGCCAGTTTATCTGATGACAAGAATGGTTTGGATTCGTCGGACTCAAACGAAATTGTCCTTGTTCACGATCATGAGACAACAGCCGATCTGTTCATTTTGATAATAAACAAACTCATAAGCAAGAACCCTGTATTCCGACTGCCGGATTTTCATTCTGCTTCCCTTGGTCACGCACCCCTTGCAAATAATCTCTCCAGCGAAATCAACGCGGAAGCAGCTTTGCAAGACATAGCGAGTTCTTTCCCCAATCTTCAAATTAAGACTGTTGAAAGACTTGCTCCGGGACTTGATAACTCGACTTTTCTGGTCAACAAGGAGCTGATTTTTAGATTTCCCAAACATCTCAAAACCAAAGCCCTTATTCGTCTGGAAGCCTTGATGCTTCCCCTTCTAAGAGAAAAAATAACGATTACGCTACCCGATATGAAATATATCAATAGTAAAAATGGCCAACCGGAGTTTACGGTTCATAGACAAGTGCCGGGAATCACTTTGGAGAGAAAGTATGCCCTGACCAACAATGGCTTGCCCAAAACTCGAATAGTAAAACAATTGAAGGAATTCATAAGACAGATCCGTTCATTCGATATAAATACAGCTAAGGTAAATGGTGTTCCTGAAATGGATTTGCACTCAAATTATACGGAAGAGCAGAAGCGAACCGTGGAAATATTATTCCCTGCCTTAAACGAACGTTATCCAGATGAAGAGGTGAATCTTAAAAAGCGCATTAATAGAATTTACTCTGAGTATTTCGCCTGCAAGACAAATTTTCAATATACGGCAACGCTTTGCCACGGTGACCTAAAAAAGGAGCACATCCTCTATGATTCTCAGAATGACGCTATTTCCGGAATCATCGATTTCGGCGGGCTCGTCATCACCGACCCGGATTTTGAACTATGGAGACCGTATTTCCATTATGGGAGAGGTTTTACTGAAGCAATCCTAGACAACCGTCACACAACAGATTACCTGTCACTGTTCAAAAAACTTGATTTTTATGTTGCAGCCAGAATGATCCGCTATGCCGTTAAAGCCGTTCGGGAAGGCCAAGAACTAGAACCGCATATGAAAGTGTTAAGAGAAATAGTGAAAAATAACCCTGGCAGAAGTGCGTGCGCAGGCCTAGATGTTTTTCAAAGACTCAAGAAGCTCTTTCCACGTTTCCACTATGTGAGTTTTTGACAGAGTTCCCGTGCACCTGAATTTCTCTATCTCATCAGGCTGAGGCCGAAACAAAAACGGATGCCTAACGCCTTTCTGAATGAAATGGTTGATAACTTCTAATCTATCATCCACCACAACCGTTACTCCAAAGTGAGTTTCGCTGGACTGGTCCAAAAATCCCGTCTTGTCGCGGCTATTTCCAGGGCGGATTCTGTTGCGAAAAACCCTTTCGATCGTAATGCCGGTACGTTCGATTAATTTGTGCTGCGTTAGCCAACCAATAATCTGTTTATCAGAAAAATCTTTGGCATTATAGATTATACTGACATTACCACCAAACAACAGATTCAGCCGTTTCAAACCGTCAAAACAACCTTCCACTTCGGGAATCGAACTATAGTCGACATCTTTAATCGGTTTTTTCTCTGTCCCATAGGCTATGTGGTCGACAATTATATTTCCAAGGTCAACGATAGCGCCGCCAAATTGTTTATTCATATGTCTATACGGCTTACGCCTACACCATCCTTCTCAGAGCCACGATATTTCTGCCATTGTTCTCCGGTTTTTTGGATAAGTCAAAATTACTCCAAGAACCAACGTACTTCCATTTACCGGTCTCATCTATTTTCTTAACAAAATCATCGATAGAATATATTTTACGAATTTCGAGCTGCTCAATTCTTTTCTCAATGCCTTCATCTTCAATATTCAGAGTAATTTTTGCTTGAGACATTCCACTATTTTTATCCGTCCAGACCGGATCATAAGTAGTGGTGATTTTTATTTTATCTTCAATCATTTCCCATGATTGCTTCCTAATATCGTCGGGGAAAAAACTGACGGCCCCATCGAGGATGTATAGTCCGCCCTTCCGAAGAGTAGCTCCCACAGAATGAAGGTGACTGAGCAATTCCTGATCACTTTTGACGTAGAAAGATCCTAGAAAAAGTAGCGCGCAGTCAACAGGCTGAGTTAATGAAAAATTATTCATGTCACCCTCGATAATCTCGGCTGGCAGAGTGCACTGACTTATAATCTTGCGGGAATAGTTGACCATTGGCTTACTAAGTTCAAGACCGACATAACGATACCCCCGCCTGCATAACTCTTTCATATGCGGACTATTTCCGGAAGCGATTTCTAAAAATGTTTTTACCGGAATCTTAGACTCCTTGGCTATGAGATTTTCGATAAAATCGACCTCCTTGGATATATCACGGAAGGAAAAGGCAATCTCGTAATATTTGGGGTTATCGTAAACTTGCATGAAGTTATTTTACGCCTTTTTGGAAATGATAATTGATATCAAAAAAATGATTTTTAGAAAGACGGTTTGGCATAGTAGATACGTTAACTTCTAGATGCCTTAATCCGTGAAGCCACCTCAATCAACTTATTCCTATCAGCTTTCGGGC
>Ga0172380_10005744_pt1 | contig 14816 bp, 21 predicted proteins | sample Leawe162metaG_FD_119747 | JGI IMG/M metagenome (GOLD analysis project Ga0172380, IMG submission 119747) | Leachate microbial communities from a municipal landfill in Southern Ontario, Canada - Leachate well 162 metaG | ecosystem: Engineered > Solid waste > Landfill > Unclassified | place...
AAAAAAGCATGTTTTAAGTGTTTTCATAAACCAGTATGCACTAATTTTAAAAAGATGGATCAAACAATTGCCACTTTAGATATTGAAAATATCAATTTAGATAACGTATTAACTGAAGTAATGATTGCTCTAGCTAACAATTGCAAATTTTATAATGCCTTTATTCAAAGTGAATCTATAGGAGGATAAAAAATTATGGCATTTAGTAAAACAGGTTCACCACAACCATTTCAAGTCAATGCTGATTTATGTGAAATATGTAACATAAATAAAGCATCTATTAGTGTTAATGGTAAAATGATATGTAGTGATTGTAATAGTAAACAACAACCAGAAACAGTATAAAAAATGGCATTACCTCAAGAGTTTTATAACAAATTAAATAAAAGTTTTGTTTTAAAAGAATCAGAACCAGGTTTTAGTAGAGAAATAGCAATTGATTCTAAATTGATTGAACAATTTTTTACTAATTCTGATAGCTTATTTCCAAATGAAGATGAAATGGATGATTATAATTTGGAACAAGCTAAAACTGTTGAAGAAATATTTTATATTATTGAAAAAATGATTCCAGATATAGAAAAACAAGTAATAACTTTACTGTTTTTTTACAAGAAAAAACAAGAACAAGTTGGTAGAATTTTAAAAATATCTCAAGAAATGGTTTATTACTATAAGAAAAGAGCTTTATCAAGAATAAAATTACATTTTTTCCTTAGAAGTATAGATATTCACGATATGGAAGAATTTCTTGTTAAAAATGTGACTAAAAAGCAAAAGAATGCAATGATAGAATATTTTAAAGAGCATGATTTAAGAAAAATTGCTAAGAAAATTGCTATTCTAGAAGGCAAGAAAGAAGTTGTTTACGAAGCTATTGGTTCAAGAATAACGTTAGGTACTTTAAAATTAAAAGAATTGACATCAGCAAAATGTCAAGAAGTTCGTACTAAAGCTAAATTATATTTCAATGTTTTTTCAATATTAAGAAAATACAATTCTTTATATCATACACAATCTAAACGTAAAATAAGCACAGAAATTCATAGCAAATAGAATTTTCTATTGTTTTTATTTTCTATATATCTTTATTAGCTAAAGGAGTAGAATGTTTCTTAATGCAACATTGTCGCATATAATTGAAAATGATGATTGTGGCGTTTATTCGTCACATATTGCGTTTTTAGCTAAAAAATCAAAGACCTCAACATTGTTTGAAACATCTTCAAAATTAAAAATTGCAGCTAGTGAAAATCATCTTAATGATCCTATAATTTCTGATACATTAAAAATAATAATTAATGCTTGTAATGAAGCTGATATTCTATATAAAAACTCATTCAAAAAAGAAGCTGGTTTTATTACTAAAGTAATTATCAAAACATTGAAAGTTGCACAAGCAGCATTAGCAACAATGTTATTGAAAAGTCCCGTTAGAGTAGCAATAGCTTATAATGCTTTACATTTTGTTATTAAACATTTAGAATCTTTAGAGAAAAAAAGTGACATTACAAATAAAAAGAAACTTTATCCATTAACTGAAAAGAAAAGAATTACTAAAGAATTGCAACAAGGTTTAGGAAAAAAGAAATGGAAAAAGATTGATAATTCTAATTGGATTTTTGAAGATCCAACAGTTAAAGAAGAATATGGATTAGAAATTTTTAAAGATAATAACAAATTTGTAGCAAACACAATTGTGGATGATTATGCTGAAAATACTGTAACAGTAATTGATAATACTACAAGTGCAGAACAAACTTTTAAAAATAAAATAGAAAAAATATTTGGTATAAAACTCGACATTGTCGAAGAAAAATGAGGATTTAATATGTCAAATGCAATTAGCAAAAAAGCAAGATTGAATGTTCTAGTTGATAGTAATGAAGGTGGTAAGAATTTTATTCATGCCATTTTGAATGCTGTTAATAAGGGATTTGCTGATCAAACAATTATAGAGGATGCCATAGAATTAGCAAAAGCAAATGAAGTAAGTAAAGGCACAATGCTTGCTGCCCCAGATGCTTTAAGAGAATATGCTGAAAATTATTTTACAAGTTTAAATTTAATTGCTGATGAATTATCTGATTTAGAATTTATAGAAGAGCAACCATTGAATGTTAAGAAAAAATTAAAAGATGATGCTGATATGCAAATTAATGTTGATGAAGATAAATATGAAGATGAAGACGAAGAAATTGATGAGGATGAAAAGGAAGAAATTGAAGAATTTGATTTTGCTAAAACAGCATCAGTAACAGAAGACTGGGACACATATCAATTTGATAAAGAATCAAATAAAATAGCAGGAACGATTAGAATTTCATTTAATAAAAATATGTCAAAATTTAAAGATTCAAATAATAAAATAAAATTGAATACTGCAACTACAGAAAATATTAAAACTCAAATTTTTAAATATCTTAGAAATGAATATCCTTTACTAAAAGCTAAATTATCATCTAATATATTCAAAGGTAATTTAATTTTTAAAAGTTTAGAAAAAGGTAGAGCAGAAATAGGTTACGAAATAGATAATGCATATTAAAATGAGGAAATTATGATAGCTATTTCAAGAGCAGATCAATCACAATTTCTTGATGAAGGTTTTATTAAAAAAGCTTTTATAGGAATTGAACGTATTAGTAATCCACCAAAAGAAGATCCTTTTGAACAATATGGATCTCCTGAAATATGGTCTATAAAAGGTAATAAATTACTTAAATCTAAAAGAGGCACAAAATGATATCAAGAGAATCTATTTTTTTTAAAGATGTTACTAAAAGAGGTAATATTATAAAAACTGCTAGTTGTGGTAATTGTGATGGTTCTTGTAAAGTAAAAGAAGAAAAGCAAGTTGAAACACAAGACGATGCTCACAATGTATTGGATAAATTTAATAAGAGTGAAGATATTCCTGATACATATATTCAGGAACATAAAAATAAACTTGAAAAAGGTAATCATCCTACTGAAGTAATTTCAGATTTTTTCAAAGGTTTACATGAAGTAAAAGCAAAGAAAACTTTAACTATAAGAACAGCTAAAATTTTCAGACAAGCTGGTATTTTCAAAATGGCTGATAGAAAAGTTTATCAGGATTTAGAAACTGGTGATTTTTGGAAAATTCAAGGTGGCAATGTTGTTAGAATGTTTAATGAATTAGATGGTGGAATTGCAGATAGAGTTTCTGACAAACATACATCTGTAATCAAATTAGCATCACTTGATGATGAATTAGAAAAATTAGAAGAAAAAGAATTTATTAAAGAAAGTGAACCGGAAACAAAAGTAGCATCAAGAACACCAAAACAAAAACAAGCTTATAAAGAATTAGTTTCAGACATTCTTAATAAATCATCTGATAAACCATTAGCAGATGTTATTAGAAAAATAATTTTTAGTGAATTTGCAAATAAATTTGAAAACACAATTTCATATTTTTTAGAAAGTTATCCAGAACTTGGAAAAAAAGCTAATGAAATAGAATTAAATAGATTTTAATAAAAATATCACTTCAATTGACCAATAGGAAGAAGTGAAAAAGGAGAAAAAATGTTAAAAAGAGCAAATGATTCTAGTTTTTTTGAAAGTTTACAAGAAGTTTTACATGAAGATAAAACAGAAAAACAAGCAGAAGAACAATTAGAATCAGGAACAATTCCATTAAATAATACTGATTTTTATAATGAAGATAATAAAATATCAGGTTTGTTGCAAGAATCTAATCGTAAAACAATGCCTGATTTTATGTCAAAATTAGCAGAAGAAGAAAAAGATACTAAATATGGACCTGAAATTCCAGAAGATTATAAACCAGAAGAAATAGAATTTGAACAAGAAACATTTTCTAGAGCAAAAGAATTAACATCAGATGAATCAAGAAATGTTGAATCTAGAAAAGCTGCAACTCCTGATGAAGAAGAAATACAAAAAGAATTTGAAAAACTTTTAGCTGAAGGAATTGATAGCAAAGATATTATTGCTAAGATGCAGAAAAATTATCCTTTAGAATCAATTAAAAAGTTTGTAGAATCTAGCAAAGATTTTGTTTTAAAATATAGTCAATTAGGTCATACTTATATTGATAAAAATACTTATACAACTTGTGAAGAAATGAGAGAACATTTTGCAAGTTTAAAAGGTAAAGGCAAAGTTTTAATATCAAAAATAAAAGCTGATACAAGTGAAGTAAAAGGTAAAAAAGCATCCTGTAAAAATTGCACTAAATTTAAGCAAAGTTATTGTTTATTAACAAATTTACAAGTTACAGCAAATCCTGAAGTTTCAACTCAAAAAGAAGCATCAGTTGTTTTAGCTAATATTAGAAAAAATGCTTTTATAGATCCTGATATTATGGATGAATATACAGATAAATTAGCTAAATCACAACCAATTGATATGTTATCTTCTATAATATCTTCTATGGAAGACATTCTTACAAGATCAGCAAGTCGTAATTTTATTAATAAAGTTGCATTTAATCGTGAAGATTCGGAAAAAGATTCTGATAGAATAATAACTAAAAACAATGTTAAAAATGCAAAAATAGAAGAAGATGCTAATGATCAAAAAATTCTTGAACATTTCAAAAAATATGTTCAAGCTGGTTTATCAAGAAAAGCTACACATGATAAATTGATAGAACAATATAATCCAAATGTATTAGAAAAATTTTATTCAAAATTTGCTAAACAAATAAATAGTTTAGATAAATTTATGAATAGAAAAAATGATTTAGAAGGAATTGTTGGTAGAGTAGCAAATGAATCAGAAATTAGAAATATAGAAACAGAAGAAGTGATTGATCCAGTTAAACAAGCATCAATGAAAAATATTGCATTGAATATGTTAACTACAGGATATTCATTAAATGAAATTAAAACATCATTTAAAAAGGCGTATTCACCATTAGAAAATAATACATTTTTTAATATGAATGCAACCAGATTAGAAAAAGAATATGGTCAAATTGGTTACAATTTTATAGATTCTAATATTTACGATAATTGTGACAATATGAAAAAAGCACACGAGAAAATTACTGATTTCAGAAAGCAATTTTTATATAATGTTAAAGCAAGTTCTAAATGTGATAGCTGTACACTTAACATAACAGGAAAATGTGAAAAAGTTGGTTTAAGATTATCTAATAGTCCTATCATAAGATCATCTAGAAGTGCCCAGAAACATCTGAGTAGAACTGCAAGTATTTTGCCTAAAGGATATATAGATCAGTATCAAAGTAAAGTTTCAGATAGTAATATGAAATTGATAAGTGAATTTAATTTAGGTGCTAAACAAGCATTTGAATCATTTGGTACTAAGAAAGCTTCTAATAAAGCAATTGACAATAAAACATATGATTCATTTAAAACTGCAGAATCATATGATGTAGATTTATTTGATAAAGAAAGTAAGTCTTCAATTGTAGATGATATCATGAAAGAAATTTAAATAATTATGAATGTATTAGAAAAGAATAAGAAATTTAATATTTCATATTTAGATAAAACTGAAGCAACTTTTATACTTGGAAAATTGAAATATTCTGAGTGTACAAGTTGTCCAGATTTTTATAGGGGTTGTGATGGAAATTTAAGTCATCCAGAGACTGCATCAATGAATGATAAAATTTACATTTCTCAACACATAAGAGGTACAGAAAATTATTTATGTGGTAAATTAAGAAATATAGTAAATTTATCACTAGCTGAAGAACAACAACTTAATAATGAATTTGAAGGAAAATTCAATCAACGTGTTAGTATGTTATCAAGAAAAGGTGATAAAAAATATGTTTTGATTGAAGATGTTGATGAATATGAAAATATTGCTAAAAGTATTCAAAAACAAATAGCTTCTAAATTTGATCAACATTTAAATCATTTAAATGAAGAAAACAATAAAGTTATTCAAGATATGTTAGAAAAAATCAATATCACAGAACAAATAATTGCTGAGCAACAATTGGAAATAGATTCTTTAAAAAATAAAAAATGAAAAAAGAATCTATTCCACATATTCAATTGAAAGACTCAGAAGATGTTGTTGATTTGTATTTTGAATTTATGACTGCACAAGAAAAGAAAGAATTTTTTCATGATTTATTAAAACATAGAAAAATAAAATTACTTAACAATTCACATAATATAATAGATATAGAAGATATTGATTTTGATGATTTTGAAAATATAAAAAAATTTTTAAATCAAAATACTAATAAACCAGTAATAGAATATGATGAATCTAAACATCGTTTTAAACAAGTAGCAACAAATAAAGGAAAACAAATGAATAATTTATTTATCAAAAAAATGGCAACATCTATTATAAAGCAAGCTATGCCAATGTTAGTTTTAGATCCAGCTAGAGGTATGGCTAGAACTATTCTGCAAGCACTAAGAAATGAACTTGGTGTAGATCCATCTATGAAACCTTTATGGAGAGAATATGTTACTATTCGTGAAGGTGCATCTAACAAATTTCATTATTTTGTAGTTTTTGTAGATAATAACGGAAAATTTAGAGCAGCTAATGCTTACGGAAGAATAGGTTATACACCTAAAGTATTTGATTTAGGAACATTTGACACTGCAAACGAAGCAATGTCTATAGCAAAAAATAAATTAAGAAATAAAATGAGCAAAGGTTATCAGCCAACTTCTTTTGATGCAATAGCAAAATAATGTGGCAATCTAAAATTTATACCTTTAAAGATATTCAAGAAAAACGTTCATATATTTTTGATCGGGTTAAAAAAATATATGAACAGATATCTGATGATGACATCAATAATTTATTGGATGATATTAAAATTAGATTACGTGAACAAAAAGAAAAAGGTGCATCAAATCATTCTTTAAAAGAAATTTATGTTTCATTTAAAGAATTAGAAAAATATGATATTTCTAATGAAAAATCTTTTTTAAAATATTTGAATTCTCCTGTTTCATCAATTACACATGAAACAACTCATATTTTTCAAAATATTTTCAAAATATTTCCACATATTCAATATACATTTAAAGATGATAATGGAAATACTAAAGTTAATTATGAAAAATATGTTAATGATGCAGGTGAAAAACAAGCAAGAATAGAACAAATATTAGAATTACTTAAGTGGGGATTTGAAAAAGAAGAAATAGTTGGTTTTTTATTTAGTAGATTTTATAAAGATAAAAATTTATGGAGAAATTTGATAGATACAGCAGTTGAAGCAAATAAAATAGCAAGCAATAATGGTGAAGAATCATTAATGTATGTTAGTGATCAAGGTAAACAGACAACATTTGATAGAAGTAAAAAAACTAGAGGGAATAATTACGAAAGAAGCTATTAGTAATTAAATAAATTGAATTTTGATAAAAAGTGGGCTTTATGTCCACTTTTCCTCGTTTTAATATATATTTAGATATAATGTTCAAAATAAAACTTGAGTTAGATGGTTGGCATTTATTATCTAAAAAACAGCAGATTGAAATTATTAAAATTGCAAGATCAAATTTTCAAAATGCAAATTTTAGTGACGGTAATGGTTTGTTGATTGAAGGTGAAGATCAATATTCTATTCATAAGTTTTGTTTAGATATTCTTTCAAGTTTTAAAACAACATTACATAATAATGATGGTTATAAAATAAAATGTCTAAGTACTAAAATTTCTAATAATTTTGCAGATAGAAAAAGAAAATTAGAATATAATTATTTTAAAAGTCTCATTTTAGAAAATGATATTAGTAAAGCAAAATTTGTTATTGCAGGTATTTTATATCTAGATCCAGATGATTTATATCAAAAATTGATAGATATAGAATATGAAGAAACAATTCTATTTAGTCAAATGAGTGATGAACAATTAAAATCAACATATAAGAAAATATTACTTTACTCAGCTTCCAAAGATAAATTAGCTATTTAATTGTAAAAAAATGATAGGAATAGTATATGGTAAATTTTGCTGATTTGAATGATATTGAACAAATAATTAATGAACCATTACCAGTACTTGTAGAATTTTGGTCATATGATTGTTTGGCTTGTAATTTGGCATCACAATTTTTAATGGAATTAGATAAAGTTTATGTAAATAAGCTTAAAATAGTTAAAGTTGATATTCAAAAATTACCAGTTTTAGCGATAAAATATAAAATTAAATCATTGCCAACATTTATAATGTTTAAAAAAACAGAGATAATGTTTATGATTGAAGGATTCGGTGATAAATTTTATTTAGAGAAAAGTATTAGAAAATGTTTAAAATAAGGAGTTGAAATGAAGTGTACGTTTATTATTCCAAAAACTGGAAAAGATGCTGGGAAAATTTTCGTTGAAGGAAGTGATCCTCAAGGAAATTGCGTAGAGAAAGTTCAAGAACAGTTAGTTGGAATAGGAAGAGTTATAAGTACAGAACAAAAAGATAGTAGTGATGATAATGTGCCTTTGACACATGACGTAGAAAATTTTAATTAAGGAGAATATAAAATGTCTGCAAAAGTTACAGGTTTGATTGAGATCAGGGATATGAAAATCCTTCAAGATACTTTGAAAAAAATGAAAATTGATTTCACAGCTAACGACAAAAATGTTAGTATTTCACGAAGATGGAATAATATTGTATTTAATCATGATAAAGTTACATATGATGATGTTGATAAAAATATAGTTACAAATATTTCTGTTGAATATGCTAAGAATTTTAAAATATCAGAATTGGATCAATTAGGCGAAGTATATCAAGTAGAAGAAACAAATGATTTTGTCAAAATTAATGTAATGTAAAATTTTAAGATGTTTGATACAAAAACGAAGTAGGGAGATATGTTGTGAATAAAGAATTAGAATTATTATTGGATATTCTAAGACCATTGACATATGTTGTAAGTGAAGAAGAAGATAGAACAATTAGATCTATTTATGAAAAAACTAAAAAAGATTCAAAAATATTAGTTTATCGTTCTACAACAGGTTTATTGGAATATGAAAAATATAAAAATGAAGCTGAAGAAAAACCTAAAGCTGATGTAGCTACACTTAATATTATTAATGTATTGAACAAAATACATGATGATATAACAGAAAAAGGTAAAAGGACGATTTATATATTATCAGATATTGAAAATTATTTGACTGATTCTATCGCATCGAATTCACAATTTGTCAGAAAATTAAAAGATATAGTTTTACAAATATACAAAGATGGAACTTGTATTAAATCAATAATTATAATTTCATCTAGTGTTGTTGTTCCACAAAAATTGCAACGGTACACTGAAGTTGTTTATGATAGTTTACCTTCTGAAGAAGAAATAAAAACGAAAATTGATGGTATTTTAACAGAATATAATAATTCAGTTAAAGATCCTACTAAAATGATTGATGTCAATTATGAACAACAAACTATCAATTCTTTAAAAGGATTAACTATTTTTGAAATTGAAAGAATTACTATTGCTTCTATTAAAAGGTATCAAAAATTAAGTTCACAAGAAATTACACAATACAAAAAAGCAATTTTAAGAAAAACATCATTGTTAGATATTATTGAGCCATCAGTATCATTTGATGAAGTTGGTGGTATGGATAAATTGAAATTTTGGTTATCAAAAAGAAATAGTTTTTGGACAGAAAATGGTATTAAAGCACATTTGCCTTCACTAAAAGGTGTATTATTAATTGGTATTACAGGTTGTGGGAAATCATATATTTCACAAGCAATTGCAAATTATTGGCAATTACCTTTAATTTCTTTAAATCCAAGTAAAGTATTTTCACAAAGAGTTGGTGAATCTGAATCAAATATGTTAAAAGCATTGAAAATAGTAGAAAGTATGAGTCCTTGTATTTTATTTATTGATGAAATAGAAAAAGGATTCGCTGGATCACAAAGTTCATCATTTAGTGATGCTGGAACAACTTCAAGGGTTATCGGAAATTTTTTAACATGGTATCAAGATAATACTTCGCCAGTATTTGTAGTAGCAACATGTAACAGTATTCAATATTTACCACCTGAATTAGTTTCAAGATTTGATGATAAATTCTTTGTTAATATTCCATCAACAAAAGAAAGAGCTGCAATATTTGAAATTCAACTTAAAAAATATGGATGTGATTGGAAAAAAACTTCAATAAGCCCATTAAAATTAGCTGAACATAGTAAACAACTAACAGGTAGAGAAATAGAGCAAGTTGTAAAAGCCTCAATGTATGAAATGTTTTATGATTGTACTCAAGAAAATATTAAACCTGAAAAAATGATTTTGAAAGAAGAACATTTATTAAAAGTTTTACATACAAAAGTTCCAATTTTAATGACAATGGAAGATGAAATAAAATATTTAATTCAATGGGTTGGTTGGAATAATGATAAAAAAGATGGTGTTAGAGCAAATTATGCTAATACACGTGAAGAAGATGAAACAGATGACATTAATAGTTTGCTTAATGATGTTTTAAATTCAAAAGAAGATTATTCACAGAAATTTAAAAAGAAATGAAATTAATATTTTTATTAGCAACAATTCTGTTTTGTCAAAAAAGTGAAAATATTTTATTTAGATATAATGCATTTGATTGTAATAAAAATAAAGTAGAAGTAATGAATAAAATTTGTAAAGATTCTATTTATAAATGTTCAACATTTATAGTATTATTAAAATGCACAACTTTTGTAGAATATAAAGAAATGAAAGATTATCCAACAATTAAAAATAACATTTGCAAATGAGGTTTTTATGCTTAATCCATGGATTTTAGAAACATTGAAGAAAAAAGGTATTACTGTTAATGCTAACGGCAAATTTACAGTTGAATTTACAAAAGGTAAAGTTCAAGTTGTAGAAGATTTAGATGCTGTAATTAGACAGCAAAATCATATTATTACACAGCAGAGAAAAGAACAAGAAGAAAATGAAAAATTTGGTGTTTTGATGAAGGAATTTCATGATATTGTATGTTCTTTAACCAAAATGACAATTGAACAGTTGAACAAGAAAAAATCTGTTTTAGGTCAATTAAGTGCTATTTCATCTGCTGCTGATAAACTTAGTACAAAACGTGAAGATTTGAGAAAAGAAGGTTTTAATAAAATAGTAAAAGTGTTGGATATGTTAAATAAAGGAAACATTCCAGCGGCGAATTTGGCTAGTCAAGCTGCATTAACAAGAATGAGAAAAAGATGGATTGTTAATCAACAAGTTATTGACAAAGCTATTGTTAGATTTGAAGCTTTAAAACAATTAAAAAAAGGATAATAAAATGACATTCGCTTACAAACCTATTTTAGCTATGGTTATTTCTAAATTTAGTTTTGGTTTATTTTCAAAAGTAAATGAAGATGAATTTTTAACCCAAGAAGATTTTGATAAAACAATTGCTCGTTCCAGACAGAAAATTAAAGAAGAAATGTTAGAAAATACAATTGCAGATAATGGTGAAAAAATAGCTGATGCAGTTAAAAACATAGAACTTGAAATAAATAACGAAATATTGGATAAAGAAATAATAAAAAAACAACTTGATGTAATTTACGAAGTTTTATTTCCTGAACCAACAGAAAATACAGATAATTTTGAAGATGTTTCTGCGAAGGGTACATTCAGTTTTATTCGTGATGCAAATGGAAACATTTCTAGGGAAGGTGAATAAAATGTCAAAGATTAGTTTTATGACAAAAGATGACCAATTAACTGGAAATATTATTGGAAACATTTTATTTGATTTTGATAAAATACCAACTGATGTTGTTAGTTCTGAAAGATATATGTATGTTTCACTTACTGCGCCTAAAATTAAAAATGAAAATAGAATACCTTTAAATTTGTCTGCTTGTGTTGATGTTAGTTCGTCGATGTCTGGTGAAAAAATTGAAAAGGTTAAAAAATCACTTATAAAAATGATTCAACATTTAACTGATCAAGATCAATTAGGAATTATAACTTTTGGAAGTGAAGCTGGTCAACAATTGCAAGTTTTAAAAATGACAACTGAAAATAAAGAAAAAGCATTTAAAGTTGTGAATGATATTAATGCATATGGAAATACTAATTTGAGTGGTGGATTATTAAAATCAGTAGAACAACTTTCAAATAGAAAATCTGGTGCAATTAATAGAGTTTTGTTATTTACAGATGGTGAAGCAAATTATGGTATAGTTGGCATTCCAGAATTATCAGATTTATGTAAAAATAGATTTGATGGTTTAACTTTATCTTGTTTTGGATTTGGACAGACATATAATTCAGAATTATTAAACATATTATCAAATGAAAATAAAGGTAATTTTTATCATATTGATTCTGTTGAAAATATTCCTGAATCATTTGCAAATGAATTAGGTGGTTTATTATCTGTATTTGCACAAAATGTTTCTGTCGAATTACTTTTACCAACTGAAATAAAGATAAAAGATCAATATTTTGAATTTAAAATAAATGAAAATGTTATAAGCATTCCTGATATTTATTCTGAAGAAACTAGAATATTGCTTTTTAAAATTGAAGTAGAAAAATTTGATAAACAATCTTTGGATGTTTCAGTTAATATTGTTTATGAAGATATTACATTAAACAATCAGGCTAAAACGAATGTTACTGCTAGTCTTACAAAAACCAGTGATCCTATAGATAATAATACTGTCAATAAAGTAGTGGTTGAACAAGTATTACTTGGAATGGCAGGAAAAGTACAAAAACAGAATATTATTTATGTTGATTCAGGACGAACAGATTTAGCACAAACAAATGTTGCTAGAGCTATGGATAGTATAGCAATGTATGCTTCCAGTGTTAATTTGGATATGACTAATTTTTCTGATATAACACATGATATGGCTGATATCTCTGATTTGAATAAAGCTAGAGGTATTTATGCTTCATATTCAACAGGACGATCAACATCTAAAAGTAAAAAGATGTTTACTTCTAACGTAACAACACAAAATTTGGTCAAAGATTTTAATATATAATTGAACTATGAAAGAAAACAGCGAAGTTGATGATTTTATTATTCAACAAATAGATTGTCAGAATAATAGTTTAGCAAAATTAGATTTATTAGATGATTCTGGTAATATTGCAATTGCATATATCAAAGACAATGTTGATTTATTTTTAAATACTTATAAAGTAAATGATAAAATATGTTGTAAGTATATTTCTAAAGAAGTTGATGATGTTAAAATACTAAATATTATTGCTATTACAAAATGTGTCATTGAAACTATTGATTTTGATAAGTATAAAAGTAAATTTGAAAAAATAATAACAGATATTAAAGATTCTGATTATAAGAAAATTATTGATGAACTTTTCGTAGGAGATATTTTAGGTGATTTTTTAATGTTTCCTGCAGCTAAACGAAATCATCATAATTATAAACATGGTTTATTACAACATTCTGTTGATGTTGTAGAAATAGCATTATATTTATCTAATTTTGTAACGAAACCAAATCTTGATTTAATTAGAATTGCTGGTTTGATTCATGACATTGGAAAAATAAATGCTTATGATTTTGATGAAAAAGATAATAAAATTATTAGAAATGAATCGGATGATTTATTAGGACATTTATCAATTTCTGCATTATTCATTTCAAAAATAGTACCTAAAGATATTGATTATGATAAAATAATGTTATTATATCATGTAATATTAAGTCATCATGGTGAACTTTCATATGGAAGTCCAGTAGTACCAAGAACTAAAGAAGCACTTTTAATAAATAAAGCAGATGTTTTAAGTGCTTCTTTAAATCATATAAATAATTTAGTTCCTCTCAGTTCTGGATGGACAAAATTTGACGATAACACCAAAAGGACATGGAAAATATGAGTGAACAAATAAACAAAATGAGAATGATTGTTAAATCTGTAGATTCAGTATTGGAAGATGATAATGAAGGAACTATATCTAAATATATAGAACCTGTTGCATCTTGTATTTGTTGTAATACACCTGGATTATCTATAAAAATTAATGAAGCACATTTGAGTGGATTTAGTCATCGCGAAATTATTAAAATGTTTAGTGAAGATTGTAGAAAAAAAACTGGCAGAACTTTAGATTTAAGAATGTTAACAGAACATTTTGAAGAACATTTTAATAGTACCGGTGTTGCAATTGCTGAATATAACAAAAGAAAAGGAATGGCTAATTTACAGCCACAAGAAAAAAAACAATTAGGTAATATTTTTGAAGCTTTAGTTCATGACAGAATAAATGATTTGGAAGTTTTAGATTTAGCTTTAAAAGAACAAATAAAACGTTTACAGCAATTACAAGAAATAAAAGAACAAAGAATTACTGAAGGTAGAATAGATAATATTGAATCGTTGATAATGAAGGAAGAAATAATTATTCAGAACTTACAAACAAATGTTTTGAATAAATTAAAAGTATGGCAAAAAGCTAAATTCCAATCTAAACAACTTGAAATTCTAGATAAACATTCACAATTCTTAAATACTAAAACAGCAAATTTTCTTGGTATTGAACAAACAGATTTGATGACAGATCCTAAATTTGCTAAAATGGCAGAATCACAATATTTGAAAGTTGTTTTAGAAAACATAATAAAACGAGTAGATTCATCTCTTGAAATAGTTATTAAATTAGATCAATATCAAAAATCTGAAATATATCGTGAATTGAATAGACAATGTAAAGGTATTGAAAAAGAAATAAATGATCAATTTCAAGAAGTATTGAAAAGCATGAAAGAAGTTGATGCAACTGCAAATGAAGTAGATGAAGAAGATATAATTGAAGAAAAAATTGAAGAAGGAGAGTAAAAATGAATATTAAAATTAAA